>Ga0210389_10000283_pt1 | contig 51815 bp, 43 predicted proteins | sample IncBWH28OmetaG_FD_160127 | JGI IMG/M metagenome (GOLD analysis project Ga0210389, IMG submission 160127) | Forest soil microbial communities from Barre Woods Harvard Forest LTER site, Petersham, Massachusetts, United States - Inc-BW-H-28-O ... | reverse complement strand
ACCCTGGCCGTTCGCACGCGCGCCGGCGAAGATCTAGGCACCATGGAGCTTCAGAAGCTCTATGCCTTTCTTCGCGAGGAAGTCGCAGGCCGTGGACATACTGTTTAGGAGGATCGTGTATCGCAACGTCGAAGCGGGTAAGGCGCAATGAAGAGATCTCGGCACCATCGGTGCGCGTGATCGCAGCCGATGGAAGCCAAGCAGGGGTGATGACACGCGCGGAAGCGCTGCAGATGGCCCTCTCGCAAACTCTGGACCTCGTCGAGGTCTCGCCGATGGCGGAGCCGCCGGTCGTAAGAGTCATGGATTTCGGCAAATTCTTGTTCGAACAAAACAAGAAGGCGCACGCGGCGAAGCGTAAGCAGAAGCAGATCCAAGTCAAGGAAGTGAAGTTTCGTCCCGGGACGGAAGAGGCGGACTACCAGGTCAAACTGCGTAGCATCATCCGCTTCCTGACCGAGGGTGATAAGGCCAAGGTGACATTGCGTTACCGCGGCCGTGAGCTCGTGCATCAGGACATCGGTCGCCGGCTACTCACGCGGATTTCTGAAGACCTCGCACCGTACTCGGTGGTGGAGCAGAGTCCGCTGATGGAAGGCAAGCAGATGGTCATGGTGTTCGGGCCCAAAAAGAAGTGAGCGGCTCACCTTAAAAAGTTTGCCGTCCCGCCTGTAGCGGCGACCTCATGTCGGGGGCGCTTGTGAGCAGGGCTATAAAATTAGGAGTCGATCATGCCCAAGTTGAAAACTAAGCGGGCTGCGGCGAAGCGTTTTCGCAAAACAGCGAATGGCTTCAAGCGCGGCCAAGCCTACCGTCGTCATATCCTGACGAAAAAACCGAGCAAGCGTAAGCGGCAACTGCGCCGCGAGATGCACGTCGACAAAACCGACGTCAACCGCATCAAGCAATTGCTGCCCCACGCCTAAAGTCAGGAGATAAACCATGGCACGAGTGAAACGCGGTGTCGTCGCAGGGCGGCGGCACAAGAAAATTCTCAAGAAAGCGAAGGGCTACTTCAACGCCCGCCGCAAGGTATTCCGAACGGCCAAGCAGGCGGTCATCAAGGCCGGCCAGTATGCCTACCGCGGCCGGCGCGAGAAAAAGCGCGAGTACCGCGCGTTGTGGATCACGCGCATCAATGCCGCGTCCCGGCTCTGCGGCATGACCTACAGCACGCTCATCGACGGGCTCAACAAGGCAGGTCTTGCGATCGACCGCAAGGTGCTTGCGGACCTGGCGATGCATGACATGCCCGCCTTTACAGCGATAGCGGAAAAAGCCAAAGCCAGCCTCGCGGCTTAAAGTCGTGGACGCCGCGGAATCCCTGTCAGCGCTTGTGAACCAGGCGCTCGCCGATGTCGACGCGTCGACCGACTTAAGCGCGCTCGATGAGGTGCGGGTGCGGCTGCTCGGCAAGAAGGGACTGCTGACCGAGCAGCTCAAGGGCTTGGGGGCGCTGTCGGCCGCCGAACGGCCGGCGGCGGGCCAGCGCATCAACGATGCCAAGGCGGCGATCCATGCCGCGCTGGAGATGCATCGCATCCGTCTCGAACAAGCCGCCATGGACCGGGAGCTTGCCAAGGGGACGATCGATGTCACGTTGCCGGGCCGCGGCCAGGAGGCGGGCAGCCTGCATCCGGTGACGCGCACGCGCCTGCGGATCGAGAAGATCTTCGGGCAAGCCGGATTCGAGGTGCTCACCGGGCCCGAGGTGGAAGATGACTTCCATAATTTCGAGGCCCTGAACATCCCGAAGAATCACCCCGCGCGCGCCATGCACGACACGTTTTATTTCCCGGATGGGCGCCTCTTGCGCACGCACACCTCGCCGGTGCAAATCAGGACCATGCGCACCCAGCCGCCGCCGTTGGCCATCATCGCGCCGGGCCGCGTCTACCGCATCGATTCGGACATGACCCACACGCCCATGTTTCACCAGGTGGAGGGCATGGTCATTGGCGAGAACATCAGCTTCGCCAATTTGAAAGCCATGCTGCATACGTTCTTCGAGAAGTTTTTCGAGCGACCCTTGGCGATGCGGTTGCGGCCGTCCTATTTCCCGTTCACCGAGCCGTCCGCGGAAGCCGACATCGAATGCGTATTCTGCGACGGCAAGGGTTGCCGCGTCTGCAAGCAAACCGGCTGGCTCGAAATCCTGGGCTGCGGGATGATTCATCCCAATGTGTTGAACGCTGCAGGGATCGATAGCGAGCAATGGCAGGGATATGCTTTTGGCATGGGCATCGACCGTCTCGCCATGCTGCGCTATGGCGTCGATGACTTGCGGTTGTTCTTCGAGAATGATCTGGCTTTTCTGAGACAATTCCCGTGAATGTGAAAAATCCGCCGTGAAAGCTACCTACCGCTGGTTGCAGCAATTTACACCGATCACCGCATCGCCCGCGGAGCTTGCGGCACAGCTCACCATGGCGGGCCTCGAGGTGGAATCGCTCGCCCCGGTGGCGCCGCCCTTCTCGGGCGTGGTGGTGGGCGAGGTGCTGGAGGCAGGCCGGCATCCGGACGCAGAAAAATTGTCGCTGTGTCAAGTCACCACGGATGGTGCGAATCGGCTGCAAATCGTCTGCGGCGCGAAAAACGTGCGCAAGGGCCTCAAAGTGGCGGTGGCAACGGTCGGCGCGCAGCTGCCGAACGACGTGGTGATCAAGCGCGCGACGCTGCGCGGTCAGGAGTCCAACGGCATGCTCTGTTCGGCACGCGAACTGGGCCTGGGCGAGGAGCACGACGGCATCATGGAGCTTGGCGAGTCATTGCCGCTGAATCAGAATTTACGCGAAGCCTTGGATCTTGATGACTGGGTCCTGGAGGTGAATGCGACGCCCAATCGCGGCGATTGCATGAGCGTGTTCGGCATTGCCCGCGATTACGCGGCCGCGAGCGCCCGCCGCCATCTCAAATTCGAGACCGCCCCGATCGGCGCGCGTGAGACGGCGATCTTCCCTGTGGTGCTGGAGTCATCGGGGTGCCCGGTGTTTGCCTCGCGCGTCATCCGGGGCGTCAAACCGAATGCGCAATCGCCCGCGTGGCTGCGCGAGCGCTTGCGTCGGGTGGGGATCAACAGCATTTCCGCCATCGTCGATGTCACCAACTATGTCATGACCGAGTTGGGTCAACCGATGCATGCCTATGATCTGGCCAAGCTGAGCAAAGGAATTTTGGTGCGGGCAGCCAGGCCCAAAGAGCGCATTACCCTGCTCGACGACAAGGAGTACGAGCTCGATCCTGATTTTCTGGTCATCGCCGATGCGGCCGGCGCGGTCGGCCTGGCGGGGATCATGGGCGGGCGCGGCACGGCGATCTCGGATTCCACGGTGGATGTGCTGTTGGAGTCCGCGCATTTCCTGCCCGATGCGGTTTCCGGACGCGCCCGTCGCTTAGGGCTGTTCACCGACGCCGCGCAACGCTTTGAGCGCGGCGTCGATCCCAACCTGGCGGCGATTGCGATCGAGCGGGCCACGGCATTGCTGCTGGAATGCGCGGGGGGCGCACCGGGGCCTGCGCAGGTGAGCCGCTCGCCGGGAGCGGTTGCGGTTGAAGATTACTGGGTCACCCTGCGGCGCGATCGGGTGACTCGATTGCTCGGCGCGCCGGTTCCCGACAACGAGGTGCACGCCGTGATCAGCGCCATCAGTGAACGGGTCGAGGCCATGTCCGGCGGCTGGCGCGTGCGCAAGCCTTCGCATCGCTTCGATATCCGCATCGAAGCGGATCTCATAGAGGAGGTCGCTCGCCTGCGGGGCTTCGACAGCATCGCGGAGATTCACGCCATTGCTCCGCAGATAGCGGGCTCTGCCACCGAGGCACACGTCTCGAGCGAGCGTCTGCTGATGGCCATGGCCGATCGAGGCTACCGTGAGATGATCAGCTATGCCTTCGTCGACCCGGTCCTGCAGCAACAGCTGTTCCCGGATACGCCAAGCCTGAAGCTGGCGAATCCGATCTCCGTTGACTTGAGCGAGATGCGCGTCTCGCTCTGGCCCGGCCTGGTGCATGCCTGCCGGGAAAATATGCGGCGGCAACAAACCCGGGTGCGCTTGTTCGAGATCGGCAGCCGATTCCTGCCGCAGCGTTCCGGCAATGAGCTTCAGGAAGTCGAATCGCTCGCCGCGATCGCGACCGGTTCGCGATGGCCGCAACAATGGGGCAGCGCTTCTGAGCCGGTGGATTTCTACGACCTGAAATCCGACGTCACCGAATTGCTCAGCCTGACCGGGGACATATCGAGCCTGCGATTTGTGCCCGAGGCGCTGCCGGCATTGCGCCCCGGTCGCAGCGCGCGCATTTACCGCAATGCAACCCCGATCGGTTGGCTGGGAGAGATGCACCCGCAGCTGGTCAAAACGCTCAATTTTTCGGCCACGGCATTTTTAATTGAACTAGATATGAAGGTAGCATTTGCCCGGAAGCCATTGAAATATCAAAAAATATCCAAGTTCCCGAGTGTGCGGCGCGATTTGGCCATTGTCATCGACGAAAGCGTCCCTCTCGCAGTTTTGCAGGAAAATGTTACTGTTAGCGCATCAGGTCTATTGAGCGAGTTGCGGGTATTCGATGTCTATCGGGGCCCGACTATAGAAACTGGACGAAAAAGTATCGCTTTAGGCTTGATTTTACAGGACTCTTCCCGCACTCTAACCGACATTGATGCAGATGCCGTGGTAACCGCAGTGGCTGCCCGGTTACGGGATGTTTTGAGCGCCACAATAAGAGATCAATAAGCATGGCAGCCCTAACTAAGGCGGAAATGGCCGAAGCCCTGTTCGATCAATTGGGGCTCAACAAACGCGAGGCACGCGAACTCGTCGATCTATTTTTCGAAGAAATTCGGGCGGCGCTGTCCTCGGGCGAACAGGTGAAGCTTTCGGGTTTTGGGAATTTCGACCTGCGGGACAAGAACCGCCGGCCTGGGCGCAATCCGAAAACCGGTGAAGAAATTCCCATCAGCGCCCGTCGCGTTGTCACATTTCGTCCTGGTCAGAAACTGAAGGCGCGCGTCGAGGCATATGCTGGAACCAAGCAACAATAGCGATCTGCCGCCGATTCCGGGGAAGCGCTACTTCACGATCGGCGAAGTGAGCGATCTGTGCGGCGTCAAGCCGCATGTGCTTCGCTATTGGGAGCAGGAATTCCCGCAGCTCAAGCCGGTCAAACGCCGCGGCAACCGCCGCTACTATCAGCGCCAGGATGTGCTGATCATTCGGCAAATCCGCAGCCTGCTCTATGAACAGGGCTTTACCATCGGCGGAGCCCGCAATCGGCTCACGGGCGACGATGCGCAGGTTGATCTCAATCAGAGTCAGCAGCTGATTCATCAAATGCGCCTGGAACTCGAGGAACTGATCAAAATTCTGCGCCGCTGAAAGCTCTGAATCCGCTCGCGATTCAAAGTCTTTGCCGCCCAAATTGGGCTATCATTCGTTTCCGGTCGGGGCGTGGCGCAGCCTGGTAGCGCACTTGCATGGGGTGCAAGGGGTCGCAAGTTCGAATCTTGTCGCCCCGACCAATTCAAAATGGTCCTACCTGGGCGATCGGTACCCATTTTTTTCCGGAGACATGGGTAACAGTCTGGCACCGAACGGGTTTGGGGCACACTCGACGCGACCTGTCTCGTGATCAAAGAACCCCAAGTCGTAGTGCATAAAGCTGACCAACCAGATCTTCTCCGCGATTTCCTTGATGCCGACATTCTGTCCGGCGAAGACCTGACTTAGATTTATTTTACGCCGCCCGATGCAGATGCGCCCGCACTGAGTGACGGTGATGGTGCGATCGTGCAAGGGATATTCGAGCTCGCCCAAGCCCTTATAGGGGCGGGTTGAAGGTCGATAGAGCTGAGCTGGGCATCGGCCATTCAAAGCCTGGTGTGGCCGCTCATCGTTGTAGTACTCGATGAAGCGATCGAACTTCTCTTGTTGCTGGAGAAGATTCTTCCCCGGCGGCTTGGTAGCTTCCTTCTTCAAGGTCAGATGCATGCGCTCATGGCGCCCGTTTTGTTGCGGGTTGCCCGGCTTGATGCGCTCGATGCCGATCCCTAAGCGCAACCACCACACCGAGAGTCTGGAGAGGCCGAAGAAGGCTGAGGGGCTGGCGAAGGGGATGCCGTTGTCGGTGCGGATCGACAAAGGCAGCCCAAAGTCCTTAAAAGCCCTTTCAAACACGGTAAATGCGTACATCTCCTTGGTGGTGCCCAGAGCATCGCAGCACAGCAAGTAGCGGCTGGAGAAGTCGGTAATGGTCAACGGATAGCAATAGCGTTGATCGGCGAGCATGAACTCGCCCTTGTAATCGGCGCACCACAGATCGTTGGGCCGAGTCGCCTGACTTAAGCTCGTGCCTTCCGCCCTGTAGCGCTTCTTGCGCCCGTTGCTAACCAGGCCGTGTCGATCCAACACCGCATGCACGGTGCTGATGGCGGGAAGCTGGATCGAGCTGTGCAGCAGCTTGATCTTGTCCCGGATCTTCTGCGCTCCCCAGCTCGAGTGCTTCTGCTTGAGCTGCAGGATCAAGTTCTCGATCTGAAAGGGCAGGCGATTGGCGTGCCGATAGGGCCGGCGGCTGCGGTCGGTCAAGCCCTCGATCCCACAGTTCTGGTATCGGTTATAGAGCTTGTAGCCGGTCTTGCGCGAGATATCGAACTCTCGGCACAGCACCGCCATCTTCTCTCCCTCCTTCAACCGAGCCACAAAACGCATCCGCTCGTCCATCTTGGATAACTCCTTCCAAGGCATTTCGCGTCTCCCGCAAATGCCAGAAAGTGTTACCCATGTGCTCGGAAAAAGTGTTACCTATGTGCCCGGTAGGACATAAAGCATATTTTTGGCGCTAATGGCTAATGGCCTCGACACAACCGGGCGATTCATCGTAGCAGCTGCCGGAACTCACGATCGATTTCGACTTCCAGCAAATATGGAGTTTTCATCTCCAGGCCTTCCCGAAGCGCCGGCTCCAGATCCTGCGGACGGACGACTCGGCGAGCTTCACATCCGTAGCCTTTGGCAATACTGACGTAGTCGATTCCAGGCAGATCGAGTCCTGGCACACCGGGCGCCTTCAACTGCTCCGCAAACGCCTTAAGGACGGCGTACTCGTGATTGCGTGGAATGACATACAAAATAGGAAGCTCGTGCTGAACTGCAGTCCAGATCGATTGGATGACATACTGGGCGGCACCATCGCCGACAATGTTGACCACCTTCCGGTGCGTCTTGAGGTCTCTCTCAGCAAGGGCGATGCCGGATGAGGCCGAGAGACCGTAACCGAGAACGCCGCTAAAGAAAGTGAAACAAGATTTAGGCGAACTCGTCGGCAGGCGTTCCTTCAGTGCCCGGACGCTCGACTCCGTTTCGTGCACCAGTACCGAATTCGGGGGCTGCAGCTCTTTGATTTTGTAATACAGCAGATCAGCAGTAATCTTTGCGCTCATGGTCGGTTTCGGTGCGCGCGCGATCAGTGCAGGCATCGGTCGTGACGCTTTCGACACAAGATCGGCCAGCACCCCGCATGCCGTTCCCGGATCCGCGAGGATGCTGTTGCCAACCGCCGCACGGGCGGCCTCTGAGGGGTTATCAGTGATGTGTACTAGACGGGTGCCACGAGGCAAGTATTCGCCCGCAACGTAAGCATGGTAGCGAAATACCGGGGCGCCAAGCACGATGGCCAAATCGTAGCCTTCGAGCTTCTCACATAGCGGCTTCACGGCCGGAGGCAGCGCACCGCGATATAACGGGTGGGTTTCTGGAAAGCCGGGGCGGCCTTCCTCCGGAGCGGCCCAGACCGGAGCGTTCAAGCGCTCGGCGAGCCGAACCGCGTTGTTCCAACCGTTGCCTTCATCGACGGTACCCCCAATGATCAGCACCGGTGATTTCGCCGCATCGAGCATTGCTGCGACCGGAGCGAGTTGTTCCGGGCTCGCGGCCAAGCGCGTGGTAACCATACGAATGTCTGGTGGCTGCAGGCACGGCTTGTCGGCATCATCCATGGGAAGCGACAGGAACACGGGTCCGGCCGGCGGCTGTACGGCCATCGCGTACGCGCGGACGAGCGCCCCGGGCACATCTTCGGCGCGAGCGGGCTCGTAGCTCCATTTAACGTACGGACGTGGCATGACATTTGGCTCGGCGTTGGCAAGGTACGGCTCGAGCAAGAGTAGCTCGCGCGTCTGATTGCCGGCGGTAATGATTATGGGCGCATGGTTGTACCAAGCGCTTTCAATGTTCCCCATCGCATTGCCGAGACCGGCGGCGGTATGTAGGTTTACAAGGGCCGCCTTACCGGTTGCTTGCGTGTAGCCGTCCGCCATGCCGACTGCGCAGGCTTCTTGAAGGGCCAGGATATATCGAAAATCGTTAGGAAACTCCCGGAGAAACGGCAACTCTGTGGAGCCCGGATTACCGAAGATCGTAGTGAGATTTAGCCGGCGCGCGACCTCAAAAAAGGCCTCACGTACTGTCACCGGCTTCTGAGCTTTTGGATTTTGTTGCGATGACTTCGTCTTAGACATCTTTATCTCCTACGTGTAGGGAGAACTACTCGCGACGTGCCTTTACGATCGCCTGTAATTTGCAGGCGTGAACTAATGCGGCGCGCGATTTTGAGCGGGCCCTTGCTGCCGAAAAGCACTGGCCTAATCGCTCCTAAGCTCTCATTTATATGTGCCGACGGCAGAGAACATTTGTTTCCGCCGTCGGCAGCCGGCCTTAGTTGTTAATGACGATATTGTTTTCAAGTTTTGTAACGCCTGGTGCCAGCCATGCTGCGCGCTCGGCCTCATCGCGCTCCGCCCATGAGCGAACACTGCCGCGCAAGATCACCTCCCCGCCACTCGCCTCGACGCTAATGCGATTCGCGTCAAGCTGTGCGCTGCGTTTTAGCGCACCTTCAATCCTCGCCCTAACCTCGGTCGGGCTGACGCGAGGGGATAGCTTTATCAGATTGCTGACCCCAATCACTCCCTTCACTTGCCGCGCGGTGTTTTCCGCATCCGTGCGTTGGTAGTTCCATTCGAGGCTGCCATCGAGAGTGACCCAGCCGTTTTTGACTACGCTTTTAATTTTATCGTGCGAAAACGGCAGTTCGAACTTTAGCTGGGCGACCAGGTCACGCGCGATATCCGGATCCGGCCTCGCATCGATTGATGCAAGTCGAACCTCGATGTCATTTGCCACGGCCGTGACGCCGCCGATCCGTTTGGCATCCGCCTCCGCCTGCAACTTCTGACTGTAGTTGCACGCGTATCCGGTCAGAGACACCACTCCGTTCTTGACCGACAAGGCAATATCTGTGGAATCAATGAATGGGTCATACCTGATTTCATCCTCAACATCGCTTTTCACTTCGCTGTCGGATTTCATGTTTCGTCTCCTGCATAACTGAAGATATGGGAAGTAGCGCACTTCAGCGATCGTCGCGCCGGTGCTGAAACAGATAATGGCGCTACTGACTAAAACCGCGTTGACAGCTGTCAATTTTTGTCGCTCGGCGGCGATCCGTGTGCCGATCTCGCCCGTCTTATTCGGCCATTTGGGGGTGGGGATAGGCGTACTATTACTTTCAAAGCCGGGGGCCGGAACGAAATACGCTGTGGTAATCATCAATTGCACTTCGATGTGACATGAACACCCTGCCTCGAGTGTCGGAATCAACTCGTGAGCAAATTGCTCGCGAGTTCGACGACTTAGGCCCCGATGCCTGTGTCGCAGACATCACGACTCATTTGAATGAGCACAATCCAGAATGGCTGTCCATGGCCACTAAGTGCGCACGCGATAGCAGCGATCCGAACCGGATATTGAGCGGGTTCTGCATGTTTTATCGATCGTTGACCGCACAAGTTCTGTTGGATTGCCCGCCAACCGAAGTAACGGACATGCTCAGCGCACTCAATCCGCTCCCGCGCGTCACGGCGCAAACGCGCGCCGCGATCGTGGCTGCGATCGACGAGAACAGCGTTGCCATTTTCATAAATGATGCAATCCTCGAGCTTGAGAACACCAATCCCGAGCTGCTGCAGATGGCGCACTACTTTGCATCAGCGCAAGCAAATTACGCGGCCACGATGCAAGGGTTTGCTTTGCTGTACACCGCCCTACTCTTTCAATCCGGCGCAGACCGGCGATTGGTACATTGAGCCAACCGGCGCAGCGGAAGGCTTACAATCACAAGGAATTGCACTCTAAGCTGCAAAGCGCGAAGGAACGCTAGGACGGCTCGACACCGTTGAATCGCACCGGTCCCAGGGTTGCGACGAATTCGCTCGCAATCATTTCCATCAATTCACGACAATCACGTGCAAGACGTTTTCCCAGAAAGCTCTTAAAGTTAGCTACATATTGGAAGCTGAGGAGCCAACGATGCACATTGTCGCCAGGGTCGCTCTCGCTGTGACGCTAGCACTCTTATTGCTCCTGGGATTCTTGCGCGTAGCACGCGAGTTGCTGTCAAGAACCATCTATGAAGTTCCATCGCTGGACAATGAAGTTAGTTCTCCGCGACGACGGCGAACTCGCCGGACTGCGGCGTCTCGAGGATCTCTAAGTTGATCAACACGGAGACTGATCATGCTTGATTCCGCATACCCTGCGACTCATCCGACGGACAAAAGACGTCTTTCAGTGAACAATGCACACTCGGTCGAGGCCGTTGCCATATTGGAAGAATTGCTTGCGCAATCCATTCAGCTGCGGAACCTTTACAAAATCGCGCGCTGGCAAGCGTGCAACGGTGAACTGTGTCGAATGCACCGGTTATTCGAGGATCACTACAAGGAGCAGCTTCACCTGGTGGATGTACTTATCGATCGAGTGCGTATTTTGGGCGGCGCCAGTCGCGTGCTTGCTGGCGACTTTTTGAAGGGAACTCGACTCTCCTATAGGATTCGAGGTCACAGCGCACCGGGCCGCTGCGTAGAGGATCTATTGGACGCTCATGAGTTAGTACTCAGCATGACACAGCTAGCCGGGCCCACTGACAATCGTCAGTGGGCGCACGAATACACCGTCGGTCTCGTCGTATTAACCAATGATCTGCAGAGCGAGTCCCTTCGCGATCAGTGGCTGCGCCAGACTCCTCGATAGCGAGTTCGAACAATTCTGCGGAACGAGGAGTGGATGTGATTTGTGTTCCGAGCGAGATCAACATCGTCATATGTAAGTTGATCTAACGAAGCTCCTTGGTCCCGCAGGAAGTAGCATCGAGGGGGTCACTATAGTGTTGCGCATGAAACCGCCCTTCAACCCTGAAAAGTCAGGCGACTATCGCTACAGTGAGTCAGTTGCCGAGGCGGTGAAATGGTTGGGTGACCGGTATCTATTGGCGAGGCCGATTCGTATTCCCTCTTCAATGGAATCGCCGCCTAAGACGCAAACGCACGACTCACGGATACAACGAACGACCTGTCCGAGTCGTCATCGAGCTTAATTTGGAACTCGGGCCGGCGATGCCAATGTTCTCAGCAGCGCAACCCTGCAGAGGCTCCCGTTGACGACGGAGACTTGATGCCGGCTCACGCGAGACCCCTGGTGGACAGTGAAAACCGGCTTCTGCAGCCGGTCGCCAGTATTGGCAAATATCACAATCCGCTCAAGCGACACCCCGAACTTGCCGGAACGCTGAGTCAATCGTCAGGCTGCTTGAGCCCTCCCCGCGCCCTCTCGAGACTTTGTGGTGAGTCCGAGCAGGCGCTCCGCGTTGAGGTGCGCGATCTTTTCCTTGTCGTTCACGTCGAAGGGCGCCTGTTCAAAGAATAACTGGGCGGCTTTCATGCTGCCATATGGATGGTCTGTGGTGAACAGGACGCGGTCGATACCGACCGTGTTGCGCAAACTCAGACAGGCCTGGTACGCCAAACTCCAGCTCTTATCCATCGCGCCAGCTTCTTGGTTCATGTACTCACCGGCGAGGATTCCACCATAGAAGTTCTCCCGCATGTATTCCTTGATGGTCCGTTTCAGCCCACCATTCTTCTTCAACGGGAATCCGTAGTCCATTCGCCAAGCGCTCCAACTCAATATTTCTAAGTTATGGCCCACGATGATTTGCAGCCCGGGAAACCGATCAAACACTCCACCTAGGATTAAGCGGATAGCGTGTACGCCAGTGTCAATGTGCCATCCGACTCCGGCAATGGCCAAAAACGTGGATACCTCGGGCGCGAAGCCGCCGTAGTACGTGTCGACCACCGGCTTGGGCGGCATTTGTGGATGCAGGTAGATTGGCACGCCGAGCGATTCTGCGCATTCAAACACGGGCCAGAAAAACTTGTCGTCAAGGTAACGCCCGTTGATGTGGCCGTTGATCAATGCGCCAACGAACCCCAGATCGCGGACGGTGCGCTCGAGTTCGCGCGCTGCCGCCGCGGGGTCAACCATCGGCAGAGTGGCAAATCCGAGTAAACGCTCCGGATACTTGGTAATCGCAGCCGCCAGAGTGTCGTTCGCCTGTCTGGTCAGCTCCCTCGCGAGCGAAGGCTCAAAGCCCTCTGCGCTCGGTGTAGCGTGGGACAGGATCTGCACATCGATGCCGGCGGCGTCCATAAGAGCGATCCGCCCGTCGCCCAAATCAAAGATGCCGGGTGGGCACCCAGTTTTCGGGTCGTTGGGGAACACCCCGGATTTTTTCATTCTATCCAGCACTAGGGCATACGGATCGTTCGCCTTTATCGCGGCATCGTATATGGCCGGGAGCCCGTAATGCTCTTCAAACGCGATAACCTTCATCGGACCATTTGTCGTGTTAGTCATAAAAGCCCTCGTTTAGTTTCAAAGATGCCGACGACTACAGCGCAACGTCGAGATGCTGATTTTTGCTACGCCTGACATCGTTCAACCATGACGCCGGTCAGATACCTTTTTCAATCACTCACTTCCGGCACAAACTGCGATCAAGCTATCCCCGAGCGACGATATAACTTCATCGTCGACATAGGCCCCGACTCACTCATAGAGCCGCGACAGACATTTTCGAGTGACTCGCGATCGCGGATTTGCAGGCACCGAACGTTCTCGAATCGAATAACGCCCTGTTCGCGCAGGTTAGTCAGTGCGCGGCTCACGGTTTCCGTTGCCATGGCGAGATAATCAGCGATGTCATATCGAGACATTGGAAGGGTTACCGGCCCGACCAGCCTCGTGCGGAAGCGATCGACCATTTCAAAGAGAAAACTGCCGACCTTTTCCAATGCCGTGGCACGTCCAAGGATTAAAAGCCGGCTCTGGACCCTGAAGACGGAACTAAATGCCATCTCGCGTATCCGCCTTGCCACTTGCGGATCAGAATCCGCGACTCGCTCCGCGCTACGCCGGGGATAGACTGCGACCGTCGTGCCGGAAACCAATGCCTCGGTGGAGAACGAATGAACGATCTGCGCATCGTAGCCAAAGAAATCTCCGGGGCGAAGGAAGTCCACTATTTGCCGGTTCCCATCAAAGCCATACGCGCACATTCGACAGGCACCCGATAGGATGCGATACCAGAAATCTGCGGGACTGCCAATGAGATATATCGGATGTCCGGCTGCGAATCGCGCCATGGTCGACATGGACTCCAATGAACTCAGCGGACTGGCTGAATCTGAACTTGCGCTCCATCCTTGAGCTGTGGCGATTGCTGGAGTAGCCATCTAAGTGCTCTTTTTGAAGATATTGCTCGGCAGGCGGATTCCCATGGCAATCTCCGGTCCACGAGCCCGATTCATCGAACTGGCCGAATCAGGATTTCCTTGCCGACTAATCCGTGGTGCAGGACCCACCGTGAATTCACGCCTCCAGGCCTTTGGAGTGATTCCGACGATCCTTCGAAACGTACGGCAGAAATGGGCGTGATCGCTCATGCCGCACTCGAGGGCTACCTGCGACAGAGGTAGCCGCGACGTCAACATTAGCTCCTGAGCTCGACAGATGCGCCGCTTCATAATGAAGCGAAGGGGCGACTCTCCAAAGGTCTGGCGAAAGACACGGCAGAAATGACTCCTGCTGAGTTGAACGACGTCGGCAAGCTCAGAGGCTCGAATACTGGAGTCCAGTTTGTCGTCAATATAGGACTCGAGCTGCCTGGCCTGCCACGGCGCGAGACCGCCATACGCGCGCAAGCGCTCCGCGGCCCAGTTTCCGCTCAAGCTAAGTTCGATTCCCAACAGCATCGCGACGCGCTGGATGCAGCTCTTTGCCGCGCGACGGTCGGTGTCCAGCGCGACAGTCGCCGCAGCCAGAAGACGTGCCAGTGCGTCGTTGGTAGCGTCAGATGTCAAGCTCAACATTGGACCGCTCCATTTGATGGCCTGTAGTCGATGAGAGGAGCTTGTGTCAATGCATCTGTCTTAAGGAAGTGAGTCGTAGTTAGACGTTGTTAGCAGAGCTTTAAGTGGCCAAACCGTCTTCAGCGATCTTCGCCACCGCGCTTGACGCCCGATGGTTGCCGCTGAAGTCCGAGATCTCCTCTGAAACGCACGATATCCGCGCGAGCATAGAAGGTCGCCGCACTGGCATCCGAGTTTCGATGCGATGCGACGCCGTGTTCGGCGTGGTGCGGCGACAATCCCCTACAAAAAGGGGTAACACAGTCAATCACCGAACGGGCACGCATGGTTAACTTCGCACCATTCTTGATCTAAGCACGGACTGATCCATTGCAGCCGATCGATTAATTGAGGAGAACATCATGCAAATTGACTACTTTGGTGCGTATCGCCATTTGAAACTGTCACGTGATGACAAAGGTGTGCTGATTGCCGAGCTCCATAGCAATGGTGATGCATTTATCATGAACGCCCAGGCACACACGGAATTTGTCGATGCCTTTTACAGAATCAGCCAGGACCGCGAAAACAAGATCGTTATCATCACAGGGGCAGGCAGCAGTTTCATTGGGGACGTGGAATGGTCCTCGTTCGGGGATGTCTCCGACCCGGGAATCTGGAGCAGAATTCACGATGAAGGCGTTCAGGTTCTAGAGAACATTGCGAACATCCGCGTTCCGGTGATTGCCGCTATTGAGGGGAAAGCGCATATCCACTCAGACTACGCACTCCTTGCAAGCGTCATCGTAGCGGCCGAAGGTGCGACATTCCAAGACGTCGGCCATTACGCAGTTGGAGTTACGCCGGGTGACGGAGTTTTTACAACCTGGAGTTATCGGGCGGGAGCGGGCCGAGCCGAGGCGTTTCTGCTGAATCCGCAGCCGTTGCCGGCGCGTACAGCAAGGGATTGGGGAGTGGTGGCAGAGGTAGTACCTAAGGGCAATGCAATAACTCGCGCGCGGGAACTGGCCGAACTGTACCTGCAAGCTCCAGAAGTGACGCGTCGGAATACGCGCATTCACTTCATTCAGCCGCTGAAGGAGAAACTCGTGCGAGAAGTCGGTTACGGACTGTCCCTCGAAGGAGCATCCGCAGCCGCGTCGGTCAAATCAAAGCAATCGAAGAAGGAGTCTCTCACGCAGCGAAAATCAGCGTGAAGATACCCGCACCGGCAGCGGCGCTTGATATTGCGCTTCGGCATGGTGATCGTCGGTCTCGACTATGGCCATGCGGGTCAGATGAGCCTTGATGAGATCACGGGCGGGTCTCCGTACGGCGCCACGACAATCACCGGTAGTGATGGCTCGCGCATGCCGAGCGCGAACGAGCTCGTCGGGGCACGTTACCAGGGCCGCAAGATTGCCGAGATCGCGAACAAGCTGCACGGCTGACACCGCGCCGAAAAGACGCAGGCTACGGCGAGATTTCGTGCCAGCGAGTGAAGCGTCGACTCCTCAGGGACTTGATTCGACGAAAAGCACGTCCGCGTCCTCGGCGCCGGTGGTGACAATGATGGGCGCTGGAACTCTGCCGAAACTCCAACGCTTGGATCAGCCGGGGGCGATAAGATCTCCTCCCCGGCCGGTTGTTTCCTCGAGCATATCAGGCGGAGCGTGCTTGCTTAGAGGCCGTTTGGAGTTCAACGTTACGAGGAGCCGTTTTGGCTGAATTTTTATTCAGACCGAACAGACGCTCCGCATTAAGGTGCGCGATCTTCTCCCTGTCACTTGCGCTGACGGGCATTTGATCAAAAAATGGTCGAGCGGCTTTCATGCTGCCGTAAGGATGGTCAGTCGTGAAGAGCACGCGATCGATACCGATCGTATTCGCCATACCCAGATAGGCCTGGTACGACAGACTCCAGCTCTTGTCCATGACGCCCGTCTTTTGATCTGCGAACTCTCCACAAAGAATTCCACCGTAGAAGTTCTCCCGCAGGTACTCCTTGATGGTACGTTTCAGGCCACCATTCTTATGGAGAGGAAATCCGTAGTCAGCCCGCCACGCCATCCAACTCAACGCCTCGAAGTGGTGACCGACGATGATTTGCAGCGCAGGAAACCGGTCAAACACCCCGCCAAAGATCAAGCGGATGCTGTGTATCCCCGTATCGATATGCCAACCGAGTCCCGCGATTGACAGAAACGCAGAAACATCGGGGGCGAAGCCACCGTAGTAGATGTCGGCCACCGGCTTGGGCGGAATTTGGGGATGCAGGAAGATCGGCACGCCGAGCGATTCGGCGCATTCAAACACCGGCCAGAAGAACTTGTCGTCAAGGTAACGTCCATTGATGTGGCCGTTGATCAACGCGCCCACGAAACCTAAGTCGCGGACGGTGCGCTCGAGCTCGCCGACTGCAGCCGCGGGGTCGAGCATCGGCAGTGAAGCAAATCCGAGAAACCGGTCCGGATACTTAGCGATCGTGGCGGAAATTGTGTCGTTCGATTGTCTACTGAGCTCTCTCGCTTGCGCCGGCTCGAGATTCTCTGGACCCGGGACAGTGTGCGAGAGGATCTGCACATCGATACCGGACTCGTCCATAAGGGCGATTCGCCCCTCGCCCAAATCATAGATGCCTGCCGGGAAACCAGTTTTCGGGTCCCCGATGAGATGTCCCGATTTCGCCATTTGGTCGTAGGCCAACAAGACTCGATCGTTCATCTTTCTTTGGGCATCGTGTATAGCCGGAAGCTTGTAGTGTTCCTCGAACGCGATGATCTTCATTGGACCATGTCCCGTGTCAATCATAAAAAACCCTCCGCGGTTAGTTCAAAACTGTCATCGCCACCAGGCGATATGATTTGGCCAGTGGATGGCGTAATTCTGACGAGGCACACCATCGTCCAGCATTGACTTTGGTCAAAATCGATATTCTTTTTTCGGGGCCGCCATCCTTTTTTGGTCGCAGTGGCTCTAATGCTGTTGTTGGCGGCAAAATGGAAATTCGATACGCCGAGCGGATTGCGGCGCAATCTCATTCGATAAGACGACACACCCAGGTGATCTTAATAGTGTCTAGCCCGGGCGGCATGCGAGCGCGAGGCCCGATGGAGATTTTCGCGGATTCTAGAAGTGCAGGCCTGCCGTGATTCCAAACGTGCGCGGGGACGCGGGCGAGAACTGCTGGCCGTAGGCGATGGACTCAGAGCCATAGGAGTAGTATTCGGCGCCGGTCAGATTGGCGCCCCATAGCCGAAGATGATACCGGCCGCTCGGGTTGGTCCACCTAACCGATGCGTTGAGCAGGTTAACGACGGGCTGCTTCATGGTCTCGTCAGGGAACCAGTAAAACGAGTCCGTATACGAGATATTCGCATTGAAATCGAAATCGCCGGCGGAACTTGGAATTACATAGTCGGCCGCAAAATTGGCGCCGTAGTGTGGGGCACGGATCAGGTCCAGCCCGGATGCATTGCACCTATACGTTCCGTTGGGTGTGCAGGAAGGCGAAGCAAGGTTGGAACCGGCATAATAGGAGTCGGGCGGGAAGTAATCAGGTGCATTGTTGAAGCTCTCATAGTGGCCATAGAGGATCGATAAACCACCGGAAAGCGTCAGGTGATTCATCGGAATCACTTTGACGGAGAGCTCGCCGCCGTTGGCCTCCGCCGACGCGGCGTTGATCAACTTCGTGCCGCCCGCCACGATTATGGCCACCTGCAGATTCTGCACGTTGTAGTGGAATGCGCTCAGGTTGACTTGCAGATGATGCTCGAGCCATTCGCTTTTCATGCCGGCCTCGACCGACTTCAGCACCTCGGGATTGACCGGCGGGTTGTTGGCCGGACCGCCGGCCGCGGTGCCGAACGTATCGAATTGGCCGCTCTTCACACCGCGGTTCCATGAAACATAGCCCATGACAGCGTTGGTGAATTCATGATCCAATGCCGCCCGGTAGGCTCCCATCGGCCAGCGGTGGGAAGCGCCGGGCGTAGCGGGTGTGGTCGGGCAGGCAATCGGAGCCACGTTGCATGCGGGCAGTCCGCCGAGTTCTGAAATCGCATCGGAAAACCAAACGCCGCCGGTGAACAGGCGTTTGTCCACCGTGTAACGAGCACCCAAGGTCAGGTGCGTATCTGCAGCGAAGAGCGCGGTTCCCTGCAGATACCCTGCGATGGAGGTTGTTCTGACGTTGTCGGTGAGGTTCAAGTAGTAGCTCGGGGGGACTAGCGCCGTGGGAAACCCTTCCGCGATTCCCGCCAATTTCGCAGTCGGACCGTAGCCCGCGTTGTCGTCCATGTAGAACGCGCCAACGATCCAGTTGAAGCGCGACGCATAGGAAGCGTCATCCGGACTGGTCAACTGTAGTTCCTGGCTGAGATTGCGATCCCTCTGAACCAGGTCAGTATCAATGTCGCCGTAACGCGAGCCGTCCTGATTGAACCGCGCAAAACCGCTCATATTCTGCCAGCCGGTGATACTGACGCCGTTGGCGAAGCCGAACTCTTGTTCGACTTTCAGCTCGAGGGTGGTGTGCTTGTTGACGGAGACGTCATTCTCGTCGTCCGACGTGTTGTACCACCCGACATAGATCGCGCCGGGCGCGCCACGGCATTTGAAGGCGATGGGCGAAGTCTGCGGATTTCCGTCGGCTCCGCCTTCGCCGGGGCAATAGCCGTGGCCGCCCGCCGCGACGAATTGGGGAATTTGATTGAAGCCTAGGCCTGCTTCGCCGCGTGTATACGCGAAATTTCCCGCAAGCAGAATCCTCGTCGAAGACGTCGGGGTCCACAACCACTTGTTGCGGATGCCCCAATCCTCCGCGCTGAACGCCACCTGTCCGGTCACGACATCATGGCCCCAGCCGTTCTGCTGATCGGTGATGTAAACCGCCAAGTTGGACGCGACATCCTCGATGACCTTGCCTGTCACGTAAGCACTGCCGGCAAATGTGCTGTAGTTGCCATAGCCGCCTTCGAAATCGGCGTTGGGGTCGAATTGCGGGTCCTTGGTGTGGACCTGAATGACGCCGCCGGTTGCGTTACGGCCGAACAGAGTTCCCTGCGGTCCCTTGAGAACATCGATGCCGGAAATGGCGTACAGCTGAAAAATGGACGCATCGCCAGTCGGAATGTAAATATCATCGAGATACACGGCGATCGAACTTTCTTCACCGGTTCCGTTCGAATTCGGTCCGATGCCGCGAATAAACGTGGTGGCCGAATCGATTTCGTGGCCCATCTGCACGCCGGGAACAAGTTGGGCCAGCATATCGGTGCTGACGGCTCCCGCGTTAAGGGCGACATCCGGGGTGATCGGAGCCACAGAGATCGGAACCTTTTGGGCATCTTCCACGTGGCGCTGGGCGGTCACGGTGATTTCCGCGTGCTGATCGTTGTCCATAGCCGCGTCCGCTGGATCGGCGTAGGCCGACAAACTTGCCAGCAGTCCGACTACGGTACACGCGGCACCTAGAGAAAAATTCAGCCGCTCAATTTTTATTTGGCGCTGTCCTTCGGCTGTCGCCGACCTCGCTGGCGCGACACTCCAGCTGCAACGGACGCCTTAGGCTCGATCGATCGCTGGATGCGGCCGACCTTGCGAGACATCGCTACTTGCCCAGCCCGATCTGATGCATGAAGTCTTGGTTGTCCCAGAACAGCCACTCGTGATCCATCGTCTTCCCCTTCCAATGTCCGATCGTCGCCATGCCAATCGCAAAGCGCTTACCGGTGGGCGGGATGGACTTGCCGTCGGCAGTGGGCATCGGTTTCGTGAATGTACCGGTCATCACGCCGGTAACGGCCGTCCATGTTCCCGAACCAAAGCGTATAGGATGAACTTTGATCTTGATGTCCGGCGCGAAGGCGAACAGCCCCTTCATATCTTCAATGTGCCTTTTGATACCATTGGTTTCGTGACCGTCCGGCCAGGTCACAACAATGTCTTGAGCGTGGCTCTCGCCGAGCCGATCCCATTTCTGATTGCTGAAGACGTCGAAGTCCAGGGTGTCGAAGACCTTCAAATTGCGGTCGACCCCTGGCGCTTGCTTCTCATGTGCGGGAGGTGGTGTTGGGGGATTCTCAGCTAGTGTCTGCGCAAACGCAGGACTCCAAAGAACGACCGACGTTGCAGCGATCAAGACTCGGCGATATTTGAATTTCATCTATTGTTCCTTTGTGTACAACGATAAACATGTGGTGAGTTGGAGAGTCTGGGCGGGCACGTCATCGTCCAACATTGACACTGGTCAAATTTCGATATCCTTTCTAGGGCGCCGGCACGGATAAGCCAGACACGAGCGCCTCTTTGGCAGCTCAGTTGCGCGATCGAAGCTGCTGCAAGAGGTTAGCCGCCGCAACGAGGTCGCGCGTCTGAAAGCCCTCCGAAAATTTGTTGAAGATTGGATCGAGAAGTCCGAGCGCTTTCTCTCGTTGCGCTCTATCAGCCCAAAGTCTTGCGAGCCTGATGCCAGCACGCAGCTCGAGGGAGAGCAGTCCCTGCTCGCGCGCGCGCGTCAGCGCCTGCAGCAAGCATGCTTCGCCCTCACTGGCGTCCAGTTGTGGCATTGACGTGAGGATTTCGCCCTTTACGCGCAACAGCTCGATCAGGTGAAGTCGGCGACCACGGGTTTCCGCCCAGGTGACAGCCTCGCAGATCGTGCTGTATGCGTGTTCGCGCCGTCCTGTCTTCGCAAGACCGTCTGCAAGCGTTGCGCTGAACGGTGGTCGGTACAATTCGTAGCCGTCCTCATGCAGAGCCGCAAGGGCGGTCTGGAGTAACTCGACTCCCCGCGATAGGTCGCCGTGCCAGACAGCCATAGTGCCCTCCCAACCAACCGAAGCCCGGGCGTAGCTAAGGAGGTGGTGCTTGGTCGCAGTAGTCGACAGGCGATGGATCAGCTCTTCCGCTCTTTTCCAATCCCCGATCTCAAGTGGGAGCATCACACAGAGCATGAGTACGGGGCAAAGAGCGTCAGGATGATTCAGATTTTCTGCCTCTTGCACAGCTTCTTCATTGGTTGCCATCGCTTGCTCGGGATATCCCAATACCCAGAAGTTGCGCGCCAGGATGGATCTTGTCCCATATAAGGTCCCAAAGCTCGCGTGGTTAAGTTTCGACAGATGAATCGGGGCGGCGAGTGCAATCCGAGCATGCCTGGGAACATCGAGATTGTGGCCGGTGAAATAACTCGTAACTACCCAGGAGCTATGTGCGATAGCGTCGGCTACGGGGTCCGCCATTTGCTTGGTTACGGATTCGATCTGACTTGTGAGTTCCCTGAAGCCGCGAAGATCACCGCATCGAATCTGCCACTTATAAAGTGCCTGTAGCACATATAGTTGCTGCATTGGAGCGGCTTTGAGGCGCTCCGCAATGTCTAATGCGCGAACGAGGGCTGTGTGTGCAGTGCGGACATTGCCCCTCGTGATCATGAGCGATGAGGCAAAGCAGACGAGAATCTCCAACTCGAGCGGCGTGCCTTTGCTAATGGTGTCCAGGGTGTCCATTGCGCGTTCGCTCCACGTCGCGCATTCGAGCGAAAGACCCGCGTTATGGAACAAACACGCCGACGCAGCCGCGAGCTTCGCTCCGAGCCTGGTGTCTCCCTGATCCGAAAAGCTCCACTCCAGCGCAGCTCGCAGGTTGCTTAAGTTCAGAACGAAGAAATCGATACTCTCGGGGCTCGGAAGCGCCCAGATCGTGGCTCGGAATCGGCCGATCGCGTGAAGCATGTGCTCGCAGTGGCGTCGTAAGATCTTCAGACACTCTCCGGTTTCGGTGAGCTTTTGCCAAGCGTAGGCCCGCGTCGTGTCGAGCAGCCGATAGCGCATCGCGGCGGTCCGATCTGAAATCAGCAGCGATTTGTCAACGAGCGTATCGAGCGTTTCCGTGAGCTCGGCAGGACCGAGCCCGTCAGCGACGACATCTAGCGCCGCCTCGAGAGAAAGGCCACCGACGAAGACAGCGAGGCGCCGTAACACCAGTTGCTCGGTCGGGGAAAGCAGGTTGTAGCTCCAGTCGAGCGTGGCGCTGAGCGTTTTATGTCTCGGCAGTGCGGTGCGGCGGCCGCGCCAGAGCAACCCGAACTGCTTATCGAGTAATGCCGCCGTGCCCTGAACTCCGTGCACTTCAACACGGGCGGCAGCGAGCTCGAGGGCGAGGGCGATACCGTCCAGTCGGCGGCAGATCTTGGCCACGGTCGGCGCATCGGTATCCGTCAGCTCAAACGCATGGTCGTTATTAGCAATCTGTTTGACGAACAGCTGCACCGCAGGAAAGCCCAGGGCTTGGGTCGCTGTCAACGATTCTGTATCCGGCGGCGGGCATTCAAGGGGCCGCAGATGATGCACCTGCTCGCCCTCCGCGCGCAGGGCCTCCCGGCTTGTAACCAAAATGTGAACCTGTGGGGCCTCGCGGAATATGTTCTCGGCCAGCGCCGCGATGGCCGCGATGACGTGCTCGCAGCTATCGAACACCAGCAGCATTCGCTGCTCGCGCAGAGCCGTCAGGATAACCGGCAACGGTTGCTCCGAAACCGCCACGAGATCCAGTTGGGACGCGAGTAGACTTGCGGGTAGCTGCGAATCTTCGACGGCCCCGAGATCGAGGAAGAGAACGGCCCCCTGAAACTCCGAAAGCATTCGGTGCGCTAGTGATAGCGCGATCGTAGTTTTGCCTATCCCACCTGCCCCGACAATCGATACGAACCGCTGTTTTGTAAGCTGGACGGTGAGCTCACGGACCACTTTGTCGCGCCCCACAACAAGCAAAGGCTCCCGCGGCAGCTGCGGCGCAGCCGCGCGGGTCTTTCGCGGCTTCGCCTCAGCCTCCGCCCAGGTGACCAGACCGGCAAAGCAGTAGCCCCGGCCGGGAATATTCTTGATGTAGCTGACAGAGGATTCCCCATCGCCGAGTCGCTTGCGAAGAGCGGCAACATGAAAGCGTAAACTGACCTCATCGACGACCAATTGTCCCCAGACACGCCGCATGAGGTCACGTTTGCTGACCACTTCCGGCGCGTACTCGAGAAGCGTGATCAAGATGTCAAGGGCACGGCTGCCTATCTTTAGCGGAGTCTCGTTCTTCTCGAGGAGCCTCTCGGCCGCATGCAGGCGAAACGGACCAAAGGAGGGGATCTTTCGCCGCAAGGCTGACGAGCTGACCGCGGTATCCTCCTCTTCTCGGGGACGGGGCGAGCCGCCGACCGCGTAAGCGTCGGGGGTTCCGTGCTCCTCCCTCCGAGGCTCGTGATCTTGGTCGCATGTATCGAGACGTCGTGTCACTGAGACCTAGCTCAACCGTCGTCGACTACGAAGAAGATAAGTGTGGCAGATGAACTCCCGAACCGAGGACGCCATGAATTCAATGAGTCCATACGTCACTTCTCAATCGCATGTTGTGGCGAAAGTGTGAACCCACCTGAAGCGAGTCGACAACCGCAGATCGTTCACCCGCAGCCTCAATCTCCGGGCAGGGATGGCGTCTCGACTTTCGGCGGCAATTGCCGTTGTTTATCTCAGGCTTCAATATGTTTTCGGCCAAAAAGCCGCGCATCAATGGACCATGCTCCGGGCCCAATCGTTGCCACGGTTCCGCCGAGTGTCGCCAGAACGATGGAGATCCACGGGTCACGGACGAGGGTGATAGCGATCCACAACTCGGTCACAGCGATCAACGCTCCCACGATTGGTGTCCAGAGACCGAGGAGGAATAGTATCCCGGCACAAGCGCCGACCACCTGTGGAATCTTGGACGAAAAGGAGGATTCGCCTGTAAGATCAATGATGCCGAAGCGAACAAGCAAGATTGCGGTCAGAATGCGCTGAAGCAACAGACCCGCCCCAGGCCAGCCGTCGGCGAAGTTCGAAAATAGTCTTTGCAAAACCCCCTCCGATCAAATCGGATAGTAAGGAAATCACAGTAAGATCGAGACGCCTCAAGGTTGGAGGCAGCAATCCTACTTTTGGGGGAGATCCAAGTCGATGATGCCGCGCTTCAGGCCGATTGTCACGGCATGGGCACGGTCATTGGCGCCTAACTTGGACAGGATATTCGTCACGTGGCTCTTCACCGTCGCTTCACCAATCGAGAGCCGATCGGCGATCTGCTTGTTCGAGTTGCCAGCGGCAATCAACCGCACTACGTCGATTTCACGGTCGGTCAGCGCCTCATCAGTCGCGTGGTCCGCCAGCTCCGCGGCAATTTCTGGCGGAATTCGCTTTTGTCCCGCATAGACGGCACGGATCGCGTCGAGCAGTTCCTTGTGCACGTAACCTTTGAGTATGTACCCTCTAGCGCCTGCTTTAAGAGCCCTCAGCACTTGCGTGTCGCCACTATACGTTGTGAGAATGATGATCCGCGCCGCGGGATACTCTCGCCGAATAGCTTCAATTGCTTGGAGCCCATCTACCTCCGGCAACTGAAGATCCATTAGAGTTACATCGGGCAGATGGGACCGGAACGCATCGATGGCCTCTTTCCCATTCGATGCTTCCGCGACCAATTTGAGGTCGGGTTCTGCGTTCACCAACGCCGCGATGCCCTTTCGCAAAAGAGGGTGATCATCGACGGTAAGGATTCGAATTAGATTATGATTGTCGGGCACGAGTTCTTACCTTACGAAGTAGTCTTGACGCGACACGGTAACGCATGGTCTCGTAAGCAACGTCGGCGGGAACGGTTAACTGGACCTCAGTGCCGGCTCCAACCTCACTCCAGAAATCCAGCCGGGCCGCGATTCGCTGAGCGCGCTCGCGTATGCCGCGCAATCCCCAGTGCCCGCCTATTCCGCCCTCCTTCAGGACCTTGGGATCAATACCTCTGCCGTTGTCACGAATTCGAAGCCGAAGCACGAGGTCATCGTATCGGATCTCCGCCTCAATTCGACTAGCGTGCGCGTGCCGATAGACATTCCGCAAGATCTCGAGTGCGATTCGACAAACCTCGCTCTTGGCGGTGGGAGATAGGGTTCGCCGCTCGCCCTCCTCGATAAGCTCGAAGAGCGGCGGCTCTTGCTCCGCGGATCCAGAGCTCGCTAATTCCCGACTCGAAGCCATGAGGACTTCTGCGAGATCACCCCTCGCAAGCGCCTCAGAACGTAGGCCTTGAATCGTATCTCGGCTTTCGGCGAGCGCCCGTTCGGTGTCATGGATCGCATTATCGAGTGATTGCATTGCTTCATCAGGTCGGCGAGGCAACAGGTTGCGAACCGCTTGAAATTGAAACATAAGTCCGTGCAAGCTTTGCAGCAAGGTATCGTGAAGGTCGCGAGCGATGCGCGTACGCTCATGCACCTCGGCTTCCAGCCCTATGTTGAACTGATGTCGTAATTGCCGAAGGCGGAATTGATGGACGAACCACAGCAATAACAGCAATGCGGCCCCGCATACAGCGCGAAACCAACCCGTTTGGTAATACGCGGGAAGGATCGAAAAATCCAGGGATGCGCCTGCCTCATTCCAAACGCCGTCGTTATTGCACGCGATCACTCGAAAGCGGTACTTACCGGGAGCGAGCCTGGTGTAAAAAGCCTGGCGACGTGTACCCGGTTCTTGCCACTTAGGGTCGATTCCTTCCAATTTGTAGCGGAAACGAACCCGCTCTGGGACCGTTAAGCTTAGTGCGCTGTAGTCGATTTGAATGTTCGCGATATGCGCGGGGAGCCGAAGATCGGCTAATCGCGAATAACGTGAACCATCCGCAGATATAGAGGTAATCGAAACGGGCGGCGGCAGGGCATTTCTCGGAATGTTTTTCGGGTCGACCCAGGCGACGCCTCTTGTTGCGGCGAACCATATACGCCCGTCCGTTCCCTGGATCGCTTTCGGGAATTGATCGATAGCCTGGGTCTGTCCCGGAAGGCCATCGAAGGAATCGAATCTCTCCCACTGAAAGCGATAGGAGGGATCCCGCAAAGCGCGGTCTGCCTCATCTTTGGAGACGTGAATGACGCCATCTGCCGTATTGAGCCAAAGCCCGTCGCTCCCTGCATCGACAATTCCCGTAACATCTTCTAAAGAATCCAATGCCGCCGGTCTGATAACGCGAAAGTGGCCCCTGTCGATTAGAACTAGACCACCTGCCCCGCCCGCCCATATCTCATGCGGAGCACGCTCGGCGAAGGCGCGGACATAGCGTAGGGGGCTATCCGGCTTGACGGGATAGTCCACAATGTTCCCCTTGTCCATCGTGATGATGTCGCCCTCGTAGGTCGATACCCAGATCAGCCCCGTGCTGTCGGAATACATGTCTGAAACACGCTGGCTCGCCACTTCCGGCGGAGTTGCCCAGGCTTTCCATTGATGATTGTCGAAGGAGAAGAATCCATAGCCGTCGGAAAAGGCCCACAGTGTTCCGAGTTTGTCACCGGCGACCTGCCAGGTGCCGAAGCTGCCTCCATCTGGAGCCTGCGCCACTGTTCGAAACTTGCCGTCCTTCCATTGTCCAAGCGAATCACTCATTATCCAGGTTAGGCCGGCAGGATCTCGATACGGTTTGAATGCTTCGAAGGGGACAAGTGATACATCCCGGGAGTCGCCGTGAATTCGTGCAACAAAATTGAAGCTCCAGGCCGCCCAAATATCTCCGCCGTCAGCAGGCGCGATGGCTATTTGAAAGATCGATGTTGGCAGGGCAGCCGGGACCAGTGGGGTATCGCGGAACTGGTCTAGCCCGTCCCGCGTTGCGACCCAGATATTTCCCTCCCTGTCTTCGAGTATGGGATTGCAGTTATCGGCACTCAAGCCGTCCTTTGAGGCGAACTCTTGCAGTGCGTCACTGTTCTTCGAAATCGACAGGTCTTTCAACCGTTCAGGATGCGGAACCCGGTCCAGTCCGAAACTATTTGTCGTTGTCCAAAGACTTCCGTTGCGATCGAACATGAGGTCGTTCGCGGTCCTAACCTTGACGACGAGCGAATCTTCCCTGGGACACCTTGGAGGTGTGCCTATAGGTGTCTCTATCTCGCATTTGATCATGGCGGAGGATTTCGCGCTAACGGACGTGCTGATGGCTCGGACATAGCTGTCGCTGTCCGCCAACCAAATCGTGCCGTCCGGCGCCTCAGCGATCGCTGTCGAGTAACCGGCAAACATGCCCGTCGGCTCAAATCGCTTCGATCCCTGCTTGAGATACAGAACCGTATTGTTGATGCCGGCCCAAAGAGTTCCGCGGCTGTCCACCAATGATGCTGTTGACGTTGCGCGTGGCACGTCTTCCGGAAAGTTCCAATCCTTCCCGATGTGTTCCCATCGAGTACCGTTGAAGCGTATGACTCCAGCGTTGGTATTTGCCCAAATGGTGCCTTCGCGGTCATTTACGATGGCTTGGGGAATCGACGTTACACCATCAGCTTTACCGTAACACTTGACGTTGCCGTTGCGAAGGAAACAGATCTTGTTCTCATTCCCCAAAGTCCCATAAGCGATCCACAAACTGCCATCGGGCAGCGCCAGCAAGCTGTGCACCCTGTCGTCTGGAAGCCGGTCTCCCGAGCGCGGCACAAATCGTTCGAAGTGAACGCCGTCGAATCGAAAGAGCCCGATATCGGAGCCTATCCACAGAAACCCATCTGTGGTTTGTGCCAGAGCCTGTGCCCTGCCAGGATACCCGTCCCTTTCGCCCCACGACCGGTGCGCAAGCTGATGGATGTCGTGATCCGGATTGAGAGCAAAGGCAGCCGGAAGAGGAGACAAAAGTAAGATGCAAACCAAGACGGTACGAATGACCCTCCTAGACTTGTCTTCTGTCGAAGCATAGTAGAGCTTCCGGACAATCATACATTTTGCTCCGGTACCCGGGAAGGGGCTAACCCTCCCCGTGATTTGAACCTAGCGCTCACCTGCTCGCGGAATCCCTTCCCGACTTCTCAGCCGCCCTCGCAATTCCCCAATCTCGAATAATCATCTCATACCGCTTAGCACACTGAAAACTTCCCGCAGGAATCCTTATGGCACGCGGTTTCCGCTACAGCGCCTCTTCGAGGCAGCGCTCGCTATTGGCAGCTCAGTTGCGAGACCAAAGCTGCTGCAAGAGCTTTATGGCACAACCGGTTTCAGACCAGCTGACGGCCAGGCCAATCGCGCCGCAAATTACTCGAAGTGGACATCGAAGATTTCGAGGTCCAGCAGCGCTGGTTTTGCGACGGGTACTCCTTCCGTTCCTATGCTCAACAGTCGGCACAACGTCGGTACAAGAATTCCTGAGAAGCGCTGATGCCCGGAAAACATCTGGGCAATTTGCGTGTGGTCGTCGTGTGCTGCCAGGTAGTCTAGTCTTCTCAAAAAGCCCGCTCGATCAAAGTAGAAGGTCTGCGAGCTGGCGTGACTCACTATCCGTACCGGGAACACGACTTTGAGTCGCCGCAGGCTCTCACCATGCGCAACGTGTCGGCGAAGCTCCTTAGTTTCAAAATCCGGATCTGCGAGAATAAATGGGGTCGCGATGTAATTCCAGATCAGGTAGCCACAATAGTGCGCGAGCTGCAATTCATCCCAACTCGCCGATCGGAGTCCGCAGCGGAACGCCTCAGGGGAGCCGTGACGCTCCATAAGCGGCCGAGCGTCCTGCCCTTCCAACGCTACCCAATTCGGCCGGTATAGCAGACGCAGGTCTGCGTCAGCGAAACCAGTAATTGCCAAGTCCTGTGTTTGCGTGCTTCCCTCAACTACGAGCTCCTTCAACTGTGTAGTACTGCGTCTTGTCGTGCAGAGCTCACCCGTAATCGACATATGAAGAGTGAATCGCCTCGTCAGCCGCCATAGATCCAGGCCCCCACTGACATGCAGCGCCTTTTCGAGTAATCCCACCTAGCTGTCTCCACAACTCCCCAGAGTTTCCGTCCCAGACATGCTCACACGATCACGATTCGTCCAAACATTGTTGAAGGCGCGGATCGCACTGTCCTCTCAGCGTAGGATGGTATAACCCGGAAAATCAATTGGTGACGGCACGCAGCTAGCGCGGTCTAACAACTTCTAACACGTCCGCGCGGCGCGAATCCGGGTGCCGGATATCCATCAACGAGGAGCTGTGTAGCGGCTCTTTGCAAGATTGGGCTACTTCGGACTTCCGTGAAGGCGATCGCCATGAGTATCGATGACAATCAGTTCGTTCCTAGTTGGTCTGGGGTTGCGTGAATCGCACGCTGACGCAGATGGCATAGGCGCCTATGGCGCGCCAGACGCACACTAACAGCGCCTAACTACGAATCACTTCCATAACAGACGTGTATTGGCACACCCTGTTCTTCGTCGACTAAACGTACTCAATTGGAGTAGTCCAATGCTGAGCTCAATATCTGACGCTAGCAACGATGCACTGGCCACCCTTCTGGCTACGGCGACAGTCGTGCTGGACACCGACCGTCACGCGGCGAAGCGTTGCATCCAGCGCGTCGCGGCACTGTTGGGAATAGAGCTGAACTCGGGAGCGGACTGGGCCGCAGGGCACGCGTATTTGCAGGGCGGTCTCGCACCGTGGCAAGCAAAGTGCATCAGGTCCTACGTCGAGGACAAACTCGGCTCTAGTATCCGAACCACAGACCTCGCTGGCGTCGTTCAACTCAGCACGAGCCATTTCTGCCGCGCCTTTCGCCAGACCTTTGGAGAAACACCGTTCGCCTACATCATGGAGCGGCGCATCCGGCGAGCTCAGGATCTGATGTTGACATCACGGATACCCTTGTCGCAGGTGGCCCTCGAGTGCGGCATGTTCGATCAGGCGCATTTTTGCCGCGTCTTTCGTCGGATCGTCGGAATCAATCCCAATGCCTGGCGGCGTCAAATTTCCGTGCGTCCCGCACCCAACAACTCCGTCGGCGGACCAATCCCGGTTCGGACGGTGCGATGAGACCAGCGCGGTTGCACAGCCATTGGAGAAGCTAGATGTGTCGATCAGCAACCGCTTCAGCTCAACAATGGAGGGCTGGGTCAAACTTAGCCAGCCCGTTGGGTTCGTTGGAGTCCATGGCTACTATCGCCCGATTTTCCCCCGGAGATCTGATCTATCTCAGGGGCGATCCCGCGGAATTCTGGTACCGAATCCTCTCCGGTGCCTGTCGCAAGTGCGCATACGGGTTCGACGGCAGCCGGCAAATCGTGGACTTTCCCCGGCCGGGCGATCTATTTGGTTACGATGCTCAAGAGGTGCATGCTTTCTCTGTGGAGGCCATTGCCTCCAACACCACAGTTGCGCGCTATCCCCGACGCAACGCGGAACGGGTCGCCGATTCCGATCCGCAGGTAGCAAGGCGGATACGCGAACTGGCATTTGGGGCCGTCCTTAGGTTCCAGCGGCGTTTGTTAATCCTCGGGCGCGCCACGGCGTTGGAGAAGGTCAGCAGTTTTTTGCTAGAAATGGCGGATTCCTTCCGCGCGAACTCCGACCACGCGGTGACGTTACCGATGTCGCGTTATGATATCGCCGACTACCTCGCGATGGCCGTAGAAACGGTTAGCCGGGTCCTCACAGGCCTGCGTGATAAGGGAGCAATCCAATTCGACGGGTGTCGGTGCCTGCGAATTCGAGATCGGTGCTTACTCGGGGGCGCCTCGAAAGCGCCAGGAATCGATCGACCGGCGATTAAGTCAGTCGGGTCTTCGGAGATCGAGGTGCAGAGCATCAGGACATGTGGTGCTTCACGCCGCCGCGCGGATCGGTGCGTCAGCGTTGTTGGCGCCGAGACCCAGAAGCCATCGGCCAATGGCGGGCGCAGAGTTATCTTGTGACATTCGCGGCGGGTCTCGAGTTCGCTCAACCCCGCAAGAACTCGCGCGTGTCCGCATTGGCGATATCCCCGCCTGATCGAAGACACCCTCCTTAACTTGGATAAAGACCTCTTCCGGCTGTCCGGGCGTCGCTACGTCGAGATACGCCGGCGGGTTGCGCAAGTGCTGCTGTGCCCAACATGCCTTGGCGAGGAAGAATGAGCGACCGACGTCGCGATTTACTCGGACATAGATTCAATTCTCGAAAGCGTAGTCCAAGAACTACTCTCCTTGCGCGGATACATTGAGTCCGCGATCGGCGAGCGTCCCAAGCTCCGCCAGATCAGCGCGATAGCCGCAGGCTTGCCTTGAAACTTGCCGACTCACGAGAGGAATGCATGACCGTGAACACAATCATTCGAACAATGCTGGCGGGAACCGCAATCGTCTTCTGTCAGTACGCGAATGCGGCGGGTGATGCTGCTGCTGGCCAGGTCGCGTTTGAAAACCAATGTTCGATTTGCCACACGACGGTGGCCGGAAAAAATGGCTTCGGCCCGTCGCTGGCCAAGGTTTTTGGTCGTCGATCCGGTGAACTGACCGACTACAAATATTCCGCGGCGATGGCTAATGCGGGGCTCGTATGGGATACGCCGACGCTGGATGCATTTCTCGCGTCCTCCACTGCAAAGGTCCCTGGCACTGCAATGTCAGTGTCAATTACCGATTCGGTAGAGCGCGCAAACGTAATCGCTTACTTGACAACACTTGGAACCACTGCTTCTACAACTTCGACCGCCGCGCCACCAACGATGACCCCGCTCGGTCACGGTCCGACCGACAACGAATTGCTGCATGCGGCCGACGATCGACGAAACTGGCTTTACGCCACTAAGAGCTACGAGGGTCAGCGATACGTGGCCTCGGCTCAAATCACTACGGCAAACGCTGCTCGTTTACGCCCCGTGTGCATCTTCCGCTCCGACAATGTCGTGTCGATGCAGTCGACTCCGCTGGTCTATCAAGGCGTGATGTACGTGACGATGAATGAGGTCACCGCCGCCATCGACGCTACGACATGCCATCCGCGTTGGACGTCTACCTGGGCGCTAAAAAGTGGCGCTCTATCGAAAGTCAATCGCGGGGTCGCGTTGAAGGATGGTCGGCTGATCCGTGGGACACCGGACGGCTATCTTGTTGCGCTCGATATGCGCGACGGGTCGCTGCTCTGGAGCAGGAAGATTGCCGACTTCAAGTCCGGGCAGTACCTCAGCATGCCGCCGCTGATTTTCGAGGACCGCATCATCTACGGTCCGGCGGGTGCCGACTGGGGCGCGAAGAACTGGATCGGTGCATTTGATCTAAACACCGGAGAAGAGAAGTGGCGTTTCAATCTCATCCCAGACGCCAACGAACCGGGTGCTGAGACCTGGAGCAATCCGGCGGCGCGTGAGCATGGCGGCGGCAGTGTTTGGACGCCGCTGGCGCTCGATGTGTCGAAGGGAGTGCTGTTTGTGCCCGTCGGCAATCCCTCGCCAGATTTCTACGAGGCTGCGCGTCCAGGCGACAATCTGTACACAAACTCAGCGCTAGCGCTCGACGTTCATACCGGCAAGCTGCTTTGGTTTCACCAATTCGGCCCCGCCGACGAACATGATCGCGACTTGTCCCAGATCAGCCCGCTGTTCAACGTAGCGATCAATGGTAAGTCGCGCGACCTGATAACAATCAGCGGTAAAGACGGCCTACTGCGTGTCTTGGATCGCTACAACCATGAGCAGCTCTACGAGATTCCCATCACCAGCCGAACAAACTGGGATGCATCGCCGACTGTCGAAGGCGCGCACTCCTGCCCCGGACTGTTGGGTGGCATTGAGTGGAACGGACCCGCTTATTCGCGCAGGACCCGTACGCTGTACGTCGCGAGCGTTGATTGGTGCGCGACCTTCACGAAGGCCGCTCAGCCGCCACAGTTCACGATCAATGCCCACTATTACGGTGGTGCCGCGGCACCCGATCCTAAAGGCGAAGCGCGTGGTTGGCTGCGGGCGGTCGAGGCGACGAGCGGCAAAGAGTTGTGGAAGCGGCAGTGGCCGACACCCCTGATCGCCGGGGTCACGGTGACCGCCGGAGGACTGCTGTTCAGCGGCGATATGAACAACGACTTCTTTGCTCTCGATGCAAAAACCGGCAAGACGCTCTACACGTTCAATACCGGCGCTTCGGTGGGCGGCGGAGTCATCAGCTATGAGGTAGACGGCAAACAGTACGTCGCGACCACTTCCGGGTCGGTCTCCGGTTTCTTTGGCGGCAGCGGCACGGCCGCGGTCGTCGTTTTCGCATTGCCTTAACTGAAGGCTCGCAGCACTGCTCGCGACGAGGAATAAACCATGATGAACACCATACTCTGTGGATTGGTAGTGGCGCTTTCATGCGCGGTGACTAATGCGACTGCTGCCGAGCAGAGCGGCCCGGCAGCCACGCCGCCTGACGAACTAGCGGCGGCTGACGTGCGGCCGAGTGCCAGCTTTCAGGCCGGCCCGGTGACGATTACACCGGGCGGCTTTCTCGAATTGACCAGCATTTACCGAACGCGCAACGAGAGCGCCGACATCGGCTCCAGTTTCAGCGGCGCGCCGTTTCCAGACAACAACAACTACAAGATTTCCGAATTCCGCGAAACCGTCCACAACAGCCGCTTCTCCTTGCTGGCGCAGGCGCCATCCGACCGCAGCAATCAGTTGGAAGGCTATCTGGAGACCGACTTCGTCAGTGCCGGTGTCACCTCCAACTCCAACGAGAGTAATAGCTATACGCTGCGGGTGCGACAACTCTTCCTCAATTGGACCCGTGCGGACTTAGGCTGGGCGGTGACGGCAGGCCAGGCTTGGAGTCTTGCGACAATGCTGCAAGAGGGACTGGCACCGCGCCACGAAGATATCCCGCTCATCAACGACGGGCAGTATGTCACCGGATGGGTCTGGACGCGCCAGCCGCAGCTGCGAATCGTCAAGACCTTCGCCCCGTCGGTCGCGCTTGGCATCTCGCTCGAAGGTCCGCAGAACGTAGTCAAAGGCGAGGCCCCGACGGGCGTTACTGCGGTTAATCCAGGCGGTCCCGCCCTCACGAGCAGCACCAACTACAGCACCGACATCGCCCCTGATGTGGTCGTGAAGATGGCGCTCGATCCTGGATTCGGGCATTACGAGGTGTACAGCCTCACGCGCTTTCTGCATGATCGCGCGCCGACTGTTCCAGGCGTGCTGTCGAGTGAGGGCAGTCACACCACCGTGGCACAGAGCGTAGGTGGAGGGCTAATCCTGCCGATATGGCCTCATCGGCTGGACTTGCACGCGAATGCGCTGATTGGCCACGGGAACGGTCGCTACGGGTCTGGCCAACTGGGCGATTCCACTTACAACACCACTAACGGTTCCATTGCGGCGCTGCCGGAGAATCAGGGCATGGTGGGTCTCGTGGGACATGTGACTAAGAATTTCGATCTATACGCCTACGCAGGCTACGAAGAGCAAAAGCCTGCATTCGGACTCATTCCCGCCAACAATACGGCCTGCGACACACCGTACGGGAATCTCGGCTCCCTACCCACCGGGGCCACCTGTGGGGGCGTCGGTACCGTGCGCCAGGTCGCGGGGGGATTTCTGTGGAAGTTCTATCGGGGACGTTTGGGTTACGTTCACGGTGGTCCGGAGATCGAGTACATTAAGGACCAGACCTATACCGCGCGCGACGGCAGTATCGGACGAACAGGCGACACGATGATTTATCTGACCGTACGCTATTTCCCGTACCAGTAGTCGGTTTCGCTCCTCATCTTCGGTCTCGCGCCTTGAGAGTTCTCGCCCGAACCTCCGCACAAAGCTACGGCCACTGAGCATCAGCCCTCCAGGCGGAGCGCTAACAGACTTCCCCTCGCTCATCATGACCAGCGTCACGGGAAGAACGCCAGCGCTTGCCCGTTCAATCTCTGGAATTGCACTGGGCTACCCAGGCACGTGCCCTTCGTAAAATCGAAGGCGACAACCTCGTCCTGCGCGACGCAGTAGAGATACCCGTCGGGACTAAACCGCAGACCGCGCGGTTTCCGAAACTCGGACTGCTTGTTGGGAGAGAAGACCCGTACAAGGTGTCCATCCGCAGCGTCGTATTCGCGCACGCTCGTCACGGCATCCACCGCACCGAAGGGATGCTCACTTGCCACCACGATGTTACCGTTTGGCGCGACCGTGAGATCCAAAGGACTTAAGTCTGGGTCGCTCACGAGGCGAAAGGCCCGTGTACGCTCGCTGGGAGTGATCGCGACAATCGCGTTGTCGCCCTCGCCATTCGGCCCTATCCCAGATGCGAGAAATAGCCTTCCATCATTACCAAAGGCAAAGCCGCGAGGAAATGGAACGATTCCCGGCGGCACGAAATGCTCCCCGGGCGCATCGAGTAAGACTGGAAACGCCATGATCGTGCGCGCGCTTCGAAGCCCAACATAGTAGCGTCCATCCGGGCCGAAAATGCCACCACCTGGGTTCAATCCTGCAATCGGGCCCGTATCGCGAACGATTGTCGCGTTTGGATCGAGTGCCAATACCCGATCAGCGCTGTTGAGAAACAGCAGCCCTTCTTTTTGATCCACGACAAGTCCCCGGGGATCAACAATTCGGCTGTCATCGTTAAAGGGACCAATCAGCGTACCGTCGCGCTTGAATGCTAGAAGCGCGCCATATCCATTCCCATTGCAGCCTGATGCACTCGTAACAAGGATAAGCATTGTAACCACGCTCCTCCGGCGTCGCGGCTGGGTCACGTAACGCTTTCCAGGTATGGCGCCATGACTCGATCCTGTCGCAGCAGGCGTGCAAAATGGAGGACTTCCCGATTGCTGATTCCTTTGCGTGCGCGTGCGAAGCGCAGCGCTTCGATCGCGATGTCCAGACCAAGCTTGTTTCGATACTTGAAACAATCAACTATCGTGCGCGCGACACCGTAGATGCGAACGGGAACGCCATCGATCGGGTGCACATCGATTCCCTCATCGAAGGTCGGAGCATCGAAACGATAGATTTTTACGGGCGGCGTGCGGAGGCGCAGTCCTGCGTATCGGCCGCGAGGAACAGCAAGATGTACGACTCTCGGAATCTGAGTCGTGATGCCATGGAAGGCCAGCGCTGAAATCAGGCATACGACAGCCTCCGGGGCTTTCGCTGCCACTACTGCGAGGTCGGGATTGCTGAACTCTTGGGTAGTGGAGAGTCTATAGAGTCCGCGCGCGAGCCGCAGGAGCTGACCGTCCTCGACGAGCCGGTATAGGGCCGCGGGATGAATGCCCCGCATTAGGGCCTGACGCGTTCTCATCACGCCACCGTGGCGACGGAAGGTTTCGAGGGCGGTTTGAATATCGCGAGTCTGAGTCATGACGGATAATATTAGCACCATTTAAAATCATTTGGTACCTTTTATATCCAAGGCTCCTCCCTTCGGGACGTATGAGTCGCCGGTTCAAATCCTGTCACCCCGACCACTTCCAGAGGGTCCTAACCGGGCGATCGGTATCCATTTTTTTCTGGAGACATGGCTAACAGTCTGGCACCGAACTGGTTTGGGGCACACTCGACGCGACCCGTCTCGTGATCAAAGAACCCCAAGTCGTAGTGCATAAAGCTGACCAACCAGATCTTCACGCCCGCTTAGCGCAAGCAAGCTGCCTCGCGAAACGGCTAGCGTTCAAGCTGAGCCGTCGATGTTCGAAGGCTTCCACCGAAGGCCATCGTCGCGATATCGAAATGGATGACACGCACGAATATCTTATGGCAGGGAGTCGCGGTTTTGGAATCTGCGTGATGTTTGCCGATTATTAACAGTCCGAAAGTGGTGATACGCGACAGCCATAAAGGGGCTTTAAAGCCGCTCCGGCGCACAGCACACTCAGTCGCGTGCAAAGACTTTTTTCAATGTTCCCCAGGGGCGCACCGGGCCTTGCGCTGCTCCTCTTGCGAGTCTCTGTCGGGGCAAACATCTTGTTGGCCGCCGGGAGCACACCGCATCGCGGCGTATGGGTCCTCGCGTGCGCCATACCGGTTAGCATTTTGCTGTACGTTGGGTTCCTAACACCCATCGCCGCCTGCCTCACAATACCCTTATACCTGGTCGACACTGCAAGCCTCAAGAGCGCGCCCGCTGCCGTGCTCATTTCCATAGCCGAGGCCGTCGCCTTGTCGCTCCTAGGCCCAGGATCGACCTCGATCGATGCACACCTCTACGGTCGTCGCCTCATCGACGTTCCGCAAAAACCCGATCGGTATGCACGCTAGCGACTCACCCTGAGCATTGCCAAGTGATTTCCAGCCAATCCTTTGGGACGACCAAGAATGACCAAACCTCCGTGTGCCTCAGCTATCGAGTGTCGGGACGCATATCGTGCGGGGATCTCTCCCAGCGTGGGAAATGCGCAAATTGATCTCACATGCGGAAGCCCACTTAAGGTTGCGATTTTCAGATTGTCGAGCGGGTCTTGGCCGCGCGTGCACTAGCCGCGCGCCCTAGCGTCGCCGAGAGACAGTGACTGCCCAGCTGGCTTGATAGCGTTCTAATTCGACGATAACTCAACTTACCGACGGGCGGGAATCGACAGTGCAGGTTTACTCGGCGACGCAAGGCAGTGGTTCCAGTGAAGAATATGAGATCTTCACCTTTGGGCCCTTCAAATTATTTCCCGGCCACCGGTTACTGGAGCGGTCGGGACGACCCGTCAAGCTGGGTGGCCGCGCGTTCGACATATTGGCACTGTTGGTTCGACATGCCAGCGAGGTAGTAACTCACCGTCAAATCCATGCCACCGTTTGGGCGGGTCTGGTCGTCGACGAAAGTAGCCTTCGTTTTCATGTGTCGGCGCTGCGCAAGGCACTCGGAGATGGTCAATTGGAAGTTCGGTATGTCGTCAACGTACCCGGGCGGGGATATTGCTTTGCGGCCCCGGTCACCAGTTTTCGGTTAGCTAATTCGACTGCAGGAACTAGTAACGCCGCCGCTTCACAGAAGGTTGTGCATAGCCTTCCCCCTCCATTAGCGCGCATGGTCGGGCGGGATGACGCTGTTAGCGATATTGAGAGTAAATTGCTAGCCGAGCGATTCGTAACCATTGTCGGATCCGGCGGCATCGGCAAGACAACGGTTGGAGTTGCCGCTGCACATGCTGTTCTTGCAGAGTTTCCCGACTCAGTACAGTTCATTGATTTGGGCAGTGTGCAAAAGCCCAGTCAGGTCGCGGCGGCTGTCGCGATCGCCATCGGGCTGCAAATTCGGACTGAGGATCCGGTTCCCGACATATTGGCAGCTTTGCAGACGCGCCAGATGCTGCTGATCTTTGACAATTGCGAGCACGTCCTGGATGCCGTAACTCCGCTCGTTGAACAAATATTCGCAGGCGCTTCTCAGGTATTCATATTGGCGACATCTCGCGAGCCTTTGGGAGCGGAGGGCGAGCATGTTTTCAGGCTGCCCCCGTTGCGGATCCCTCCAGAAGGCGCAGTTGTCACCGCCAAGGAGCTCACGAAATATTCGGCGCCGGAGCTATTCCTGGAACGAGTGCGAGCCGGTGGCACCTCAATCGAATTAAGTGATGCGGACGCCGAAACGGTGATCGCCATTTGCAGCAGATTGGATGGCATGGCCTTAGCGATCGAGCTTGCAGCAGGACGAGTGCAGGCGTACGGAATTCATAAGACGGCTGACCTCCTGCGCCATCAGTTCTCGCTTCTCTGGCCGGGACGGCGGACCGCTCTTCCTCGCCACCAGACGCTGATGGCAACGCTGGACTGGAGCTACAACCTGCTTTCGCCGGCGGAGCGTCGCCTCCTTTATCGACTTTCGGTATTCGTTGGGGCCTTCGATCTCGAAGCGGCCGAGACCGTCGTTCGGGCTAACGTCGATCTTTCCCACTCAAGAGACGGTGGAGACTTATCTAGCCTCGTGGCGAAGTCCCTTGCGGTTGCCGAAGTGTTCGATGGGCGGGCGCGTTACCGTCTCCTAGAGACCACACGCAACTACGGTCTTAGAAAGCTGGGGGAGTCGGGTGAAATGGAGGAAGCGGCCCGGCTGCACGCCGGATATTGTGAACAGTTGTTGATCCGCTACGCACAGATCGAGCAAAGGACCGACGAGTGGCTTCGTGCTTTGGCGCCAAGTCTCAATGACATTCGCGCGGCGATGAGCTGGGCCATGTCGAACAACGGTGACGTTTCTTTGGGTGTCCGTCTTGCTGCATATTCAGCATCGCTATGGTTGGGCTTAGGGCTGCTAGCGGAATGCAGAGAGAGACTCAATCAAGCCGCGGTGGTTGCAGACCAGAGCGAGACGACGGTTGAGGAGAAAACCCTCATTCAATCGGCGCTTGGCGTAGCTGTCATGTTCACCGTTGGCCTAGGGGAAGCATTTCGAACATCCTGGACCAGAGTGCTTTCTCTCGCCGAAGAAGCGAACGACAAACAACGCCAACTAAATGCATACTTGGCATTGTGGGCGCAACAGATCCGTACTTGGAACGCGGACGAAGCGCTCGCCCTAGCTCGACGCTGCGAAGCAGTAGCGTACGAATGTGGCAAGACTGGCCCGAAAGCGATGGCTCTGTGGATGCTCGGCCTGTGCGAGCATCACACTGGACAATACGAAAACGCTAAACGCCATCTTCAGGAAGCGCTTTCTTCGGAAGACGATGCGGATCGGATGCTACAGCTGCATCAATTTGGTCACGATCGGCGATCAGACGCTCTTGGCGTATTGTCAAGCACCCTATGGATGTTGGGGCGCACGGCAGATGCGCTGGAAACAAGTGCTATGGCAGTGGTCGAAGCACGCCATTTCAACTACCCGATCCCGCTTTGTATTGCGCTTTCCTGGCACTGCTTCAATCTCTACGTGATTGGGGCAGAATGGTCTGAAGTTATGCGTCAAGCCGCTGTCCTAACTGAGCATGCCAGACGTCATGGAATTGAGGCTTACGAGGGATTTGGCATCTGTCTGCAGGCATTGTCCGGCAAGCCGGATATCACCCCTGAAGAGGTTGCAGCAACCGTCGAGGGCGGAATCAAAATATTGGTCCGCGGGCAATACACCCCCTTTAACCCAATCTTTCAGGCCGAGGCAGCTTTGATACTGGCGGAGGCCGGGCTCCTGTTTCATGCCGAATCCTTGTTTGCTTCGATGCTCAAAGAAGACCGCAACCCGGACCACTGGTGCCGTCCAGAGATCGTTCGTATCGAGGGGCAATTTGCATTAGGTCGAGGTAATAACGAAGAGGCCGAGAACTGCTTCAAGATGTCTATCAATTGGGCGGCCCGGCACGGCTCTTTGGCGTGGCAACTGCGCTCAGCAAATAGTCTCGCCGCCTTGTGGATCAACGAAGGTCGCCAAGAGTTGGTCGGGGCCCTGTTGAGTCCGTTGGTTGCTCGGTTCAAAAAAGGTGTTGTCAGTCGCGATCTGCAAAGGGCGAGGGCTTTACTGAAGTCAATGACTGAGCCACATACAGCTGGCCGGGACACAATTCAAACGCCACCGGATTCAGCGAGGGACTAGCATGTTCCATGCAGTCTTCGTTGGCGCGCCCTCGTTCTAGATACGCGAACGCTTCGGCTACCTTTGCGACTCACGACTGCGCGATTACCAGACGGCGCCGCCACCTGCGAGGACGATATCCAGATATCCACGAGTTCGAGGCCAGTCTTCTCTATGTCTCTATGCGGTTATTGCCCAACAGAAGCCCCCGATTTCTAACAATGTCTAACGTGCCCAAGTGCCGGACCGCTTTTATGATCGATTGGCCTAGCAACTTCATCGGAGCGCCGCATGAACCAGTTGATGATGACACTGAAGCCGGGTCACACATCGATGCCACCCGACACCCGAATGGGCCGAGCGTTCCTCCTTGAATGTCGCGCAACGCTGCGCCGGTCGGTTGTCTGCAGTTGCGGAGGCAGTTGATATGGCGCATGCGAACGTGACCCCGATCGCCTGGGCTGCAACGCGAATGAAGATCGACCAACCGGACCAGGCCGGGCCTTGCGAGATCGACCCGCAGATTCGCGAAGTCCTCGAATCGATTCCTGGGCTCGTTAGCGTGGCGCAAGACGGCAAGCTCGAATACGTTAACCGCCAGATCTGCGAACTGCTCGGCGTTTCCTTCTCAGCGATCCAGGGTGAGCGGTGGATCAGCTTCATCCACGCAGATGACAAGCAGGGCGCGCTGGAGGAATGGCTTCGTCGCAGCACCGCCGGTCGTTCGTTCCAATACTACTGCCGCGTTCGAAACCGCGACGGCGAGTACCGCTGGTGCCATTGGTTGCTGAAGCCGCTGTTCGACAGGGTTGGCGACGCGGTGAAGTATTTCGGTCATCTGTCGGACGTCGACGCGTCGCGTGGACCAAGCGAGTCGCTTGATCGAGCATCGCGCGCAGACATGGGCGACCAAACCGCTGCGAACGCGCCACCGTTCCGGGGTGCGCTGCAGCGTGCTGTTTCGCCTAACGCCCACGGCCCGTCGCCTTGCACTAATCCCGGCTTGAGCGCACGCGAATGCACGGTATTGGCGTTGATCGCTCAAGGCCAGTCGAACAAGCGCATTGCGCAGACGCTCGGGATCGCGCCGGAAACCGTGAAGTCCCACCTCAAGAATGTTTTTCTCAAGCTCGAATCGAAGACGCGGACGGAGGCCGTTACGCGTGCCAGCGCATTGGGCTTTTTAGCTCAATCGCAAGTTCCATCAAGCGCAGTCGAGCGACGCGATTTTCGGATTGTCGAGCGGGTCTTGGCCGCGCGTGCACTAGCCGCGCGCTCGTCGCTCCCTTAGCCACCCACGCAAGTTCGGTCCCGCAGCCCTCAAACGGGGGGCTACGTTTGCCCCCGTGCGCCCTCGACAATCACAGGCAGCATGACTCCCCCGATTCGCATCAACGCCCCCCCTTTTCGGGGGAAAGCACGCCGCTTGCTCTGTGCTGAGAATTCTAGGCGTCCGCTGTCAACCGTTGTACTACCGAGGAGACTCAAATGCGCACGAAGAACTGGTGCTGGAACGGCGCCGCCATCGGGCTGACGGTCGCAACCTGCTTGCCGTCGATGGCTCGCGCAGACGACGCGCCGGGTCTCGCCCAACTGGTCCAGAACCCGATCGCCAAGGTCATTTCGGTTCCCTTTCAAAACAACTTGACCTTCGGCGTCGGGCCCCAAAGCGATGCGCAAGATGTGCTCAACATCCAGCCGGTGTTGCCCTTCAACGTCGGTTCGGACTGGAACCTCATCGCGCGCGCAATCATCCCGGTGATTCACGAGCCGACGCTCGGGCCGGGGTTCGAGAGCACCAATGGCCTCGGCGACGCCTCCCTGGCGTTATACCTGTCGCCGTCGCATCCGGACGGGATCATCTGGGGCATCGGACCCGCGTTCACGTTCGCGACGGCCTCGCGTCGCCAGTTGGGTCAAAGCAAATACGACGCTGGCCTTTCCGCCGTGGCGCTGACCATTCGGGGTCCGTGGCTCGTCGGTGCACTCGTCACCGACGTTGCCTCGTTTGCCGGACCTTCCGACCGGCGCGATGTCCACCAAATGCTCGTCCAGCCGTTCGTGAACTACAACTTTGCAGGCGGCTGGTACCTAACCGGCTCACCGATCATCACCGCCAATTGGGAGGCGGCCAGTGGTCAAAAGTGGACCGTACCGCTCGGTGGTGGCGGCGGTCGTGCGTTCCGCCTCGGCAAGCAAGCGATGAACTTCCAAGTGCAAGCGTTCAACCTCGTGGAGCGGCCACACTACGCCGGTGACTGGATACTTCGCGCGCAGTTCCAGCTGCTGTTTCCAAAATGAAGCAACGGTGAGGGCGCAGGGTCCGAAGGCTGCGGGATGATCTGCGCCTTCTCAGTGCGTTGGCGCGGATGACGTCGCTCGAAGATCGAGCGACCTCATGCGAGCTGCCCATACGTCGCGGGGGTCACCGTGCGCCGTCAACCATCCCTGAGCAAAAGGTCCGGCGTGGCTTCGTTAACGTCGCTGCACCCCGTCAAGATCATGGCGACCCGGAGCTCCTCTTTGAGGATCTCCAGCATCTCGTGGACGCCCGTTTCGCCGGCGGCGCCGAGGGCATAGGCCCATGCCCGTCCAAGGAAACAGGCTTTGGCGCCCAGCGCCAGCGCCTTGAACACGTCGAGGCCAGAGCGAATGCCGCCGTCCATGAACACCGGCACGCGGCCTTCAACGGCCTCGACCACCTTGGGCAGCGCACGGATCGTGGACGTGACGCTGTCTAGTTGTCGGCCGCCGTGGTTGGAGACGACGATCCCGTCGATGTTCGTTTGCACGGCGCGTCTGGCGTCTTCGTGGTCGAGGATGCCTTTCAAGATGATCTTTCCCGGAAAGATCGAGCGCACCCATTCGATGTCCTTCCAGGTCGTTGAGGCGTCAAAGTTGTCGTGGACAAACTTGCCGTAGGGAACGCCCTTCGGTATGGCACCGGCGACCGTGCCGAACTTGAGCGGCCAGCCTCGGGTGACGATGTCGAGCGCCCAGCGCGGATGCAGCGCGCCTTGAGCTACAAAGCTCAGCATCGCCAGGAGTGTCGGATCCTTTTCCATGCCGTCGCGTACCGAGCTGTAGCGCCGACCGGGCGTTGCGAGGTCGACCGTGAACACTAGTACTTTCGAACCAGCCGCCACGGATCGTTCGATCACGCTTTTGACAAAACCGCGGTCCTTCAGCATGTACAGCTGAAACCAGGGAGGAACGCCCGCCTGCTCCGCAACCTCGTGCACGTCGCACACGCCCATGGTCGACAGCGTGAAAGGGATGCCGACGGTCTTCGCCGCGTTTGCGGCTTTGACTTCTCCTCGGCTCCAATACATGCCGGCCATCCCTACGGGTCCCAGAACGACCGGAACTGAGAGCTGCTGGCCCCAAAGGTCGATCGACAAGTTGAGGCGCGACTCGTCCACCATCACGCGTTGACGCAAAAGCGTGGACTGAAGTTCCGCGATGTTCGCGCGCAGCGTGTTCTCCTGAAATGACCCGCCGTCGATGTAGTCGAACAGAAACGGGGGAAGCCTGGCCTCGCATTGCTTGCGGTAGTCATCAACGTTCGCGATGATCATGTAGATGCCTCATGAGGAAGGTTGCTTGTGCGCGACGCATGCGTGGCCGCGCTCGGCGTATCCGGCATGATCCCGCCCATCTCCATCGCCTGGCTTGCCGGAACTTCCTGAATGGCCATCACGATTTGCTCGTCGGCTGCGCCCGTGGCTTTCTGCAGCAACGCCCACAGCCGGGTGAGCAATCCGCGTTTGTAGTCGCCGGAACGTCCGGTGCGAATGGTCACGAGCAGCGACGCCGTGGCGTCTGGCTCGCCCGCCGTGAATCCGTTTCCTGGGGCGTAGTCTTGGAAGATGACATGCACCCAGTTCTTCGGGACGTCTGCGTATTCGGCGTGCAGGATAGTCAGCTCGCCGGCTAGTTTTGCTTTCGCTTCGTTGCTCAGCGATCCAGCTTGGGTAGCTACCATGTACAAAGGCATGCGTCGAACCCTCCAACGGGCGCCTTCTCGTCGCCGGTTTCAACCAGTCAAGCGTTGTAGTCCTTCAGGATCTTGAGATCGGTGACCGAGTAGGACATGCCCAGCCGGTAACCTCGGCCGACGCGCCGCGGCGCGAGCGCGTGCAGCTCTTCGTTGAAGACCTCCGGAATGGATAGCTCGGCGAGTCCTGCCCACACGTCGACAATCCTGAGGTTGTCCGTCAAGGACAAGGTCAACTCATTGACCGGCGGCTTGTCTTGCCGTCCAGCAGCAAGCTGCGGAAAGTAGCGACGCATGACCGTTGGCCGGTTGAAAACCTTGGTCGGATCCTTCACGGCCTCTTCGAGCCGGATGCGCGCCGTCGCAAGGCGCTCGTCGTGCGCGGCCACGCTTGCGCCGAAGCGACTGCCTTTTGCGAGCGGCGCGGCTGCAGGACTGGATGCCGAGAAGCTGCGCGTCTGGAAGACGCTGGCGCGCTTCTTCGGAAAGCCTTGCGCCCAGCCGCGCGAAATGGCGGCGTCGTTGTCGACGTAAATAAACGGGCAATAATTGATCGGCTTGCCGTCGAACACCGCTTCGACCAAGACGAACGCTTCGCGGTACTGGTAACGAGCGGGATCGGTGAGCTCGTCGTTCGAACCGGTGAACTGCCAATCCAGGAACCAAAAGAAAGCTCGGCCTTCGGACTGGGAATCGCGTATCACACCGGGTGGCAGCAGTGCCTCGATCGCGGGCGGATCTGCCCAATACTCGATGGCGATGCAGTCGCTCGAATAGTGCCAAGGAGGCAAGTTGACCAGGGGCGATTTTCCCTGCGGGGTGAGGGGTACGCTGAAGCCTTTGAGCATGGCATGTCTCCTGGGGATGCGACGATGGCGTTTGATTCTGCGCCTCGGTCGGGCGAGCGGCAGTCCCCCGCTCAGGGGAGCGACGCCGACGGCCTGTTATGCCCGCGCGACGGCTACGACACCCTCGAATGGGGTGGATTCCGCCTCCCTCGTTAGCGGTCCTGGAGGCTGATAATGCCCCTTTGTAACGCGAGTGTAACTGCGTGGGTGCGATCGTTCGCGCCGAGCTTGGCCATAATTTTCTTGACGTGACCCTTTGCCGTCTCCTCGGTTATCAGCAGCCGTGCTCCGATGGTCTTGTTCGAGTTTCCGGCTGCAACCAGGGAAAGCACTTCGAGTTCTCGCGCCGAGAGTCCGGTTTCGCCCATGTGGTTCGCGAGCTGCGCAGCGATATCGGGGTGGATGCGCTTGGAACCGGCATGCACCGATCGAATGGTCTCGAGTAGATCTTTGCGCACCAAACCCTTCAGCACGTAGGCCTGTGCACCTGCTCTCAAGGCACGCTCGGCGAGGGCGTCACCGCCGTAGGTTGTAAGCACGAGGATGCGCGCGTGGGGGAATTCGCTGCGGATCGCAATGATTGCGTCGACACCACTCATATCAGGCATTTGCAGATCCATCAAGGTGACATCAGGTTGGATCTCGCGGAATTTGGCGATCGCCTCCATTCCGCTCGCAGCTTCCCCGGCGAGGTGCATGTCTGGCTGAGTGGCAATAAGCGCCTGAATGCCATCGCGAAGCAATGGGTGGTCATCCACGGCCAGCAGGCGGATGGGAGATGGCTTTGGGCCCAACGACATGCGTTTTACTCCTGTGAGATGTTCGTTGTTTCGCTGACGGTGTTTCGGTACGCAATACTCCCCGGAACATTGATCTCGATCTCAGTCCCGGCTTTTCGCTCGCTCCATAAATGCAATGTGCCGCCCAGACGCGTCGCACGCTCACGCATGCCTTGTAGTCCCCAATGACCATGCCGAGCACCTCGCTCGAGCACATCGCGATCTAAGCCAATTCCATCATCGCGCACGCGGACCGTAAACCGCGTTGTCGCATAACCGAGCTCGACCTCGATGTTTTCCGACTGTGAATGCCGGCGCGCATTGCGGAATGCCTCCCGCACAATCCGGTAGACCTCATCTCGCAATATCGGGGCGAGCGCGCGGGGCCTACCTTCAACCACGACACGATAAGCCGGAATTCCCTGCACCTCACCGGGACCTAGCTCCTCACCCAGCGCTCTGAGTCCTTCCACGAGGTCAGTGCCACCTACTGCGCCGGCGCGCAGATCCAGTACGGCATCGCGTGCCTCGGTAATTGTCGCATCGCCTCGCTCCAGCGCCTGCTCGAGCGCCATTGCAGCCGCCTGTGGGTCCGCGGGCAGTAAGTGGAGCACGGCTTGCAACCGAAACATCAGACCTTGGATGCCCTGCAGCAGCGAATCGTGCAGATCACGAGCAATGCGCGTACGCTCACTCACGCGCTCCTCCAGCCGAATCTCAAATTGGTGCGCGAGCCGGCGAATGCGGCCCAAATAGACCATGACTGCAGCAAAAGCCAAGGTAAAGATCAACGCCGTCCTAAGCCACCACGTCTGCCACCACGGTGGGAGGATCGTGATGCTCATCGTCGTCTCCGGCTCGCTCCATGGGCCGCGCTCCGTGGCACCCTGCACTCGCAGCCGGTACGAGCCGGCAGGCAGAGTCGTATAGCTGACCACTCGCCGGTTGCTCGCGGTCTCATGCCACTGCGAGTCAAGGCCGTCGAGCCGGTAGCGGTAGCGATTTTTCGCTGGGCTGCTGAAGCTCAGTGCCGCGAACTCGATCAAGATAGGCGATTGCTCGAACGGTAGTGTGACTGCTGACGTATGCGAGACAGCGTGTCTGAGCACCGAGTGTGGCCCGACGACGACCGGAGTACCGCCCAACTCGAAACCGGTTAGAACGACTGTCGGACGGTATGCACCGTCGATGATCCGGTCAGGATGGAAGGACGTCGCCCCGCTAAATCCGCCGAAGAACATCTCGCCGCTCGGGCTTTTGTAACATGCGCCCCATCCGGTTAGATCATTGCCGGGCAGTCCATCGCCATCGGAATACGTGTCGAAAGACTTCTTCACAGGATCGAACCGGGCTACGCCGCGGTTGGTGCTCAGCCACAGGTGGTTGGAATCATCCTCAAGGATGCAGCTCACGACGTCGCCCGGTAGCCCATCCTTCGTGTAGTACGCGACGAAGGTCTGCGCGCGGGGATCGAAGCGGTCGAGCCCGTTCTGCGTGCCGACCCAGACGGTGCCGGTGTGATCGATCAGAACGGAGTTCACGCGATTGTTGCTGAGCGATCCCTGCCGATCGGGTTCGTGGGCGTAAACGGTGAAGGTCTTGCGTGACGGGTCGAAGCGGTGCAGGCCAAGAAAATTGCTGCCAAGCCAGACGTAGCCCTCGGCGTCCTGCTTGAGATCAAGGTAAACCTGCGCGCGAGTATCTGGCGCGACCGCGTATCTGGTGAAACGCCCGGTACTCGGATCGAAGTGATCCAAGCCGTCCCAAGTTGCAAGCCAGAGTGATCCATCGCGGTCGGGCAATATGCGCTCGACGACATCGCTGCTGAGGCTCTGAGGATCCTCAGGATCATGACGGTAGTAACGGAACCGGCCGGTGGACCGATCCAGGCGACCGAGTCCTGCGCCGACCGTGCCAAGCCATAAGGTGCCGGCTGGGTGTTCGGCTATTCCAATGACGTCCGCCGCGAGGCCGCCGGCGCCAACTTGATAGGTCTGATAGTGTTCCGTATTGCGATCGTAGGCGCTCAGGAACCCTTCATGGCTCAACCAGACCTGCCCGGCGTGATCTTCGAACAGGGCGCCGATGACGGATTCGGCGGCGCGCGAGGTAATCGAGGGATCACGACCGAGTTTTTCGAATGGTGAATGGCGGTGCGCGAACATGCTGAGCGGCGCACTGTGAAACGAAACCCAGACATCTCCTTCTCGATCCTCAAATAAGCCGACCACGGTGTCGCCCGCGAGACTGTGCTTATCGTAGGGGTTGCTTAGGTACCTGACGAAGCGGTGGGCGGCGCGATCGTACCTCAGTAGCCCACCGCCGCCTGTGCCGATCCAGAGCATGCCCTCCCGATCCTCGAGCGCGGCATAGACGCCGCTGCCCGCATCGTGTTTGCCGTCCGGCGGTGTAAGGCTCAGATGTCTCAATCGCTGTGCCTTTCGATCGAGAATCGCAATTCCGGTGCCCGAGTGGTGCAATACCCAGAGCGTGCCAGCTCGGTCCTCGAGCATGCTCATCTCACGGAACTCGAGCATCGGCACGTGCAACGTCACCCGGCCGGTAGCGCGGTCGAGGGCGTCAATTCCGGCCCGGGTCGCAACCCAAAAGCTGCCCGAACGATCCTCCAGTGTCGACTTGACGTCGGAGCTGCTCAGGCTGCGCGAGTCGGCCGGATCGTGGCCGAACCGCCTGGTTTGGCCGCTGGTTGGATCGAGCCGGAACAACCCGTCGCCTGTAGAGAGCCACAGGATCCCTTGAGCGTCCTCGCTGATATGCGCGACGGACACGCCAACGCTCGATGTGGGACCGAGCGGAAAGTGTTTGAAGGTTTCGGTCGACGGATCGAATCGATCGAGGCGCTGATCCGACCCCACCCATATCGATCCTGACCGGTCCTTGAACAGCGATTCGATGAATACGCCACTGATGGACCCCGGGCGCGCCGGATCCGGTGTGAATGCCTTGAATGCATAGCCGTCGTAGCGCAATAGGCCGTACTGCGTTCCAAGCCACATAAAGCCCTGATCGTCCTGGACGATCTGGCCGACGCGAGTCTGCCAAATCTCGGAACCGGTCGGCAGTTGTGAGAAGCGAATGTCGTTGGAGTCGACAACCGGGATGCGCACTACCTGCCGTTCCACAAGCCCCTGTGGCGGCGCGGTCGCGTCGTTGGCGATAGCCTGTCCGAAGACAGCTGCGAGGCTGCCCGGTACGTAGACTATGCATAGGACGCTGATGGCGAGGAGATTGCGGACACCACGTGGCGTTCGCATTGATCCGGTGCGGCGCGCGCACTGTCGGTTTGTCGCGCACGAGCGCCTGGTTCTCGGAAGTTTGGAGCGGCCACTGTCCATATCTCAATAGCGCAATGAACGGCTCAGTGAAACATTTTTCTCGTACGCGGTACGCCGCGAGCCTCGCCGAAAACATCATCTAGCTCTTAAGATTGCTCCCTTGCAATTGTGCTTGCAAGTGCGGTCCTGTCTGCAACGATGCCACCGTCAAGCGCGTAATAGGCCCGCAGCGGCCGCCATGATATTCATGTGACTTCGCACCCCCTGATAGTGGTGGTCTCTGAGCACCCATAGGAGGAATGCGTGTCGCGCGACATCGCAGTCCCATGGGGAAATTGCCCGGCCACGGCATTAGAGGGTAATCAACGGTTCGCCTGTGGCTTTGCGTACGCACAAATCCGCTGATCAACGACGTATATCGAGACCGCCCTCAAGAAAAGTAATTAAATCTTCGGCCGTCGCGAGTCCGGCATCGCCGACGACTGAATGCTTGAGGCAAGCCGATGCCAATCCGAGGTCTAGTACCGCACGATCGTCGAGACCTCGTCCCAAGCCGTAGAGAATTCCGGCAGCGAAGGCATCGCCCGCCCCTACTCGATCGACTATTCCGTACAACGGCTGGGAAACCGAACACAGTTGAGGCCCTGTTCGTGGAATCAGGTGGGCGATCAGCTCTTGACGATCGGGAGCGTGCACATTCCGATGCGTAAACGCGATTCGTCGCAACCGCGGGAAAGCGCGAAACGCTTCTTCGGCCATCAGCGCATCTCGGTCTTCGTGATCCGCAGCGATAGCCCTGTCTAGTACAAGAGCAACATCGCGGTAATCGATGAACGCGGTTTCTGCTTCGCTCAGCAAACCACGCAGTACCGTCGGCGCGTGCGCATCTGAACTGGCCCAAAGCTTAGCGCGATAATTTGCATCGAAGGACATGGGAACACCCAAGCGCGTCGCGGACCGCGCGGCGCGCAGCGCTGCGGCTGCTGTGTTGGAATTAAGCGCCGGCGTCACTCCCGAAAGATGTAGCCGCGAAGCCCCCTTTAGTTCGTCATCCCAGTCAATGAGATCTTGTGGCGCCATAGCGAACGCGGAGTTCGCGCGGTCATAGAAGGCATCCGATGCTCGGACAACGGCGCCTGGCGTCAGAAAATACAGTCCCATTCGACCCACGGTAAATCGAATGCCGCGGGTATCGACGCCGTAGCGGCGCAGCGCATCGCGCGCAGCACTTCCGAGTGGATTGTTAGGCAATATCGTGACCATGGCGGCCGGTGCGCCGGCCCGCGCAAGCGCGACGGCCACATTTGCCTCGGCACCGCCGACCGCGACTTCAAAAGCGGGTGTCTGCAGTAACATCTCCCCGACCGGGGCAGACAATCGCAGCAACACCTCGCCAAAACAAACAATTGCGCCCGGATCCGCCACGTGCGTTCTTTCAGGAGATCTTCGCCGGCGCTAGCCGCGGCGAGAGCACATGGACGATGAGCAACGCAATCAAATAGGCACTCGCTGCGACGACAAAGATCGGTGTATAGGTGCCCATACGATCAAGTACCCAGCCTGCGTACTTGGCGATAACCATGCCGCCAATGGCGCCCGCAGCACCGCCGATGCCTACGACCGTGCCTACGGCTTCGCGCGGAAAAACATCGGATGGCAGCGCGTACAAATTGGCAGAAAATCCCTGATGAGCTGCCGTTGCCAGGCCGAGGATAAATACAGCGAGCCAGAGATTCTCGACGACGCTGGCAAAGACTATCGGAAGCACGCACAGTGCACAAATCAGCATAGTGATTTTTCGCGCGCGATTGGCACTGGCACCTCGTCGCATCATCCGTGAGGACATCCACCCTCCGGCGATGCTGCCGAAATTCGACATAAGATATACAGCTATAAGTGGTAGTCCGAAGGTTTTGAGATTCAATCCATGGCGGCGAACCAGGAAGTCCGGCAACCAAAACAGAAACATCCACCAAATAGGATCGATAAGAAATTTGCCGATGGCAAACGCCCACGTTTCCTTGACACGAAACATGCGTCCCCAGGAAACTGCAACGACTGGGGTCTGCGGATCGCTGCGTATGTGGGCCAATTCCTCCACTCCGACCCGGGCGTGATCCTCGGGCAACCGGTAAATGACCCACCAGAACGGAAGCCAAATTAGGCCGAACAATCCCGTCAGCAAGAATGCCATTCGCCATCCGAACGCTATCGTCAGTGCCGGTACTAGAAGAGGCGTCAGAATCGCGCCAAAATTCGCGCCCGCGTTGAAAATGCCAATGGCCAACGCGCGTTCGCGTTTGGGGAACCAATCCGCAACGGCCTTCAGGCTCGCCGGAAAATTGCCGGACTCGCCGATTCCCAGTGCTTAGCG
>Ga0210389_10000282_pt1 | contig 51841 bp, 47 predicted proteins | sample IncBWH28OmetaG_FD_160127 | JGI IMG/M metagenome (GOLD analysis project Ga0210389, IMG submission 160127) | Forest soil microbial communities from Barre Woods Harvard Forest LTER site, Petersham, Massachusetts, United States - Inc-BW-H-28-O ... | reverse complement strand
ACCGCCTCATCAGCATCACTAACCGCCACATAGCTCATCCTGCCACGGAAGTCACGCACCAAACCGGACAATGACACTTAACAAAACGACGCGTTCATAGTGGCAGATACGACCCATGATCTTGCGGAACGGGGCCAAGGCGGCGTTTCAGGGCGGCTATTTCGGCGGCTATGTCCGGAAATATCAGGCAGGATGATCGTTGTGTGGGGGCTTTGGCGCGTTTGACCCATGAAACGCCCCCGCGGCGGTGTCCGGTTCGCGCCCCCCGTAGGCCCTCGCGCCCTCGTGCTGCGGTGCGGTCAGGACGTGCGGTGGCGGTACAGCCAGGATGCCGCCACCGCCGATACCAGCAGGATCCCGCCGCACCAGGCAACCGCGAGCAGCGCCTCGTGCGGGACGGACGCGCCCGTCGACGTGCTGCCCATCCACAGGCCGCGCATCGTCTCGACCACCGGCGTGAGCGGCTGGTTCGCGGCGAACGCGCGCAGCGCCGGCGTCATCGTGCGGACCGGAACGAAGGCGCTGCTCACGTAGGGCAAGAACATGAGGAAGAAGGTGGCCGCGTTTGCTGCCTCCACGCCCTTCGCGATCAGGCCGAACATCGCGGCCAGCCAGCTCATGGCCAGGATGAACAGGACGATCATGGCCAGGGCCGCGAGCCAGCGCGCCGGCGAGGCGGACGGACGCCAGCCCACGCCGAGGCCGACGGCGATGACCAGCGCCGTGGCCAGGAGGTTCCGGGCCAGGCTGGCGGCGATGTGACCGGTCAGCAGAGCCGTCGACGTGATGGGCATTGACCGGAACCGGTCGACGATGCCGTTGCCCATGTCGGTCGCGACGGCGACCGCCGTCGTCCCCGCGCCGAAGCCGGCGCACAGGACGATGAGGCCGGGGACCACGTAGTTGGCGTAGTGCTCGCCGCTGCCGGCGGCGAAGGCGCCGCCGAAGACGTAGACGAAGAGCAGCATCAGCGCGACCGGCAGCATCAGCGCGGTCAGGAACGCCTCGGGGTCGCGGAGCGAGCGGCGGGTGCAGCGGCCGATCAGCACCTCGGTGTCGGTGATGGCGTAGGCGGTCATCGCGTCACTCCCGCGAAAGACGTGGACTCTGTCCGTGATTCGGTGAGGGCGAGGAACACCTCGTCCAGGTTCCGGCCGCCGCGCTTGAGCGCGTCCGGCGACCCCTGGGCGACGATGTGTCCGCGGTGCAGGACGGCGACCATGCCGGCGAGCTGATCGGCCTCTTCCAGGTACTGCGTCGTGAGCAGCACGGTGACGCCGTCGGCGGCCAGGCCCCGGACCACCTCCCACAGCTGGTTGCGGCTGCGGGGGTCCAGGCCGGTGGTCGGCTCGTCGAGGAACAGCAGTGCCGGGGGAGTGATCACGCTGATCGCCAGGTCGAGCCGGCGCCGCATACCGCCGGAATACGCCTGCACCCGCTTGGCCGCCGCGTCGCCCAGGCCGAACGCGTCGAGCAGCTCGGCGGCCCGGGCCCTGGCCCGGCCGCGGGACAGGTGGCGCAGGCGGGCCATCATGCGCAGGTTCTCCTCCCCGGTGAGCACGTCGTCCACCGCGACGTACTGGCCGGCGAGGCTGATCGCCTCGCGCACGCCCCGCGGATCGGCGAGCAGGTCGCGCCCCGCGATCGTGGCGGTGCCCGCGTCCGGCCGCAGGAGGGTGGCGAGGATGCGGATCAGGGTGGTCTTGCCCGCGCCGTTCGGGCCGAGGAGGGCGAAGATCGTCCCGGACTCGACGTCGAGGTCGACGTCGTCGAGGACGAGACGGTCACCGAACCGTTTCCGGATACCCCGGGCATTAACTGTGTATGGCATACGTATAAAGTATATGCCATACACAGTTAGGTCAAGGGATTACGCTTACACGTCGTGACCAGTAGCAGCGACCGCATGCCGTCGCCGGAGCAGCCGGACACGCCGGCCCTGCCGGCTGGCCTGGATCTGCTGTGGGGGCGGCGCGACCGGGGCAAGCGGGGGCCGAAGCCCGGATTGTCGCCGGACGCGATCATCGACGCCGCCGTCCGCATCGCCGACGCCGAGGGCCTGGAAGCCGTGTCGATGGCGCGCGTGGCCAAGGAACTCGGCTTCACCACGATGTCCCTGTACCGGCACGTCACCGGCAAGGACGAACTGCTCCAGCTGATGTACAACGCCAGCACGGCGGGCGCGGAAACCATCACGATCGAAGGCGACGGCTGGCGGGAACGGCTGCGGTCGTGGTCGCTGATCCAGCGCGAGGTGCTCGACCGTCACCCGTGGATCACCCGGATGCCGATGGCGAGCCCGCCGGTGGCGCCGAATTCGATGCTCTTCGTCGAGCGTGGCCTGGCGACGATGGACGACACCGGCCTCGACGGCAACGACAAGCTCCGGATGCTCGGGCTGATCGCGTCCTACACCCTCAGCGACGCCCGGATGGCGAACGACGCCGTGCGCGCCGCGGCCGCCGCCACCGCCGCGGGGGAAGCGGGGGAGGCGGCGCCGATGTGGACGATGGAAGCGCTGCTGCGCGAGCTCGTGGACGAGCCGACCTACCCCCGGCTTTACCGCATCGCCTGGTCGGGGGACGCCGCCGTGCCGCCGGATGAGTTTGCGGAGTTCCTGTTCGGTCTCGACCGGATCCTCGACGGTATCCAGGCCTACATCGACCAGGCCGCCGCGGAACCGCGCCCGGAATGACTACCGGCCGGTAACATCTCGGGCTAGCCTGGGACGCAACCGAATGGAGGTGCGGCCATCGACGCGGACGTGATCGTGGTCGGCCACGGGCTCGCCGGGCTGGCGGCGGCGGCCGAGGCCGCGGAGGCCGGCCGGAAGGTGCTGCTGCTGGACCAGGAAGGCGAGCAGGCACTCGGCGGGCAGGCGTTGAGGTCGATCGGCGGGCTGTTCTTCGTGAACTCGCCCGAGCAGCGCCACCTTGGCATTCACGACTCAGTCGACCTGGCCTGGCAGGACTGGACCGGCACCGCCGCCTTCGACCGGCCGGAGGACGACCTGCCGCGAGCATGGGCGCGTGCCTACGTGGAATGGGCGGCCACCGAGAAGCGCTCCTGGCTACGGCAGATGGGTCACCGCGTGCTGCCCGTCGTCGGCTGGGCCGAGCGCGGCGGCTACCTCACCACCGGTCACGGCAACTCCGTCCCGCGGTTCCACATCACCTTGGGCACCGGACACGGCGTCGTGGAGCCCTTCGCGGCACGGGTGCGGCGGCAGGCCGCGAACGGGACCCTCGAGTTCCGGTTCCGGCACAAGGTCGACGAGCTCATCGTCACGAACGGGACCGTCGAGGGCGTCGCCGGGACGGTCCTCGAGCCGGACGACGCCCCGCGCGGCCGGCCGACCAACCGGATAACAGCAAGAAGCTTTCAGCTGCGGGCGCAGGCGGTGATCGTCGCCGCCGGCGGCATCGGCGGCAGCCACGACCTCGTCCGGCAGGCCTGGCCGGCCGACCGGCTCGGCGAGCCGCCGCGGCACATGCTCAGCGGGGTGCCGGCGCACGTTGACGGGCGGATGATCGCCATCACCGAGAAGGCCGGCGGCCAGGTGATCAACCGGGACCGGATGTGGCACTACGTCGAGGGCATCGACAACTGGAACCCGATCTGGCCGCTGCACGGCATCCGGATCCTGCCCGGCCCGTCCCCGCTGTGGTTCGACGCCACCGGCAAGCGGCTGCCCGGCCCGCTCTATCCCGGGTTCGACACGCTCGGCACCCTGGAGTACCTCCGCCGCACCGGGTATGACCACAGCTGGTTCATCCTGACGAAGAGGATCATCGCGCGCGAGTTCGCGCTGTCCGGCTCCGAGCAGAACCCGGACATCACCGGCAAGGACCGCAAGGCCATCCTGACCGGCCGGCTCGGCGGCCGGGTGCCCGGCCCCGTGCAGGCGTTCGTCGACCGCGGGAGCGACTTCGTCACCGCCACCACGCTGCGCGAACTGGTGGGCAAGATGAACGACCTGACCGGCGGCGAGCCGCCCCTCGACCCCGTCGCCATCGAGGACGAGGTGACGGCGCGGGACCGGGATGCCCGGAGTCCGTACGGGAAGGACGGACAGCTGGCCGCGGTCAGGGGAGCGCGGCGTTACCTCGGTGACCGCCTGATGCGCGTCGCCCGGCCGCACGCGATCCTGGACCCGGCGGCGGGCCCCCTGATCGCCGTCCGCCTGCACGTGCTGACGCGCAAGACGCTTGGCGGCCTGCACACGGACCTGTCCGGGCGCGTGCTCGGAGCCGACGGCGCCCCGGTGCCCGGGCTGTACGCGGCGGGGGAGGCCGCCGGGTTCGGCGGCGGCGGGATGCACGGCTACCGGTCCCTGGAGGGCACCTTCCTCGGCGGCTGCCTGTTCTCCGGCCGCGCCGCCGGCCGCGCCGTCGCGTCGGCGACGGCGTGAGCCCGCCCTTACCCGGTGAGTCCGCCGAGCAGCGCGCCGCCGCGCCAGTACCGCTGGAGCATGAGGAACAGCGCGATCAGCGGGACGACCGTGATGAAGCCGCCCATGACGAGCAGGGGCTCGATCTGCGTGCTGCCCGCCGACGTGCTGCGGCTCGCCAGGGCGCCCAGGCCGACGGTGATCGGGTAGAGGTTGTTCTGGCTGAACAGGATCAGCGGCAGGAAGTAGTTGTTCCACACCGCGACGACGCTGAGCAGCAGGACGGTGACCAGGCCCGGGACCATGAGCGGCACCCCTATCCGCGCGAAGATCCGGACCTCGCCCGCGCCGTCTATCCGCGCCGCGCTGACCAGGTCAGCGGGGACCGAGGAATCGATGAACACCTTCATCAGGTAGACGCCCGCGGGGCTGACCATGCTCGGCAGGATCATCCCCCAGACGGAGTTGACCAGCCCCACCTTCGCGTACACGAGGTAGAGCGGCAGGCCAAGTGCGGCGATGGGCACCAGCAGCGCCGACATGACCAGGGCGAACAGCACCCGCTGGCCCCGGAACGAGTACCGGGAGAACGCGTAGCCCGCGAGCGCGCACAGCGCGGTGGCCCCGACGCTCCCGGTCACGGCGTAGAGCACCGTCTTCTCCAGCCACATGAGATAGGTGCCGTCATCGCCGACGTTCTGGTTCAGCAGGAGCAGGTTGTGCACGAGCTCGAAGGGCCGCGCGAACCAGAAGCCGAACGACTGGATGATGTTGTACTGCGTCTTCGTCGCGTTGATGACGATCCAGACGAGCGGCGCCAGGGTGAAGAGGGCGAAGAGCACGCAGATCGTGGTCAGCGTCACGGACGTGCGCCGGCTGACGCCGAGCATCCGCAAGGGGATCGCGTCGGGGGCCCGGCCCCGCTCCCGTCGACGTGATGGGGGAAGGGTTCTCCCGGGGTGCGCGGAACTGGCCGTCATCGGATCGTTCCCTTCCGCTTCACGGTGACCAGCCAGCCGACCGACGCCGCGGCGATCACGAGGGCGAAGATAACCGCCGCGGCCGCGGCGAGGTTGTACTCGCCGTCCCCGATCGCGGTGTTGTAGATGTAGATCATGGGCGTGAACCCGAACGAGACCGCGCCCGGCTGGAAGCTCGACACGATCGAGGGCTCGGTGAACAGCTGCAGCGCGCCGATGAGGTTCAGCACGCAGAGCATGACGACGGCCGGGCGGACCATCGGCAGCTTGACCCGGGTGATGATCGTGCGCAGCGAGGCGCCGTCGATGATGGCCGACTCGACAACCTCGCGGGGGACCGCCTTGAGGGCGGCGTAGAAGATCACCATGTTGTAGCCGGTGACCTCCCAGATGACGATCAGGACGATCGTGCCGACGATGAGATGCCCGGAGAAGAAGTTCGTGCCCGGGAAGCCGAGCAGGGACACGAGCCGGGTGTAGGTGCCGTACTGCGGCACCAGCAGGAACGACCACATGATGGCGGCGACCACGGTCGGCACGGCGAACGGGACGAAGTACAGGGCACGGAAGAAGCCGCCGAGCCGGATCACGCCGAGGTCGAACAGCGAGGCGAAGAAGAAGGCGAGGAACAGGGTGACCGGGACCTGGATGGCCGCGAAGACGGCGACCCGCGCGAGGCCCGACCAGAACCAGCCCGTCGTGAGCACCTGGCTGTAGTTGGCGAACCCGGAGAACGCCGTGCCGCCGATCAGCTTCGTCGTGAACAGGCTGGTGTAGATCGCGTAGCCGATCGGGGCCAGCATCGTCAGCGCGAAGATGATCAGGAACGGCAGCGTGAACCCGACCGCGACCACGCCCTGCCGGGCGAAGAGGCGGCTCCGGCCCCGGCCGCCGCCCGGCCGCCGGGGCCCGGCGGCCCCGGCCAGCCGGGCTTTCGCCGGGGCCTTCCCTTCCCGCGCGATACCGATGGCATCAGCCATGGACGGAAACCTCTTTCGCTCGGATCGGCCGGGGCCGGGGCTGATCAGTGGCCGGTTCAGGTGCGGACGGTGAAGCCCTGCGCCGTCGCGTACGACGTGACCGTCTTCTGCAGCTGCTGCAGCGCCTGCTGCATGGTCTCCGATCCGTTCACTACGCCGGCGAACGCGGTCGGTGCGTCCGTCAGCACCTCCTGCATGAACGGCGGCCACTGGACCGACGTGATGTTGGCGGCCTGCGCCGCGTAGACCTGCTGGGACTTGGTGCTGCCGGACAGCAAGATCGTGCTGTCGCGGAACGACGAGCTGTCCAGGAGCGGGGTGTAACCGGGGAAGGCCTGGCCGACAGGCCCGGCGTGGATCGTCCAGGAGGTCATGTTGCCGAAGAACCACTCGGCGAACTCGGCCGCCTGCGCCGGGTGCTGCGTCCCCTTGATCACGGAGGTGGTCGACCCGCCCCAGCTGCCCTCAAGGTGGCCGCCGGCGTTGAGCTGCGGAATGGGCGCGGCCTTCCAGTCGCCCATCGTCTTCTTGATGTCGGGGGCCATGTACCCCGGTCCCCACGCGGCCATCAGCCAGCTCGCGTCGCTGCCGTTGTCCAGGTCATTCCAGAACGGCGCCGTGAAGTCCGCCGTGGTGTTGACCAGGCGGGCCTTCAGCAGGTTCTGCCAGTAACTGGCGAAGGCCATCTCCGTCGGCCCGGTGAAGTCGACGGTCACATCGCTCCCGCCGGAGTACTGGAAGGGGAACGCGCCGAACTCCTGCATGAGCGCGAGCAGCCACTCGCCGTCGGCGGCGGGGAAGTCCGCGAGGTAGGCCGAGGGATCGTCCTTGTGCAAGGTGGCCGCCTCGGTGGCGAACTGGGCCCACGTCGACGGCGGCGTGAGGTGGTATTTCGCGAGTTCCCTGGTGTCGTAGTAGAAGCCGAGCGGGCCGATGTCGCCCGGCATCGCGTACACGGCCGAGCCCTGGCTCACCTCGGCCCAGGAGGACGGGACGATCTGGGACTTGTAGCTGTCGATCCCGTACGGCACCAGGTTGACGAGGCTGTGCGTGATCTCCAGCGACGGGAGCTCGATGTACTCCACCTCGGCCACGTCGGGAATTCCGTTGCCCGACTTGAGCGCCTCGCTGAGCTTGACGTACTCGGCGTTGCCGCCGCCGACGTCGTCGAGCACGACGCAGATGCCCGGGTGCGTTTTGTTGAACTCGTTGACGACGAGGTTGTAGCCGACGGCCCAGGCCCAGAAGGTGAGCTTCACCGCGCCTGGCTTGCAGGAGCCGCTCGCCGCCTGGGACGTGCCCACCGGGCTGGCGGCGGCACTGGAGCTTGTGGGGGAGGAACCGCACGCTGCCGCGCCGATCGCCGCCGTCACGGCCAGCGCGGCCAGGCCGGCTCTGAGCCGGTGTTTCCGGGTGAAGCGCTGCATTTCAGCCTCCTACGTGGCAGTAGAGGTCGGTTAGTTCCAGCGCTGTGACCGTGACCTTACAACGTTGAAAATTGAAGGTCAAGCTCCGTCATTCCGCGACGAAAGGGAAAGTACCCGCACCGAATGGCCCATCGCGGCCGCGACCTGCGCGCCCGGGAATTTACCGCTTACCGCGGCCCATCGTGCTCTCCCGGGCCTCCAGGCGATGCGGCGCGATGATCTCCTGGACCGGGAGGGCGCCCGGCCCGGGGACCGGGGGCGCGCCGGGGTCACCCCTGGTGCCGTTGCCGGTGTCGTCCCTGGTGGCGGCGTCGTTATGGTGCAGCCGCTGCGCGAGGACGCGCACGGCGGTCCGGCCGATGAAGTCCTTGTCCGGGGAGATCGTGGACAGCGCCGGGACGGTGTAACGGCCCTCTTCCAGGTCGTCGAAGCCGATCACGGCTACGTCCTCCGGCACTCGCAGCCCCCGGTCGTAACAGGTGCGCAGGACGCCGATCGCGGTGAGGTCGTTGAACGCGAAGACCGCGTCCGGGGCGGCGCCGCTGTCGAGGAGACGCGCCATGGCGGCGGCGCCGTCGTGCCGGTGGAAGGACGCGGCCTCGGCCACCAGCTCGGGACGGAACGGCAGCCGGGCGTCGGCCAGGCCGGCCTGGTAGCCGGTCATCCGCAGGCGCGCGGTCTCGCCGGTCGTGGAGTGCTGTTCCCCGACCGCCGCGATCCTGGTGCGGCCGAGGCCGGTCAGGTGCTGGACCGCCTGCCGGGCGGCCGCGACGTTGTCGATGACGACGTGATCGAAGATCCCGGCGACCCGCTCGCCGAGCAGCACCATGGGAATGTCGTCCGTCCGCCTGCGGAGTTCCTCGCCGCCCAGGGCCAGCGGCGAGAAGATGAGACCGTCGATGAGCTGGGAACGGATGCCCTGGCAGACGAGCCGCTCCCGGTCGAGCCGACCCTCGGTCTGGTCGACGAGGACGATGAAGCCCTCGCGGTCGGCGGCCCGGATGACGCTTTGCGCGAGTTCCGCGAAGTAGGGCACGCCCAGCTCCGGCACGGCCAGGGCGATGATGCCGGACCGGCCGCCGCGCATGCTCCGCGCGGACAGGTTGGGCAGGTAGCCGAGCTCGGCCACCGCCCGTTCCACCCTGCTCCGCGTCGCGGCGGATACGTGCGCGTAGCCGTTGACGACATTCGAGACCGTCTTAATGGACACCCCGGCACGCAGGGCGACGTCATGCAGCGTTACCGCCATCCCGCCTCTCCCGACAAAGGTCGCTGATCCGGCGGCGTGCCCGGCCGGGTTCCCGGCCGCCCGCGGGCTTGCACCGTAATGCAGCGGAGCCTTGCCCAGGATTCTACAACGTTGTAACCTGCGATGGCCGGGCACCCCACGAGTGGCCTCACGGCCGCGCACTAGCCAGCACGGAGGAAGCGCCCAGATGGCTCGCATTACGATCGGCCTTGATCGTGTCGTCGCTCCCGTTGACCGCCGGATCCTCAGTGGCTTCGCCGAGCACCTCGGACGGTGCATCTACGGCGGGATCTATGACGAAGGATCGCCGCTCGCCGACGATCGCGGCTTCCGCAAGGACGTGCTCGAGGCGGTGCGGCGGCTGCGGCCGCCGGTGCTGCGCTGGCCAGGCGGCAACTTCGTCTCGGGCCATCACTGGACCGACGGCATCGGCCCGAAGGAGGGCCGGCCCAGGCGGACGGAACTGGCCTGGCACTCCGAGGAGTCGAACAGGTTCGGCACGGACGAGTTCATGGCGTTCTGCGAGGCCGTGGGCGCCGAACCGTACCTGTGCGTGAACATGGGCAACGGTACCATGGACGAAGCCCAGGCCTGGGTGGAGTACTGCAACGGGACCGGTAACACAGAGTGGGCGAACCGCCGCCGGTCCAACGGCCACGAGGAGCCCTACCGGGTCCGCTACTGGGGCCTCGGCAACGAGATGTACGGGCCGTGGCAGATCGGGCAGCAGAGCGCCGCGGACTACGTCAAGGCCGCCCGGCAGTGGGCGAAGGTCATGACGTGGACCGACCCGGAGATCGAGCTGGTGTCGTGCGGCGAGAACGGTGTGTCGGAGTGGGATGACGTCGTGATCTCCGGGCTGGCGGAGTTCGTCCGCTGGCACAGCATCCACATCTACACCGGCAGCGACGACTACTGGTCCAACGTGCTGGCCCCGCACCAGGCCGAGCGGGCGATGCGCGTCACGGCGGCGCTGATCGAGAAGACGCGCTTCCAGCAGAAGATCGCCCATCCCGTGCACATCGCCTACGACGAGTGGAACGTTTGGTTCCGCGAGCGTGACGGGCTCACTGGCCTGGAGGAGCGCTACACGCTCGCCGACGCCCTGGCCGTCGGCACCTACCTGCACGCGTTCGTCCGGCACGGGCAGTCCGTGCGGATGGCCAACCTCGCGCAGCTCGTCAACGCCATCGCGCCCATCGTGACGAGCCCGGACGGCCTGTTCCTGCAGAGCATCTACCACCCCCTGCGGTTGTTCGCCGACTATCTCGGCACTTCCGCGCTCGACGTCCACGTCGACAGCGCCACGCACGAGCACGCGGACCGCGCGGGCGCGGATCCCTGGCCGCAGCGGATCAGCGACCTCGGGCCGTTCCCGGTGCTCGACGCGGTGGCCACCCGCGCGGCCGACGGCCGGCTCATGATCAGCGTGGTCAACCGCTCACCGGACACCGACGTCACCGCCGACTTCCGGCTGGTCGGGGAGCTCGCGCCCGGGCAGGCGACCGTGGAGGAGGTCAACGCGGGGGACTGGAGCGAGACCAACTCCTTCGAGCGCCCGGACGCCGTATCGGTCCGCCCGGGGACGATCGCCCGCTTCGCGGACGGCGCCCGGCACACCTTCCCCGCCCACTCCCACACGGTGATCACCACGACCGCGCCCTGACCGCGCGGCCGCCCGCCGCCCCGGCAAGCGCGCGGTCGTGCGACGGGCCAGCGGAGGAGGTTCAACGATGAACGGCCGGCACACCATCAGGCGCGCCGCCGCGCTGGGCCACCGCGGTGGTCCAGCGCGGCGGCGGCCACCGTCGCGGCCGCGCTGGCCGCGGGAACGTCCTCGGCCAGCGCCAGCGCGCGCACTCCCGCGGGCACCCGCGCCGCGGCGTCCGTCACCGGCGCGACCTTCACCAACCCCGTCTTCACCCCGGACCTGCCCGATCCGTCGATCATCCGCGATCCGGCGACGGGCGCCTGGTACGCCTACGGGACCACGGACGACTGGACGAGCTCATCCTCCAGCCTGCACATCATGCCGATCCTGACTTCGCGAAACCTCACCAGCTGGACGTTCGTGCGGAACGTGTTCAGCCCGCCCGGCACCACGCCGGCGCCGGGCTCCCCGACCCAGCCCGCCTGGACCGGCAACCCGTACCTGTGGGCGCCCGAGGTTCACCTCATCGACGGCACGTACGTCATGTACTACACGGCCAGCGGCACCGTGGCCGGCGGCAGCGCGATCGGCGTGGCCACCGCCGCCAGCCCGGCCGGGCCCTGGCATGACTCCGGCGCCCCGCTGCTGGCGCCGGAGCCGGATCCGCAGGGCGGCTATTACTCCGTCATCGACCCGGACGAGATCGCCACGCCCCAGGGTCAGCGCTACCTCTATTACGGCAGCTTCGACCTCGGCATCCACGTCGTCCCGCTAACGTCCGACGGCCTGGCCGTCAAGCCGGGCAGCACGCCGGCCGAGGTCGCGGCGCCGGGCTTCTACGAAGGCACGGACGTCGTCTACCACGACGGCTACTACTACCTGTTCGCGTCGTCGGGGAACTGCTGCGTCGGCCCGAACACCGGCTACGAGGAGGTCGTCGGGCGGTCCCGCTCGCCACTGGGGCCGTTCACCGACAAGCTCGGCGTGCCCCTGACGAAGGGCGGCATCTCGGCGGTCCTCGCCGACGATGGCGACCGTTTCACCGGCCCGGGCGGGATCACCGTCTTCCAGGACGGCAAGCAGTGGTGGATGGTCCTGCACGTTGTACGGGAGTCCTCCCCGTACCTGTCGTCGGGTGCGACCGCGCGGCCCCTCGCGATCGAGCCGCTGCGGTGGAGCGGTGCCGGGTGGCCCGTCGTGAACGGCGGGCGCGGCGTCACCGCGGGCGCCCAGCCGGCGCCGGGCAGCGCCACTCCCGTGCCGCCGGGCCCGGACCCGCTCGACCGCGTGCCCGTGCCGGGCAAGCTGCTGACCGGTTACTCGCAGGACTTCACCACCACGGGACTGTCGTCCCAGTGGTCCTGGGTCAACGAGGACGCGGCGGACTGGTCGCTGAGCTCCGATCCCGGAACGCTCACGATCGACGGGCAGTCGGGCCAGTTCTACGAGACGGAGCACACCGGCCAGAACGTCCTGCTCGAACGGGCTCCCGCCGGGAACTTCGTCGCCCAGGTCAAGATGGCGCTCGACCCGACCGAGAGCTACCAGCAGGCGGGCCTGGTCCTGTGGCAGAACGACGACACGTGGTTCCGGCTGACCGCCGAGTCGAACTCGGGCAGCGACGCGACCGAGTGGGCCAAGCAGACCGACGTCACGAGCCCCTACGCGGGCTTCAGCTGCGGCGCCGCCTACGCGGCCAACACCTGCCCGGTCTACGGCAGCGCCTTCCTCGAGGTACCGGGCTTCAGCCCGGCCGCCCGCACCGCGGGCGCGAACAGCACCTGGACCTGGCTGCGGATCGTCAAGACGGGCAGCACCGCCACCGCCTACACCAGCCTCAACGGACGTGACTGGACGCCGGGCGCGACCTACAACCTCGATGGCTTCACCGCCGGCGAGCCGCTCCAGATCGGCATCCTCGCCACGAGCGCCGGTGCCGCCGATCCCATTCCCGCGCACTTCGCCTACGTGCACGTGTACGACGTCAGCGGGCACACCACGACCGCGGCGGGCCCGCGAGGACGATGGCGATCACCATCGCCTGGCTGGGCAGTGGTCGCCCTTGAGTGCCGTGCAGATAGTCGAGTCGGCGAAACACCGGCCGCAGTGGCGTTCCATGGCGCGGAAGGAGGGCTGGCCGGCAACCGGCGTAAGTGGAAGCTCCTGCGTCGGGCGCCGCGGGTGCCGCGCCCCGGAGCGTCCGGTGATCAGCCGGGGGAGGCGGCCATGGCGACCCGGGGGACCGCCGCGCCGGCCCCGCTGGCCGGCCTGGCTCGCTATCACTTAGCGAGACAGCGGCAGGTGGTGAGTAGTGATTGAGGCGTGGCGTGTGGGACGCGCGCAGCGCCCGGTGCGGGAACGCCTCCGGTGATGTCGGTCGGTACCGACATCGTTATCAAATTGCGTAACAAACTAGCAATCAAGTTGTAATCAAGAGCATTGAGCATTGAGCCTCAGAACTTGGTCCCGAGCCCGTCGGAGGCGGCAGGTCAATGATCAGACTCACCACAGGGCGGCGCCTCGCCGCACTCGTGTTCGCCGCGGCCTGCGCCATCGGCGTGGCGGCGTGCAGCAGCAGCGGCGGCACCGCGACGCCGACCGCGTCGTCGACGAACGCCGCGGTCAGCGTGAAGACCGGCGGAACGATCACGTACGCGCTCGATGAGGACCTGGACGGCTTCAACATCAACTACGCCAATGACGACGAGGAAGTACTCGAGGAAGTCACCGACAACATCTGGCCGCAGATCTTCGTGCCCACGCCGAGCCTCAAGCTGGCGCTGGACACCAACGTCGTGACCAGCGCCACGGTCACCAGCACCAGCCCGCAGACGGTCGTGTACCAGATCAACCCCAAGGCGACCTGGTCCGACGGGGTCCCGATCTCCGCGGCCGACTTCATCTACAACTGGCAGGCCCAGAGCGGCGACCCCAAGTACAAGGACAAGGGCGGCGCGGCCTTCCTGCCGACCAGCACGGCTGGGTACAACCAGATCAAGTCCGTGACCGGCTCCAACGGCGGCAAGACCGTGACGGTGGTGTTCAGCTCCCCGTTCGGCGACTGGCAGTCGCTGTTCAACAACCTGCTCCCGGCGCATATCGCCGAGAAGTACGGGTTCAACAGCGGGTTCCAGAGCTTCGGCCCGGCCGTCAAGGTGTCCGGCGGCCCGTATGTGATCCAGAGCTACACCCAGGGCGAGGACCTCGTGGAGGTGCCGAACCCGAAGTGGTGGGGAACGAAACCGAAGCTGAGCAAGATCGTCTTCCGGTTCATCCTCGACGACAACCAGATCCCGGCCGCCATCCAGAACGGCGAGGTCCAGCTCGCCGAGCCGTCGCTCGCCTCGCTGTCGTTCAAGGACGCCGTCGCCGGCATCTCCGGCACCACGACGCAGGTGCTCGCCGGCCTGGAGTTCCAGCACATCGACTTCAACCAGGCCAACCCGTACCTGGCGCTGTCGGACGTGCGGCACGCGATCGCGGACGGCACCAACCGGCAGGAGATGGTCCAGCGCATCGTCAGTCCGCTGACCACGTCGATCAAGCCGCTGGAGAACCGCATCTGGATGCCGATCCAGCCGCAGTACCAGAACACGAGCGGCAGCAACGGCGACTTCAGCGTCGCCGAGGCGAAGAAACTGCTCGCGGCATCCGGCTTCACGATGGGGTCGGACGGCTACTTCCACCCGAACTTCGGACCGGAGAAGGGCCAGGACTTCACCCTGTCCATCTCGACGACGTCCGGTATCGAGGTGCGGTCGCAGATCGAGCAGCTATTCCAGGCCGACATGAAGGCGATCGGCGTCAAGATCACCATCCAGAACTACAGCGCCAACACGCTGTTCGGCACCGTCGGGCCCAAGGGCGAGTTCGACCTGATCGAGTTCGCCTGGGTGCAGTCGCCGTACGCGTCGGGCAGCGAATCGATCTACTGTTCCTACACCGACGCCTCGGTGTGCGGCGAGAACTGGGATCACTACTCCGACCCGCAGGTCGACAAGCTCTACGACCAGGCCCTGGCCACGATCAACTCCGCGAAGGCGGCGAGCCTCTACAACCAGGTCGACGCGCTGCTGTGGAAGGACATGGCCACGCTGCCGCTGTTCGAGCAGCCCGACCTCTATACCTGGTCCACGTCCTACGGCAACATCGAGCCCGACCCCGCCAACATCAACATTCCGTGGAACGCCTACGACTGGGGGCTGAAGGCTTAACGTGGCCGGCTTCCTGATCCGGCGCGTGCTCGCCGGAATCCTGACGCTGCTCGTCGCCAGCTTCCTGCTCTTCCTCCTGGTAGCCGTGTCGGGCAACCCGCTCGCCACGCTGATGGCGAACCCGAATGTCTCGAAGGCCACGATCGCGTCGGCGCGGCAGGAGCTCGGCCTTAATCAGCCGCTCCTGCTGCGCTACTGGACCTGGCTGACGCACATGCTGACCGGCAACTTCGGCTTGTCCACTACCGGGCAGCCGGTGGGGGCCGAGCTGGGCGGCCGGCTGCTCGTCACGATGCAGATGGTCATCCCGGCGGTCATCCTGGCGGCGATCCTCGCGGTCCTCGTCGGGGTGATCAGTGCCGTCCGGCAATACAGCGTCCTGGACCACACCCTTACCGCGGTGGCCTACCTGTTCTACTCCACGCCCGTCTTCGTGGTCGCGATCATGCTGAAGGACTTCCTCGCCGTCGACGTGAACAACGGGGTCGGGCACACCATCCTCTACACCGTCGGACAGAACAATCCCGAGACGACCGGGACGTGGAGCATATTTCTCGACGTGGTCGAGCACACCGCGCTCCCTGTCATCACCCTCACCCTGATCACCTACGCCGGGTGGAGCCGGTACCAGCGCGCGCAGCTGCTCGACGTGCTGAACGCGGACTACATCCGGCTCGCCCGCGCCAAGGGCCTCGCCCCGCGCCGGGTCCTGTACGTCCACGCCCTGCGCAACGCGCTCATCCCCGTCGTCACCGTCATCGCGATCGACTTCGCGGTCCTGATCGGCGGCGCGGTGGTGACCGAGACCGCGTTCGGCTGGGAGGGCATGGGCCAGTTCCTGCTGAACGGGCTCACCGGCCCGGTCAGCCCCGATACCAACGTCGTCCAGGCCTGGATGATGGTCGTGGCCGCGGTCGTGATCGGCTTCAACATCATCGCGGACATCTTGTACGCGATGCTCGACCCGAGGATCCGCCTTGCCTGAGCCCGCGAGTTCCGTCCCGTCCGGCGAGGTGGCCCCCGCGCTGGTCCTCGTGCCGCCCGCGGGCGGCCCCGTGACCGCGAGCCGGGGGCAGGTGCGGATGGCGGCGGAGCGGTTCGTCCGCCACAAGCTGGCCATGACCGGGCTGGCCGTCTTCATCCTGCTGGTCCTGGTGTCGGTGATCGGCCCGCTGGTCTGGAAGTACAACTACGCGCAGATCACCAGCCAGTTCGGGACCGCCCCGTCGGGGCAGCACCCGTTCGGGACCGACACGATCGGGCACGACATGTTCGCCCAGGTCATGGAGGGCCTGCAGACCTCGCTGGAGACCGCGCTGCTCGTCGCCGCGATTTCCACCGTGATCGGCACGCTGGTCGGGGCCATCGCCGGCTACTACGGCGGGATCTGGGACCAGATCATGATGCGGCTCACCGACCTGGTGCTGATCTTTCCCGTCCTGGCCATCCTGCTGGTGCTGTCCAACCGGTTCAGCAAGCAGGCCGACAGCTCGCTGTTCGTGGGGCTCATGCTGGCCGTGCTGTTCTGGACCTACCTGGCCAGGCTGGTGCGCGGCACGTTCATGGGGCTGCGGGAACGAGAGTTCATCGAGGCGGAGCACGCGATCGGCGCGCCGACCTGGCGGATCGTCCTGCGGCACCTCATCCCCAACGCCGCGGGCGCCATCGTCGTCAACGCCACCCTGACCGTCGCCAACGCGATGCTGACCGAGGCGGCCCTGTCCTACCTCGGCCTCGGTGTCCAGCCGCCGCAGGTGGACCTGGGCTCGCTCATCGCGGCCGGCGAGGGTGACGCGACGGCCCTGCCGTGGCTGTTCTACTTCCCGGCGGCGTTCCTCGTGCTGGCCATCCTCGCGGTGAACTTCATCGGCGACGGCCTGCGCGACGCCCTCGACCCGACTCAGCGGGAGCACTGACGAGATGAGCACTAACGGCGCGAGCACTGGCGGCGTGAACGCTAATCATCAGCCGAGTTCAAGCGCGACCGTCCTCGATGTCGCCGGGCTGTCGGTGACGTTCCCGACCAGGGACGGCGATGTCCGCGCGGTGCGGGATGTGAGCCTGAGCCTGGAGCGCGGCGAGACGATCGGGATCGTGGGGGAGTCGGGGTCGGGCAAGTCCACGGTCGCCCTCGCCGTGCTCGGGCTGCTGCCGCGCGGCGCGCGCGTCGCCGGCTCGGTCCGCGTCGACGGCCGGGAGCTGCTCGGCCTGCCCGAGACCGAGCTCGCGAAGGTCCGCGGCGGCACGATCGCCTATATCCCGCAGGACCCGCTGACCTCGCTCAACCCCGCCTTCCCGGTGGGGTGGCAGGTCGCGGAGACCCTCTGGACGCGCGGGCTCGCGTCCAAGGCGGAGGCGCGGCAGCGGGCGGTCGGCCTGCTGGACACGGTCGGCATCCCGCAGGCCGCCCGGCGGGCGGACGACTACCCGCATGAGTTCTCCGGCGGGATGCGGCAGCGCGTGGTGATCGCGATCGCGATGGCGTGCGACCCGGATGTGATCATCGCGGACGAGCCGACGACCGCGCTCGACGTGACCATCCAGGCGCAGGTGCTGGACGCGCTGCGGGCCGCGCGCGACCAGACCGGTGCATCGCTGCTCCTGATCACTCACGACCTCGGCGTCGTCGCCGGGATGGCCGACCGGGTCATGGTGATGTACGCCGGGAAGGCGGTCGAGTCCGGGCCCGCCGACGCGGTGTTCTACGACAGCGGGATGCCGTACACGCTCGGCCTGCTCGGGTCGCTGCCGCGCGTGGATCCCGGGTCCGGCCCGCGGGCGTCACTGCGGCCCATCCCGGGCAGCCCGCCGTCGCTGATCGGCCTGCCCGCCGGCTGCCCGTTCGCGCCGCGCTGCCCGGCCGTGGTGCAGGAGTGCCTGGACGCCGAGCCGGCCCTGTCGCCGGTGGAGCCGGGGCATTCGGCGGCGTGCCACCGGGCGCGGTCACTGCCCCCGGACCTTTTCGCGGCGTCCACGGACTCTGGGACCGCTGACCCGGGGACCGCGGCAGCCGGCCAGGGCACCGAGGCCGATAGGAGCGACGAGAACGCGCTCGTCCAGGTGCGCGACCTCGTCAAGCACTTCCCGGTCAGGGGCGGCCGGATCGTCCGGCACCAGGTGGCCACGGCGCATGCCGTGGACGGGGTGTCGTTCGAGCTGGCCGGCGGCGAGACACTCGGACTCGTCGGGGAATCGGGCTGCGGCAAGTCGACGACCGCGCGGACCGTGCTGCAACTGCTCCCGGCGACGTCCGGATCGGTCCGGTACGAAGGCGCGGAGCTGACCGGCAAGAGCCGACGGGAGATGCGTCCCTACCGGCAGCACCTCCAGGTCGTGTTCCAGGACCCGTTCGCGTCGCTCGACCCGCGCATGCCGGTCGGCGAGATCGTGGCCGAGCCGCTGAAGGTGCACGGGCGGTGGACCCGCGGCGGCGGGCCCGCCCGCGTGGACGAGCTGTTCTCCCTGGTGGGGCTGAACCCCGAGCACCGCAACCGGTACCCGCACGAGTTCTCCGGCGGGCAGCGCCAGCGGATCGGGATCGCCCGGGCGCTGGCGCTCGGCCCGAAGGTGCTGGTGCTCGACGAGCCGGTGTCCGCGCTCGACGTGTCGATCCAGGCGGGCATCGTGAACCTGCTGGAGGACCTGCAGGACCGGCTCGGCCTCGCGTACCTGTTCATCGCCCACGACCTGTCGGTGGTGCGGCACATCTGCGACCGCGTCGCGGTCATGTACCTGGGGCAGATCGTGGAATCGGGAACCGCGTCGTCGGTCTACGAGAGCCCCTCGCATCCGTACACGCAGGCGCTGCTGTCCGCCGTCCCCGTGCCGGATCCCGTGATCGAGCGCAGGCGGCAGCGGATCCTGCTCACCGGCGACGTGCCAAGCGCCGTGGCCCCGCCGTCCGGCTGCCGGTTCCGCACCCGCTGCTGGAAGGCCCAGGACATCTGCGCCACCCAGCCGCCGGAGCTGACCGAACGCGGCCAGGGCCACCCGGTCGCCTGCCACTTCGCCGACGCCGCCCAGGTCCTGCCGGGCGCCAGCGCCAACTGAGCGCGGGCGGTCCTAGAGCGAGGTGAGGAAGGAGCGCAGGGCGGGCGGGGACGTGAACACGTGGCCGGTGATGCCGAGGGCCTGCGCGGAGCGGACGTTGTCCGCGCGGTTGTCGGTGAAGACCGCGTCGGCGGCGGGCACGCCGAGTTCGCCGAGGGCGTGGGTGAAGATGGCGGGGTCCGGCTTGATGAGGCCCAGCTCGCCGCTGACGAAGACCGCCTCGAAGTAGTCACCCAGGGGGCCGTGGCGCATGTAGCTGCCGAAGTCCTGGCCGGCGTTGGACAGCAGCGCCATCCGGGTGCCGCCCGCCTTCAGGTCGGCGATCACCTCGATCGTGCCGGGGTTGATGGACAGCCAGCTGCGGAAGTCGGCCGCCCACAGCTGGTGCACGCGGGCGTCGTCCCAGGTCGCGCCGATGTCGTTCGCGATGGCGGACCAGTAGGCGCGCACGCCCCCGAGTCCCTGGTCCAGGCCGTCCCGGTGCGCGAAGTAGGCCTTCCAGAACGAGAGGGCGCCGCCCCCGGACCCGTCCCCGACGTCGGCGAGGCGTTCGATGGCGTCACGGTCGGCGGACGTCTGGGGGAGTGAGATGACGTCCCAGTAGTCGAAGATGACGGTACGGCCGGGCAGCGAGATGGGAGCACGAGTCACGGGCACCAAGGTACCGTTCGCCGAGGCGCGGGCCGCCGGGGCGCGGGCCGTGATTGCGGGAATCACCTACGGATGAGACGGTTACGGTGACGAGAACGAGGAGGTTCGATGGTGAGCCAGAAGACCACGCTGATCGTGTTCACCAGCCCGGCCGAGGGCAGGGAAGACGAGTACAACGAGTGGTACGACAACACGCATCTCCCCGAGTTCCTGGCACTGCCGGGCGTCGTTTCCGGCAAGCGCTACCGGCTCTCGCCCGGCGGCCCGAAGGCGAGGCAGTCCTATACCGCCGTCTACGAGCTGGACGGCCCCGCCTCCGGCGTGCTCAAGGCGATGGACGCCGCCATCAAGGACGGCTCCATGCACATGAGCTCCGCGCTCGATCCCGCCTCGATCTCGATGTCCGCGTGGGAGGAGATCTAGGACACGACGCCCGAGTAGTCGGCGATGACGGTCATGCCCGGGATGGTGACGGGCGGATCGTAGACCGCGAACTGGTCGAGGAAGCCGAGGGTCGCGCTCTTGAGGCGCTGCTTGCTGTTGTAATACCCCGGCACGGACAGCTTCAGGGTCTTGCGCTTCGGCGGCGTCGCCGTCACCTGCGCGGTGTCGGTGTAGAACAGCAGGGCGCCGCCGCCCGTGGTCTCCAGGCCGAATACCTGGTACCCGGCCGCGGCGTGCGTCACCGAGACGCGCGATCCCTTGGGCAGCGAATGCCGCCAGGACGCCGCGATGCCGGTGTCCCGGAGGTTCCCGGGGACCGGCATCGAGCCGCTGCCGTTCAGTGAGTCGGCCATCGCCGCGGCGATCTTGCCCGGCGACCGGGCGAAGCCGGGTGCCGAGGTGCTTATCGCGGTGGCGTAACCGGCCGTGTTGAGCGCGATGTTGGGCGCCGTGCCGAGCACGTCGGGCTGATCGACTTCCTTCCAGCCCGCGCCCGCCGCCGACTGAGTGAACACGAGGTACTGGGTGCCGAGGCTCTTCGGCTTCTTCCCGGTGGTCGCGTTGTCCACGCGGACGGCGAACCAGTGCGGGTAGGCGGCCGATTCGAGCGGGATGTAGTACTGGGCCGAGCTGGGCGCGTAGTCCGCGGTCGGCTTCGACCGTGCCGCCACTCCCTGCCGGTAGTGGTCGGCGATGAGTGAGTAGCTGCCCTGCGCGTCGGCCCGGGCGAGCAGCGATGAGCTGAACGCCGCGTCGGCGGCGTTGATCGTGGAGGTGTACGTCAACAGCACGGTCTTGGCGGCGGCCAGGGTGATGGGCGGCGTGCGGACCGGCCCAGCCGGGCGCGGGCTGCTGGTCTTCTTCGACAGGGCCGCGGGCGAGCTCGCGGCGGGCGACGGATTCCCGGACGCGCCGCCGAAGAACAGCACGAGCCCCGCGGCGACCCCGGCGCTGACCACGGCGGCCAGGGCGGGCACGACCCACGGCGGGCGGCCGCGCCTCGGGCTCTTGAGCGGCGGCCACGACTGATCCGGCCAGACCCGCTGGTTCTGCGCCTGCGGCCGCGGGCGGGTCTCGTCGTGCGTCCAGCCGCCCTGCCCGGCCGTCTGCGACCCGGGCGCCTGCGGCGGGGGAGCCGGGGATCCGGCCGCCCAGGATCCCGGGGACGGCTGGTAGGTATCCCGTTCGTAGGAGACGGGATTGAAGTTCTCGGGAGTCTCATGGGAAGCGCCGCTGTCATCCCGCTGGCTCATCTTTAGCTGTCCCTCACACAGTCCACCGGACGTTACTTACTAGTCATTATGACTACGTATCGTCCAGGGGCCAGTTAGGCAAGGGCTTTGCCGAACTCGTGCCGAAATCGCCGCATCACGAAGAGTCCCCGCGACATAATTCTTCATGCGGACAATCCTTAGGACGTGATGCCAGAGTACTCGGCGACCACACGCGTCCCGGACCTGCCAGCGGACGTGCCGGCGGGCGGATCGTAGGCCGCGAACTGCTCGAGGAACCGCAGGCTGGCCGTGGCCAGGCTCTGGTCGCTGTCGTAGAAGCCGGGGACGGCGATGTGCAGGGCGCGGCCACGCGGGGCGGTCATCGTCAGGCTGGCGGCGTCCGCGTAGAACAGCAGCGCGCCGCCGCCCTGGGTGCGCAGCCCGCACACCGCGGTGCCGGCCGCCGCTTGCGTGGTGGCGATCGCCGTGCCCTTGGGCAGCCGGGGGCGCCAGTACGCGGCCTCGGCGGAGACGGTCAGGCCGCCGGGATCGGGGACCGGGCCGTGGCCGTCGAGGGACCGGGCGGTCACCGTGGCGATCTGCCCGGCCGGCACGGCCAGGCCCGTCGCGCTGGGGGCGACCGCCGTCGCCAGGCCGGCGGAGTCGAGGGTGATCGCCGGGGTCCCGCCGTGCGGCACGTACGGCTCGGCCGCGTCCAGCCACCGGGCGCCGGGCCCGGACTGCGTGAATACGAGGTACTCGACATTGGCGGGCTGGCGGGTCGTGCCGGGCTCGGTGAAGATCGCGTTGGTGACCTGGACGGCGAACCAGTGCGGGTAGGACGCGGCCTGCTCGCGCGGGATGTAGAAGCGCGACTGGAGCGGCCCGTACGCCGGATACGCCCCGAGCCGCATCGCCTCCCGCTGCCGGTAGGAGCCGGCGTCCAGCGCGTAGCTGGTCCCGGTCTCGTACGTGGCGAGCAGCGCGTCGCTCATGCGCGCGTTCGCCGTGTTGTTAGCGGCGGTGTAGCTCGCGAGAACCGCCCGGGCACCGCTCACGCTGATCGGCGGCGTCAGCGCCGGCGGGACCGGCCGCACGGTCTTTGCCCCAGCACGAGCGCTGGATCTCCCCCCGCTCCCGGCGACCGCCTGCCTGGCCGGAGTCCCGCCGCTGAGCAGCGCGAAGGACGTGCCCGCGACCGCCACGGCCACCAGGATCGCCCCGGACACGAGCCAGCGCCGGCCTCTCGGCCGCACGGGCAGGCGCGGCGGCCAGGACTCATCGGGCCAGTCACCGCGATGCCAGGCAGCGGGCTCGTCCCGGTCCCGTTCGTACGTGATCGGGTTGTAGAGCTCCTCGTCGCCTTCGTAGTCATCGTCGGGTCTCACGTTATGCACACACACGACTACGTATAGTCCGTCCTGGTGGTTCAGGGCAGAATCGCACGCGTTGCCGGCGGAGGCTACTCTGGCTCTTCGCGGAAGCCGCCCAGGAAGCGGCGGAACAGGCCGCCCTCGCGCGTGAGGGGCCGGGCGGGCGGCGGCGCTTCCGGCAGTTCCCGGCCTTCGGGCTCGCGGTAATCGGCCCGGGCGATGGCGTCCACGATCTGCGCCTCGTCGAAAGCCGCGGAACCCGGGACCTCCGGGACGAAGCCGACCAGGTCGCCGTCGAGCATCACCTCGGCCGCGAGCGATGCCGTCCCCTCGTTGCCCCAGATCGCCTCCCGTCCGCCGCCGAGCACGATACGGACCCCGTAGACGTCGATTCCCGCGGTCTCCGCGTGTGCGTCGATGCCGCGGTCGCGGAGGGCGTCGACGACACGCCGGGCACGATTCTCATCCATAAATTCAAGTTACCTGCCGGGACGCACGGCGCCGACCGGTGCCGCTTGCTGTCCCTTCAGCGCCTGTGCCGCCAGGGCGACGGCCCCGAACGCGACCGTCCGCCCGTCGAAGTCCGTGGCCACGCAGAAGCCGCCGGGCGCGCACGACACCGCGGTCAGCCCGCCGCCGCGAGGGTCCGTCGCCCGCGGCGGCGACACGCTCGTGCCCAGCCCGCGGCCTTGGCGGTGGCGGCCAGCGTGTCCGCCCCGTTGTTGGAGAAGTACGGCGCGAAGCCACTGTCACTCGAAGATCATGGGTCATTGCCGCCCCGGGCCTGATTCGGCTTGTCAAGCCTGCCCTGATAATGCTGAAAAATACCTATAAAAATCGCATTTCGGTATACCTCTGTCGGGTATGAGTTTCATGATCACGGGTCGTTTATGCCGATATATGGCAGCCCTGACCCATGATCATGAAAAGTATGTCTGATCAGGCGTTTCTATGTCTTCGACCTGCCGGGTATAAGCGGATATATCGGGGTACAGGAGCGGCCTCGGGACGATTCATCGGGGCCTGTGGCATTAACGACCCATGAACCCGCGAACTACCCGCGTTAATGGCGGGCATCGAGTGGGCGGACCTCACCGCGGAGAAGATCGCGGCGATCCCGCTGCTGTCGGCCCTGCGCGCGTCGCGGACGTGACTCAGTCGCGGACGTGACTAAGAGCCCGCGCCGCGCCCTGCCGGGAGCGGAACACTGCGCCGGGCCCGCCGTCACTGGTCGGCGATTATCGAGCCGACGCGGTCGCCGAGGCCGGGGTCGCGGCGGCCCAGCGCGACGGCGTAGATGATCGACACGACGATGACGCCGAGCGCCGCGTAGGGGAACCAGTCGTATGGCGCGGACTGGCCCGGCTTGACCAGGTAGTAGACGGGGACGCCGATGGCGATCATGCCGAGCACCGGCAACACGCCGTGCTTGACGGCGTTGAACTCGCCCGGACGGTACTTGCGGTAGTAAAACGGCAGCGCCAGGTTGGACAGGAAGTACACCACCAGCACGAGGATCGTGCCCATCGTGGAGGACTCGGTGAAGAACGAGACCGCGCTCATCTCGCCGCTGGTTCCGCTGGCCAGGTGCACGATTCCCCAGACCGCGATGATCAGCCCGCCGATGACGACGAACGCGTAGATCGCGTTGACGGGGGTGCGCCGCTGGGGGTGGACCTTGCCGAGCCAGCGCGGCAGCAGGCCTTCGCGGCCGGCGTTGAAGATCAGCCTGCACTGCGAGTTGACCGCGGCGATGAGCACGCCGAGCGTCGAGGTCATGCCGGCGATGTAGGCGATGAGGGCCAGCCAGCCCGCGACGTCGTGGGAGACGCTGATGAAGGGGATCGCCGCGCCGCCGAGCGCGGTGCCGTTGTAGTGGAAGCCGGTGACGGTCGCGTACGCGAACAGGACGTACCCGATGACCATCATCGCGACCGACAGGAACACGGCCCGCGGGACGTTACGCCGGGGGTCGCCGGTCTCCTCGGCGAGTGCCGCCGAGTTCTCCCAGCCGATGAACAGGTAGATGGCGAGCGGGAACCCGGCCGCCAGGCCGGTGAAGCCGCCCGTGATATGGCTCGGGTCGAACGGGACGGCCGACAGGTGCCCGCCGTTCTTGATGATCGCGGCGAGCGACACGACGATCAGCACGAGCATCTCGAAGCCGAAGAAGAACCCGGCCAGCTTGGTCGAGACGGCGACACCGCGGATCATCATGAGGACCGCGCCGGCGGTGAGGATCACCGTGAAGATGCCCCACGGCACGTTCCAGTTGAAGTAGTACTGCAAGATGATCGACAGGATGCCGCCGCAGGCCGCGAGCACCGAGGAGATCGCGATCATGTAGCCGGCCCCGCACAGCAGGGCGGTGGTCACGGCGCTCGTCCCGCCGAACGTCTTGCCCACGTAGGAGATGAACCCGCCGGTCGATGGGTGCACCCGGGAGAACTGAGACAGGGTGTTGCCGAGCAGCGCGATCGCGATGCCGGCGACGATGATCGTGAGGGGCGCGGCCACGCCCGCCGTCAAGACGAGGAAGCCGAAGCCGAAGTAGAAGCTGTAGGCCGGCCCGATGTTCGCCATCGTCGAGGCGGAGATGTCGATGAGCCTGAGCGCGCCGCGGTTCAGCCGTTCCGCTGACTCTGGCGCCTTGGTTTCCGAGAAGGGGACCGATGCCGCTTCGCTCATGGTGTCACTCCCGGCGTGTCACACCCGGCGCGTGCCGCGGTCGGCACGCACCGTGGGGTTTGTGTGACCGTACACAATCGCGGAGCGGTTCGGCCAGACCGGAATCTCGACTTTTTTCGGCGGGGGCGGGGCGATCCGCCGGGATTACGGGCTGCCGCCCATGCGGTCGGTCAGGGTGCTCCGGTCGATGCCGTGCCGGTCGGCGAATTCGTGCAGCAGCTTGCGGTCGATCTCGTCGGGCAGCTCTCGCAGCGCTTCCTCGGCCTGCTCCGCGAAACCCAGGTGACGCAAGATACCGACCAGCCACGTCTTGCTGTACGCCATTGGCACCACCCAACTCGTCTCAGGGCTAAGCCTAACCCGCGATCGGCTGGCCCATCAGGGGCAGCCGATCGGGAGACCCTATGATCATCTCCATGCAGCATGCGATCGATATCGCTTTGTTCGGTGAACTGTCCGATCCGCGGGTCGCGGCGCGCCTGGCCGCCCGGGCCGAGGACCGCGGCTGGGACGGCTTCTTCGTCTGGGATCACATCGCCTACCGCGCCCCGGTGCGGGCCGTGGCCGACCCGTGGGTGACCCTGGGCGCTGTGGCCGCCGCCACCTCTCGGGTACGGATCGGCGCAATGGTTACCCCCCTATCACGTCGCAGGGTCCACAAAGTGGCCAGGGAGACCGCGACGCTGGATTTGCTGAGTTCGGGGCGGCTCGTGTTCGGCGCGGGTCTCGGCGTCCCGGAGAACAACGAGCTGGAGCCGTTCGGGGAGGTGACCGACCCGCGCGAGCGCGCGCGCCTGCTGGACCGGGGCCTCGAGGAGCTGACCGGGTACTGGGCGGGCAAGTTCGAGCCGGTCCCGCTGCAGCGGCCCAGGCCGCCGGTATGGGTGGCCGGCACCTGGCCGAAGCGGGGTCCCTTGCAGCGGGCGCTGCGGTACGACGGGTATTTCCCCATCGGCGTGCCCGGACCGGAGGAGCTCGCCAAGCTGGCCGCGGAGATCCGCGCGGCCCGCCCCGACGGCGACAGCTTCGACCTGATCACCCAGCTTTCCCCCGAGACCGAGCTCGCGGCGTGGGAAGCGGCTGGCCTGACCTGGTCGGTGACGTTCCACGGCCGGGAGCCCACCGAGGCCGCCGTCGCGGCGGTCATCGACGCCGGCCCGCGCTGACCTCGCTCCCCGGCGCGTCCGGGCACGACGGCCCCGGGGAGCGGTTTGCGTCCGCGGTCAACGCGACATATCGTGAGTGTGTCGGTAAGCGCCGAGCGGCGCTTCTGAAAGGTGTGCGGACATGACGGCCTGGTTTACGGCACGCACGATGGGCTGGTCCTCGAAGGCGGTGATCGCCGCCGCGCTGCTCGCCGTGTTGCTGGTGGTGGCCGTTCCGGTGGCGCTGTTCGCCGGCGTGATCTTGATGCTGCTGGGGCACGTCGTCGGCGGCCTCGCGCTGTTCGGCGCCTCGGTCCTGGCGGCTGTCGTGGCCGTCACGGTCGCGAGCCTGACCGGAGTGCGCCACGTGCGCAAGCTGGTCGGCCGCACGGTCGCCGACCTGCAGGGCCGCGTCGGCGGGCAGGGCTTTGGCGGACCGGGTGTCGACGGGCGGGCCTTTGGGGGACCGGGCTTCGGCGAGCCGGAGGATCCGGTCGGCCAGCAGGGTCACCGGGTCGTGACGCTGGACCGGAACGAATACGACTACGACTGACCGCCGCCGAGGAGGGCCTCCTCAGGCGAGCATGGTGCGCCCGTACCAGTCGGAGTCGTCCCGGACGCCGGGCAGCGTGAAGAAGTAGCCGCCGCCGAAGGGCTGCACGTAGTCCACCAGCGGTTCGTTGATCAGCCTCCGCTGCACGGTCTCGAACTGTCGTTGCACGTCCTGCTGGTAGCAGATGAAGATGTGCCCGGCCTGGATGTTGCCGTTCTCGTCGACGCCCAGGTCGTAGTTATAGGACCGGCGGATGAGCCGCTGGTTGGCGGTCTTGGGCGTCCGCGGGTTCGCCAGCCGGATGTGCGCGTCGAGCGGGATCACGTACCCGTGCGGGTCGGCGGCGTAGTCGGGGGTGTCGAACTCGCTGTTGCCGTCCAGCGGCGCGCCGTTGTCGCGGAAACGGCCGAACATGCCCTGCTGCTCGTTGATCGACACCCGGTCCCAGAACTCCACGAGCATCCGGATCAGCCGCACCACCACGTACGACCCCTGCTGCGCCCACGCGGGCTCGGCGGGGTCGTCCACCCACACCAGGGACGTGGCCAGCGATCCGGTCGGGTTGGCGGTTCCGTCCTTGAAGCCCAGGAGGTTCCGTGACGTTCCCGACGGCCGCGGCGGGGAGCCGTAGCCCTCCATCTTCCAGCGCAGCTGCATGCCGCCACGCGTGTGCTTGGTGATGTCGCGGATCGCGTGGTGAATGGTGTCCGGGTGGTTGGCGCACAGCTGGAGCAGCAGGTCGCCGTGCAGCCACGCGGGCTCCAGGGAGTCGTTGGGGAACACCTGCATGGGCATCAGCTTCTTCGGCTTCACCGAAGCCAGCCCGTACCGGTCGTCGAACAGCGACGACCCGGCCGACAGGGTCACGGTCAGCCCGTCGGCGGGGACGACAGGGCCGAGCACGTCGCTGTCCGACGGCGGCTGCCCGACCCCCAGGTTGGGCGGGGTCCCGCCCGATGTCAGGAACCGCGAGCGGCTCGTCAGCGTCCGCATCAGATCGGCCAGTTCCGCGCGGCTGGACGCCATCGAGTCGAACGCGGCGACGCAGGTGAACATCTGCTTGTCCGACGGCGGCGGCGTGAGGACCCCGGACTGGTGGTCCCCGTGGAACGCGAACGACGTGTGGGCGGCGGGCCCGGCGCCGTTCGTCGCGGCGTCCGCGTCGACATGCGCCCCCTCGATCAGGACGCCCCCGGCCAGCGCGGTGCCCGCCGCGCCGGACGCGGCGCCCTTCAGGAAATGACGGCGGCTAACATCCACGGGTCTGGTGTCTCCTTTAGTGAGCGGGGGGAACTTCGAGCAGGTCCGGAACGGCGCTGAGTGATTCGAGCGCCGCACCGATCGCCGCGTCCACGTGCTGGCGGGCGAGCAGAGGCGCCGACTGCAGCGATTCCCACTGCCCGTTGGCGTCGGTCGCGTCAAGGGCCTGCTGGAGCGTGTTCAGCTGGCTCTCGATCGTGGGCAGGAGCCCGGGCTGGCGCGCGTTGATCAGCGGGGCGAGGGAGGACAGGACCGCGCGGTCGACCTGGACGTCGGCGGCCGTCATGGCGAAGGCGGCGCCCGCGCCCTCGTCGTCCATCCCGGACAGGTGGTCGCGCAGCGCGTCCTCGATGATCTCGTGCGCCCTGATCGGCAGGTTCGTCGGGTCGCCCGCCAGGTCGTCGGAGTTCAGGTTCTTCCGGACGGTCGCCACGTTCTTCGCGAGGGTGGCGGTGACCCGCTCCAGCTCGGCCCGGCCCTGGCCATGCCACAGGCCGTACTCCAGACGGTGCAGGCCAGTGAACTGCGGGTCGTTGACGCCGCCCGGATAGGCATCGGGGAGACCGTCGACGGCCAGGCCGAGGTCGCCGAAGCTGTCGTAGGACGCGCCGACCCGTTCCCAGTCGAGCTGAGCGTCGAGCCACTGTCGTTTAGCGGACTGAATGTCGCCCCGCTCCAGGTCGGACTGGATGCCGGTGACCGCCGTGGCCAGCGCGGCCAGCTGGGCCGCCGCGTACTTCTGGTAATCGTTGTTCGGCGGGGTGAGTTCGGCGAGGGTGACCGGCTTGACGGCGACGGGCGCGGGGGAGTCCGAGGCCGCGCCGGTCACGGTCACCGGCTGTGAGGCGGTGACGGGCTCGCTGCCCATGTAGCACTTGAAGGTGTAGGTACCGGGGCTGAGGGTCGCGGTGAGCGCCGCGGTCGTGCCGGGGCCGATGGTCTCGAGCTCGCCGACGACGGCGCCCCCGTCGTTGTCGATGTTGATCTCGCCGGCGAGGCTCGACTGGTTGGTGACGGTGAACGTCTGGGCGCCGGCCGAGGCGGACGTCCAGCCCTGGGCGCAGGTCGTCTTGGTGACCATCACCGACGTCGCGGCGGCGGAACTGGCGGTCGGCAGGGCGGCGATCAGCACGCCCGCCACGATCACCGGGACACCGACGAGGACGCCGCCCACGGTCCACGGGCGGTTGCCCGCCAGCCGCTCCCAGCGCTCGCCGGTGCGGCGCTCGTCCTTCGCCGGCCCGGTCGGGGCTCCCTGCGCGGCCGTTGCCGGGGCGGCCGCTGCCGGGGCGGGCGCCGGCTTGCCCGCGCGCAGGAACGCGGGGATCACGACGACCAGGTAGGCGAGCCACGCGGTCACCTGGAGGACCGTCATCTTCGGGGACAGCTCGGTGACGCCGGTGATGATCGAGGCCCACCACGAGCTGGGGTCGATGTGGGCGGTGAGGTCGAACGCGATCCACTGCTGGCCGGGCAGCAGGTTAGCGTCCTGCAGGTCGCCAAGACCGTAGGCGAGGACGCCGGCGGCGATGATGATGAGGATGATCGCGGTCCGGTTGAAGAACGTGCCGATGTTCAGCCGGACGGCCTGCCGGTACAGCAGGGCGCAGAGGATCACCGCGGCGGCGATCCCGATCGCGGCCCCGACGAGGGGAGCGACCGTCTGGCCGGAGGCCTTGGCCGCGGTCCACAGGAACAGGGTGGTCTCCAGGCCCTCGCGGCCGACGGCGAGGAACGCGGTGAGGGTCAGCGCGCCCGCGCCGATCTTCGCGGCCCGCTCGACCTCGCCCCGCAGGTGCTTCGACAGCGTCCGGGCGGTCTTCCGCATCCAGAAGATCATGCCGGTGACCAGGAGGACGGCGAACACGCTGAGCAGCCCGCCGACCGCCTCCTGCGCGCTGCTGGACAGCGCGGACGTGGAAAACGTGAGCACGGCGGCGAAGGACCCGGCCAGGGCCACGGCGCCGACCACGCCCAGCCACACGGGCGCCGACGAGATCCGCTTCGCGCTGGCGCGGGCGCCCTCCCCTTCGCCGGCGCCCGCGCCAGCGGCCGCCTCGCCGGCGCTTTGCGGCATTACCTTGCGCAAAGCCGCGAGGAGTATGGTCACCACGAGCCCGGCCTCGAGCCCTTCGCGGAGCCCGATCAGGAGGTTGGGTACGGCGTCAGCCCAGTTCACGAAACGTTAGGTTAGGCAAACCTTAGTAATCCCGTCCAGTGGTTCGGGTGGTAACGCGGGTCACATTTCGGCATCCGGTGCCTAAGATGACAAAGGGTGACCGCCGCGAGCCGGCGCTCAGTACGTCATACCCATCGCGTCCCGTACCTCGGCGAGCGTCGCGTCCCCGATGCCGCGCGCCCTCGCGCACCCGTCACGCAGCACCCGCCGCACGTATCCCATGTCTTCCGCCAGCTCAGCGCGCCGCGCCCGCACGGGAGCGAGCCGCTCGTTGACCGCCTCGGTCAGGACCCGCTTCAGGACGGCGGCGCCGCCGGACCCGATGTCCGCGGCGACCGACGCCGGATCGCGGTCCAGGCAGAGCGCCGCGAGCAGCACGAGCGACGACACCTCCGGCCGGCGGGCGGGGTCATAGGTGATTTCCAGCGACGAATCGGTCTTCGCGCCGCGGATCAGCCGGGCGGTCTCGTCGGCCGAGGCCCGCAGCTCGATCGAGTTTCCCCGGCTCTTGCTCATCTTCCCGCCGTCGGTGCCGAGCAGGAGCGGCGCGGTCGACAGCAGGGCGTCCGGCTCCGGGAACACGGGACCGTACCGCTCGTTGAACCGCCGCGCGACGAGGCGGGTCACCTCGACGTGCGGCAGCTGATCCTGCCCGACCGGAACGAGGTTGGCCTTGCAGAACAGGATGTCCGCCGCCTGGTGCACCGGGTAGGTGAACATCAGCCCGCTCACCGACGACTGCCGCGAATGCGCGATCTCGTCCTTCACGGTGGGGTTCCGCCCCAGCTCGGGCACCGAGACCAGTGACAGGAACGGCAGCAGCAGCTGGTTCAGCCCGGGCACCGCGCTGTGGGCGAAGATCGTGGACTTGGCCGGGTCGATCCCGATCGCGAGGTAGTCGAGCACGAGCCCGGTGACGTACTCGTCGAGGTGCTCGGCGCTGTCCCGGTCGGTCAGCACCTGGTAGTCGGGGATGATGACGAACACCTCGGCACCCGCGTCCTGCAGCCGCACCCGGTTGAGGAGCGTCGCGAAGTAGTGCCCGAGGTGCAGGTACCCGGTCGGCCGGTCTCCGGTCAATATCCGGAACGTCCCTGGTTTCGTGTCTATCTCCCGCTCGAGCTCCGCCGAGCGGCGCACGGCGGCGGCGAGCGAATCCGAGATGGTCTCGCTGAGCGTGCTGGTCATGTAACTCTCCCGCTGGTATTCGCGGGCGGCCGCGCAGACGCGAAAGGCCGCCCACGGAATGGACGGCCTGCCGGTTAGCGCGTGCTCGGTTACGCGGTCGTCCCCTCGGGACGCCACCAGCCCTGAACCAGCGCGCAACGCATAAGCCCATGGTAGCAGGGGACGCGTTTGGCTCTCTGGCGCCAACGAGCCATTCCTATTGGCTCGATGGCGCCATCGAGCCAATAGGCGCCCGGGCTGACAGGTCACGTGCGATGAGCAGTCAGCCCGGACGTGATAGTGATCAGGCCTTCGCCACGGCGATCCGGACTTCGCCGCCGTCGCCGACTGGCTGCGGCGTGCCGGCGGCGACCGTGCCGGCGGCCACCGGGGCGTCGGCCGCCGCGGCGGGGACGAGCGTCAGCTCCGCCGCCAGTGTCTCGGCGGCGACGAACGCCTCGTGTGCCCGCACGGCGTCGGCGACCGCGCCGTCGGCGGCGATCGTCAGCGTGATCCGGTCGGAGACGTCCAGGCCGGCGTCACGGCGGGCCTGCTGGATGGCGCGGACGACGTCGCGGGCGGTGCCCTCGGCGGCGAGTTCCGGCGTCACGGCCGTGTCCAGCGCGATCAGGCCGTTGCTCCCCGGCAGCGCGGCCGTCGAGCCGGGGTCGGCGGCGGTCAGCTTCAGCTCGTACTCACCCGGCTGAAGGTCGGCTCCGGCCGCGGTGACGACGTCGCCGTCCTGCGTCCAGTCGCCCGCCTTCACGGCGCGAATGACCTCCTGGACCCGCCTGCCGAGGCGCGGGCCGAGGACGCGCGGGTTGACCATCAGCTGGAACTCCCCGAGGCTGGCCGGCTCGTCCGACAACCGCAGGTCCTTGACGTTGACCTCGTCCTTGATGATGTCCGCGAACTCCGCCAGCGTGGCCGCGTGCTCCTGCGCGACCGTGAGCCTTGCCAGGGGCAGGCGCACCCGGAGCTGGCGCGCCTTGCGCAGGCTCAGCGCGGCGCTGCACACCGCCCGCGTCAGGTCCATCGTCTCCGCGAGGGCGTCGTCCGACGGCCAGGCCGACACGTCGGGCCAGTCCTCCAGGTGCACGCTGGACCCGCCGGTGAGCCCGCGCCAGACCGTCTCGGCGGTCATCGGCAGCAGCGGCGCGGCGGCGCGCGTCACGGTCTCCAGGACGGTCCACAGGGTGTCGAGCGCGTCGGCGTCGCCTTCCCAGAACCGCGCGCGCGACCGGCGGATGTACCAGTTGGTCAGCAGTTCCAGGTAGTCGCGCAGCGCCTGGCAGGCGCCCGCGATGTCGTAGACGTCGAGCCGCGCCCCGATGTCACTCACCGTGGTCCTCGTCTTGGCCAGGATGTAGCGGTCGAGGACGTGCTGGCTGTTCGTGCGTTCCCGCGCCGAGTAGTTCTCCGCGTTGGCGTACAGCGCGAAGAAGTAGTACGAGTTCCACAGCGGCAGGAGCGCCTGGCGGACGCCCTCGCGGATGCCCTGCTCGGTGACGACCAGGTTGCCGCCGCGCAGGATCGGGCTCGACATCAGGAACCAGCGCATCGCGTCGGACCCGTAGGAGTCGAAGACCTCGTTGACGTCCGGGTAGTTGCGCAGCGACTTGGACATCTTGCGGCCGTCGTTGCCGAGCACGATGCCGTGGCTGACGCACGACCGGAACGCCGGCCGGTCGAACAGCGCGGTCGCCATCACGTGCAGCGTGTAGAACCAGCCGCGGGTCTGCCCCATGTACTCGACGATGAAGTCGCCCGGGTAGTGACTGTCGAACCAGTCCCGGTTCTCGAACGGGTAGTGCACCTGCGCGAACGGCATGGAGCCGGACTCGAACCAGCAGTCCAGGACCTCCGGGACCCGGCGCATCATCGACTTGCCGGTCGGGTCATCCGGGTTGGGCCGGGTCAGGTCGTCGATCGCCGGGCGGTGCAGGTTGTCCGGGCGCACGCCGAAGTCCCGCTCCAGCTCATCCAGCGACCCGTACACGTCGGTGCGCGGGTAGTTGGGGTCGTCGCTCTGCCAGACCGGGATGGGGGAGCCCCAGTACCGGTTGCGGCTGATCGACCAGTCGATCGCGTTCTCCAGCCACTTGCCGAACTGCCCGTTCTTCACCCGCTCCGGCGACCAGGTGATCTGCTGGTTCAGCTCGACCATGCGGTCACGGAACTTGGTGACCTCGACGAACCAGGACGAGACGGCCTTGTAGATGAGCGGGTTCCGGCAGCGCCAGCAGTGCGGGTAGGAGTGCGTGTAGTCCTGCCGCCGCACTAGCGCGCCGTCTTCGCGCAGCCGCGCGATGATCGCCTTGTTGGCCTCGAAGACGTGGACGCCCGCCCAGTCGCTGATGACGGGCAGGTACTTGCCCGCCTCGTCGACCGTGAGCACGATCGGGATGCCCGCGGCCTGGCAGGCGACGGCGTCGTCCTCACCGTAGGCGGGCGCCATGTGCACGACGCCGGTGCCGTCGTCGGTGGTGACGTGCTCGGCCGGGATGACCCGGTAGGCGTTCTGCGTGCCGAACTTCTCGGCGTCGGCAAGGAAATCGAACAGCGGTGTGTACCGCAGGCCGAGCAGCTCGGCGCCGGTGAGCGTGGCGACGACCGTGGCGTCCGCGCCGAGCTCGGCTTCGTAGGCGGCGACGCGGTCGTGGGCGAGGATGTACTTCTCGCCGTCGGCCGCCTGGACGACGTCGTAGGTGATGTCCGGGCCGACCGCGACGGCAAGGTTGCTCGGCAGCGTCCACGGCGTGGTCGTCCAGGCGAGGATCCATGCTCCGCCGGCTTCCCCCGCCCCCGCCCCCGCCTCCAGCTTGAACCGGACGGTCACCGACGGATCGGTGCGGTCGGTATAGACGTCGTCGTCCATCTTCAGCTCGTGGTTGGACAACGGCGTGCCGCAGCGCCAGCAGTAAGGCAGGACCTTGAAGCCCTGGTAGATCAGGCCCTTGTCGTGCAGCTGCTTGAACGCCCACATGACGCTCTCCATGTAAGGGAGGTCGAGCGTCTTGTAGTCGTTCTCGAAGTCGACCCAGCGGGCCTGGCGGGTGACGTACTCCTCCCACTCCTTGGTGTAGCGGAGCACGGAGTCGCGGCAGGCCTCGTTGAAGGTCTCGATGCCCATCTTGAGGATGTCGGGCTTGCCGGAGATGCCGAGGATGCGCTCGGCCTCGAACTCGGCGGGCAGGCCGTGGGTGTCCCAGCCGAACCGCCGGTCGACCTTCATCCCCTGCATCGTGCGGAACCGCGGCACGATGTCCTTCACGTAGCCGGTCAGCAGGTGGCCGTAGTGGGGGAGGCCGTTGGCGAACGGCGGGCCGTCGTAGAAGACGAACTCTTCGCTGCCCTCACGGTGCCTGATCGACGCCTTGAAGGTGTCGTGGACGTTCCAGTGGGCGAGCGTGCGCTGCTCAAGCTCAGGGAAGTCCGGCTGAGCGGGGACCTCGGACGCGCCCGCGCGCGGATAGGTGGCCATTGTCTCCTCGGCTAGCGTTGCCTCTTCGTAGGGCACATGCCACGAGGACGACGAACCCGCTCCCGCGCGGGCACACCGCGGTACCACCTCGCTTGCCGCTCTCGCCCTTCAGGCTGGCGCCTGCCGGGCGTCGGACGGCCGCTTCATTGGCCGGCTGTGACGGGCCGGACCCGCCCGGTTCTACTGAGGCGCCCGCGCGGGCGCCTGTTCTTCCGGGGGCTCCCCGGTGATGGCCGGATCAACGCCTTACGCTGCTTAGTCTCGCATTGCTCAGTGTAGCGAGAACTGTAACCGCCGGCCGCCTGATTATCTTCCGCCGGCGCCCGCGTGCCGGTTAAGCGCGGCCCTCGACCAGACGGGCCAGCTTGCCGAGCGACTCGCGCCAGCCGAGCTCGTTGTCGGACGGCCGCACCCCGCGGGGGAGGTTGTCGTGCAGGCCCGTGATCTCCGTGCCGCCGTCGGCGTCGGCCAGCGTGAACGTCACTGTCATCAGCCCCCGGATCGCCGGGTCGCTGGTCTCGAACTCCAGGACCTGGACCACCTGCTCGTCCGGCACGAGGCGGACGAACTTCCCGTGATAGGTGTCGGTCCGCGCGCTCGTCTTCCCGGCGTCGGTGGGGATGTCGTAGGTCAGCGAGATCCGGAAGCCGCCGCCCTCGTGCGCGTCGAACCCGTGGACGTGACTGGTCATGGAGTCCGGCACCATCCACCGCTGCACGTCGACCGGATCGAGCAGCGCGCGGTACACCACGGCACGGGGAGCGCGGATGAGTCTGGTCACTCGTGTCCTGGCCACGAGGTAAGGGTAGTGCGCGCCCGTTTACCAGGGGGCTCGCTTACGGGAGCCCGGTTACGGGATCGTCCAGACACGCGCCGGGGTGATGCGGATCGCCGCACCGTACTCGTCGTCGTACCACTGCGGCGTCTGGTTCATCGCCTCGATCGCCGGCATGTACTTGTCCAGGAGGCCGGGGAACTTCGACGGCGGCGGGGCGTCCGGAACGCGGCGGGCGTGACCGGAGATCACCACGATGTCACCGCCGCCCGGCCCGGAGTCGAAGTGCAGCGTCACCTTGTCGCTGGCTTCGACGTGCCGCAGTTTAGCGCCGGTGTTGAGGCTGTAGACAGTGATCGCGGAACCGTCCCAGACGAACCAGACGGGCTTCGGCGCCGGCCACCCGGTCGGGGTGACGGTGGTCAGCCAGCCGATCTGGTCGCTGATGAGGTGACGCTCGATCTGTTCGGTGAGCTCGAATGTCATGGGAACATCCTCGCACGTCGCGCCCTACTCCAGCCTCACCCCGAACCGGGCCGCGAATTCCGCGCGGCCAGCCTGCGTCACGATGAGGGAGCGGTGAAAACGACCAGGCCTTACCCAATCACGCCGCCGGAACTCGCCCAGCAGAATTCCGCCAACTGCCCCGGCCATGTGGTGGCGCTGCTCCGTCCAGTCGACGCAGCAGCGCACGGCCCGGTTGCGCGGCGGCTCGCCGCCGAGGTCGCGCAGGGCGTCCGCGCCGCTGTCGGTGAGCGTGTAGGCGACGGGATCGAGCACGCCGCCCGCGGGCCGGTCGCCGGTCATCCGGTCGAGGTCGACGGTGCCGTCGTGCCCGGCCAGGAACCCGCGGCGGATAAAGGCGGACGTCACCGCGACGGCGAGGCGCCCGCCCAGGTGGTCGTAGCAGGACCGGGCGCGGCGCAGCGCGTTGGCCCGGGTGCCTTCGCGCAACGAGGACACGGGCTGGACCGGCGCGACGCGCGCCATCGCCTCCAGCAGGTCACTCACCTGCGGCCCGGCTATCTGGTAATACCGGAACCGGCCGCGCCGCGCCACCGTCACGAGGCCGCCGTCGAGCAGCTTGCGCAGGTGCTCGCTCGTCGTGGACGCGCTGACGCCCGCCTCGGTGGCGAGCATGCTGGCGGGCAGCGCGCGCCCGTCGCCGAGCGCGAGCAGCACCCGCGCCCGGGCGGGCTCCGCCAGCAGGGTCCCGATAGCGGCGAGGTCAACATCACCAGCGATCATGGCCCCAGGCTAACCACGGGATACTTCGGGACCGGCCGAAATGTGCCGCCGCTAGCCTCGCGGGCATGCCCTCCATCCAGCACCTGCTCCCGCTGTCCGGTCCGCGCCGGGGGGAACCGCCCCAGACACGTCCGGGATTCGCCCTGGCGGCGGCCAGTCTCGGCTTCGCGATCGTCCAGCTCGACGTCAGCGTGGTCAACGTCGCGGTCAGGTCGATCGGCGCCGACCTGGGCGCGGGCATCGGCGGCCTGCAATGGGTCGTGGACGCCTACACCGTGGCCTTCGCCGCCCTGATCCTCACCGCGGGCGCCCTTGGCGACCGCTACGGCGCGCCGCGCGTGCTCCTGATCGGCTTCGGGGTATTCACGCTGGCCTCCGCGGCTTGCGGGCTGGCGCCGTCGGCCGGCGCGCTGATCGCGTTCCGGGTCGTGCAGGGAGCCGGCGCCGCGGCGCTCGGCGCGTGCTCGCTCGCGCTGATCAGCCGTACGTTCCCTGATCCCGTGCGGCGGGCACGGGCGCTGGGCGTCTGGTCCGTGACAGGCTCGGTCGCGATGGCGGCCGGGCCGCTGGCCGGCGGCCTGCTGATCGCCATCGCGGGGTGGCGGGGCATCTTCTTCATCAACCTGCCGGTCGGGGTCGTCGGCGCCTGGCTGACCACGCACAGCGCGGATCAGGTGGACCGCCGCGGCGGCCCGCTGGACCTGCGCGGCCAGGTGGCCGCGGCGGTCGCGCTGGCCCTGGTGGCCGCCGCCACGATCGAGGCCGGCACGGACGGACTGACCGTCGCCGTGGTTATCGGCTACCTCCTGGCCGCGGCCGCCGCCGTGGTCTTCGTGGCGGGCGAGCGGCGCTCCGCGCACCCGATGCTTCCGCTGGGGCTGTTCCGTGAGCGCACCTTCAGTGCCGCCGTGGGCGTGGGAAGCGCGCAGAACGTGATGTACTACGGGCTGATCTTCGTGTTCAGCCTTTTCCTGCAGCGCGCCGAGGGACTGTCCGCGCTTGTCGCGGGGACCGCCTTCGTGCCCTTGATGATCCTCCTGATGACGGGCAACGCCGTCTCGGCGCGCCTGCTGAAGAACCACGGCGCGGGGCCGGTCATCGGCGGCGGGGGCCTGATCGTCGCCGCGGCCAGCGTGGCGCTGTGGCTGTCGGTTCCGGGCGGGGCCGTGGCGCGATCGCTGGGACTCGTGATCGCGCTGACGGCGGGACTGGCGGCCGTCTCGTTCGGCATGGGGCTGGCCATGCCCGCGATGACGTCGGCGGTGCTTGGCGCGGCAGACGGGTCCCAGGCCGGGATCGCGTCGGGCACGCTGACGGCGTTCCGCCAGTCCGGCAGCGTGCTGGGCGTCGCCGTCTTCGGGGCCTTCGCCGACGCCGGCCTGGCGGGCGGACTGCGCGCGTCGTTCGCGGCGGCGCTGATCCTGGGGCTGGTGATCGCGGCACTGAGCCGGCTGATCCGGTCTTAGGCCGGCGGTCCTCAGCCGGTGACTAGGATGTCGCTGACCGGCTCGGGCTCGCCGACGCTGGTCGCGGTGACGCCCCGGCGGAGGAACTCGCGCGCCGGCGGCCACATGGCCACGTGCTGGTTGCCGGTCGCGTCGTCGTAACGGATGAAGGTCACGTCGGCGATGCCGACCTCGAAGAGATGGACGAGCCCCGGCTCCGGCCGCCAGCCGAGCTGCCCGGCCACGGTATCGGCGTATCGCCGGCAGACCGCCGGGTCGACTTCCGCGCGGACCGTGCCGCGGATCTTGAACTCGCCGTCGCCCCCGTCACGTCCCGTGACCACGCTATGCACCAGCACCCTTGGATCACGCAGCAGATCGCGTGCCTTGGTTGACTGCCACATCATGCCGAGCCAGAGCGCGCCATCGAGCAGCAGCGGCTCGACGGCGCTGATCCGGGGCGTGCCGTCACCCCGCACGGTCGCCACGAGGAGCACCCCGGGCTCGACCAGTCGCTCCCGCCCCAGCCGGGCAAGCCGCGGCTGGACTTGTTCCATGTCTGACCATCGCATATCCCCGTGCTATCACCCGCCACCGACAAAACCGCCAAGCCCGGGGTACGCGGGGTGCGCGGGGTGCGCGACAGTTCGCGGACAGTTGGCGGACAGACAAGATCGTTTGTCGGAGATGGCTGGCTAGGCGGTGCGCTTGTCTGGTTGTGGCGCCCCCCGGGGGTGCCCCGGGGGGCGCCGCCCGGGGGCGGCGTCGCGGGCGTTTCATGGGTCGAACGCGCCAAAACCGCTAGCGCGGCGCTCACGCCGCCGGATATATCCGGTTATAACGTCAGATACTGCCCGCCCTGGAAGGCCGTCCCGGAGCCATCCAGCATGATCATGGGTCATGAATACCACTATTTGGCATGTATGACCCATGATCTTCGAAAACGTCGGCGAGGCTGGCCGGGACGGCGTCCTGGCTGACCGGAATAACACCATATGGCGATCATTTCGGGCCGACCCATCTCAAGATCATGGGTCGGTGGTGCCATGGACGCCGGAACGACCCATGTTAGGTCAGCATTTTCTGGATGGCCTGGCGGGTGACGCCCAGTTCCCTGGCGATATCCGCCTGAGAGAATCCGGCGTCGACGAGCGACCGCAGCAAATCGCGCCGCTGGGCATGCAGTTCTAGTGTGCGCTTGTATGCCTCGATCGCCGCCGAGCGTACCTCCCTGACCTGGCGGAAGGTGTCTTCGTAGGCCGCGATGTCTGGTTTCGTCTTCGATGTCATGCCGTAATTATGACAACCATGGGTTGTCGAGGTCAACCCCTAGTTGTCGTTAGTCATATCCCGGTACGCAGCGGCTATCGTGACCGCGTGGCCATGGAGGGATCCGCAGGGGAACGAACCGCCAGCGAGCTGGAGTGGCTGCGTGTTCACGCCTATCTTCAGCAGCACCGTCACGAGCTGGCGGTCCATGCCGCCGACAGGTATCCGGCCGGCGCCCGCGTCGTGGGCACGCCGCTGCTCGCCCCGCCGTCCTGGCGGCCGGCCGCGCCCATCCCGCTGGACGGCGTCCGCCTGGTCTTCCGCCCGGACGCGCCCGCGCCGCGAATCACGGACGCCGCCGCCGTCAGCCCCGCCCTCTTCCCGCGACGCCCCGACGGGACCCCGTACCGCCGTCACTCCGAGGTTGTCCGCGAGCTTGCCGCGCCCGCCGTCTTCGAGAACCGGACAACGTACCGGCTGACCGCGGCGGACCTCGCGGTTGCGGAACCGCGTCTCGATTTCACCCTCGCCCGGTACTTCGACGGCGTCGACATCGGCGGTGCCGCCGCTCACGAATACGCGGCCCGCGAGGACGCGGCCCGCGAATACGCGGCTGACGAGCGCGCGCGACGCGAGCCCACCAGCGGGCCGGGCCAGGGGAAGCTCGCCGGCCAGGACCTGCGCGCCGCGCTCGGGGACCCGTGCGATCTCGCGGCCCACCCCGCCACCATGGCGATCGCGGCGCTGACGCTGCGCCATGACCGCGCGGCGGGCACGGCGTCCTTCCCAATGCACTGGCGGGACCCGGCCCGGGTGGGCCACGCGGGCGGTATGTTCCAGGTCATCCCGGTCGGGATCTTCCAGCCGTCCGGCGAGGCGGCGTGGAACGTGCGCAACGACTTCAGCTTGTGGCGCGGCGCCCTGCGCGAGTACGCGGAGGAACTCCTCGGCGCCGATGAGGAGCACGGCAGTGAGACAGCGCCCATCGACTATGCGAGCTGGCCGTTGGCGCGTCGCATGACGGATGCCCTGAACGACGGCCGCATCCGGGCCTGGTGCCTCGGTCTCGGCACCGATCCACTGACGTTCGCCATGGACCTGCTGACCGTGGTGGTGATCGACGCGCCGCTCTACGACGACCTCTTCGGCGGCGCCGTCGCGGACAACGCCGAGGGCACCGTGCTGCCGCTACGCCCGTTCACTCAGGAGTCAGTGGACCGGCTGCTCGGCGAGCATCCGGTCCAGGCCGCGGGCGCGGCGCTGCTCACGCTGGCGCGAGCCCACGCCAGCGTGCTGCTCGGCGCGTTACCAGCCGCGCTCGCGCCACTCTTCCAGGTGGGGGCGCTCCGCGCCGAGCGTGGTGTCCTTGCCGTGTCCCGGGTACACCCACGTCTCGTCCGGCAGCGGTCCGAAGAGCTTTTCGGCCACGTCCTTGTACAGCGACTGGAAGCGCTCGGGGTCCTTCTGCGTGTTGCCGACGCCGCCGGGGAAGAGGCAGTCTCCGCTGAACAGGTGCCACTGCGGCTCGTGCGCGTACAGGAGCGCGATGCTGCCGGGCGTGTGGCCGACCAGGTGGATCGCGGTCAGCGCCATGTCGCCGAACTGGATCGTCCCGCCGTCCTCCACGAGTTCGTCGGTCGGCACCGGGATGCCCGGCGCGTCCAGCGGGTGCGCGACGGTGGTCGCGCCAGTGGCGGCCTTTACCTCGGCGAGCGCCCCCCAGTGGTCGCCGTGCTGGTGCGTCGTGACGATCTTCTGTACCTGGCTGTCGCCGATCATCTCCAGCAGTCGTTCCGGCTCGGCGGCCGCGTCGATCAGGAGCGCCTGGCCGGTGCTCGGGCACCGCAGCAGGTAGGAGTTGTTGTCCATCGGGCCGACGGCGATCTTCGTGACGGTGATGCCGTTGATCTCCCGCGTCTGAGCGGGCCCGCCGACTGATACTTCTCCTGTGTAGGTCACAACAAGAAATCTATCCCGAAGCAGCGGCCGCGTCTGCCCCGGCTTGCTGCTCGCGCCGCCTGATCACCGGGCCGAGCGCCAGTTGCCAGCCGGCCGCGATCGCGCAGGCAGCCGCGCAGGACAGCCACAGTAGCGGTCCGCCGTGGGCCAGCAGGCGGGTCCCGGCGAGCGGCGCGATCAGGTAGCCGAGCGAGAACGCGAGCCCGAACAGGCCGTTGTACCGGCCCCGCTGGTCCGGTGGCGCGAGCGCGGCGACCACCGCCGGCCCGACGCTGGTGGTAAGGATCTCGCCGCGTGTCCAGACGGCCACGCAGGCCGCGTACTCCCAGGTCGCGGACGCGAGCGAGGTGAGCCCGAAGCCTAGCCCGATGGCGGCGATCCCGCACGCCAGGACCGTGGCGTTGCCCAGCTTGCCGTGGCCGGGCTCGCCGTTACGGGCGAGGCGGCCCAGCCAGGCCCCCGTAACTGGCTGGGCCGTCACGATGACGATGCCGTTGACGGCCATTGCCAGTCCATAGTCCCGCGGCGACAGGCCGCTGCGGGTCACGGCGAGCGGCAAAGTCGTGTACGCCTGCATGTAGACGCACATCGTCAGCAGGGTCACCAACGTGAGCGACAGCATCAGGGGATCGCGGAGGACCGCCAGGAATCCGCCGCGGCCAGTGCTCCCGCCGGTCCCCGCGACTTCCCCGGCGGTCGCGGGGAACGCGGCGGGCAGCGTCTCGGGCACCGCCCGCCACACCAGCACCCCGAACGCCGCGCACGTGACCGCGTCTGCCCAGAAAAGCCACTCGTAACCCGCGCGCGCCATCGTTCCGCCGAGCACCATCGCGACCGAGTAGCCCAGGTTGACCGCCCAGAACAGCAGCCCGTACGCGCGCGTCCGGTCCCTCGGCCCCACCAAGTCGGCGACGATCGCGGACGACGCCGGGCGGTAGATGTCGACGGTGAAGCCGGCGCAGATCACGGCGCCGGCCAGCGGTATCAGCCCCCGGGCGTAGCCGAGGCCGATCAGCGCGGCGGCGTTGGCGAGCATCCCGCCGGCCAGGGTGGCGCGCCGCCCGACCCGGTCGGCCAGTGCCCCGCCGAGCGGCTGCGAGAACACGGACCCGGCGCCGTAGGCGGCGAGCACGGCCCCGGTCTCCCCGAGGGACAGGTGCCGGGCGGTAGTCAGGTACAGCGCGAGGAAAGGCTCGACGAACATGCCCAGCCGGTTGACCAGCGTGCCGGCCCACAGCACCCAGAACGGGCGCGGGAGCCCGCCCGCGCTCCGCCGCGCGTACCGGGCGGCTCGCCCCGGTGCCCGGCGCTCGGTCAGGGTGCCTTCCATGCCCCCATCATGCCGAGGGGGTCTGACATTCGGGCGGGGTCATCATGGGCGGCCGACGACGTCATGCGGTTTCCCGGCGACGGCAGCCCGCCGCCCTTCCTTGGGCCGCTGCTGCCCGCACCCGGCGGGTTTCACATCACTATGTTCACGCTGCCGCCGAACTTCAATCCCGACGACATGTGGGAAACCGACGACCTGGCGGTGCGGGAGCAGATATTCAAGGCGGTCAACGACCCGCAGACGCACCCGCTGCTGCCCGACCCAACCCGTTGGCTACGGCACGGCCAAGGGCGCGTCCGCGCTGCACGCCACCGCGTCGATGGACTGCATGATGCAGGTCTCCGGCGAGTCCGTCTTCGTCCTGGAAGACACCGAGATCCGCCTGGGGCCCGGTGACTGGCTGATCATGAACGGAGTCCCGCACAGCTGCCGCAACGATCTCGGCGAGCCCGCTGTGCTGGTCGGAATCGTCATCGGCGCCCGCCACGATGGCGTGCCTCTGGGCACGTCGTAACCGCGCCCCGGCCGTGCCGTCCCCGGGGCCCGTGCCGTCCCCGCGGCCCGGGTTGTCCGCTCCGCGCTAGGCCAGCAGCCGGGAACTACCCGCGTCGGGTGAGCCGGAAAGGGCGCCCGGGTAGTACTCGCGGGCCGTCCGGATGATCTCGTCCAGGCCCGGCCACCAGCGCCCGTGCCGCAGGGAAGCCAGGGCCGTCAGCACGCCGGCGGCCTGCTCCGCGGGTTCCGCCGCCGCCACGACGGCGACACGGTGCGGGCGGACCGCGCGCAGCGGGCCGAGGTAGAAGCTCTGGTGCTGTTCGTCGGGAGCGGCCTCGGGCACGAGCGTCAGGTAATAATCGGGGAGCTCGAACTGGTTCGCGTGCCAGGCGGCCAGCGCCCCGCCCGCGCGCAATTCGAACGTCTCGCTGCCGCGCGGCCCGGCCGCTATCTCCCACATGGCCTCCCATTCGCTGGCGACCGACGCGAGCGGATCCGCCGCCACGAGCACGTAGGGAGAGGAGATGCCCGCTGCCCGGCGCAGCGCCGCGGCGGCGGGCTCGATGCCCTCGCCCTCTTCCGGGCGGACAAGGGACACGTTCATCGATCTGTCGATGGCACCGAGCAGTCCCTCGGACGCCTGGCCAGCCAGGATGACGACAGTAGACGGATTGCGCCTCACCGCCCCGATCTTAACGCCGGCCCGGGCTCGCCGCTGCGGGCAGCCTGCCTGACACGGCGCCGGCTGACAGCGCGCCGTTCACCATGCCGACGGATATCCGCTTACCATAACGTGCGCGCCGATTTCCGCGAGTAATTGCCATTACGCGCGCCCTTCCACGTGGTACACGTTGTGCTCATGACGCTCAGCAGACAACGGCGGTCCGGCATGTCGGCGCCGATAGCGGATCCGAAGAAGGCCATGCGCGCCGGCGCGGCCATCCTCGTCGCCGGAGTGGTGCTAATAGTGGTCGGAGTGTTCTTCGCCGACCCCAGCGGCGGGATGCTGTTCCTCGGCATAGTCGTGTCCGTAGCGGGACTGGCCCTCATGCAGCGCGCGAGCACGCAGCGGAAGCGGGACCGCAAGGCCGCGACGGTACGGCAAGCGCAGCCGCCCGAGTGGTACCCGGACCCGCGGACTCCCGGCCAGCTGCGCTGGTGGGACGGGACGAACTGGACGGCCGAAACCAAGTCCTGGGACTGACGCGAACTCGTGCCGTAGGCTTGTAATGGCGGATGGCCCGACGGGGATGGCCAAACGAGGGAGCGGGGCCGGGGTCACGGGCATAACGGCGGCCCTCGTAGCGCTATCTCTAATCCCGACTACTTTCTGAGCTACTTCCTGAGTCCGAGCCGGAATGTCAGACGCACTCGCTAGTATGCGATGTGTCGGGGAGATCCGTTAGAACAATCAGACGAAGAGAAGAGCGCGCAGTGGCTGACCGGCTTGTCGTTCGCGGGGCACGCGAGCACAACCTGAAGGATGTCTCGCTTGACTTGCCGCGTGACGCGATGATCGTGTTCACCGGGCTGTCCGGGTCCGGGAAGTCCAGCCTCGCGTTCGACACGATCTTCGCCGAGGGCCAGCGCCGGTACGTGGAGTCCCTGTCCGCGTACGCGCGGCAGTTTCTCGGCCAGATGGACAAGCCCGACGTCGACTTCATCGACGGGCTCTCCCCGGCCGTCTCCATCGACCAGAAGGCGGCCAGCCGCAACCCGCGGTCCACCGTCGGCACCATCACCGAGGTGTATGACTACCTGCGGCTGCTGTACGCGCGGGTGGGCAAGCCCCACTGCCCGCTGTGCGGCCGCCCGATCGCGCGGCAGACACCGCAGCAGATCGTGGACCGCGTCCTGGAGCTGGAGGACGGGACCAGGTTCCAGGTCCTCGCCCCGGTGATCCGCGGCCGCAAGGGCGAGTACACCGAGCTGCTCAAGGAACTCCAGACCAAGGGGTACAGCCGCGCGCGGGTCGACGGGACGATCGTCCGCCTCGACGAGGCGACGAGCAGCGACCTCCCGGCGCTGAAGAAGTACGAGAAGCACGACATCGAGGTGATCGTCGACCGCCTCGCGGTGAAGGACACGGCGCGGCGGCGGCTCACCGACTCGGTGGAGACCGCCCTCGGCCTAGCCGGGGGCGTCGTCATCCTCGACTTCGTCGATCTTCCGGAAACCGATCCGCACCGCGAGCGGATGTACTCCGAGCACCTCGCGTGCCTGTACGACGACATCAGCTTCGACGAGCTGGAGCCGCGAAGCTTCTCGTTCAACTCGCCGTGGGGCGCCTGCCCGGACTGCACCGGGCTCGGCACGCGGATGGAGGTCGACCCCGAGCTGATCGTGCCGGATCCGGCGAAGTCCCTGGCAGAGGGCGCGATTTCCCCCTGGTCGGGCGGCCACGTCTCGGACTACTTCGAGCGGCTGATCGAGGCCGTCGCCGAGACCATCGGGTTCCGCATGGACACCCCGTGGGAGCGGCTCCCCAAGAAGGCGCAGAACGCGCTGCTCAAGGGCCTCGACGTGCAGGTCCACGTCCGGTACAAGAACCGGTACGGCCGGGAACGCTCGTACTACACGAACTTCGAGGGCGCGATCCCGTGGGTCGAGCGCCGACACGCCGAGGCGGAGAGCGACTCGACCAGGGAGAAGTTCGCCGGCTACATGCGCGAGGTGCCGTGCCCGTCGTGCGGGGGCGCGCGGCTCAAGCCGGTGTCCCTCGCCGTCACCATCGACGATAAGTCGATCTCGGCGCTCTGCGCGCTGCCGATCAGCGAGCTGGCCAAGCTGCTCCTCACGCTCGAACTGAGCGACCGGGACATGCAGATCTCCCGGCTCATCCTCAAGGAGGTCAACGCCCGTCTCGGCTTCCTGCTCGACGTGGGCCTTGACTACCTGAGCCTCGACCGGGCGTCAGCGACCCTCGCGGGCGGGGAGGCGCAGCGGATCAGGCTCGCCACCCAGATCGGCTCCGGCCTCGTCGGCGTCCTGTACGTGCTCGATGAGCCGTCGATCGGCCTGCACCAGCGGGACAACAACCGTCTCCTGGAAACGCTCGTCCGGCTCCGGAACCTCGGCAACACGCTGATCGTCGTCGAGCATGACGAGGACACGATCCGCGCGGCCGACTGGGTGGTCGACATCGGCCCCGGCGCGGGCGAGCACGGCGGTCACGTCGTGGTGTCCGGGACGGTCGAGGAGCTGGTCAAGTCCGAGACCTCGGTGACCGGCGCGTACCTCTCCGGCCGCAAGGCGATCGAGGTGCCCAGGACCCGGCGCAAGCCCGACAAGAACCGCGTGATCACGGTGAAGGGCGCCGCCGAGCACAACCTGAAGAACATCGACGTGACGTTCCCGCTGGGCTGCCTGGTCGCGGTCACCGGTGTGTCCGGTTCCGGTAAGTCCACGCTGGTCAACGACATCCTGTACCGGGCGCTGGCGAAGGAACTGCATGGCGCCCGCACGGTTCCGGGCAAGCACCGCACGGTGGCCGGGATGCAGCACCTGGACAAGGTCGTCCACGTCGACCAGGGCCCGATCGGGCGCACGCCACGGTCCAACCCCGCGACCTACACCGGCGTGTTCGACCACATCAGGAAGCTGTTCGCGCAGACGACCGAGGCGAAGATCCGCGGTTACCAGCAGGGCCGGTTCTCGTTCAACGTCAAGGGCGGCCGCTGCGAGGCGTGTTCCGGCGACGGCACGATCAAGATCGAGATGCAGTTCCTCCCGGACGTGTACGTCCCGTGCGAGGTCTGCCACGGCGCCCGGTACAACACGGATACGCTCCAGGTCCACTACAAGGGCAAGTCGATCGCCGAGGTCCTCGACATGCCCATCGAGGAGGCCGCCGACTTCTTCGAGGCGGTCCCGGCGATCCACCGGCACCTCAAGACCCTGAAGGACGTCGGCCTCGGCTACGTGCGGCTCGGCCAGCCCGCGACGACGCTGTCCGGGGGAGAGGCGCAGCGCGTCAAGCTGGCGTCGGAATTGCAACGGCGATCCACCGGCCGCACGATCTACGTGCTCGACGAGCCGACGACCGGCCTGCACTTCGAGGACATCAACAAGCTGCTCGGCGTCTTGACCAAGCTGGTCGCCAACGGCAACACGGTGATCGTGATCGAGCACAACCTCGACGTCATCAAGTCGGCCGACTGGCTCATCGACATGGGCCCGGAGGGCGGCTCCGGCGGCGGCAGCGTGGTGGTCACGGGCTCGCCGGAGAAGGTCGCCGCGGACGAGAAGAGCTACACGGGCAAGTACCTGCGGCCGCTGCTCAATCCCTGACTGCGCCCAATCGCCGCACCCCGAGCTGGTCGCCGGCGTCTCACCCGTTACGCGGGCGTGGTCGGCCCGACTGCGTCTGGGGTGACCTCCTAGCGCGATAACCAGGAACACCGATATCTATCACCCTGCTGCTAATGTCCGTGCGCCATGCCTTGTTGTGACTGAACGAGGACACAAGAGATGAGGCGTGAGATGAGCAAGAAGACCACGATCGCGTTCCTCGGGATCGGGCGGATGGGGCTTCCGATGGCGGAGAACCTGGGACGTGATGGATTCGGTGTCCGGGTGTGGAACCGGACCGCGAGCCGCACTGACGAGCTGGCCGCGCTCGGCCTTGTCCCCGCCGCGACCCCGGCGGACGCGGTGCGCGGCGCGGACATCGTCATCACGATGCTGACCGACGGTGCGGCCGTCGCCGACACGATGTACCGTCCGATGGGCGGGCTGGACGCGTCGCACCGGGGGCAGATCTGGGTGCAGATGAGCACCGTGGGCGTGGAGTGGACCACGAAACTGCGGGAGTACGCGCGGTCGTTCGGTGTCACGTACGTCGACGCGCCGGTGTCCGGCAGCGAGGGTCCGGCGAAGACGGGTGACCTGGTGATCCTGGCCAGCGGGCCGAGCGAGGTGCGGGAGACGCTCGCCCCGGTCTTCGGCACGCTGGGCAAGTCGACCGTGTGGCTGGGGGAGGCGGGCGCCGGCACCAGCGCCAAGCTGGTGCTGAACAACCTGCTAGTCAACCTGGTGGAGGCGACCGCCGAGTCGCTCCGGTTCGCCGAGGGCCTTGACCTCAACCCGGCCGCCATCGTCGACGTGATCGCGCAGACGCCGCTGGCCTCCCCTTACACGACGCAGAAGGCCAGGACCATGCTCGCCGGCGACTTCCGCCCGGCGTTCGCGCTCAAGCACGCGCTGAAGGACGCCGTCCTCGCCGTCGACGCGGCCCACGAGACGGCGGCCGGGCTCACGCTGACCGAGGCGCTGCTGCCGGCCTGGCAGGACGCCGCGAACGCCGGCCACGCCGATGACGACCTGTCGGTCGTCTTCGAGGCGAAGTCGTCCGGCGCCGCCGGGCACCCGGCGACCGCCGCCGCCTGAGCTGGCCGCCTGGCACGATGCCCTGACCCGGGCCGCTGCTATCGTGGCACTTCGTGGAGATCGAGACCAGCGCGGGGCCGGCGCTCGTGGCACTCACGATGCCGGACGGCACGGCGTCGTTCCTCCTCACGGCGACCCACGGCGCTGGCGGCACGCCGGACACCGCCGACGTGCTGGCGGTGCGGGACGCGGCGGCGAAGCTCGGCGCGGCCACGGCGCTGATCACGCAACCGTACCGAGTGCGCGGCGCGCGGGCGCCGGGATCGGCGCCCAGGCAGGACCAGGCCTGGGCCGAACTGACCGCGGAGCTCAGGAAGCTGACCGGCGGCGTCCCGCTCGTCCAGTGCGGCCGCAGCAACGGGGCGCGCGTCGTCTGTCGCACCGCTCAGGAAGTCGGCGCGACCGGCGTGATCGCGCTCGCGTTTCCACTGCACCCGCCGGGTCATCCCGAGAAATCACGCGCTGGCGAACTGGCGGCCGCGGATGTCCCCGTGCTGGTAATCAACGGAGATCGCGACCCGTTCGGGATTCCCGCGGAAGAGAAAGAAAACACCCGCATAGTCGTGCTTTCCGGAGAAACGCATTCTCTTGCCAAGAGCCCCGCGGTGATCGCTGAAACCGTCACGGCGTGGCTGGGCGCGCTCTCCGGCGTTGGCCGCCCGTGAGGGACGGCCTACCCCCGGTAGCCGCCAATTAGGCGGCCGATGCGTGATGCGGGCCGTCGGTTGGGCGATGCGGCGCTATCGCGGCGCCGTCCGGCAGCAGTTCGCCGGTATCCTCGAAAACTACGACACCGTTACAGAGCAGGCTCCATCCCTGCTCCGGGTGGCTAGCGACCGTGTGGGCCGCTTCGCGGTCAGGTGATGACGCGTCCGGACAGGGCGGTGTGTGCGGGCACATATCAGTGCCTCCTGGCTTTCCTCTGCAGACCACGGTCTATACCACTTGGCGTCGCGGTGACAGCCGGTAACGCGCTCTCACCTGCGTCCCCCTACCGAGTGGCCTAGACCACTTACCCTTACTGTGCCCCCTGGGCATCGCTCCACGCAAGCGACTTGCCGGCGTGCGCGACAGGTTTCCCCAAATGTTTATACGCGCAGTTCGGCCAGCAGGTTCACAAAAATCGATTTTTCCTTAACGATCCGTGATCTCGGGAAAGTCCCGCACGCCTGTGCCCTTGGCCAGAAGGGTGTTATGAAAGCGATATAAATCGTGCCGACAGGCCTTAGACAACGGGGACGCGCGGCACTTCCGGGATGTGGTTCATCCGGTGGTTTTCCCGCAGTGTGAGCAGTCGCTCCGCCTCGGCGGTCAGCTCGTGGACGGCGGGCTTCGCCTTGGCCTTGCGGAAGAAGATGCGGTCCTCGTAGCCCCGTGGCCCGATCTCGGCCCGCTGCGCCGCGTAGGCCGCGCGCATCGCCTCGGTGAGGGTGGCGTCGAATTCCTTCGCCAGCCCGTGCAACTCGGTGACCGGGGCGCGCCGCGCCTCCGCCTCCCGGAGCGCGGCGTCGGCCGCGCGCGCCGCGTCGAGCAGCTTGCCGCGCTGCGCGGCGAAGGCCACGTCCGCGGCGTGCTCGTCCAACGCTTCCTGGCTGGGCTTGTACATTCCTGGTCCTGTCTCGTCCGTGGGATCGGCGCCAAAGTATCCGACGGTAGATTACGCCAGCCCGTCGCGTCATGTCGCACCGGCTCGCGCTTAGGGGCGCCGCTGTTTACCGGCGTTCCCGGAGCCCGTCGGCGACCACCGCCGACAGCCGTTGCCGCTGCGCCTCGCCCCCGTCGCCCGCGGGCGTGTCCTGGAGGCTCCTGAACAGGCCCTTGAGCAAGAGGACCAGGTCCGGCACCGTCACGTCGGGACGGACCGCGCCCGCCCGCTGAGCCCGGTCAAGCAGCATGCCGAGCGCCGCGTTCACCTCATCGCGCAGCGGCCCCGGCGCCTCGATGGCATCCGGCATGTCCCGCTTGGCCGCGGCTTCCTCGCCGATTCGCGCGAGGAAGCCGAAGAAGGCCGGCCCGGGGTCGTCGGCGGCGGCCCGGTCCCTGGCGTCGTCGATGAGGTCCCGCAGGCGCGCGGCGATCACGGCATCGAACAGGGCCTCCTTGGACGGGAAGTGCCGGTACACGGTCCCGGGGCCGACGCCGGCCAGGGCGGCGATGTCATCGAGCGGTACCTCATAGCCGGACTTGGCGAAGGCCTCCCGCGCGGCGTGCAGGACCTTGTCCCGGTTCCGCCGCGCGTCGGCGCGCATGGGGCGTTCGGTCATGATCGGGCCCGGCCATTGCTAACCGGGGCGATCGTTCCGTATAGTTCAAGCGGAGTCATCGTTCCGATTATAGGAGGCGGTCATGCCCCGTACGCCGCGTGAGATCGCCGAGGAAGTGCGCAAGATGGTCGCGGGGGAGGGCGTTGTGTTCGCCGACCTGTTCGCCGCCGACGGCGTCCTGACCTACCCGTTCGCCATGCCCGGGCAGCCAGCGGAACTGCGCGGGCGCGAGGCGATCCGCGATCATTTCGCCGGCCTGGCGGCGGCGCGCGGGCTGTTCGCGCTCGAAGGGGTCGACGCGGTGATCCGCGAGACCGACGATCCTGAGGTGGTGGTCGCCGAGATCACGCACTACGGCCAGTCGAACATCACCGGCGGTCCCTACCGGCACGCCGCGCTCGGCGTGATCCGGGTCCGCGACGGCGAGATCGTCTGGTACGACGACTACATGGACCCGATCGCGATCGCCCGCCTCACTGGCCGTACCCGTGAACTCGCCGCCGCCCTCGGCGCGGACTGACGGCTACCCCGGGGCCTTTGCCCGCGGCCCCTTGCCCCCCTGCGGCCCC
>Ga0210389_10000281_pt1 | contig 51919 bp, 40 predicted proteins | sample IncBWH28OmetaG_FD_160127 | JGI IMG/M metagenome (GOLD analysis project Ga0210389, IMG submission 160127) | Forest soil microbial communities from Barre Woods Harvard Forest LTER site, Petersham, Massachusetts, United States - Inc-BW-H-28-O ... | reverse complement strand
AATAGGACGCGCCGGGGGCCGCGGCCCGCACGATCGACTGCTGGTAGCCCTCGCGCGCCTCCACCGGGATGGAATGGAACAGCGTGCTGTCGACGATGGTGCCGAATCGGCCGGCCGATTCCGGAGGGAACGTGGCGTAGTCGCTGATGTCGGCCACCGCGAAGGTGGCGTTGGTGAGCCCGCGCTTCTCGGCCTCGCGGCGGGCCAGGTCGATGGCGGTGGGAGACAGGTCGAGCCCCAGGGTGGTGTACCCCCGCTCGGCCAGCGCCAGCGAGACGGCCGCCTCCCCGCAGCCCACGTCCAGCACGTCGCCGTGGAACTTGCCCTGCTCGATCAGGGCGGCCAGCTCGGGCTGGGGGATCCCGATGCTCCAGGGCGGACGGACGCCCTCACCGAATTGGGCGGACTTGCCGCGATAGGCCGTTTCGAACTCGAAATCTACTGGCTGAGTCATGTCATCAGGTATATCAACACTCCTGATATATGTCAATCAGATTGATATGTAGATCGTGCTCTACCGGTTGTCCACCGAGAAAACTGGCTCAGCTGAACGGAGTTCGGCGATCTATCAGCCGGGACAGCCGCCCGCCGCCCCGCCAGGCCCGCGCAACCCAGTCGGCATCGTCGTCGGTGACCAGGTTGGCCATCACCCGCACGGCGATGGTCATCAGCGTCGTCGAGCGCATCGCGATCGGCCCGGTGGCGGGCAGGAAGCGCTGAAAGGTCAGCAGCAACGCCAGCCTGCGGGCGACCGAAAATCCGCGGCCGTAATGCTGCTGCAGCAGCGATGGCCACAGCTGCGACAGGTCGTGGCAGTCCAGCACCTCCGCGGCCAGCCGGCCCGTCTCCAAGCCGTAATCGATGCCTTCGCCGTTCAGCGGGTTGATGCACGCCGCGGCGTCGCCGATCAGCATCCAGTTGGGTCCGGCCACCCCGGAGACCGCGCCGCCCATCGGCAGCAGCGCCGAGGACACCGCCCGCGGCTCGCCGGTGAAACCCCACTCGTCGCGGCGCAGGTCCGTGTAGTAGGAGATCAGCGGTCGCAGCGCCAGATCCGCCGGTCGTTTGGACGTCGACAGGGCCCCGACGCCGATGTTCACCTCGCCGTTGCCCAGCGGGAAGATCCACCCGTAGCCGGGCAGCACGGCGCCGTCGGGGGAACGCAGTTCCAGGTGCGACGTCAGCCAGGGGTCGTCGGCGCGCGGACTGGTCAGATACCCGCGGGCGGCGACGCCGTAGGCCGTCTCCTGGTGCCAGCGCCGGCCCAGTTTTCGGCCGAGCGATGAGCGGGCACCGTCGGCGACGATCAGCCGGCGGCAGCCCACCTCGGTGCCGTCGGCCAGCGTGAGCGATACCACCCGTCGCGACGAGTCATGGTGCACGGCAACGGCCTTGGTCCCAAGGAGCATCCGTGCCCCGGAATCCTCGGCGCATTTGCGGATCCGGTCGTCCAACTCGAGGCGGGCCACCGCGCTGCCGGTCGTCGGGAACGACGGGCCGGGCCAGCCGACTTCCACCTCGCCGCCGAATCCGCTCATCCGCAGTCCGCGATGCCGGATGCGGGTGTCCAGCCAGTCGCCCAGCCCCAGTCGCTCCAGTTCGGCGACCGCGCGCGGCGTCAGCCCGTCGCCGCAGGCCTTGTCGCGGGGGAAGCTGGCGGAGTCGATGACGAGGACGTCGTTGTCCGCCCGGGCGGCCCAGCCGGCTGCCGCCGAACCCGCAGGTCCGGCCCCCACGACCACCACATCCGCGCCGAGTTCCACATGCACCAGTATGTTGGTCGGGTGAGTACTCCGGCGACGGTGGTGGCGGGCATTGACTTTGGCGATGCCGAATTCGCCGCGACTGTGCGCGACGGTGTGGGGCGAATCGAGCAGCTCATGGACACCGAGCTGCGCAGCTCAGACTCGGTAATGACCGATTCACTGACGCACCTGTTCAAGGCCGGCGGCAAACGGTTCCGGCCGTTGTTCACCGTGCTGTCGGCGCAGATCGGGCCCACGCCGTGTACCGCGGAGGTGACAACCGCCGGTGCGGTCATCGAGCTGGTGCACCTGGCCACGCTCTACCACGACGACGTGATGGACGAGGCGGAGGTCCGCCGCGGCACGCCCACCGCCAATGTGCGCTGGAGCAACAACGTGGCGATCCTGGCCGGCGACTATCTGTTCGCGACGGCGTCGCGGCTGGTGGCCCGGCTGGGCCCGGACGCGGTGCGGCTGATCGCCGAGACGTTCGCCCAGCTGGTGACCGGGCAGATGCGCGAGGTGCGGGGCATCGTCGGCGGGGTCGACGGGGAGGATCCGGTCGAGCACTACCTGAAGGTGGTGTACGAGAAGACGGCGTGCCTGATCGCGGCGGCCGGCGAATTCGGCGCGATGTTCTCCGGTGCCGGCACCGATCAGGTCCAGCGGCTGAGCCGCCTTGGCGGCATCGTCGGCACCGCCTTTCAGATCTCCGACGACATCATCGACATCGACAGCGATTCCCAGGAGTCCGGCAAGCTGCCCGGTACCGACGTGCGCGAAGGCGTGCGCACCCTGCCGATGGTCTACGCGCTGCGAGAACCCGGCCCCGAGGCGGCGCGGCTGCGCGAGCTGCTGGCCGGACCCATCGACGACGACGCGGAGGTGGCCGAGGCGCTGACGCTGTTGCGCGCATCGCCCGGCATGGCCAAGGCCAAAGAGTTCCTGGCACGGTACGCGGGTCAGGCACACCAGGAGCTGGCCCTTTTGCCCGACGGTCCGGGTCGGCGCGCCCTCGAGACGCTGGTCGACTACACGGTCAGCCGGCACGGCTAGCGCTGATTGCCGCGCTTTCCTGTGGTGGCGCGGAACCCGGAAGGTCATCCCGGGCGTTCAATGAACGATAGTCAGCAATGAGGCGAGTGTTCTTGAGTGTTCGGAGGAGGACACCGATGACCTGGCATCCCCATGCCAACAGGTTGAAGACCTTCACCCTGTTGGTCGGTATGTCCGCGTTGATCGTGTTTGTCGGTGCGTTGTTCGGCAGGACGACGCTGCTTTTCGCCACGCTCTTCGCGGTCGGCATGAACATCTACGTGTACTTCAACAGCGACAAGCTGGCGTTGCGGGCGATGCACGCACAGCCCGTTTCCGAAGTGCAGGCGCCGGCGATGTATCGGATCGTGCGCGAGTTGGCCAACGCCGCCCGCCAGCCGATGCCCAGGCTGTACATCAGCGACACCAATGCGCCCAACGCGTTCGCCACCGGCCGCAACCCGCGCAACGCCGCGGTCTGCTGCACCACCGGCATCCTCGGTCTCCTCAACGAGCGCGAGCTGCGCGCCGTGCTGGGACACGAGCTGTCGCACGTCTACAACCGCGACATCCTGATCTCCTGTATCGCCGGCGCGATGGCATCGGTGATCACCGCGCTGGCCAACATGGCCATGTGGGCCGGCATGTTCGGCGGCAACCGGGATGGCGAGAATCCTATTGCGCTGTTGCTGGTTTCGTTTTTGGGCCCGATTGCCGCGACGGTGGTGCGGCTGGCGGTGTCCCGGTCGCGCGAATACCAGGCAGACGAATCGGGCGCCGTGCTGACCGGCGATCCGCTGGCCCTGGCGTCGGCTTTGCGCAAGATCTCCGGCGGGGTCCAGGCGGCCCCGCTGCCTCCGGAGCCGCAGCTGGCCAGCCAGGCGCACCTGATGATCGCCAACCCGTTCCGCGCGGGCGAGCGGATGGGATCGCTGTTCTCGACGCACCCGCCGATCGAAGACCGCATCCGCCGACTGGAGGCCATGGCGCGCGAGTAGCGATAGCGCATGCGCTATCAAAACCGCAGCAGGCCGCATCCCCTGAAGAACCGCTCTCGCCCTGGGGATGAGTGACTCCCGAAAGCGATAGCGCATGTGCTACCAAATCCCGCGTGAGCCGCTACACCTACCGCTTGGAATGGTTGCCCGATCATCGCGTGTACGTGGGTGTGTGCATCGAGTTGCCGTACTTGAGGCGCGAGGCGCCGACAGCGCAGCTGGCCGCCGCCGCCATTGAGCAAGCCGTCGCTGAGCACGTCCACGCCCTGAAGGCGAGCGGGGATTGCGTCCCCACGCCACTTTCCGAGCGCAGCTACAGCGGGACGATCGTCGTCACGACATCACCGCAACTGCATGCCCGGCTCGCCCTGGAGGCCGCTGAGCAGGGGGTTTCGATGAACCAGTGGATCGTTCAGAAGCTCAGCGGACGGACGCCGAGCGATACCTTCGGGCTGTCGGGGTTCGATTAGGGGTTGGCGCACGCCGATCAGGCAGCAGCCCCAGGTTGTTCGGGCTTTACGTGGTTGGCAGGGCGCCGTAGGGCGAGGTGGCCGGGCTGGACCGTTCGGCGAATCCGGACGGTGCCCCCCGTGGCCTCATGCTGGTACCGCCAGTCGGTGATTGCCTGATCCGCGGCGTGGTCCAGGTAATGGGCCGAAATGTCGACGGTGACAACCGTTCCGGAGGGGATGGACGTCAGCACACGCGTCAGCCGGGGCAGGGCGAGAAACGTGCAGGCTGCCCCTTCGATGGCCACGTGCCACTCGCCGTCTACCGAACACGCCTCGACCCTGGCGCGGATCACCCGCCATCCGGTCAGCGCGATGGCCAAGGCGAGTCCGATGATCACGCCGTGCAGCAGATTGAGGAATATGACGCAAACCGCGGTCACTACGTAGACGGCGAGATCCCCGTGCTTGCTTGCGGTTTCGATGTGCGCCGGCTTCAGCAGCTGAACCCCGATGACGATCAGCAGTCCGGCGAGCGCGGCGGTCGGGATTTCTTCGACCAACTCCGAGAACGGAACGGTGAAAAGCAGGATCCAGACGCCATGCAGGACGGCCGATGCGCGGGTTTTCGCGCCCGCGTTGACATTGGTTGAACTGCGGACGATCACACCGGTGACCGGCAGCCCGCCGATGGTGCCCGACACGATGTTAGCGGCGCCCTGGCCGATCAACTCACGGTTGAAGTCGGTGCGTGACCCGTGGTGCATCCTGTCGACGGAAACCGCTGAGAGCAGGCTCTCGACGCTGGCGATCAGGGCGACGGTGATCACGCCGATCGTGACAGCGCCCCAGTTGCCGTCCGGAAGGTCAGGCAGCTGCAGCGCATCCAGCGGCGACCCATCGAGATCGATCCGTCGTACGTGAAATGGGAAGACCTCCGAGATGACCGTCACGGCCACGATTGCGACGAGTGGGCCTGGAACAGAACGCAATCGAGTCGGAACCCACCGCCAGGCGATCAGGATGCCGATCACCAGCGCGCCCAGCAGCGCCCCGGGCCGATGGGCGCCGATGATCTGGCCCGGCAGGTCAATGAGGTTGTGCCAGGCCGTGCTTTTGGATTTCCCGCCGAGCAAGACGTGCGTCTGTTGCAGTGCGATCGTGAGTCCGATGCCGGCCAGCATGGCATGCACGACGACGGGCGAGATTGCCAGTGCGGCCCGCGCGACACGGCTGAGCCCCAACAGGACCTGCAGCACTCCAGCGGTTGCGGTGATCAAACACGTTACCCCCCAACCGAAGTCGGAGATCAGATCGGCAACGACGACGGTCAGCCCGGCCGCGGGACCGGTGACCTGCAGCGGTGATCCGCCGACGGCTCCGGCGATGATTCCCCCGACGATCGCTGCGATCAGACCGGCGAGCACCGGAGCGTTCGACGCGATCGCGATGCCCACCGACAATGGAAGTGCGACCAGGAAAACCACGAGCGACGCGGGCACGTCGTGCCGGATAACCGGTCGTATCCGGCCAATTCGCGATTCCTTGCGGTCCTGGCCAATACCGTGACCGCCCAGTCGTTCGGTGTTTTGCATCGGTGCTTCCCTCGTTAGGTCTAGCGGGGGATGTTCCGATACCCGCCCCTACTGCGCTTCGTCGCGTCGGCGTAGCTCATTGGCGCACAAGTGATTACAGCCGCGCCAGTCGGCAGGTCTAAGCCTGGGTTCCTCGTTCGAGAGTATTTTGGCGGCGAAGCGCGGGTCAAGGCGCGCAGCCGGGCGCATATCGAATGCAAATCTTCTCGTCAGCACGAGAGGAGTAGTCGAGTCAGAACCCCGAGCCGTGGACCTCGTGTCCGGGGACCTCAGCGGCCAGTCCGCGATAGGCGTCCTCGACGCTGGATCCGTGGTTGATCACAGAGTCGACTTCGCGCGCGATCGGCATGTTCAGACCGAACTCGGCGGCGAATTCCATGACCACGCTGGCGGCTTTGACGCCCTCGGCGACCTGGTTCATCGACGCGATGATCTCGTCGATCGGTTTGCCCGCGCCGAGTTGCTCGCCGACGTGGCGGTTGCGGCTGCGCTGGCTGGTGCAGGTGACGATGAGGTCGCCGAGGCCGGCCAGCCCGGGGAAGGTGTCGGGGTGTCCGCCCATCGCCACACCCATCTTCGTCATTTCGCGCAGGGCGCGTGCGATCACCAGGGCGCGGGTGTTTTCGCCGATGCCCAGCGAATAGCCCATCCCGACGGCAATGGCGAAGACGTTCTTCAGCGCGCCGGCCATCTCGACCCCGATGACGTCGTCGGTGGTGTAGACGCGGAACCGCCGGGTGCGGAACAGTCCCGAGAGTCGGGTGGCCAGATGCTGATCGGGCATGGCCAGCACCGCCGCGGCGGCGTAACCCTCGGCCACCTCACGGGCGATGTTCGGGCCGGCCAGTATGCCCGCGGGATGGCCGGGCAGCAGCTCCTCGATGATCTGCGACATCCGCATGTTGGTGCCCTGCTCGAGCCCCTTGACCAGCGACACAACCGGCACCCATGGCCGCAGTTCCCTGGCCAGTTCGGTGAGCACACCCCGGAAGCCGTGCGAGGGCACCGCCATGACCACGACGTCGGCACAGTTCGCGGCCTCGATGAAGTCGGTGGTCGCGCGCAGCGTGTCGCTCAGGATGACGTCATTGCCGAGATAGCGGCTGTTGCGGTGATGCTCGTTGATGTCCTTGGCGGTCGCTTCGGAGCGCACCCACTGCAGGGTCGGCCCGCGTCGCGCGCAGATCGACGCCACGGTGGTTCCCCAGGAACCGCCACCCAGCACAACGACTTCGGGTTCGCGCTTCTCAGCTGCCATGGCGATCAGCCTATTGCCGTAACCAGACATTTAGTAGCAGTTCAACCGGAGTCCGGGATCAGCCCGGCTGCGTCGCCACCGGGGCCCGGTCGGCGACTCGTCCGAAGACCATCGCCTCGTCGATGCGGTCGAACCGGTAGTCGATGGCATCGGCGAGGTAGTTCTGCCGCACGTTCCACGGCCGCTTGGTGCCTGACTTCGGCAGCGCGTGCGCGGACCGTTTCACGTAGTTGGCCTGAATGTCCCAAGACGACTTCACAGCCATCGGCTCGTTGCCCCGGTGCGGGTAGGCGTGGGTGTAGCCGTGAGAGGCCATGTGCGCCAACAACTTCGCCGTTGCCCGGGCCGTGATGTCGGCCCGCAGCGTCCAGGACGCGTTGGTGTAGCCCACGCACCAGAACAGGTTGGGCACGTCTTCGAGCATGTGCGCCTTGTAGACGAAGCGGTCGCGGTGATCGATCTCGGTGCCGGCGCGGCTGATCGTGGCCCCGCCCAGCGCCTGCAGCTGCAGGCCGGTGGCCGTGATGACGATGTCGGCCTCGAGGTGGGTGCCCGATTCCAGTGCGATGCCGGTGGCGTCGAAGTGGTCGACGTGGTCGGTGACCACCTCCGCGCGGCCGTCGCTGATGGCGTTGTACAGGTCGCCGTCGGGGATCAGGCACACGCGCTGATCCCAGGGCTGGTATCGCGGTTTGAAGTGGGTATCGACGGCGTAGCCGTCGGGCAGGCTCTTGATCGCCGCGCGTCGCAGCGACCATTTGATGAATCCCGGCGACTTGCGGGCGAAAAACCAGAGCACCGCCTCGGCCAAGGCGTTGTTCATCCGGATGACCGCGTGTGCGGGCTTGCGGGCCAACACTTTACGGGTCACGTCGGCGACCTTGTCGTATTTGGGCACCGAGACGATGTACGTCGGTGAGCGCTGCAACATCGTCACTTTTCCCGCCCGCTGTGCTAGCGCAGGGATCAGCGTGATCGCGGTGGCGCCGCTGCCGATCACCACGATCTTCTTGCCCGTGTAATCCAGGTCTTCCGGCCAATGCTGGGGATGCACCACGGCGCCGCCGAACCGCTCGATGCCGGGGAAGTCGGGGGTGTAGCCGTCGTCGTAGTTGTAGTAGCCGCTGCCGAAGAACAGGAACCGGCTGCGGTACTGCCTGCGGGTTCCGTCTTGCTCGACGGTGACCGTCCAGGTGTCGGTCGACGAATCCCAGTCCGCCGAGCGGACATGGCTGCCGAACTGGATGTGACGGTCGATGCCGTATTTGTGTGCGGTGGCGGTCAGGTACTCGCGGATATGGACGCCGTCGGCGACGCCCTCTGTCCCGGTCCACGGCTCGAACGGGAAGCACAGCGTGAAGATGCTGCTGTCGGAGCGAACGCCGGGGTAGCGGAACAAATCCCACGTACCGCCGATCTGGGCGCGCCGCTCCAGGATGGTGTAGGTCAGGCCGGGGTTGCGCTCGGCGATCCGATAGGCAGCGTCGATGCCGGAGATGCCGGCGCCGACGATGATGACGTCGACGTAGCCGGGGTGGGGAGTCACCGTCATTGCGAACCTCGCCTAATCCTGGGCACCCATGATTGCAGCTTATATACCCACCGGTTGGTCGGGCCATGCGGTTTGTGGGTCCCGAGCGTAACGCCAGCGCGAAAAACGAGGCCGCGATTCGCATCCGGGTTACATTCGGCGCGGACCGGCATGCCGTGCCGGCTACCGGTAGTTGACGAACTGCAGCGCCACGTCCAGGTCGGCTTTTTTCAGCATCGCGATGACCGCCTGCAGGTCGTCACGGTTCTTGCTGGTGACTCGCACCTCGTCGCCCTGGATCTGGGTCTTGACGGACTTGGGCCCCTCGTCGCGTATCAGTTTGGTGATCTTCTTCGCGTTCTCGCTGCTGATGCCCTGCTTGAGGGTGCCGGTGACCTTGTAGGTCTTGCCGGAGGCTTGCGGCTCGCCGGCGTCGAAGGCCTTCATCGAGATGTCGCGGCGGATCAGCTTCTCCTTGAACACGTCGACCGCGGCCTTGGCGCGCTCCTCGGTCGACGACGTCAGCTCGATGGCCTCGTCTCCCTTCCACGCGATCTTGCTGTCGGTGCCGCGGAAATCGAAGCGGGTGGCCAGTTCCTTGGCAGCCTGGTTGAGCGCGTTGTCCACCTCCTGTCGATCGACCTTGCTGACGATGTCGAACGATGAATCAGCCACTCGATCCGTCCCTTCATCCGGTGATAGCCGTTTGTGCCTTGTCTACCCGTTCGTTGTAACCTGCTAGGCGGCAGGTTGCCCGAGCGGCCAATGGGAGCGGACTGTAAATCCGTCGCGAAAGCTTCACAGGTTCGAATCCTGTACCTGCCACCCAAGGTCAGAGCGCATTTGTGCTCATGGCAACAGGTTTGACGGCGGTCGCCGTCCGCAGAGACGGCGTCGAGGTCATCGGGGGATAGTTGGCTGTACTTGTCGAGCGTCAGCACGGCCTCGCCTTCACTCTCCTACGAGACGGTCACTGCACCGTCGTCCAGATCTAGCGCTCGCTCATACTGACCAGCCCATTGCGTCGCGCCGCTGCCTGTAGCGCGTGAGCCATCTAAGCGGTCTGGCGGTTAGCGGTCATACCGCCGTCGAGCCTCGTCGGCGCTCACACCCAGCCCCACCGCGATCACAGCCCAGCTGTCGCCTGCCACGCGGGCAGCCGATACGGCGGCGTTGAGCTCACGAGCGGCCGCGGCGATGCGGCGCATGTGAGTGGCGTCGGTGGCTTCGGTTGGGTCCGGGTCGAGCTGGTCGAGCCACTCCTCGATTCCCAGCTCATAGCGCAGTTGAGCCGCAGGGATGGTGTTGCCGGTGCTCTGCTCCACGCTTCGCACGTCGGCGAGCAGCTCATCGAACTCGTCGCGGGCGGCCCGGACGAGGTTGGTGGCCGGATCAGGGAATGCTGCGACGACCTTCTGCAGCAGGGCGATGGTGTCCTCGTCGAGGTCGACGCTGTCAGGCTCCAGACGACCAGCGACGGCACCGGCAAGGGCGTCGTCGAATCTTGCCCGCAGCTCGTCCTCCATCACGTGAAAGGCTACTCGGGCGAAGCTAGACGAGGCGATCGCCGCAACGCGCCGCACATCGGACGGGGGCGTTTCTCGTCGAGACCCGCTTACTCGTCGCTCAGCGAGCAATTTTAGAAACGATTGATAGTCAATAGCTTTGAGTGGCGTGTCGCCCCGCGGGGGAGTGCGAGCGTATCCAGCAGTCCGCGGTATCCGAGCGAACGCCGCTGAGTCCGCGATCGGTGAGCCTGCCCGAAGACAGCTCATCGACCCGGAGATCGGGTCAGCCCTGGAGGCGTTCTTTGACCTGCTCCCCCGCAGCGGCCGTAAGCCGGGCGATGACGGCTGCGCGCGCGGCCGGGTCCAGCGCCGAGATCGTGTCCTCGATCTGCTGCGTGGTGACGTCGACGAGCTGCTTTTTTTCGCGCAGCAGGCCTGCCGCGGTCACCACCAGCCCTGCTGCCGCCGCCAGCAGGCCGATCCGCAAAACTTCCCTGGACACGCTCATCGCTGTTTCTCCATTCGGTCGTTGGGCTTTTCATCGTAGCCACAGGCCGACGAACCAACGACCGGCCATCGCCAATCCGCCTGTGCGCCTAGGCCATTGCTACGATTGGTAATGTCTTTTCGTCGGATCCCTTGCAGTCAGAACCTCTGGAACCTGCGAAGTCGGCGGCTTTAAGCAGCTGGTTGACGAGCCTACATACTGCGGCGATCGGGCTCCGATGTTTCCCGCTACAACTAAACCGCAGTCAGTGCTGTCCGTGCGCACAATGACGCCCTTACGGGGAACTAGTCCGGCTCGCCTGGCTTGTGCAGTTCTGCGAAACCAAGCTTGCTGGGATGACCCGGCACTTGTGGTGTGCGGGTCGAGCAAGCCGCAATGGCGGAAAGCTGAGATCGGAGTTCAGTACCAGGGCCCGGGAAAGTGGCCGTCCTGGTCTCGCACCATCACGATGTCGTTGCACTCGCCGTTCAGGGCCGCAACGTTCTCACCGCGGCATACCAGCGTCCAGCCCGCTAACCGCATAAAAGGACGGACGGACCAGCTGGTCGCGATTGGATCGGGGGCAGGTAAGGCCAAGACGGCGAACGTGTTACCGCCGTTGCTGATGTAGAGATGGTCCTCGAAGAACGCGACCTTAGACGCCGACATCTTATTCGCTTCGTCTCGATTCTTGAAAAAGTCCCACTTCTGTCCTCCCGGGTTCCAGACACCGAATCCGAACTGGGCATTATCCGAGTTGAGGCCGTCGATGAATAACCTGCCCTCCGATAGTGACGCGGAGAACCCACGTCCGGGGATTCTGTCCGAATCGCCGACCTTGAGGAAAGCTTTGGAGTTCAGGTCATAAAACATCGTCGATATGACGGGGGGATCGTACGAATCCCAGTGCGTGATCTTGACCAATTTGTCCGGACCGTCGGATATCTCGCCGTCGACAGTCGCTATGTCATTGTCCTGATAAACCGTCTGCCCGTTGGGGCGGCGTAGCTCTGCTCCCGTCGTCTTCTTCACGTCGGTGCTGCGTTGGAACGAAAGGATGTCCTGCCAAACGCGGGCCGGTTGCGGGTCAGTCCACACCGTCGAAAGATCGGTGGCGGAAAGGATCACCGTCCGAGGAGGTGACGTCGGGTCGTGCCCGTCGGTGTAGGCGTCGACCCATGCCACATCGGATCCGGTTGCGGCGAGCCCCCAGCCGGCCGGTGCGGTCAATTTCAGGTCGGGGGTGGGTGGCTGCAGTTCCTTCGTCGCCAACGGCTGGCCGCCCTTGAGATCGAAAACATATGCGGTGTTCTTGGCGACTTCGGGCTCTGATCCCTGGGCCGGTTTGACGGTCGCTACCAGATAAACGACCTTCGTATTGTCCGCGGTGCCCGTCACCGTACAGATGCCACCGATCAGATTCTCGCCGCCGGGCACCGAGGGGATGGCCGGTGAAGCGAATTGCCCCGCGGTGGTGTCGAAGACCTTGGGCCGGATATCGTCGAGCGCTGATTTCCTCGACGAGAATTTGGCGGGACAACCGAGATAGGCCGTACCCCCGTAGCTTTTCCAGTCTCTCTCCAATGGGCTTGTCGCTGCGGGCGGCGCGGACACACCGCTTGTCGAAGCGGACGGTGTCGGCGCGGGCGGCCCCACGGTTTCCGAACAGGACGCGATGACGAGGCAGATGGCCGGCGCGACCATCGCAACTCGGTTCTTGGACAAACCCTGCCCCCTAAGCCAACACATCAACCAAACCCCGTTAAGTTCGCGTAACCAAGCAGCGTAAGGGCGGGTCTTTGCAGCCGCGAATCGGGTCCGGCGGTCTTCGTCACATGGGCCTGCGACGCTACCGCGAACCGGGCCGCGCGATGTGTCGCCCCCAATCAAGGTGGTAGACCCAGAGCCATGAGTGGTCTTGCCGACGAAACACGGTGGATGGACGCTACGGATCAGGCGAGGCTGGTGGCCACGGGCGAGGTCACGCCGAGCGAACTCCTCGAGGCGGCGATCGAGCGGATCGAGCAATCGAACCCGGCGTTGAACGCCGTGGTCATCGAATGGTTCGATCACGCCCGATCCGTGGCCGCCGGCTCGGATCTGCCTCACGGCCCGTTTCGCGGCGTGCCGTTCTTGCTCAAGGACCTGTACACGAATTTCGCCGGCCAGACCATCTCGAACGGAAATGCCGCGCTGAAGGCGGCGGGCAAGATCGATGCCACCGACACCACGCTGGTGGCCAGGTTCAAGGGGGCCGGGCTGGTGATCGCGGGGCGCACGAATAGCCCTGAGATGGGCAGCCTGCCGACCACGCAGCCGCTGGCCTGGGGGCCGACCCGCAATCCGTGGGCGCTGGATCGCACGCCCGGTGGGTCGAGCGGCGGCGCGGCCGCCGCGGTGGCCGCCGGGATGGTCCCGTTCGCCAACGCCTCCGACGGCGGGGGCAGCATCCGCATCCCGGCCTCGTGCTGCGGTGTGGTGGGACTAAAACCGAGCCAGGGGCGGATCACGGTCGGACCGTCGCGCGCCGAGGTGGGACTCGGTGTCGAGCTGTGCGTCAGCCGCACCCTACGCGACACCGCGGGCTTACTCGATGCGGTGTGCGGTCCCGGTATCGGCGACAGTGTGATCGCCCCGCCGCCGCAACGGCCATATGTCGAGGAGGTCGGCGCCGACCCCGGCCGGTTGCGCGTCGGGCTGCTCGACGTCCATCCGCGCAGAGAATTCCTACACCCCGACTGCGTCGCGGCAGTGCGCTCCGTCGCGTCGACGCTGGAGGAACTCGGGCACACCGTCGAGCCGGCCTGGCCGGCATGCCTGGCCGACACCTCGTTGCCCCAGAAGTTCATGGCGCTGTGGGCGACGCAGCTGGCGATGGCGGTGCGCGGGTTCGGCCAGATACTTGGCCGCGAATTGACCGCGGACGACATTGAGCCGGTGAATTGGGTGCACATCGAGCACGCGCGGCGGTTGACCGCGTTGGACTACGCCATTGCCGAGGCGGACGGGTGGACGTTCAGGCGTGCGTTGCAGCAGTGGTGGGCCGACGGCTGGGACCTGTTACTCACGCCGACGGTGTCCGAACCGCCGCCGCCGTTGGCGGAATTCGAGAACGATCCCCAGCACCCGACGGCACCGATGCGCCGCGCCGGACAGTTCGCCGCATTCACGCCGCCGTTCAACATGAGCGGGCAGCCCGCGATCAGCCTTCCCCTATACCGCAACGCCGAGGGCCTGCCGATCGGCATTCAGCTCGCCGCCGCCTACGGCCGGGAGGACATCCTGATTCGCGTTGCGGCCCAACTGGAGTCGGCGCATCCCTGGTTGTCCGATCATCCGGCGATCCGCTGACTGCTCACAATACTTCGCGCGACTTCGCGCGCAAAAGCTAACTCCCGACCAGCATGTCGAGACCGGCAACGGTTATCACGAAATCGGTTGCGCTTCAGGGAATGTCCACTGGCCGCTGAGGATCTCGTCGTGCGGCTGGTACAGCCGGACCAGGTAGTTCCATCCCGGCGTGACCGGCAAGCAGTTCGCAGTCCCTGCGTCGCAGCCGCCGAATTGAATGGTGATCAGGCCGCGGGCGTCGCGCTGCGCCGTGATGTTGTTGAGCGAATAGGCGTTTTGCGGGTTGGGCGTGAAGTAACCGTCTTTGTTGTAGACGGTGACCGACCAGAACCCATCCACCGGGACCCGGTCCACGGACAGCCGATACGCGGTGCCGCCGTCGTTGTCGGCCGGAAGGACGCTGAAATAGATGGCATCTTTCTCCGGATTGCCACCCCATGCCGCCGCCGAGCCGATCAGGTGTCGCACCGGGTCGGTGTCGTCCTTGGTGCCGAACATCTGCTTCGAATCCGGCAGCGTGGCCGCGAGTTGAAGAAGCGCGTCCCGTACGGCCTTCTGGCTGACCGGGTCCCAGTCGGGTATCTCGAAGCTGCCGGGGTGGTCCTGCCGCACCATGACGGCATCCTGCAATGCGTGCACCTCGTTGAGATCGGCCTCGTCGTTGGGATCGACCAGGGTGCGGACGGCGACCATGACATACCGCGTGCCGACGTCGTCGCCGGTGAGAGTGTGTTCGCCGCGACCGTAGAACACGCCGGGCACGTAGTGATCTTCGGTGATCACCTGCATCGACATGAACCGGCCGCCCGGGTCTGGCAGCGTTATGGAGACCGGCCCGGCATCGAGGTCGAACACACCCGCCGAATACAGCGTGTCGCGGTTCGACCGCACCACCAGCTGTTTGTCCAACGGCGTGAGTTCTCGGATATGGGTGAAGTTGCCGAAGCCGCCGTCCTTGACGACGTTGCCGAAATACCGGTCACTTTCGGCCCTGGCGAAATTATCCGCCGATACCAGCACCGCGCCTTCGGGCGTCTTGGCCGTTGTCACCTCTGGGACCATACGCCGCGGGTCATTTGTGGCCCGGCATCGAGTCAGCGGCGGACTGGCAACGCGTGAGGTTCAGCTCGCCGCCGGGCTGGGCAGCTTGAGGCTGTCGCGCGCGCCAAGGTTGGTCGCCGCGGTGACGATCGCCTGCTCGATTTGGCGAAGGGCGTGCACCGCCCTGAGGAACCGTTGGGTATCGGGCGAAGTCTGGCTTTTTCCGTCCAGACGTCGGGCCAACGCCTCTGCCGCATCGAGTTCGTCGGTCGTGGGGTTGACAGTCACGCCGTCGGCACCGTCGACGAGCGCGCCCAACGCGTCGATGTTGCTTCTAGTCTGCATCGAGGCCGACATGAAGGCATCGTCCAGATCATGGTCCAGCCGGCGCAGGCGGTCGGGGGCTTGGTAGCGCTGGCTGCTATACGCCAGAGATCGCCCGAAATGATCGCAGGCGGTGAATAGCCGCAAGCTACGTCGAATGCTTCGCCGGCCGGAGAGGCCCGCGACCCCTGCCAAAAGTGGTTTGGCGCTGAGCCGAAACTGCTGCAGCTTTCGGTCGAGTTCACGTGCCTGTTCGGTCGGGGTGACCGCCTCGTGCGCGCCGAACATGGTTGCGGTGGATATCTCGATCAGCGCGGACAACGCCGTCAAGAATTCTCGGGTGTCGTTACGGATGGCGGTCTGAGTATTGGTCGGTAGCACCAGAATTGCCACGGTAACGCCGATCACGGCACCGATTGCGGTCTCTTCGATCCGCAAAAGCAATACGCCGAAGGAGAATTCGCCGAGCAAGCCGTACAGCAGCGCCAGCATGGTGGTGATCCAGAAGGTCATCAGACTGTAGGTGACCGTCATGAAATAGAAGGCGCAGAACAAGCAGACGAATATCGCAACGAGCGACGCGGTCTTGTTGCCGGCGAAGAGCGTGGCCACCAGCACTCCACTTGGCACGCCAAGCACGGTGCCGACCAGCCGTTGCCACCCCTTGCTCAGGGTTTCGCCCCACGAGTTGGTTCCGGCGAAGATCACGAACGCCGCGATCACCGCCCAATACCAGCGGGCAGGCGACACCAGCTCGCCGACGACGATGGCCAACGAGGCGGCGACCGACACCTGGATGGCTTGCCGGGTCGTTGGCAGCAGACGCTTCTCCTGTTGCTCGCCCGCGGCTTGGCCGACCTCCGAGCCGACCTCCGACCCGATGCTGTCCGATCCCGACGGTGGACTTGCGTCGATTTCCGGCGTGCCGGCCGCTCGGGTAGCGGTGCCCTCGACAATTGCGCGGACCTCGGCCGTCGCCGTCGCCGCATTGATGATCGCCAGCGCAAGGCGGCGTACGGCGGTGGTGCCGGGGTCGTCGGAGGGGCCCGGTTGCTGATCCAGAACCTGTTGTGCGACGCCGGCGGCCTCGTGGAGCCCGCCCTGTTGCGGTGTGCGAATTGCCCGTGCGAGCTGCGTGAGCGCCCCGACCAGCTCGCCGCGGGCGCCGGCAGAGATGGCGCCGGGCGCTTCCGACGCGAGGGCTGCGGCTCGTCGACCGGCGGTGGCGACCCATTCGATGGCCAGTTCGGCGTCGAAGAGCCAAGGGGCCAGTTGTTCACTGGTCACGCCGGGCCACAGCATGGCGGGGTCGGCTCTGTCTTCGACCTGACCTTGCACCATCAGCGCGGTTTCGTTGAGCCGGATGGTGCGTGCGCGCATGCGACGCCGGCGCCGCTCGTCGAACCGGCCCGTGCGTACCGCTTCGGCGGTGGTGTCGACCACGATCGCCATCCGCGCCCGCAACGCCCGTACGGTGGCTCGCAGCACGCGCTCGGGTCGATCGGGCAGCACGTAGGTGCTCATCACGAACGTGCACGCGGTTCCCACCGCGACCGCCCCGATCATCCAGGGCAACTCCGAAATGCGGGCTTGCAGATACAAAGTGAAGAAATAGGCCATGAACCCGACCATGCCCAGAGCCCTGCCCCGGGCACCGAAACGGCGGACGTATGCCGCCGCGAACACGATCGCCACGAAAACGACATCGCTCGCCAGTTTGTGCGGCGCGAGCACTGCGGCGGCGGTGATGGCCAGGGCGGCGGCCACGGGCAGCAGCGCCATCGTGATCCGCTGTTGGCCGGGATCAGGCTCGTTGACGGATCGTGAGGCGATCATGGTGATGACGACGCCCAGGAGGGCGACGGTCAGCGGCTGTCCTGATGCCCGGGTCGCCAAGTACAGGATCAGTAGGGAACAGCCGAGCGCGGCCGTCGTCCGAGTCGCCATCCGTAACCGCAGCAGTCCGGGATCGGAGCCGATCCACCAGTCCCGGGCTCTTTCGTAGAGAACCGTTATCTCCTGACCCCCCTCGTCTACCGAACACCCCATGGTTACCCGAACTTCGCTGCGCAGACCAAGCTAGTCTTCGACGTCGTGAGGGTGCCTACGCGGGCAAACCTGGCCGATGGCCGTGACCTGTTGTTCTTCGCGTTGCCCGGGCACTGCCCGGCGCCGGTGGAAGATCGCAGGCCGTTGCCGGAGCGTGACCCTGACCAGTCGCAATTGCGGTTCGACCGGTCAACGGGACAGTGGGTGATCGTCGCCGCGCGGCGCCAAGATCGCACCTACAAGCCGCCCGCCGACCAGTGCCCGCTGTGCCCGGGTCCAACAGGTCTGACCAGCGAGGTGCCCGCCCCCGACTACGACGTCGTCGTTTTCGAGAACCGCTTCCCCAGCCTGTCGGGCGTCGGCGAGCCGATCACGGTGCCCGCCGGTGCCGGGTTTGTGGCCGCTCCGGCGCACGGCCGTACCGAGGTGATCTGCTTTTCCAGCGACCACACCGGGTCGTTCGCACAGTTGGCACCGGCGCATGCCCGGCTGGTCGTCGAGGCCTGGCGGCATCGCACCACCGAGCTGATGGCCACACCGGGTATCGATCAGGTGTTCTGTTTCGAAAACCGCGGCGAAGAAATCGGGGTGACGCTGACCCATCCGCACGGTCAGATCTACGGCTACCCCTACCTGACGCCGCGAACCGCCGCCATGCTTGCCCAGGCGCGCGACCATCGGATGCGCCACGGCGGCAACCTCTTTGCCGAGCTGCTGGGGCGCGAAGTCGCCGACGGCAGTCGCGTCGTCGCGCGCACCGACTTGTTCACCGCGTTCGTGCCGTTCGCGGCACGCTGGCCCGTCGAGGTGCACATCTACCCGAACAGGTTCGTGCACAACCTCGTTGAGCTCGACGAGGGCGAACTGGATGGATTCGCGCAGATCTACCTCGACGTGCTCGGGCGGTTCGACCGGATGTATTCGGCTCCGCTGCCGTATATTTCGGCGCTGCACCAGTTCAGCGCCGGCGACGAACAGGCGGACGGCTACTTCCACGTCGAGTTGATGTCGATCCGGCGTACCGCCGGCAAGCTCAAGTACCTGGCGGCCTCCGAATCGGCGATGGACGCGTTCATCAGCGACGTCACGCCCGAGAGTGTGGCTCACCGGCTCAGAGATTTGGGAGGGCAGGTCGCATGACGGTGCGCTACGCCGCGCCGGGGCGGATAAACCTGATCGGTGAGCACACAGACTACAACCTGGGCTTCGCGCTGCCGATCGCGCTACCCCAGCGCACCGTGGTGACGTTCACGCCCGACGGCACCGACTCGATCACCGTGCACAGCCAGCGCGCGCAGGGCGCCGTTCGCTTTCCGGTCGGCACCTTCCCCGGCCAGGTGACCGGGTGGGCCGCTTACGTGGCGGGGGTGGTCTGGGCGCTGCGTCAGGCCGGCCACCCGGTGCCCGGCGGTGTGATGTCGATCAGCAGCGACGTGGCGATGGGGTCGGGCCTGGCTTCGTCGGCGGCATTGGAATGCGCGGCACTGGGCGCCATCATGTCGGCCGCCGGCGGCGCACCTATCGACCGCATCGAGCAGGCGCGGCTCGCGCAGCGGGCCGAAAACGACTACGTCGGCGCCCCGACGGGGTTGCTCGACCAGTTGGCATCGCTGTTTGGAGAGCCGTCGAAGGCGATGCTCATCGACTTTCGGGAACTCACCGTCACGCCCGTGCCGTTCGACCCCGAACCTGCTGGCGTCGTCCTGCTGTTGATTGACTCCCGGGCCCGGCATCAGCACGTCGGCGGCGACTACGCGTCCCGTCGTGCGTCGTGTGAGCGGGCGGCCGCCGATTTACGGGCGGCATCGTTGCGTGGCGTCTGGGATCGCGGGCGCGCGGCGTTGGACACAGTCGGCAACCCGATCGATGCGCGCTGCGCCCGCCATGTTCTCACCGAGAACGGCAGAGTACTGGATTTCGTTGCGACACTGGGTAATTCGGACTTCGTTGAAGCCGGACGGATTCTGACCGCCTCACACGTCTCGATGCGTGACGACTTCAATATCACCACCGAACATATCGATCTGATCGCCGACACCGCGGTGCGCGCAGGAGCTTTCGGCGCTCGAATGACCGGCGGCGGATTCGGCGGCTGTGTGATCGCGTTGGTGCCGGAAAGACGGGCGGACGCCGTCGCGGAGACGCTGCGACAGACGGTCATCGCTGCGGGTCACCCGCGGCCGGTGATCACCCGCACCTGGGCGGACGCGGGCGCCGGAACCCCCAGCTGAGCGAGCCGGGGCGGCGCCTACCGGCGGGTCAGCGGAATTCGCTGCCCATCAGGATCTGCGCGCGGTCGTTTTTGATGGCCGTGTCGAGCGTGGCCAGCAGCGGCTTGCGGGCCTTGAGTTTGGTGTGCCGGTGTGCGACCAGGTTCAGCTTGAGCATCTCCTGGGCGACCTGTGTGCTGGCGTCGGCGAGCGTGTCGGCATCGACCACCCGGTCTACGAAGCCGGCGGTGACGGCGGCGGGGGGGTCGAACATCTCGGCGTTGAGGACCGCCCTGTTGAACGCCGCCGGGGTGAGCCGGGCGCGGGCCAACTCGATGCCGACTTGGTGCATGGTCATCCCGATGGCGGTCTCGTTGAGTCCGATCTTGAAGTCGCCGTCAACCCCGAGCCGGTAGTCGGTGGACAACAGGATGAAAGCACCGTTGGCGACCGCGTGTCCCGAGCATGCGGCGATGACCGGGTGTGGGTGGGAGAGCAACCGGCGCGAGAAAGTGGACCCCGCGGTCACCAGTTCGGCGGCGGCCTCGGGTCCTGAGCGCATCACCTTCAGGTCGTAGCCGCCGGAGAAGATGCCGGGTTGGCCGGTGAGGATGACCACGGCGCCCCGGGCCGCGGCCTCCTCCAGTGCGGCGTTGAGCGCGGCGAATGTCTGGATGGACAGTTCGTTGACCTTGCCGCTGTTCAGGGTCAGCCGCGCGATTCCGTCGGAGATTTCTACCTCGACTGGTGTGTTCATGATGCCTCCGTGATGGGGTAGGTCGTGGTCGGCTGCCTTACAGCAGCCCTTGGAGCCGGCCGGCGATGATGTCCTCGGCCTCGGCCATGATCCGGTCGAGCAGCTCCTGCACGGTCGGAATGTCGTCGATCAGGCTGGCCACCAGACCACACGACCAGGCGCCGGCGTCCATTTCGCCGTCGCGCATCACCTTGGGGTAGACGCCGGCCACCTCGGCGATGATGTCCTCGAACACCAGCTTGTCGCCGAGGGTGCGCTCCTTCTCCAACAGCCGCTCGACGCCTTCGTTGGTCAGCACCCGCTCGGTATTGCGCAGCGAGCGCATGATCAGCCTGGTGTCGTACTCCGTGGCAGCCAGCAGCGCCTGCTTGACGTTGTCGTGGACCGGCGCCTCCGCGGTGGCGATGAACCGCGTGCCCATGTTGATCCCCTCGGCGCCCATCGCCAGCGCCGCCACCAGGGAGCGGGCATCGCCCATCCCGCCCGAGGCGATGTAGGGGATGTCCAGCACGTTGCCGGCCAGCGGCAGCAGGATCATGCCGGGGATATCGCCCTCGCCGGGGTGCCCGGCGCACTCGAAACCGTCGACGCTGACCGCGTCACAGCCGATCTCTTGGGCCTTGAGCGCGTGCCGGACCGAGGTGCATTTGTGGATCACCGTGATACCTGCCTCCTTGAGGGTGCGCAGGTGCTGTTTGGGGTTGTTGCCGGCGGTCTCGACGATGGTGACGCCGCCGTTGATGATCGCCTCGATGAACCCCGGGTAGTCCGGCGGGGTGACCGACGGCAGGAAGGTGAGGTTGACCCCGAATGGCTTGTCGGTCATGTCCCGACAGCGGGCGATCTCCTTGGCCAGGTTCTCCCCCGAGCGCTGGGTGAGTCCGGTGATGATGCCCAGTCCGCCCGCATTCGAGACCGCGGCGGCCATCTCGGCGAAGCCGACCCAGTGCATGCCGCCCTGCATCACCGGCCGCTCGATGCCGAACAGTCTGGTCATCGCTGTTTGCATGGTGGATCTACCTTTCTTGTCAGTTCCAGCGCACCACCATGCCGCCAGGGCAGGTCGCGCGTTCGGGACAAAACTCGTTGCCGGGTGTTGTTGCACCACTGGTCAATTCGGCATTGATGTGCCTCAGCGTGTCGTTTTCGTTGGGAGCGCGATGGGAGGTGCTGTCGAGGAACATGGCGGTCCGAGAATGTGGCTGGCCGAGCCGACATTCCGAACCCCGGGACTGTCCAGAGCCGGCATCGATGTCCTCATAATCTTGCACCGGAGGTCTGCCGAAGACGCTATTTCGCGGACCAATACGGACCCGTTTTCGTTAGGTCTGAACACAAGACTTGATCACGGGGCAATGGCATCGTCATGGCCATGAAAAAGTCCCAAAGCGCTGGTCACGGACCTACGCTCAGCGATGTAGCGGGCGATGCCGAACTGGCCAAAAGTCGGTACCGCAATCGAAAGAAACTCAAAGGAGAACGGAAATGACCCCGAAGCGTGCGTCCACCATGTGCGAGGCGTTCCAGCGCACGGCGGCGATCGACCCGGACGCCATCGCTCTGCGGACACCCGGCGGGACCCAGAGCTTGACGTGGCGCGAGTACGCGGCGCAGGTGCGGCGGGTGGCCGCCGGCCTGGCGGGACTGGGGGTCAGGCGGGGTGACACGGTTTCGCTGATGATGGCCAACCGCATCGAGTTCTTCCCGCTCGATGTCGGCGCCCAACACGTTGGCGCCACTTCGTTTTCGGTCTACAACACGCTGCCGGTCGAGCAGATGACGTATCTGTTCGAGAACGCCGGCACCAAGGTCGCGATCTGCGACGAACAATACGTCGACCGTGTCCGTGCCAGTGGCGCGTCCATCGAGCACATCGTCTGCATCGACGGTTCGCCGGCCGGGACGTTGTCGGTGGATGACTTGTACGCAGCCGCTTCGGGAGACTACGACTTCGAGTCGACGTGGCGCGCGGTGCAACCCGACGACGTCATCACGCTGATCTACACATCGGGGACCACGGGAAACCCGAAGGGTGTGGAGATGACCCACACCAACCTGCTGTTCGAGGGTTACGCCCTCGACGAGGTGCTCGGAATCCAGTTCGGCGACCGCATCACGTCGTTTTTGCCCTCGGCACACATCGCCGACCGGATGACGGCGCTCTACGCCCAGGAGATGTTCGGTACCCAGGTCACGGTGGTCACCGACGCGCGCGCGATCGTGGCAGCGTTGCCCGACGTGCGGCCCACGGTGTGGGGCGCAGTGCCCCGTGTATGGGAAAAGCTCAAGGCCGCAATAGAATTCACCGTCAGCCACGAGAAGGACGACGCGAAACGGCAGGCTCTGGAGTGGGGGATGTCGGTGGCCGCCAAACGCGGCGACGCCCTGCTTGCCGGCGAGCCGATATCCGACGAGGCCGCCGCCGAATGGGCCAAGGCCGACGAGTTGGTGCTGTCGAAGATTCGGGACCGGATCGGCTTCGGAGAACTCCGGTGGGCGATCTCGGGAGCGGCGCCGATCCCCAAAGAGACCATGGGTTTCTTTGCGGGTATCGGCATCCCGATCGCCGAGGTGTGGGGAATGTCCGAGGTGAGTTGCGCCGGCACCGCCAGCCACCCGCGCGAGGTGCGCCTGGGCACCGTCGGCAAGCCGCTTCCCGGGTTGGAATGCAAGATCGCCGACGACGGCGAATTTCTCGTTCGCGGTCCGCTGGTGATGAAGGGTTACCGCAAGGAACCCGCCAAGACCGCAGAGGCTATCGACGCCGACGGCTGGCTGCACACCGGCGACATCTTCGAAGCCGATTCCGAGGGATATCTGCGGGTGGTCGACCGGAAAAAGGAGTTGATCATCAACGCGGCCGGAAAGAACATGTCCCCGATCAACATTGAGAACACCATCCTGGCCGCGTGTCCGATGGTCGGCGTCATGATCGCGATCGGTGACGGGCGACCGTACAACACCGCGTTGCTGGTCTTCGACGCCGACTCGGTCGGCCCGTATGCGGCCCGGCATGGCCTCTCCGACGCCTCGCCCGCGGCGCTGGCAGCCGACTCGGAGGTGATCGCGCAAATCGCCGCCGGCGTCGCCGCGGGCAACAAGAAACTGTCCCGGGTGGAACAGATCAAACGGTTTCGCATCTTGCCTACCCTGTGGGAGCCCGGCGGCGACGAGATAACGCTCACGATGAAACTCAAGCGCAAGCCGATCATGACGAAGCACGCAGGCGAGATCGAGGAACTCTATTCCAGCAAACCGGGACCGGAGATCCACGAGCCCGCTGCCGTGCCACCGGCACAACCCGCGTGACGGCGGCCGGCGGGTTGGGATGCGCCCCCTTTCAGTCGTTTGCGGCTGAGGCGTCTTCTTCGCTCGGGTCGGGAAAGAACCGGCCGTGCACGAAGGCGAACTGCGTTGGGGTGGTTTGCGCGACGGAAATTATTCGCTCCCCCGGGATACCGGTTACCCGGGTGACGGCGTCGGCGATTTCGCCGACGAGACGTGTGGTTTCGGACTCCGGGTGACCCGACCGAAACAGGCTGCTGACCAAAAGCGGGCTCGCGGGGACACCGCCGGTGTAAACGTTGTCGCCGGGTTGCTCGTTGAACACGACGTTGATGTACCTGATGGGCACGTGATTGATCGCGGAATGGATCCGAATGATCTCGTTGGCCAGCTCAGACTTTTGCTGGGCACTCAGCGTCGATTCCGTGGTCGTGCAGTTATAGATGACCATGCTCGATCCTTCCAGTCGGGCTCATATCGCAAAGCTCTTCTGCCGTAACGCACCTGGTGAAGTCAGCCTCTGTTGGCCGGGTGCTTGGGTCAACCGGTTCAGCGGTGAAATCCCCACATAGGGTGAGAAAACCCACCAGGTTGGGGTGGAGCGGCACTGAGCGCGTGCCGCCGCCGCACTGAGCTCCGCTGGAGCTCAGGTAATCGCTCGCGAGGGTCTCGTCGAAAACCTACTGGGCCGCAGTGAACCGGATGGCCGTCAGGTGGAGCCGGCCGACGGCTTCATCGAACTCGTCGCGCGTCGGTATTTTCGGTTCGCGGAATTTCATCCCCATCATGCGCTGCGCCCGCTGCACGCCATAGGCCTCGGCGCAGCGGTGATACAGGTCGGCGACGACGGCGCGGTCGCGAATGAGCTCGCCGCGCATGGCGGCGGTTTTGCCGTCGTAGACGACCTGGGCGGGTGCTCCGTCGCGAAAGTTCTGCTTCCACGGAGCGCCGGTCAGCGCGTAGAGGTGATGGTCGATCAGATGGGCACTCACCGGAATCGAATACTGCCGGCCCGTCTTTCGCCCGGTGAAGCTCACCACCATGAACTGCTTGCCTGCGGGACCTGCCAAGGGGGTGCGCAGCAGTATCCGCAGCAGCGGGTTGACGACACGGATTAGTGCTGACGGCGGGTGTTCGACGTCTACTGCATACGACTGTTCTGCCATGCGTTTCTCCTATGTCAAGCCGCTGCCGGTTGGCAAGGCTTTGTTCGTGTGTCGTGGTCGGTGTGGAGGTGATGGAAGACCACTCGGGCGAGTCGGCGTTTGAGGCAGCGCAGGGCCTCGGTGCTGGAGTCGCCGGCGGCGAGCCGGCTGCGGTAGTAGGCCTGTCCGAGGCCGTCGAGGCGGATCTGGGTGACGGCGATGCGGTGTAGGGCGGCGTTGAGTTGACGGTTGCCGGTGCGGGTCATCCGGACCCGGCCGGCGGTGTTGCCTGACCACACCGGGATGGGGGCCACGCCGCTGTGGCGGGCGAATGCAGCTTCGCTTTTGAAGCGGCTGACCCCGGCGGTTTCGCCGATGATCTTGGCTCCGGTGAGCTCGCCGCAGCCGGGCATGGCCAGCAGCGCCGGAGCGATCGCGCCGACACGCTCGCTGATCCGTTTAGCCAAAGCGTTGATGGCCTCGGTGAGGCGGGTGATGTCGGCCAACTCCTCGCGGGCCAGCTCAGCGACCAGACCGGGCTGGGCGGCCAACCAGTCACCGAGCAACCTGCGATGCTTGGTCAGATCCAGCGACGCCGGTTTCGGCGCCCGGCTGGGATCAAGTTCGTGCACTCTCCACAACAACCGGTTGATCGTCGAAGTACGTTGCCCCACAAGGTCTTCACGTCGATCCACCAACAGCTTCAACTCCCGCGACACCTCGTCGTGAGAGGCCACCGGAAGATCGGGCTCACGCAGGTAAGCCCGTGCCACGGCCAACGCGTCGATCGGATCAGACTTACCACGCGTACGCGCCGAGGCCCGGGTCTGAGCCATCAACTTCGGCGGAACTCGCACCACCTTCTGATCGGCGGATAACAGATCGCGCTCTAGACGAGCTGACAAGTGTCGGCAATCCTCGATCGCCCACACCAGCTCGACACCGAACTGAGTGCGCGCCCATCGGACCGCCTGACGATGACCAACGGTAGTGGCCTCAACGACCTTCTCGCCGACTTTGCGGCCCACCTCGTCCACAGCGACAAACGTATGCGTGCGCTTGTGGACATCGGCTCCAACAACAACCATGGAGGTTGCCTCCTTCACTGTGAGGTGACGATTGGGCCGGTCGGCGGACACATCTCAGTGGGGGCGACGCCACGCTCCTATCAAGTCACGCCGGCCGGTCCTTCACACCTGATGCCGACAAAACGCATGAACGCCAACCCGAAGGCGGCACCGACCCTACGAGCCAGACACCAGATGATCAGAATCCAACCACCGCAACACGCGGCAACCTCACCCTGACACTGACCACCACCCTAAGGGCGATCGGCCGCCGCGGCGTACGCCGAGATGGCCGCCATGGGCGTGCTGGGAGCTCGGACGGCAGCCCTCACGGCGATCTCGGCGGTTCGACGCGCAGTGAGGAATCGATGGCCCGATACGGCCGTGGCGATCCGGAGGGGCTGGCGGACGGCGCGCCGCGGAGCGTGTTCGTCTCCGCGGCGCGATCCGTCTTGTCGTTGCGGGGCAGGGGTATTCAGGGGGTGATGGTGGTTTGGGCGTCGATGATGTTGCTGGCGTCCATCAACGGGCCTTGATCGCTTTGCTGCGAGTCGGCGTTGAGCTGCAGCACGAACACCGCACCTTGGCTGGGAATCACCACGGTCTTCTGCGCGACCGCCCGCGTATTGCCATCCTTCTGGTACGTACCGTTCAGCTGCCAGGCCTGGAAGCCGCCGAGCGTCGAGGCCTCGCCGTTACCCGAGCCCTGGTAGCCGGGGAGGTTCTGCACTTCGCCGGGCGCGTACTGGATGATCTTGGCGGCATCGACGTCACCGGTGAGCTTGGAGAGCAGTGCCGAGATGGTGGGCGGATCGGCAGGATTTGCGGGCTGGGTCAAAACGATGCCGCCATAGGACGTTCCGGCGTTCTGGTTGATCTGCCAACCCGCGGGCACCGGCAGGTCGACGTTGGGGCCGGGATCGCCGTGATGGACGGGAGTCTCGGTGATGTGGGCCTCGACGATGTAGTCGGCGATGGTCTTGTTGGCCTGCGCGCCCGGCGTCGCGGACGTCGCGGAGGTCCCGGACGTCCCGGACGTCGCCGTCGTCGAGACGGACGTGGATGTCGATGTCGACGGCGATGTCTTGTTCTCAGAGCCGCAACCCACCAGCGCCAAACTCAGCGCCACGGTAATGGTTGCTGCTGTCAAGTGTTTCATCTATCAAATCTCCCAGGAATTGGGCCGGTACCTGCGCCAGCCACGCGGACTGAGACTAACCGAAGTCGATCCCCGGCGTTGCTACGTCGGGTGCGAGCCGGTCCGCCGCCGTCAGATCCCTGTCGAAACGCCCACGCGAACAGGCGGTTATGCAGTAAGAGACAGCTATGCGGTCGCGAAGGGCCCTCATCGCGCTTGTCGCCATGACGGCCGTTTTCATGGCTTTCATCGCGGCGGCTCCGCCACATGCTTACGACGGCGAGCCGCAGTTGGTCGCCAATCCCGTCGATCACGTCGACACGCTGATCGGCACCGGGACGGGTGGTGAGACGGTAGGGGAGATCGACAACTTTCCCGGCGCCACCGTGCCGTTAGGAATGGTGCAGTACTCGCCCGACACCGTCGGCAACTACGCGGGCTACAACTACGACAATCCGCGATCCACCGGATTCAGCATGACCCACGCCTCGGTGGGCTGCGCCGCGTTCGGTGACATCTCGATGCTGCCCACCACCAGCCCTATCGGCACGCAGCCGTGGAACGCCTGGGAACGGATCGCCCACGACGACACCGAGCAGGGTGCGCCCGGCTACTACTCCGTGCGGTTCCCCGACACCGGAGTGACGGCGGAACTCACCGCCACCACCCGCACCGGCGTCGGCCGGTTCCGCTATCCGCGCAATGGCCGGCCCGCCCTGTTCCACGTGCGCTCCGGCGGATCGCTGGCGGGCAATTCCCGGGCGACCATGCAGATCGGCGAGGACAACACCACGATCACCGGATGGGCGACCAGCGGCGGGTTCTGCGGCAAGAACAACACCTACACGGTGTATTTCGCCATGAAGTTCAGCCGGCCGTTCACCTCTTACGGCTCGTGGGACGGCTATTTCGTCTACCCCGGGGCCCGCAGTGCGGCGTCCCCGTACGGCGGGGGTTACGTGGAGTTCCCGGCCGGTTCGACGGTCGAGGTGCGCACCGCGATCTCCTACGTGGGTGTCGACGGGGCGCGGGCAAACCTGGCGGCGGAGGGCGGGGCGGGCTTCGACGCCGTGCGCGCCGCCGCGCTGTCCCAATGGAACGCCGCGTTGTCGTCTGTCACGGTGGCGGGACGGAATCTCGGCAATCTGGCGACGTTCTACACCTCCCTCTACCGGTCTCTGTTGAACCCCAACACTTTCAACGACGCCGACGGCCGCTACATCGGATTCGATGGCGTCATCCACACCGTGGACAGCGGGCGTACCCAGTACGCCAACTTCTCCGACTGGGATACCTACCGGAGCCTGGCGGCCCTGCAGGCGTTGCTGTTCCCAAAGCAAGCCAGTGACATGGCCCAGTCGCTGGTCAACGACGCCGAGCAGAGTGGGTCTTTTCCGCGCTGGGCGTTCGCGAATTCGGCCACGGGCGAGATGAGCGGAGACAATGTGGTACCGCTCATCGTGAATCTATACGTCTACGGAGCCAAGGACTTTGACGTCCACACGGCATTGCGCTACATGGTGGACGGGGCGAGGAAAGGCGGTGTCGGGCTGGGCGGCTATGTGGAGCGGCCGGGCATCGCGACCTACCAGGCACTGGGCTATGCACCGCACACCTTGGAGTTCGGCAACAATGGCTGGATCGCGGATGCCTCCATCACGCTGGAGTGGTCGGTCGACGACTTCGCGATCTCGCGGTTCGCCGAATCCCTCGGCGACGCGGCGACCGCCGCCGAGTTCCAGAACCGGGCGCAGTACTGGCAGAACCTGTTCAATCCCAGCACCCATTACATCTCGCCCCGCAGCACGATGGGATTGTTTTCCACCGGCCCCGGATTCGTTGATACCCCTTCGACTTTCGGCCAGGACGGATTCGAGGAGGGCAACGCCGAGCAATACGTGTGGTGGGTGCCGCATAACGTCGCCGGTCTGGCGACGGCTCTCGGCGGCCGCGCCGCGGCGGCGGGCCGGCTGGACCGCTTCACCAAAAACCTCAACGCGGGCCCCAACGAGCCCTACCTCTGGGCCGGCAACGAGCCGGGATTCGGGGTGCCGTGGCTGTACAACTACCTCGGCCAACCATGGAAGACTCAGCTCACGGTCGACCGGGTGCGTGGGCTGTTCGGGCCGGTGCCCGACGGCGAGCCGGGCAACGACGATCTCGGGGCGATGTCGAGCTGGTATGTCTGGGCCGCCCTTGGCCTCTACCCGAGCACACCTGGAACGTCGAACCTCACCGTGACCGCCCCGCTGTTCGATCGCGTCGTAATCGCCCTTCCGGCAGGCAAATCCATTCGGATCTCCGCGCCGGGCGCATCGGGACCGCACCACCTGAAGTACATCGGCGGCCTCAGCGTCGACGGCCAGGCCACCGATCACACGGCGCTTCCGGAGTCGATCATCGGCGCCGGCGGCGACGTCACGTTTTCGCTCGCCGCCTACCCCGACGAGGTCTGGGGCACGGCCGAATCCTCCGCGCCGCCGTCCTACGGCGCGCGCAGTTCGGCGGTGACCGTCAACGTCTCCCGTCCCATCGTCACGATCGCACCGGGCAGCTCGGGCACCGTGACCCTCGACGCGCAGCGCATGATCGACGGCCCAGGCGGTTACACGATCACCGGCACGTCCGACAGCGGGATCCGGGCGACACCCGCCACCGGACATTTCGGACCCGACGGATCGGCCGCCGTCGACGTGTCGATCTCGGTGGCGCCGTCGGTGCCCGAGGAGTACTACCTGGTCTATCTCGACCCCACGGTTGGCGAAAGTGTCCGGAGGTCAGTCGTTTTGGTCGTCGCCCTGGCCAAGGCCGCCGAATCCTGACTTGTCGTCAGATCATCTCGTTCGCCGTCAGCCACCGCATCACCGGCCAGCCGACGAAGACGGGAATCCAGCAGGTCAGCACCCGGTACAGCAGCACCGACGGCACCCCCACGGCCGCGGGCACGCCGAAGGCGGCCAGACCACCGATGAGTGCGGCTTCGACGGCCCCGACGCCGCCGGGCGTCGGGGCGGCAGACGCCAGCGTGCCGCCCACCATGGTCACCACGGTGCAGGTGACGAATGTCGCGCCGCCGCCAAAGGCTTCGACGCTGGTCCACAGTGCCAACGCTGAGCCGAGGGTTGTTCCGGCACAGCCCAGTACGATCAGCCCCAGTCGCTTCGGTTCGCGGGCAACCTCGACGAGGTCACCGGCCACCTCCTTCATTCTCGGACGCAGGTCGGTCGCCAGCCAGCGCCGCAGCGTGGGGACGAACAGAAATGTGCCGACGATGCCCAGCGCCACACCCGCGATCAGGTAGAGCACCGTGGCATCAGGGACGTAATGCGACAAGTCCATCGAGGCGCCCGCGACGGTGCTGAACAAGATCAGCAACACCAGGTGCATGATCACCTGCACGGATTGCTGCAGCGCCACCGCGGTGGTGGCCCGCACCGCGGACAGTCCTCCGCCCTTCTGCAAGTAGCGCGTGCTCAGCGCCAGTCCCCCCACCCCGGCCGGCGTCGTGGTTGCCGCAAAAGTGTTGGCCACCTGGGCAATCGACAGCTTCCAGAAGTTCACCGATTCGTCGGCGCTCGCCCATAGGGCTGCCGCCGCGCCCACATACGTCAGCGCGGATATCACCAGGCCCAGCAGCGCCCACCACCAGTTCGCTCTGCTGATTTCGGAGAAGAACGTCGGGACCGTGCTGATGAACGGGTACGCGACATAGACCAGTGCTCCCAGCAAGACCAGCTGGATGACCTGGCTGCGGGTGAACCGGGTGATGGTCTCGGTCTTGATCTGATCCGCACCGGTTTGCCGCTTCACCTCCGCGCGGGTGCCGGAGATGACGGAGCCCGCGTCGCGGATCGATTGCCGGATTTGTTTCGGTACAGCCGATTTCGTGAGCCGCCGCGACGCGGTCAAGACGATGTCTTTGCCGAATGCGCCGATCGCGGCGCCCACCGCGGACTCCGCGTTATACAGCGCCGACGTCGTCACCAGGAGTTGCGCGATGTCAGATTGGAGTTGAATGTCTGTGGCGCCGTATTCGGCGCTGCCGAACCCGCCGAACAGCACGGTGCCGTCGTCGACCGTGATCTGGTCGCGGCACAGATCGCCGTGGGAGATCCGGTGTTCGTTGAGGATTCGCAGCGATTCCCACGCGCGTTCGACCGGCGTCGTCTTCGCGCATTCGTCGAGCGCAGTTCCCCGGATTGGCTTGTGTGCGTACAACATCCATCCCCGGTCCAGGCTGGCCACCGTGATCGTGGAGGTGTTGGCGACGCCCACATCGCCGATCGCAATGGCCATCAGCGCGCGATGCTCGACGGCACGGCGCATCGAGGCGACCAGAGGTGCGGTCTCGCTGCCCCGCAGCCGCAGCTTCCGCCACAGCTGCACAAGTGCGCCACCGCTACGTTGATGCGGGCCGTACAGCTCGATCGTCGCCTTGGCCTGGGCGCCCGACGCGATGCCGTCGTGATCCCAGGCTGAGGCCGCAAGAACGAGTGGCCCCGACCCCGCTGGGCGGACGACCCGAAGCGCGGTCACCAGGAATCCGCGCTTGCCCATCGCGCGTACCGCGCCATCCAGCGGCACCTCCAGCGCGGGCGTGCCGACAACCAGCACCACCAGCGCGCCGACGAACCAGCCGACGGCGAGCCCCACGAGCGAGCGCGCGGGCACGATGGCGCTGACGATCAGGTGGATCGGCACGAACGCCAACAGCAGCGCCCACCACCAGTGCCGCCAGCGGGCGGGCAGCCAGGGGCCCGACACGGTGAGCACCGACGCGAGCATCGCAATCCACCGCGGGTCGTCGAGAAACTGCGCCGGCACAGTGCTGAGCCGGTCGGAGACGTCGAAGTGCCATCGGAATGCCGCGATGCGGTTGCTGCTGATCGACAAGGGCAAGACCGCGAGGATGGCGGCGGCCGCGTACGCACCGAGCAATTTCCACTGCCGTGCGACGATCAGGCCGATCAGGATCACGAACGGCAGCGCCAGGATCGCGAATCCGTACGCCACGTACACCACATCGGATTGGGTAGGGGTCAAGACCCCAACGACTTTGGAGATGGATTTCTCCAACGCGATCCACCGGGGGCGGGTGACCAGCGAACTGGTGATCACCACGGCGAGGAAGATCGTCGCCAGCACCAGCCGGATGATGTCGTTGGTCCGCCGGGTGAGCGGTTGCAGCAAGCTGCCCGAAACGCTGATGTCGCGCCCGTCAACTCGCATGGCCGAGTTCCTTCGAGATCCTGTGCACCGGCGCCGCGTATTTAGCGGCCCGTCGACAACTTAACCGGATACCTCGGGGCCAGCGCGCATGTACCTGACGGACACCTCGTTCACATGCGGCGCGCGTAGGGTCGACTAGGTAGTTGTGCTAGCGAAGTGGAGGACGTGAGCGTGGCCAGAACCGACAACGATAGCTGGGAGATCACCGAGAGCGTGGGCGCGACGGCGCTGGGCGTCGCGGCGGCCCGTGCGGCGGAAACCGAAAGCGAGAACCCGCTGATCAGCGACCCGTTCGCGCGGGTGTTCCTGGACGCGGCGGGGGACGGCATGTGGAGCTGGTTCGCGGCCCCCGATCTGCCCGCCGAGATCGTCGAGGCCGAACCCGACTTGAAGCCGCGGATGCAGGGAATGGTCGATTACATGGCCGCGCGCACGTCGTTTTTCGATCAGTTCTTTCTCGATGCAACCCGAGCGACACGCGCCGGCGTGTCGCAGGTGGTGATTCTGGCGGCGGGTTTGGACTCGCGCGCGTGGCGACTGCCCTGGCCCGATGGCACTACGGTCTACGAACTCGACCAGCCCCGGGTGCTGGAATTCAAGTCCTCGACGCTGGCCGAGAACGGCGCGCAGCCAACCTGCAACCTGGTGCATGTTCCGGTCGACCTGCGTCATGACTGGCCGGCAGCGTTGCAGGAGGCCGGTTTCGACACCTCCGCCCCCAGCGCTTGGTCGGCCGAGGGGCTGCTGCCGTTCCTGCCGGCGGCCGCCCAGGAGTTGCTGTTCGAGCGTGTTCAGGCGCTGAGCGCGGCAGGCAGCCGCATCGCCGTGGAGGCGCCCGGCCCTGACTTCCTCGACGAAGATGCCGAGGCAAAGCAGCGCGAGACGATGCAGCGGGTGCGCGACCTGATGGCCAAACTGGAGCCGCAGCGCGACATCCCCGACGTTCAAGACCTGTGGTACTTCGAGGAGCGCGAGGACGTCGGCGACTGGTTGCGCCGCCACGGCTGGGCCGTGACGGTGACGGAGGCTGTCGACCTGATGGCCCGATACGACCGCAGGCCCCCGCAAGGTATCGACGACGCCGCGCCGCGGACGTTGTTCGTGGCCGCCGAGCGGGCGGGGGAGTGAGCGCGGAATGAGCAACACCAGAACCGATGACGACAGCTGGGAGATCACCGAGAGCGTGGGTGCGACGGCGCTGGGTGTGGCGTCCGCGCGCGCGGCAGAAACCCGCAGCGAGAATCCATTGATCAGCGATCCGTTCGCGCAGGTCTTCCTCGACGCCGCCGGCGACGGGGTATGGAACTGGTATTCGGCTGGGCAGCTGCCCGCCGAGCTCATCGAGGCCGAACCCCGGTTGCCGCTGCAGATGCAAGCAATGGTCGGCTATATGGCTTCGCGGACAGCGTTTTTCGACCGGTTCTTCCTCGACGCGACCCGTGCGGGCATCCGCCAGGCGGTGATCCTGGCGGCCGGCCTCGACGCGCGGTCCTGGCGGCTGGACTGGCCGGACGGGACCACCGTCTATGAGCTCGACCAGCCCCGGGTCCTGGAGTTCAAATCGTCGACGTTGGCCGCGCACGGGGCGCAGCCGGCCTGCCACCGGGTCGCGGTGCCGGTGGATCTGCGGCACGACTGGCCGGCAGCGTTGCAGCAGGCGGGTTTTGACCCGTGTGCGCCCAGCGTCTGGTCAGCCGAGGGGCTGATGCCGTACTTGCCCGCGGCGGCACAAGAGTTGCTGTTCGACCGGATTCAGGGCCTCGCCGCCGCCGGCAGCAGGGTTGCGGTGGAGGCGCTGGGGCCGAAGTTTCTGGACCCGGAGTTCCGCACGAAGCGTCGTGAACGGATGGATCGGATTCGCGGTTTGATGGCCGAGGTGGCGCCGGACCGTGAGATCCCCAGGACGGACGAGTTGTGGTACTTCGAGGAACGTGAGGACGTCGGTGGCTGGTTCCGCCGCCACGGCTGGGACGTGACGGTGACGCCGTCCTCCGACCTGATGGCCGGCTACGGCCGCGCGCCGCGCCCCGAGGTCGAGGCAGAAGTTCCGGGGAATTTGTTCGTGGCGGCCCAGCGGACGGGTTGATAGCGGCCCCAACGGGCCGGGCAGAGTCGACCCCGCCACCGGGAAGTTCGACGCCCGGATCGGCTTGGGGCATCGCGACGTTGACGGTCGCCGCGCGCCGTCGCGGCGACACACGCATCGGCAATTGGTCTGACCACTTGACGTCTGACCTCTGATCAGTCACACTTTGGGCTCATGGCGCTGCAGCCGGTGATTCGTCGATCGGTGCCCGAAGAGGTTTTCGAGCAGATCGCTGCCGATGTGCTGAGCGGGGAGATGCAACCCGGCGAGGCGTTGCCCAGCGAGCGCCGATTGGCCGACGTCCTGGGGGTCTCTCGGCCCGCTGTCCGCGAGGGGCTCAAGCGGCTTTCGGCGGCCGGCCTGGTCGAGGTGCGCCAGGGCGGCGTCACCACCGTGCGTGACTTCCGGCATCACGCCGGCCTGGACCTGCTGCCCCGGTTGCTGTTTCGCGACGGCAAGCTCGACGTCTCCGTTGTCCGCAGCATCCTCGAGGCCCGGCTGCGTAACGGTCCGAGGGTCGCGGAACTGGCGGCCGAACGGCACGGACCTGAGTTGGCCGAACTGCTCGGGAAGTCGCTCCGCGCGCTGCAGACCGAGGACGATGTGCTCGAGTGGCAGTTGCAAACCCTCAAGTTCTGGGACCACGTGGTCGACGGCGCCGGCTCGATCGTATATCGGTTGATGTACAACGCATTTCGCGCCGCATATAAGCCGGCGCTAGATGTCGTGGGCGCCGCGATGGGCGCTGAGGTCAAATGCCCCGATGCCTACCGCGAACTGGCCGACGCGATCTGTTCGGGTGATCCCGCCGGTGCGAAGAGATCCGCCGAAGAAGTGCTCGAACTCGCGAACACCACGTTGTTGGCCGCCCTCGAGGGCCTGGGGGAGCGGCGATGAGCGCGTCGACTGCACCGCGGGTAGGCGGCGCGCGGAAGGCGGTTGTGCTGAGGGTCTGTGCCAATGACCACTAACACCGTTGCCGGCTATCTACGCGGCCAGGTCCAGCCCGGGATTGACGCGGTCGGCGGGTTCTACCGGACCTGCGTGTTGACCGGCAAAGCGCTGTTTCGGCGGCCCTTTCAGTGGCGTGAAGCGATCGAGCAGGGCTGGTTCATCACTAGTGTCTCGTTACTGCCGACCCTGGCGGTCGCAATTCCGCTGACCGTGCTCATCATCTTCACGCTCAACATCCTGCTCGCCGAGTTCGGCGCCGCGGACATCTCAGGCGCCGGCGCGGCGCTGGGCGCGGTCACCCAGCTGGGCCCGCTGACCACCGTGCTGGTGATCGCCGGCGCCGGGGCGACAGCCATCTGCGCCGACCTCGGTGCACGCACCATCCGTGAGGAGATCGACGCGATGGAGGTGCTCGGCATCGACCCGATCCACCGGCTGGTGGTGCCCCGGGTTGTCGCCGCGACCATCGTCGCCACACTGCTCAACGGCGCGGTGATAACCATCGGCCTGGTCGGCGGTTTCATCTTCGGCGTCTTCATCCAGCACATCTCGGCCGGCGCCTACGTCGGCACACTCACCTTGGTCACCGGCCTACCCGAGGTGGTCATCTCGGTGATCAAGTCCGCCACCTTCGGCCTGATCGCCGGGCTGGTCGGCTGTTACCGCGGCCTGACGACGAAGGGCGGCCCCAAGGGCGTCGGCACCGCCGTCAACGAGACGTTGGTCCTGTGTGTCATCGCGCTTTTCGCGGTCAACGTGGTACTGACCACGATCGGCGTGCGATTCGGGACGGGGCGCTGACGTGGCCCCGCCGGCCGAGTCGTCAGCGGCCTTGGTACTGCGCGCCCGCTACCCGCGGACCGCGGCCGGCCTCAACCGCTTTGGCGGCGGCGCGGCCCGAAGACTCGAGCAGATCGGCATTTTCGCGAGGTTCACCCGGATCAGCGTCACGCAGATCTGGTGGGCGTTGCATCGCTACCGCAGGGAGACGCTCCGGCTCACCGCCGAGATCGGCATGGGTACCGGCGCGATGGCGGTCATCGGGGGCACGGTGGCGATCATCGGTTTCGTGACGCTGTCCGGCAGCTCGCTGATCGCCATCCAGGGCTTCGCGTCGCTGGGCAACATCGGTGTCGAAGCGTTCACCGGATTCTTTGCCGCGCTGGCCAATACACGCATCGCGGCCCCGATCGTCGCCGGGGTCGCGCTGGCCGCCACGGTCGGCGCAGGGGCCACCGCCCAGTTGGGCGCCATGCGGATCAGCGAGGAGATCGACGCGCTGGAAGTCATGGGAATCAAGTCGATCTCGTTTCTGGTATCCACCCGGATTCTGGGCGGGCTGGTGGTGATCGTGCCGCTGTACGCGCTGGCCCTCGACATGGCTTACACGTCTGGCCAGATCGTCACGACGGTGTTCTACGGACAGTCGAACGGCACCTACCAGCACTACTTCCGGACCTTCCTGCGCCCCGAAGACGTGGGTTGGTCAGTCGTGCAGGTCATCATCATCGCGGTCGTGGTGATGATCACCCATTGCTATTACGGGTACACCGCCAGCGGTGGCCCGGTCGGCGTCGGCCAGGCCGTCGGGCGATCGATGCGTCTCTCACTGGTCTCGGTTGTGGTTGTCGTCCTGTTGGCCGAGTTGGCGCTCTACGGCGTCGACCCGAACTTCAATCTCACGGTGTAGGCGCGATGACGAGGCTGACGACGCCGACGACGCTGCAGAACCGGCGGGTCCTCCTGTACGTGGAGGGCGTGGTCCTGTTGCTGATCGGCGCGTTGGTTCTCGTATTGGTGTATCTGCAGTTTCGGGGGGACTTCACACCCAAGGCTGAGCTGAACCTGGTGGCTTCGCGGGCGGGGCTGGTCATGGATCCCGGATCGAAAGTCACCTACAACGGCGTGCAGATCGGCCGCGTGGCCGGTATCTCGGAGATCGAGTCTGACGGCAAGCCGGCGGCGAAGCTCGTGCTGGACGTGGATCCGAAGTATCTCAACCTGATCCCGGTCAACGTGGTGGCCAGTATCGAGGCGGCCACCCTGTTCGGCAACAAGTACGTGTCCCTCACCTCACCGGAAAACCCACAACAGCAACGGATCTCGCCGCACGACGTCATCGACGTGCGGTCGGTGACCACCGAGTTCAACACATTGTTCGAGACGATCACCTCGATCGCCGAGAAGGTCGACCCGATCGAGCTGAACGCCACGCTGTCCGCGGTGGCACAGGCGCTCGATGGGCTCGGTGCGAACTTCGGAGACTCCATCGTCGATGGCAATCACATTCTGGCGCAGTTGAACCCACGGATGCCGCAGCTCAATCACGACGTGCGGCGGCTCGCGGATCTCGCTGACATCTATGCGCGTTCGTCGCCGGATTTGTGGGGCTTTCTGCAGAACGCGGTGACCACAGCACGCACCTTGACCAGGCAACAGGGCGATCTGGATGCCGCGTTGTTGGCGGCGGTGGGCGCGGGCAAGACCGGCGAAGACATCTTCAGCCGGGGCGGGCCGTATCTGGCGCGCGGCGCCGCCGACCTGGTACCCACCGCTGCGCTGCTCGACACCTACAGCCCCGAACTGTTCTGCATGGTGCGCAACTTTCACGATGCCGCGCCCCAAGTCGCGAACGCGGTTGGCGGCAACGGCTATTCGCTGGCGGCCGCCGGAACGGTTTTGGGGGCGCCCAACCCGTATGTCTATCCCGACAACCTGCCGCGGGTGAACGCCCACGGTGGACCCGGTGGAAAGCCGGGCTGCTGGCAGACGATCACCCGGGAATTGTGGCCCGCGCCCTATCTGGTGATGGACACCGGCGCCAGCGTCGCGCCGTACAACCACTTCGCGCTTGGCGAGCCGATGTTCGGCGAATACGTCTGGGGACGCCAATACGGGGAGAACACGATCAACCCATGAAAACCACCGGCAAAGCGATCAAACTCGGCGTTTTGTGGTTGGTGCTGTTGATGTTCACCGTGACGATCGTCGTCGTGTTCGGCCAGGTGCGCTTCAACCACACCACCGGGTATTCAGCGTTGTTCACCCACGTTAGCGGGCTCCGGGCCGGGCAGTTCGTCCGGGCGGCGGGCGTTGAGGTCGGCAAGGTCTCCAAGGTGACGCTGATCGACGGGGATCAACGGGTGTTGGTGGATTTCGCAGTGGACAGCTCGCTGCCCCTGGATCAGGCTACGACGGCGTCGATCCGCTACCTGAACCTGATCGGCGACCGCTACCTCGAGCTCAAGCACGGCGACAGCGGTCAGCGTCTGACACCGGGCGCCACGATTCCGCTGGAGCGCACCAAACCGGCCTTGGATCTCGACGCGCTGATCGGTGGGTTCCGCCCGCTTTTCCGGGCGCTGGACCCCGACAAGGTCAACAGCATCGCCCAGTCGATCATCACCGTCTTCCAGGGACAGGGCGCAACCATCAACGACATCCTCGACCAGACCGCTTCACTCACCTCAACGTTGGCCGACCGGGACCAGGCGATCGGGGAGATCATCACCAACTTGAACACCGTGCTGGCCACCACGGTCAAGCACCAGCAGGAGTTCGACCAAACAATCGACAAATTAGAGGTGTTGATCACCGGCTTGAAGAACAGGGCCGATCCTTTGGCCGCGGCCGCGGCGCACATCAGCGACGCCGCAGGCACCCTCGCCGACCTGCTGGGCGAGGACCGGCCATTGCTGCACAGCACCATCGGGCACCTCGAGGATGTCCAGCAGCCGATAATCGGTCAGCTCGCGACCCTCGACGACGTGTTGCGCAAGTTGCCGGAAGCCTACCGAATCATCGGTCGTAGCGGCGGCACGTACGGCGACTTCTTCAACTTCTATCTGTGCGATATCTCGCTCAAGGTCAACGGATTACAGCCCGGCGGTCCGGTTCGCACCATCAAGCTCTTCGGGCAGCCCACCGGGAGGTGCACGCCGCAATGAGAACCCTGACGGAATTCAACCGGGGCCGGATGGGTCTGATGGGAGTGGTGATCACCCTGCTCGCAATTGGTGTGGGGCAAAGCTTTACCAGCGTGCCGATGCTGTTCGCCACACCCACCTACTACGCGGAATTCGTCGACTCTGGTGGCATCAACACCGGCGACAAGGTGGAAATCGCGGGGGTGGATGTCGGTTTGGTGCGCTCGCTGGCGATCCGCGGCAAGCGGGTCTTGATCGGATTCTCGTTGGCCGGCAAGACAATCGGGAGGCAAAGCCGGGCGGCGATTCGCACCGATACCCTACTTGGCCGCAAGAATATGGAGATCGAACCGCACGGTTCAGAGCCGTTGCGGCCCAACGGTTTTCTTCCGTCTGAGCAGACCACCACGCCGTACCAAGTCTATGACGCGTTCGTCGATGCCACGAAGGCTGCGGCGGGCTGGGACGTCGACACCACCAAACGTTCGCTGAAGGTGCTGTCGGAGACCTTCGATGAGACTGCTCCGCATCTGAGTGCCGCCCTCGACGGCGTCAAGGCGTTCTCCGACAGCATCGGTCAGCGTGGCGATCAGCTCAAGCAACTGCTGGCGAACGCCAACAAGGTCGCCCGCGTGTTCGGCGACCGTAGCGAGCAGGTCAACGGACTGCTGGTCAATGCAAACACCCTGCTGGCCGCGTTCAAGGAACGCAGCCAGGCGCTGAGCATGCTGTTGAGCAACGTCTCTGGGGTGTCGACCCAGGTGTCCGGCCTGCTCAACGAGAACCCCAACGTCAATCATGTGCTGCAGCAGTTGAGGACAGTCAGCGACGAGCTGGTCAAACGCAAGCAAGATCTCGCGGATGTGCTGGTACTGCTCAGCAGATACACCGCAGCCCTGACGGAGGCCGTCGGCTCCGGGCCGTACTTCAAGGTGATCCTGGCGAATCTGCTTCCTTACCAGATACTTCAGCCGTGGGTCGACGCGGCGTTCAAGAAACGGGGTATCGATCCCGAGCAGTTTTGGCGCTCCGCCGGGCTGCCGGCGTTCCGGTTCCCCGACCCCAACGGCACCCGGTTCGCCAACGGTGCGCCGCCGCCGGCGCCGCCGGTGCTGGAGGGCACGCCGGATCATCCGGCACCCGCAGTGCCGCCGGGATCGCCGTGTTCCTACACACCGCCTGCTGACGGCTTGCCGCGGCCCGGAAATCCGTTGCCGTGCGCTGCGTCCGACCAAGGTCCGTTCGGCGCCGTCCCCGGTGGTTTCCCGGCGCCGCTCGACGTCGAGACGTCGGCGCCACACCCCGATGCGCTGCCGCCGGCGCCCGGCGTGCCGATCGCGGGCCGGCCGGGTGAGACGCCGCCGGCCGCTCCCGGTACGCCGGTGCCGCTGCCGGCCGACGCACCTCCGGGCGCGCGCACGGAACCGATCGGGCCGGTCGCCGGGCCCAACCCGCCGTTGCCGGCCCCGCCTGTTCCGGCGCCGGGCTGGGCGCCTCCGGGGCCCGGCCCGCAGCTGCCGGCGCCATTCATCACGCCCGGCGGGACGGGAGGCAGTAGTCAATGAGCACCATCTTCGACATCCGAAACCTCCGGCTGCCGAACGTTTCTCGCAGGGTGATATTCGCCGGAGCGTTAATAGTCATTCTGGCCATCGTCGGGGTGCTCGCCGGACGCGAGCTCTACTGGAAACTGACCACCACTTCGGTGGTCGCGTATTTTTCTGAGGCGATTGCGCTGTACCCGGGCGACAAAGTTCAGATCATGGGTGTGCGCGTCGGTTCGATCGACAAGATCGAACCGGCCGGTGACAAGATGCGAATCACCTTGCACTACAGCAATAAGTACAAGGTCCCGGCCAACGCCACCGCGTCGATCCTCAACCCCAGCCTGGTGGCATCGCGCACCATCCAGCTGTCACCGCCCTACAGCGATGGGCCCGTGCTCACGGACGGCGCGGTGATCCCGATCGAGCGCACCCAGGTGCCCGTCGAGTGGGACCACCTGCGGGATTCCATCAACGGGATCCTCCGGCAGCTCGGACCGACGCCCGAGCAGCCGAAGGGGCCGTTCGGCGACGTCATCGAATCCGCCGCGGACAACCTGGCCGGCAAGGGCGAAAAGATCAACGAAACCCTCAGCAGCTTGTCGGAAGCATTGACCGCGTTGAACGAAGGCCGAGGAGACTTTGTGGCGATTACGCGCAGCCTGGCACAGTTCATCAGCGCGCTGTACCGCAACGATCAACAGTTCGTCGCACTCAACGGCAACCTGGCCCAGTTCACCGGCTGGTTCACCGAATCCGACCATGACGTGGCCGATACACTCAAGCGGCTCGACGACGTGCTGGGCAATGTCCGAAAGTTCGTGAGCGACAACAGATCAACGCTAGCTCGTGATGTCAACAACCTTGTCGACGTGACCAACACCATCCTGCAACCCGAACCGCGGGACGGCCTGGAAACCGCATTACATGTGCTGCCCACTTTCGCGGGCAACTTCAACAACATCTACTCCCCGCTGCACAGCTCGCTGGTGGGGTTGTTCGTGTTTCCGAACTTCGCGAACCCCATTCAGTTCATCTGCAGTGCCATCCAGGCCGGCAGCCGACGGGGCTATCAGGACTCCGCCGAGCTGTGCGCGCAGTATCTGGCGCCGGTTCTGGACGCCATCAAGTTCAACTACCTGCCGTTCAGCGCGAACTTGTTCAGCTCGGCGACAACCTTGCCCAAGGACGTGGGGTACTCCGAGGAGCGGTTGCGCCCGCCGCCCGGGTACAAGGACACCACCGTGCCAGGGATCTTCTCGCGGGACACACCGTTCTCGCACGGCAACCATGAACCGGGATGGGTTGTCGCACCGGGGATGCAGGGCACTCCGGTCCAGCCGTTCACGGCGAACATGCTGACCCCGGAATCGCTGGCCGAGCTCATGGGTGGTGAAAACATCGCGCCGCCACCACCGGGAAACAACCTGCCCGGACCGCCGAACGCCTACGACGAGAGCAATCCGTTGCCGCCGCCGTGGTATCCACAGCCCGCACCGCCACCGCCGGCCGCGGCTGGTACCAACGGACAGACAGGCCCGGGTCAGTGAGCGCGGTGCCCGGGCGTCGCGGATTGCTGTTCCTACTGGCCTTTTTCATGGTCCCAGTGGTGTTGACGTCGTGCACCTGGCGTGGCATCGCGAACGTCCCGCTGCCGGTCGGTCATGGCGCTGCCTCGGGTCACATGACGATCTACGTGCAGATGCCCGACACGCTGGCGCTGAACACCAACAGCCGGGTAAGGGTTGCCGACGTATGGGTCGGCACCGTGCGTGACATCAGGCTGAAGAACTGGATCGCCACTCTGACGCTGGACGTTGATCCGGCGGTAAGGCTCCCGGCGAACGCGACCGCGAAGGTCGGCCAGACCAGCCTGTTGGGCACCCAGCACGTCGAGTTGGCCGCACCGCCAAACCCGTCGCCGCAGCCGTTGAAGAGCGGCGACACCATTCCTCTGATGAACTCCTCGGCCTACCCCACCGTCGAACGGACGCTGGCCAGCGTCGCGATAATCCTCAACGGCGGCGGCATCGCGAACCTCGACGTGATTCAAACCGAAATCCTCAAAATCCTCGACGGCCACGCCGATCAGGTCCGCGAATTCCTCGGGCGGCTGGCCACATTCACCGCCGCACTCAACCGCCAACGCGACGACCTCACTCGCGCAATCGATTCGACCAACCAATTGGTGACGATTGTCGCCAACCGCAGGGACACCCTGGATCGGGTGCTCACCGACATCCCGCCGCTGATCAAGCATTTCGCCGACACGCGTGACCTGTTCGCGAATGCCACCGAGTCCCTGGGCAGGTTCAGTGACGTCGCCAACCGGACGCTGGCCGATACCCGGCCGAACCTGCATCAGAGCTTGCAGTCGCTGCAGCGACCGTTGAACCAACTCGGGCGCGCCGCGCCGTACCTGATCGGCGCGTTGAAGCTGGGTCTCACAGCACCGTTCAACATCGACGACGTATCGAAGGTTGTCCGCGGTGACTATGTCAACGTGTCGGCCGCGGTCGACCTGACGCTGTCCACCATCGACAACGCGATCCTGAGCGGAACGGGGTACTCCGGGGCGTTGCGCGCCCTCGAGCAGGCGTGGGGACGGGACCCCGCCACCATGATCCCGGATGTCCGCTTCACGCCGAACCCGAATGACGCTCCGGGAGGACCGCTGGTGGAAAGGGGTGACTGAGAGATGTTGACTCGCTTCATCAAAACCCAGCTGGTGTTGTTGGTGGTGGTCGCGGTTGCCGCGGTGGTGCTCCTGGGCTGGTACTTCCTGCGGTTACCCAGCCTCGTCGGCGTCGGTCGCTACACGCTGTATGCCCAATTGCGGCAATCCGGGGGACTGTATCGGACCGCCAACGTCACGTACCGGGGCATCACCATTGGCACCGTCACCGCCGTCGAACCCACCGAGCACGGCGCGCGCGCAACGATGAGCATCGACAACGGCTACCAGATCCCGACCGATGCGTCGGCCAATGTGCACTCGGTGTCGGCGGTCGGCGAGCAATACCTTGACCTGGTGTCGACCCGCACCGGCGGTCCCTACCTGGCCGACGAGCAAACGATCGTCAAAACGACGGTCCCCAGCCAGATCGGCCCTGCACTGGACGCCGCCAATCGCGGATTGGCGGCGCTGCCCAAAGACAAGGTGGCGTCGCTGCTGCGCGAGACGTCGCAGGCGGTGGGCGGGCTGGGACCATCCCTGAGGCGCCTCGTCGACGCCACCCAGGCGATCGCCCACGACTTCAGGGGCAGCATCGACGACGTTGACGACATCATCGCTAATTCGGCACCCATCATCGACAGCCAGGTCAACTCGGGTGACGACATCGCGCACTGGGCCGCCAATCTCAACACTTTGACCGCGCAGATCGCGCAGCAGGACCAAGCCCTGCATGGCATTCTGGCCAACGCGGCGCCGACCGCCGATCAGGTCAACGACACATTCAGCGACGTGCGGGACGCGTTGCCGCAGACGCTGGCCAATCTCGAGGTCGTGATCGACATGCTCAAGCGCTACCACAATGGCGTCGAGCAGGCGCTGGTGTTCTTGCCCCAGTCGGGCGCGATCGCCCAGTCGGTTACCTCGGAATTTCCCGGCCAGGCGGCACTCGGCGTGGGCGCCCTGTCCCTCAACCAACCACCACCGTGCTTGACCGGCTTTCTGCCCGCATCGGAGTGGCGGCCAACGGCCGACACCACCATTGCGCCGCTGCCCGCAGGCAGCTACTGCAAGATCCCGATGGACGCGACGAATGTGGTTCGTGGAGCACGCAATTACCCGTGCGTGGACGTGCCCGGCAAGCGGGCGGCGAGCCCTCGGGAGTGCCGCAGCAAGGAGCCCTACGTGCCGCTGGGTACCAACCCCTGGTACGGCGACCCAGATCAGATCCTCACCTGCCCCGCGCCGGCCGCGCGTTGTGACCAGCCGGTGAAGCCGGGACAGGTGATCCCGGCGCCTTCAGTCAACAACGGTGTCAACCCGGCACCCGCCGATCGGGTGCCGGGCACACCACCGCCGGTCAGCGACCCGTTGCAGCGACCGCGGTCGGGAACCGTCCAGTGCAACGGACAGCAACCCAACCCCTGCATCTACACCCCGAGCGCGCCTCCCACCTCCATTTACGACGTGCAGAGCGGCTTGGTCGTAGGACCCGACGGTGTGGTGTATTCCGTTGAGAATTCGAAGAACACGGGCGAAGACGGGTGGCGGGAGATGTTGGCGCCGGCCCACTGAATCCAGGCCCGCCGTCACGCGGTAGCCGCTGCCGCCTGCAGTCGCAGCCGTAGCCCACTTGCCCGGACCGCGCGGCGACCCAGCGCGGCGCGTACTTCGGCCTCCGAGCCGACCACCCGGACCTTAACCTTGGCCCGGGTCACCGCGGTGTAGAACAGCTCGCGGGTCAGCAACCGCGAATCCTCGGGCGGCATCAGCACGGTGATCTCCTCGGCCTGGCTGCCCTGGCTCTTGTGGATCGTCATCGCATGCATGGTCTCGACGTCTGCCAGCCGGCCGGTCGCGAAAAACAGCGGCCCGGTGGCACCGGCAATGACGGCACGGAGGCCGTCCCGCGAACCGTCCTGGCCGGCGACGACCACCCCGGTATCACCGTTAAAGACCTTCAGACCATAGTCATTCGCCGTCACCAACAGCGGCCGACCGGCATACCACTCCAAGGACATCGGCTGGCCCGTTTCTTCCGCGAGCCAGCGCTGCACCTGCCGGTTCCAGTGCGAGGCCCCGTACGGTCCCTCCCGGTGCGCACACAAGAGCCGGTGCTCATCGAGTGTCCGCAACGCCACCTCGGCGGCGCCCAGCACCGCAGCCTCGCGCATCCGCAGCGCATGCGAAACCAGCACCGCACGCAGCCGATCGGCCGAGCCCCCCGGCTCGATCCACTCGATATGCTGGCCGCCGGCCCGCAACAACTCCACGGCGCGGTCTGCGTCGCCGGTCCGGATCGCTTCGGCCAGTGCACCGATCGACTCCCCGAACCGATGCTTCGTGCGCAGGACAGCCACCCGCACGTCGCGCCGGGCCCTCAGCCCCTCCACCAAGTCGGCCAGCACGGCACCGGCTTCGACGGAGGCCAGCTGGTCGGGATCGCCCACCAGGATCAGCCGCGTGCCCGGGCGTACGGCTTCCAGCAAGCGGGCCATCATCGTCAACGACACCATCGACGTCTCGTCGACGACGATCACGTCGTGCGGCAGCCGGTTGCCGCGATTGTGCTTGAACCGGACCGACGTATCCGGTCGGGAGCCCAACAGCCGGTGCAGCGTTGTCGCCTGCAGGCCGGCCAGCCGCGCCCTGTCCACCGGCTCGAGCTGCTGCACCTCGGCGGCCACCGCCTCGGCCAGCCGCGCGGCGGCCTTACCCGTCGGTGCGGCCAGGGCGATTCGGGGCCGCGCAGCGCCGGCGCGCTCGGCCTGCCCGGCCAGCAGCGCCAGCAGCCGCGCGACCGTGGTGGTCTTGCCGGTGCCGGGTCCTCCGGTGAGCACGGTAACCGCCTGCGACAGCGCGATTTCGGCGGCGGCCCGTTGCTCGTCATACCCAGGCGGGAACAGCCGCTCGAATGCCGGTGTGTCGCCGATTGCTGCGGACACCGACAGCGCCAGCAGGTCGACGCACACCTGCTCTTCCTCGAGCCAGTACCGGTCCAGGTACAGCAGATCGCCGAGCAGTCGCAGCACCGGCGGAGATCCGAGCAGCGGACTGGCCCGCACGGCGGTCATCCAGGCCTCGGCGTCGGGCCACGGCAGGTCAGCCACTCCGACCTGCGCCGGCGCCGCGCGCAGGTCCACGCACACCGAGCCGCCCCGCAGCGCGCGCACCACCAAGGCGAGCGCCAGCGCCACTCGCTCGTCGGGTTCACCGGCGAGCTCCGTAAGTCGCTGAGCCACATGGACATCCGCGGCCTCGAAGACGCCGGCATCGCCGAATGGCCGCAGCAATCCCGCGGCGTCGATCGCCTCGACCGTCACGCTGCTGCCCTCCCCGCGTCGAGCAGGTCCGACAACGCCGCGACCAGCGACGACGGTGGCTGCCAGCTGAACACCCCGGACGGCTGCCCGTCGAGCACCGGGGTGTCGGCGCCGCACATCCCCCGCACGAACAGGTAGAGGACGCCGCCAAGATGGCGGGCCGGGTCGTAGTCCGGCACCCGCCACCGCAAGAACCGGTGCAGCACAGCGCAGTACAGCAGCGCCTGCAGTGGATAGTCCGAATGCAACATCGCTTCGACCAGCCGCGGCCGCTGGTAGTCGGCGGCGGTCAGCGGCCGTTCCGGATCTCCGAGCCAGTTGGTCTTGTAGTCCACCACCAGATAGCGATGCCCGGCACTGCCGGGGACCCGCAACACGGCATCCACCGAGCCGGTGAGGTATCCGCGCAATGACTGGCCGCCCAGCGCGCGGCCAGTCAACCGATCGGCGTAGGACGCCAGCGCGTCATCGGTCGGCAGGTGCTCGCGCAGCAACATCCCCACGTCCGCCAGACGGATATCGGGCGCCCGCGACCGCAGCTCGCCGCCGCCGAGTGGAAGCTCGAAGTCCAACTCTCGCAACCGATCCCGTAATCCGATCTGTCGCAGCGTCAGACCGCCGGCCAGCGGGCCCAACGAAGTCTCGTGCATCGGCACCAGCGCCGCGGCCAGCACCTCCGGAGCCACCTGCACCGGCCACCACACCGAGTGCCTCCGGATGTGCGCCTGAAGCTCGCCGGCCAGATCAGCGGCCAGCGGGTCGGCAGTCTCGAGGACGGCGTGCACCAGTGAGCCGAACTGCGCGCCCGCCGGCAGGTCGGCCATCGGCGACAGCAAGCCGGTCTCGGTCAAGGTCAAGGTCTCGGTCTCGGCCTCGGTCAACGGGATTTCGCCGGCCTCGTCGTCCAGTTCGGTGACCTCGGGCTCGCTGCTGACGCCGGTGGTCGCCGCCGCACTGATCAGACTCGAATAGGAGGTGCGGCGCCAAGCTGTGTCGATGCTGCGATGAAAGTGCCGGCTAGCGAGGTGCATCGGCGCCGGCGCGGGGGGAAGCGAAGGCGCGACGGCTATCGACGCGTCCTCGATCACCGGGCCACCCGCGGCCTCCCACTCACGCAGCCGGGCCATCGCGTCGTCGTCGGAGATCTTGGCGGGCTCGCACCGGTCGGGCACCAACGAGTCGCCGGGCCGGCGACCACGCAGTAGTCGCGACAGGCCGCCGTTGGGTTCGTCGAAGGCGGGCGACCACCACGCCACCACCTGCGACTGCGCGCGGGTCATCGCGACATAGGTCAGCCGGCTGTCGTCGCTGGCATCCTCCCTGCGGCCCAGCATCTCGACGGCCCGGAAGTCCGGACTGTCCCTGCCACCGATATGCAGGCAGCGCACGCCTTCGTCGTGGAACAGCACCACGTCGCGGTCCTGGGTATTGCGGTTGAACGCGAACGGCAGATACACGATCGGGTATTGCAGACCCTTGCTGACAAACACCGTCATGATCTGCACGGCGGCCGCGTCACTGTCGAGTCTCCGGTTGTGTTCCGTTGCGCCGCTGCGTTCTTCGCGTTGGCTGCGCAGCCAGTCGCGGAGCGCGGGCAGGCTGTGGTGCTCGCGGTGCGCGACCTCCTGCAGCAACTGCGCGATGTGCGCCAGGTCGGTCATGTGACGCTCACCGTCCTGCCAGGACAGCACGCGATCGCCCATGCCTCGCAGCTGCGCGGCCTCGAAGATGGCCGCGACACCGCGTTCCCGGGCGTGCCCGGCCCATTCGCGCAGCGTCTCCGCGAGCCGATCGGTCAGCGCATCACCGCCGGCCGACAGCGATTCCGCGGTCTCGCCGAAGAACATGGTCGACGCCGCGGCGCGCACCAGGCCCGGACGGTGCGGTTGGTCGAACGCCTCCAGCAGGCACAGCCAGTCGTCGGCGGCCTTCGACGCGAACACGTCGGAGTCGCCGGTGTACACCGCCGGAACGCCCGCGTCGCACAGCGCCTTGAAGCATGCCCTGGCATCCTTGTGCTTCGCCACGATCACGGCGATGTCGTGGGCCTGCAGTCGTCTGCCGGCGAAAGTTGCGCCATTCGCCAGCAGCGCGCGGATATCGGCGGCGAGGTCGGCGCCGATATGCGCCCGCAGCTCTTCGATCGGCAAGTTTTGAATACCGCTGCGCCCCAATGCCGCTCGACGCACCACCCGCAACCGGAACGGATCGTTGCGCGGCGCACCCGCGAGTCGGTGGCCCTGGTGGTGCGCTTGGACGTCGTCTACCACGATCGCGGAGTCGCCGAGTTGGGCGCCGCGCAGCACCACCTGTAGCCGTTCGATGAGCGCCGCATCGCTGCGCCAGTTGGTGGCCAGCGTCTTCTTCTCGCCCGCAGTCTCTGCCGCCCGCAGATACGTCGCGATGTCACCGCCGCGGAACGCGTAGATGGCCTGCTTCGGATCACCGATGAGAATCACGGTGGAGCGCCCGCTGAACGCGCGGTCGATCACCTGCCATTGCACCGGGTCGGTGTCCTGGAACTCGTCGACCATGACGATCGGCCAACGTTGATACATGCGCACCCGTGCGGGAGAGTCTTCGGTGGCCAGCGCGTCGGCCAGTCGGCTCAACAGGTCGTCGTAACCGAGAACGCCCTGGCGCCGCTTGCGGGTATCCAGTTCGGCGAGAACGTCTTTGGCGAAGCCGACGCAAACCGCCGCGTGTGAGCCCGGCTGCGGGTCACGTGGCCGCAGCTGTGTCGACGGGTTCTTGACCACTTCGCGCGCCAGTCGCAGCGCGTCGGCATAGGCCAGCGCCGGGTCGTTGCGCTCCCGCCCGAAGTGGGCCAGGTACAGATCGTCGACGATCTCGACGACCAGCTCGTCGAGGCTCTCGAGCAGGGTCACACCGGCGTCGGTGTCGCCGGCCACCCCCAGGGATTTCAGCACCAGCTGGCAGAACTGGTGCGTGGTGGCGATCGTCGCCGCGTCGAAGCCGGCCAGGGCATCGCGCAGCCGCTGCCTGCGCAGCGCGCGCTCGTCATCGGTGCCCGTCAGAAGGTGCGCCACCAACTGGTTGTCGCCGACGGCGGCCGGATCCTCGAAAGCGTGTACAGCATGCACGATTTGGGAGCGAACACGCTCCCTCAGCTCCTGGCTGGCCGCCCGGCTGAACGTGATGAGCAGCATCTGATCCAGCGTCGACTGGCCCTCGGCGACGTAGCGGGTCACCAGGCCGGCCAACGCGAAGGTTTTGCCGGTGCCGGCGCTCGCCTCCAGCACCGTGGTGGAGCGTTCGGCGGGCAGCGCGCCCAATAGGTTGAAGCGATCCATCAGGTCGGGGCCTTTTCGGCGCGCAGCAGCGGCAGCCAAAGCCGGGCGGCATAGGCGCCCAGCCGGTTGTCTTCGCCGTCGCATTCCTCGCCGGGCCGCACGGGCTGCATGAGGTCGGTCAGCCGCGCGGCTCTGCCCCATGCCTGCACGTGGGCGGGCGCCTGATCCTCCGCGGGGTACCGTTCGGACTTCCACCGGTAGCGCGCTTCGCGTACCGGATCGTCGCCGCACTGGCGGGCGGCCGCCCAGGCATACGACGTCTTGATGGGCAACGGAATCGGCTCCCGGCGTCCTGCGTCGTAGATCGCCACCAGCTCACGCAGCACGTCGGCGGCGTCACCTTGGGGCTGGCCCAGCGCGGCCACCCGCGGGGTGACGCCTCTCTTGGGGCGGCCGATACACACCGCCGACCAGGCGCGGGCCCCGTGGTGAGCGATCAACGCCAGCAACGGAATCCAGGACTCGAGCAGGTGCTTGCCGTCGAGCCTGGAATATGTCGCTGACACCAGCCGCGTGTCGTACACCGGCGACACCGTGCCCGTAAGCCGTCGTCCGGAGCTGAGGTCGACGTTGACGTCGTACGCCCGCGCGGCCGCCTGGCGGTATTGCCGCGCCGCCGTCGCCAAAAGGGCGGCCTGATCGCGGATCTCGGTTGCTTTTCGCCACCCCAGCTGGCCCGGCGGCAGCGTGCCCCGGCGCCACTCCGCCTGGCGTGCGTCATCCGGCGTCATCCCGCTCAGGATGTCGCCCAGCATCCGGTCGCCGACCGTCCACTCCTCGAGGCTGTTGATGTCGACCGGCATCGCATCTGCCACACCGTCGACGTCGCGCGGGAGCGTGAACCCCAGCGCCCGGAAGAATCCCTTCACCGGGTCTTTGAAGAACTCGACGAGGTCGGCGAGGATGACGTCGTCGGCGGGCAGTGGCGGCAGCGGCCGAGAGATGAACTGCGGCATTTCGCCGCGTTGGCCGACGGCCACCCGCGCCGCCCGCAGTACGGTCGGGTCGAAGCTGAACGGGACTTTCGGCACCAGCTCGCCGGGCATGACGTTGCGAACATCGAAGGGCTGCAACGGATGCTTCACGACGATGCGCTCGCGGATGTTCCCCCGCCGGTTATTCGGCACGGTCACGTCGAGGGTGTCCAGCAGCTCGGCCAGCGGCACCGCGGGCGGGCGTGGCTGGCCCGAATACTCGTTGGCCCCGGTGTAGGTGATCACCAATTTCTCGGTGGCCGCCCCGATGGCGTCGAGCAGCAATTGCCGGTCCTCCGAACGGATATCGCGTTCGCCGGTCATCGGGTCGCGGGCCAGCACGTCGTCGCCATCGACGACACCGAGGCGTGGGAACACCCCGTCATCGAGTCCGACCAGGCAGACCACCCGATGCGGCACCGAGCGCATCGGCACCATGGTGCACACCGTCAGCGTGCCGGTGCGGAAGTTGGCCCGCGTGGGGCGTCCGGACAGGTGCCCGTCGAGCAGCGCCCGGATATCCGGCAGCCGCAGCAGGGTCTCGGCCCGCGCACCGGCCCCGCCCATTTGCACGGCCAGCACCTCGCCGAACTCGCGCTGCATTTGGCTGGTCTGCCAGCTGTCCGAATCGTCGACGTGCGCCAACAGGGTAATGCCGTCGGTGAGGGCGGCCAGCCACTCGCGCAGCGGCCGCGCCCTCGTGAGCGAGTCGACCACGTGCTTTAGCCGGCCGACGAATTCGGCGAACTGGCCGGCCAATTGAACCCGGTTGCTGCTGACGTCATCGAGGGGCAGCGTCGAGCCGATCCAGGCGTGGGAGTCGTCGGACATCGCCACCCCGGCCAATACCCGGTCGATGCCGAAACGCCAAGTGTTGTGCACGAAGTCGACGTGATACGGCCGCCGATGCTGCTGGTCGAAA
>Ga0210389_10000280_pt1 | contig 51931 bp, 40 predicted proteins | sample IncBWH28OmetaG_FD_160127 | JGI IMG/M metagenome (GOLD analysis project Ga0210389, IMG submission 160127) | Forest soil microbial communities from Barre Woods Harvard Forest LTER site, Petersham, Massachusetts, United States - Inc-BW-H-28-O ... | reverse complement strand
GTACGGCCACGGCAAGCGCATCAGCGTCCTGAGCGATTACACGTTCGCGGTGTGGGACATCGACGGCGACACCAATAAAGACAAGTTGGTGAACATCGGCAAGGCGTACTCAGGGTTAACCGACGCAGAAATCGCCGAGATGACGCAATGGTTCCTCGACCACACGATTGAAGATCAAGGATTCCGACGCGTCGTCGAACCTAAAATCGTGCTGGAGGTCGCTTTCAACAACATGATGCGCTCCAGCCGCCACGAGAGCGGTTACGCGCTGCGGTTTCCACGCATCATCCGCCTGCGGTCGGACAAATCGGCAGAAGAGGCAGACACGATTGAGCGGGTGCGGGAAATATACGACCAACAACGGGAATAGCAGCCACCGGCGCTTCAGTGGCTGTGGTGATGATGGTGCTCTTCGCTCTCACCCACAGGGATCACGCAGCCGTGCGCCACTTCACACACCACGTGCTCGAACTGGATGGTCGTGTGGACGATGCGAAAGTCATGCATCAGGCACTCTTTCACGTCGCGCAAAATGCGCTCGCTGACCGACGGAGGAATGTCGGCAATCGAAATGTGGCAGGAGAGAGCGTGCGTCTCTGACCCAATGCTCCAGACGTGGAGATCATGCACGTCATTGACCCCGCCAATCGCGCGGATGGCGGATTCGATCTTTTCCAGCTTCATGCCCCGCGGCGTGCCTTCCAGCAGAATATTGAGCGTCTCGCGCACAATGCCGAAACCCGACCACAGGATTAGCGCGCCGATGCCGAACGACAAAGCGGAATCGATCCAGTAGTTCCCCGTGACCAAAATCGCCCAGCCCCCGGCAATCACAGCCGCGGTCGACAGCGTATCTCCCACTTCATGTAGCAGCGCGCTACGAATATTCACGTCCCCGCCGGAACCCTTGCTTGAGCGATACAGCAGTAGCGAGATAACCCCGTTCATCACCACGCCCGCGGCCGCGACCCACATCATCACACTGGCCTGTACATGCTCGGGATGCTGCAGTCGCCGGAAGGCCTCGTAGAAAATGAAGAACGAAACCGCAACCAGCGAAGTCGCATTGACCAGCGCAGCCAGCACTCCGGCGCGGTGGTAGCCGTAGGTCTTAGTCGAATTGGCAGGGCGCGACTGGAAATAGACCGCGACCAGCGACAGCAGGAGCGCCAGGAAGTCGGAAAGGTTATGCCCTGCTTCCGACAGTAGCGCCAGGGAATGGGCGCGAATCCCAGCCCCAACCAGCAGCACGATGTAGGCCAGGGTCACCCCGAGCGATATCTTCAAGACCCGCGTGGGACCGCCCGCGCCATGAGCGTGCACGTGCATGCTTCCAGTGTAAGGGGGCAGGGCGCAGCCTTCAAGCGCGTCCGGCTCCTTCACTAGGCTCCTCTCCGGCCGCGAAAACACAGATTGAACTTAAGTTGCTTCCCAGAATGCCGATGTGCGGTAGAGACAGAAGGCAAGCGACAGCGGACCTCTATGGACGACATCGTTAAGGAATTTCTCAGCGAAAGCAATGAGAACCTGGACCGCCTGGACCAGGAACTCGTAAAGCTGGAGGGCGAGCCTTCCTCCAAAGAGCTTCTGGCCAGCATTTTTCGGACGATCCATACCATCAAAGGAAGTTGCGGATTCCTGGGTTTTACTCGACTGGAAAAGCTGACCCATGCGGGCGAAAATCTACTCTCCCGACTGCGCGACGGCGAATTGGCGCTGAACGAGGAGATCACCAGCGGTCTGCTCGCTATGGTGGACGCGGTCCGATGCATGCTCGGTGCCATCCAAGCCTCGAGCGAAGACGGCGACGAAGACTATTCGGCTCTCATCGGACTGCTTGCACATTTGCAGGCCGGGTCTTCGGCGGCAGCGCCTAGCCCTGCGCTCGAAGCACCGCGTGAGTCCCGGCCCACCGCCGACAACCATCATTCGACGAAGAAAACAGAAGCCAATACAAAGCCGAAAAAGCCAGGGCGCAAACCGAAGCTCGCCAAGGTTTCCCCTGACCCGACCAAGATCGGCGGAGTCCTCGTTGAGCGCGGGCAAGTCCGCCCCGAAGATCTTGCTCTGGCCCTCGAGATACAGGAAAAAGGCCGACACAAGATTGGCGAAATTCTGGTCGCCCAGGGCGCGGTCAGCCCCGAGGACGTGTTCGCGGCTCAGAAGACGGTGGAATCGCGTCACCCAGACTCGGTCGACACCATACGCGTGGCCGTCACTTTGCTCGACCGGCTGATGAATCTGGTGGGGGAACTGGTGCTGGCGCGCAACCAGTTGCTGCAGTTTTCCAACACCCTGCAGGACACCCGATGTCAGGCGGTCTCACAACGGGTGAATCTCATCGCCACCGAACTGCAGGGAGAAGTCATGAAGACCCGCATGCAGCCCATCAGCAATATCTGGAGCAAATTACCTCGCACCGTGCGGGATCTGTCTGTCGGCTGCGGCAAGCAAGTCCGGCTCGAAATGGAGGGCCAGGACACTGAACTGGACCGGACGATCATTGAGGCCATCAAAGATCCTCTGACTCATCTGATTCGTAATGCCATGGACCACGGGATCGAAGACCCCGAGGCCCGCCAGCGCGCGGGCAAACCGGCAACGGGAACACTGACCTTGCGTGCTTTCCACGAAGGTGGCCAGGTCAACATCGAAATCAGAGACGACGGCGCCGGATTGAACAGCGACCGCATCCGACGGAAGGCGATTGAACGCGGCGCAATCACCGCACAGCACGCTGCGAAAATGCCCGAGCTGGAAATCTTTAATCTGATCTTTCTTCCCGGGTTTTCTACCGCCGAGAAGGTCACCAAGGTATCTGGGCGCGGCGTAGGCATGGACGTGGTGAAAACCAATGTGGAGAAAATCGGAGGTGCGGTCGACATACATTCGACGCCCGGACAGGGCACCACAGTGCGCGTAAGAATTCCCCTGACTCTCGCAATTATTCCGGCGCTGATCGCGACCTGCGCCGGCGAACGGTATGCCATACCGCAAGTCAGCCTTTCGGAGCTCGTACGCTTGGACTCCGCGGAGAGCGGAAAGGGGAGCGGAAAAGGGATCGAACTGGTCCAGGGCGCTCCGGTTTATCGCCTGCGCGGACGCTTGCTGCCTCTGGTCTTCCTGGACCGGGAGCTGGGAGTCCGGGATAAGGCCGGAAAATCAGGCTCCTCTGCGGTCAACATCGTTGTACTGCAGGCCGGAGATCGGCAGTTCGGGCTGGTCGTGGATGAAATCGCCGACACCGAGGAAATCGTGGTCAAGCCGCTGAACAAGCAGCTGAAGGGGATCAACTCCTACTCGGGCGCCACTATTATGGGCGACGGTAGGGTGGCGCTAATACTCGACGTGCTGGGGTTGGCGCAAAAAGCCAGAGTGCTCGCAGAAGCGAACCAGCCCGCTCCTGTCGGAGGACAGACCGAAGCTGGCGGACAGAAAGTCTCGGACGAACACACCCTGCTCCTGGCCCAGAACGGGCCGGAGGGGCGCGTGGCCATTCCGCTGGCCATGGTAGCGCGCCTTGAGGAATTCCCGCGAACGGTCGTCGAGTACGCAGGCCTCCAGGAAGTTATGCAGTACCGCGGACAGATCATTCCTCTGCTGCGTCTGTCCCGAATCATTTCCACCACCTCGGACGCCGAAAAACAGGCGAGCACAACATCGATCCACGTCGTTGTGTATTCCGAGGGGAACCGCACCGTGGGCCTGATCGTGGATCGCATCGTCGACATTGTGGAGCAGCACGATGCGGTTGAGACGCTCAGCCCCCACGCTGGCGTCCTGGGCTCGTTCGTCAGCCAGCATCATGTCACCGAGTTGCTTGATCTGCCCGCCATTATTCGTGCTGCCATCCCCGGACTTCTGGACGCAGTCCCGCTTGAGGCCCCGATAATATTAGGACTGATTCCACGCCGTGACAGCGGCCTCGTGTCGGCCGATAGCGCAAGCTGAAGCGACGCGGAGTCGGGATCAATGGTGGACCGTTCCGATCGGGCGCCGCTAGCGCCACGCTTCGCGCACACGCACCGCCTAAGAATATGGCCGCGTACGCCGGCAACTAAGAGAGAGCACACGAAAGAAAACCAATTGCCAGAAGCTGCTAAAAAGCGAGTGCTCCTGATCGACGATGGCGCGGCAGTCCGCAGTGCACTGTCACTGGCCCTCGCCAACGACCCAGATCTCGAGGTCGCAGGCTTTGCTGCCAACGGGCGAATTGCGCTGGCGAGGTTTTCCGCCTTGAAGCCCGACATTGTCCTACTCGATTTCGAAATGCCGGAGATGGACACGCTCGCCACGGTTCGCGAACTGCGCAAGAACGACCCCCACGTTCCCATCATAATGTTCAGCAATCTGAGCGAGCGGGGAGCTGCGGTCACGCTGGAGGCTCTGTCACTGGGGGTTACCGATTATGTTACCAAGCCCAGTCGTGCCGACATGGCGGCCACCCTCGACGCCATCTCCCGGGATCTCATCCCAAAGGTTCGTGCTCTCTGCCATCTGCCCGAAGCACACAACAAGATTATCCCGGCGGCAAAGCCGAAAACGCAGGCACCGCCTGCCATTGCTTCCCTTTCGCCGCGACTTCGATCCCCGGTACAAATTGTGGCGGTTGGCGTCTCCACTGGAGGACCGGACGCACTGGCCCGGGTTCTGCCTTCCTTGCCGGCAAACTTTCCCGTGCCGGTGGTCATCGCACAGCATATGCCGCGAGTTTTTACATCCTTACTAGCGGCACGCCTCTCGGCAAAATCGTCGCTGCCCGTGCGGGAGTGCGTTTCCGGTGAATCACTCAAGCCCGGTTGTGCGGTGATCGCACCGGGAGATTTTCACATGGTACTCAGCCGGGAAGATGGATCGGTTCACCTGAGGACGCATCAAGGCCCGAAGGTAAATTTTTGCCGACCGTCGGTGGACGTGCTTTTCCAGTCCATCGCCCGTACATTCGGAGCGCACGCTCTGGCCGTGGTTCTCACAGGCATGGGACAGGACGGCCTCAAGGGTTGCGAAGCTCTGCATGGGTTAGGCGCCCAGATCTATGTGCAGGACGAAGCCAGCAGCGTGGTCTGGGGCATGCCCGGCCTGGTGGCTCGGAGCGGGCTGGCTGACAAGATTCTGCCGCTCGATCACATTGCCGCCGCGATCGTTTGCGCCACGGTAATGAAAATTGCCGCGCGAACGAAAGGCTGAGATTTCGCCTCACTTGCAGCCTCACGATTCAATTGTTGTCAAGATTAGATCTGGATCCGACTAGATCTTGGTCATGCTAAATCTTCGTCGGGCTAGCCCTTGGTCAAGCTGTCGAGGTAGCGGTTGTTGTAAAACGTGGTCGTCTTCTGCACAAACTCGAGAATCTTGAACATCCGCTCGCGGCCTTCCCGGTTTACTTCCCGAAACTGGACAGCGACGCCGGTGCCAGGATCGAGTCTGGCCACAACCCCCTCCGCTGTCAGGCTGGGGTCGTCCATCGAAAATCCAACTTTGATCTTGGTGCCCGGCGCAAGAATGTTGCTAGTTTCCACAAAGCAGCCGCCCAGGCTCACGTCGGTAATATTTGCGAACAGGGGCGCTCCTCCCGCCTCGGTTTGCAGCTCGATGGTCACCCGGCACTTCATGCGCGGGTGCGACCGGCGGTCTTTGTAAGAAAGCTCCTTCTGCTTTTCCAGATACATGCGGCGGTCGGCTTCGGCCAGAAGTTGTTCCGCGTCGTTGCCGTCGTCAGGAAATAGCGCGCGCCCCACGCTCAGCGAGAGAATGTCTTCGCCGCAAACTTCGTTCCCCGCCTGCCGGGCCAGTGCTCGCATCTGCTCAGCTTTCTTACTGGCCGCATCCGGCGTAAGTCCAGGGGCGATCACCACGAATTCGTCACCGCCCATGCGCGCGACATAATCGTATTCGCGGCTGCTATCTTTCAGCGCCTGCGCAAAAAGGCGTAGCACGCGATTGCCCTCGAGATGCCCGAAGCGGTCATTGATCTGTTTGAAACCGTCCATGTCAGAGACCATGACGGTCAACGACGTGTTGTCGCGCTTGCACCGGGCCAGTTCGCGGTCGAGCTGCAGGAACAGAGAGCGAGCGTTCGGAAGGCCGGTGAGGTAGTCGGTAATCGCCGAGTTTTCCGCCTGCGCGTATTTAAGCGCATTCTCGATCGACAGCGCCATTTTGCCACTGACCGCGAGCAGAATGCGGAGATGATCGGTGGTGAAGCCGTCGCGTTCGGCGCGGTAGAGCGCAAGAACGCCGATCACTCCAGAAACACCCTCCAACGGCACCGCCAGAGCAGAGCGCAGCGTGCTGAACTTCGTCGGATCGTTTAGATACCCCGGCTCGACGGACGGGTTCCCATTGATGATCGGCTTGCGATTGTGCGCCACCCAGCCCGAGAGGCCCTGCCCGAGGGGAATCCGCAACGAAGAAAACAGACGGTAGTTGTCGCCGTTCACGTACTCAGGAACCAGCTCTTCCTCGCGCTTGATGTAAATGGCAATGGCATCGTAGGGCACCATCGGCTTCAGCTTCACCGAGAATACCGAAAGGGTTTCGATCAAACTGAGGGAAGCGCCCAAATCCTGGCTGAGTTCGAACAATGATTGTGCTTCCTGCCGAGCCGCTGCGATAGAAGACAGGAATGTGGTTTCGCGTCCCACGTAATCCTGCGCAGTTGCGTTCTCAAAGCCGGCCGCGGGTTCGAGGCCGCGCTCGATTTTGATGGCCGTCGAGAGCGGGCCCGCGGGATCCTGCGACGACTTGGCCACAGCCAGCCGCTCCAGGTGCTGGTAACGCTTCTGCAAAATGTCGACAACCTTCGGATCGAACGACTTGCCCGATTCCGCAGACAGCTTCTGCATGACCTCCCGCAGCGGCAACGCTCGCCGGTACTGGCGATCGGACGCAAGCGCATCGAGATAGTCAACAGCTGAAAGAATTCGCGCCCCGATCGGAATTTCCGCTCCCTTCAATCCCAGGGGGTAGCCCGAGCCGTCCCACTTCTCGTGGTGGGCGCGCACAATGGGTACCACGGGGTACGGGAAACGCACGCGTTCCAGAATCTCCGCACCCACCAAAGTGTGAATCTTCATCTTCTCGAATTCCTCAGGACTGAGGCGCCCAGGCTTCGAGATGATGTGTTCCGGCACCGCAAGTTTCCCGATGTCGTGAAGAAGCGCGGCAGCGTGCAGCGCTTCCAGCTCCGGCCCATCCACTCCCAACTCTTTCGCGACTTCAATAGCGTAGACCCGGACGCGCTGCAGGTGCTCGTGCGTCGTGTGGTCCTTGGCTTCGATGGCCAGCGCCAGCGCCTCAATCGTCCGCAGATGCAGGTTCGCCATTTCCTCGACGTGGCGTTTTTCGTCCTCCAACTTGCCGAGGTAGAGGCGGTACGAGCGGTAGATCAGGTAGACCGCTGGCACCATGAGCAGGGATGTTTCCCAGTTGAAGGTCTGGTTCAGCCACGCGATCGTGCCCGCGATTCCGGCTCCTACCAGGTAGTACGGGAAGGACCAGAAATAACAATCCACCAAAATGCGCGTGAGGGGCCGGCGTTCGGTGAGCGAAATCACAGTCGCGATCGAGCCCGCGTTCGCGATGAAATACACCGTAGCCGACACGCCCAGCAGGATCGGGCGGTTCGCGATCAGCAGGTTCGCCAGCGGATGGTGGTACACCACATAAGCCAGCGCCGTCGACACAGATCCCGCGCACACGTTGAACGTCACCTGCATCGCCTTGGGGCGTTCCGGGTACAGGCACTGCGCCAGCATCGACACCGCGCCCAGAATTAGCGTTTCGGTCAGGCTGAGCTCCAGCACGCCAATCAGGATGAACAGAAAGTTCACTGACAGCGTGCCGGTAATGCCAGGCAGATTTACCTTGAGCCGCGACGCCAGTATGGCGATGCCCAAATAACAGATGAACTCGGCAATGTTCTTGCTGCTTTGGTGAACTCCTCCGTAGATGAGCGTTCCCAGTCCAGCGATCACGATCAAGCTGATGTATAGCTTGGCCGCGCGAGACAGTCCTCTCCACGAGCGCGAGTGCGCAGGCAGACCTATGGCGATGCCGCTTGCACCAGTCATTGAGTAAGCACACTGCGACCGAAGAAATACCCAGCCATTCCCATAAATACCAGCTAACATATTTAGAAACAACGATTTAGGGATTTCTAGAGAAACTTCGGTAACTTGCGGGAGACCTAACGGGACACTGGCGGCCCTTGTCCCTAGAAACAATTTATGGTGGGGCGCTTGTAAGTCTAAGAACCGATTACAGTTCGCCGCTGAGGCCAATTCGTTGATTAAACCGAGTGCGAAACATCCTCTTCCGCCACGTCCTCGTCGTTGGCGGCCGTCGAGGCCGTCGCGGAAGACTTTCCGCGCCGCATGGCCACAATTCCAGTACGCACCATTTCCAACACACCGTAGGGGCGGAGCACTTCAAGCAGGCCGTCAATCTTATCTTCCGCCCCCGTGATTTCAATGGTCAGCGACTCGGGAGCAACGTCCACCACACGCGCGCGAAAAACGCTGGCCAGCTCCAGCACGTGGGACCGAGCCTCATGCGTGGCCGCCACTTTGATCATGGCCAGGTCGCGAATAATCGCAGGCTGCTTGGTAATGTTTTCGACCAGCAGCACGTTGACGAGTTTGTAGAGATTAGCCTCAATGCGGCGCGCCTGGTCGTGGTCGGCTTCGACCGTAATCGTCATGCGCGAGACCTCTGGCTTCTCGGTCCGGCCCACCGTCAGCGAATCAATATTGAAGGCGCGCCTGCGAAACAGCGACGCCACGCGCGTCAGCACTCCCGGCTTGTTTTCCACGTATACCACGTAAGTGTTCAGCATGTTCGCTCTTCGCCGTCTCCACTCGCCGTCTTTCGTGACTTGTCTATTCGTCCCCGGCCGTCTCGACGATCTTACTGGGCCGCCGGATCATCTCATGCAACGACGCTCCCGCCGCTACCATGGGATACACCGTGTCTTCTTGTTCCACGCAAAAATTAATCAGCACCGGCCCGTCGTGCTGCCGAGCCGCCCGCACCGACGGCACCACTTGCGAGCGCTCTGTAACCGTCATGCTGCGAATGCCGTAAGCCTCGCCCAGTTTGGCGAAGTCCGGATTCAGCAGGGGCGTCGCCGCATAGTTGCGTTCGTAGAAAAATTCCTGCCACTGCCGCACCATCCCGAGAAAACCGTTGTTGATGATGGCAATGTTCACCTTCAGCTTCTCCTGCACAATGGTCGCAAGTTCGCACAGCGTCATCTGAAAGCCGCCATCGCCCACGACCACCCAAACTTCCGCCTCCGGTCGCGCAACCTTGACGCCGATCGCTGCCGGCAGCGCAAAGCCCATCGTTCCCAACCCTCCAGAAGTGATCAGGCTGCGCGCCTTCTCGTGCTTGTAGTACTGCGCCTCCCACATCTGGTGCTGGCCGACGTCGGTCACCACCACGGTTTCGCGATCGCGAGTTTCGCGCCACAGATCGTTAATCACGTGCGCCGCGTAAAGATGTCCGCTGTCGGGCAAGTTCTGAATGTCACGCACCGCGGCATCACCCTTTAGTTTGTCGATGGAGTCGAGCCACTCGCTTCGGTCAATCGTCTCCACCTTCGGCAACAATTCATGCAGCACTTCCCGCAAGTCGCCGACCAGCGGCACATCCACCTTCACGTTCTTGTTAATCTCGGCCGGATCAATCTCAATGTGAATCTTCTTTGCATTCGACGCGTAGGTCTTCAAGTTCCCAGTCACGCGATCGTCAAACCGCATGCCGAAAGCCAGCAGCAGGTCGGCCTCCTGAATCGTATGATTCACCCAGGCCTCGCCGTGCATTCCCATCATCCCGAGATTCAGCGGATGCGATGCCGGAAACGCGCCGATGCCCAGCAGCGTCAGTGCGACCGGAATGCCAGCGCGCTCGGCAAACTCGCGTACTTCATTCATCGCTCCCGAAATGATGATGCCGTGGCCAGCCAGGATCACGGGCCGCTTGGAACTGTGGATCAGTTCCAGCGCTTGCTGATATTCTTTCGTTTCCGGCGACAGATCCGGACGATATCCGGGCAGTTGCGGCTTGGCTGCTTCCCAGTCGAATTCGCAAGTCGTCTGCTGCGCGTCTTTTGTGATATCCACCAGTACCGGCCCTGGGCGCCCGGAGCGTGCCACATAAAAAGCTTCGCGAATCGTGCGCGCAACTTCGCTCGCGTGCGTCACCAGATAATTGTGCTTCGTGATGGGCAGCGTGACGCCCGTGATATCGGTTTCCTGAAATGCGTCCGACCCAATCAGCTTGCTTCCCACTTGCCCAGTAATGCAGACGATCGGCGACGAATCGAGCATGGCCGTGGCGATCCCAGTGACCATGTTGGTCGCGCCCGGACCAGACGTGGCGACAGCAACTCCCACTTGCCCGCTCGCGCGCGCGTATCCATCCGCCATGTGGGTCGCGCCCTGCTCGTGCCGCACCAGAATGTGGTGAATCTTGCTGCCCTTCAACGCGTCGTATGCGGGCAGAATGGCTCCGCCCGGGTACCCGAAAACTGTTCTGACGCCTTCGCGTTCCAGGCACTCCCACAGAATGCTGGCGCCGGTCATATTCATCTTGTCCTTCATGCGACCTTCCTGCGGCTCTTAAAAGCAAAACCCACCGAGCCAGCGTTTCTGGCGGGGCGGGATTCGGGAGCCTTCAAGATTTCGTATTGCTCAGCTCACTGGTTCCCTCCACACCGGAGAGGGTGCAACAATTCCTACCCCCAAGACTATGACACGAATTCGGTGCAGATAGCAGTTATTCATAGTTGTTTGACGAGGTGCAAGGATGCTATCGAAGACAGCGGAGCGCTGCAAGTAGAAAGTCCACCAACCCGCGGAGCGGCGCAAGGATGCAGTCCACGGCGCAAGCCGTGGGTAGACAAGCACGGAAAACGGTCAAGCCTCGAAGGGCGAAAGAATCGCTGCGGAAATCCTCAAAGAGGGGACCGTCCTTATCCATATTCTACAGCTGAAGGTGTTTCCGCATTCTACAGCTGAAGGTGTTTCCGCCTCACATCCTCCGCGGCTTGCACGATATTCTCCGGCTTGCCCAGATCGCGCCAATAATATTCATCCGCACGAAATGCGAGGACTCTCTCGCCCTCCCCGGCCAGTCGCAAGTAAGAAGTAATAATTGAGAAAGCTCCGTGTTCGTTTATTCTCGCGAGCAGCCGTGGCGAAATCACATGCACCCCGGAGAATGCCAGGGCCTGCATTTTCTTCGGTGGCCGGGCACTTTCGAGGGCCTGATCGCGTCCCGCTCGCCGTCCGCAGAGCCGATTCTTTTCGTCGAACAGCAGATATCGCGACGTCTCCCGCTCTTGCACCGCCAGCGTCGCGAGTGCCTGATGCTGTCGATGAAACTTCACCATGCGGTCGAGATCAATTGTGCTGAGCACATCGACGTTGTGCAGGACAAAGGGCTCGTCTGAATCGCTGGAATCTTGCAGGAAGAACCAACCCGCCTTCTTGAGTCCGCCGCCGGTGTCGAGCAACTCCTCTTCGAACGAAATTTCAATCCGCATCCCGAAGTTGTCGTTCTTCTTGAGATACTCCACAACCATATCGGCAAAGTGATGCACATTAACGATCACTTCACGAACGCCAAACTCACGTAGCCGGCGCAGCGTGATCTCCAACAGCGTGTATCCCGCCACTTCCACCAGGGCCTTCGGACGATCGTCGGTGAGCGGCCGCAATCGCGTGCCGAGGCCTGCCGCAAGAATCATCGCTTTCATGATTCAGCTCGATGAGGATCGACTCGATCCAGCCTCGGCTTCTCCGCCCCGGCCGATTCCTGCGCCATCCTCTCCAACTCGCGATGTTTCAAAACGACCTCGACTCCGTTCCTGCCCCGTAGGCGTTTCGCCACTTGCTCCGCCAGATACACCGAGCGGTGCTGTCCTCCCGTGCACCCAAACGACAGCATCAAATTCTTGAACCCCCGTTCCTGATAGTTGCTCACGCTCGCATCCACCAGCGACATCACGCTAGCCAGAAACTGATGCACCGTCTCCTGTTGATTCAAATAGTCGATCACCGGAGCGTCGCGACCCGTAAGCTTTTTGAAGCGCTCTTCACGTCCGGGATTGGGCAGGCTACGTCCGTCGAAAACAAATCCCCCGCCATTTCCACTCTCATCTTTCGGCAAGCCGCGGTGAAACGAAAAACTGAAGATTCGCACGACCATACTGTCCGCTTCCGAAGCCAGACTCCGCAGTTTCTCCGAAGCTAGCATGCTGTGGAATGCGTCCGTCAGCGTCGGAATCGCAATGGGCAGTGTGACATGGTGCAGCAGCCAGCGCAGGTTTTTCAATGCATACGGAACGCTCTGTAGAAAATGTGCCTTGCGTTCATAGAATCCCCGAAACCCGTAAGCCCCCAACGCCTGCATGATGCGGACGTACACAAAAGCGTAGTAATACTGCATGAACGTTTCGCGCTTCACGTCAACGAAGGCGGCCAGTACGTCGAGATAATGATCGAGCAACTGCTGGCGCAAATCGGGGGGCAGATCGGCCTTGGCGTCATACAGCAGAGAGGCGACATCGTATTGCAGTGCGCCCTTGCGCCCTCCCTGATAGTCCAGAAAGTAGGGCTTCCCTTCGCGCAGCATAATGTTCCTCGACTGAAAATCGCGGTACAGAAAATAGTCGCGCCCCGCACTCAGTAGAAATTTCGTCAGCCGGCTGAAATCGTCTTCCAGTGCCTGTTCGCTGAAAGGAATCCCCGCCAGCCGAAGAAAGTAGTACTTGAAATAATTCAGGTCCCAGGCAATCGACTGCCGGTCGAAACTCCCACGCGGATAGCACAGCTTGTAATTCAAGTCGCGGCCCGCCTCCACCTGGAAGCGGGGCAAGGTACCAATAACCTTCCGATAGGCCTCAACCGCAACTGGAGCAATTGTTTCGCCGGTGCGATTCTTCGAAAGAAACTCGAAGAGCGACGTGTCCCCCAGATCCTCCTCGAGATATGCCCCGTGGTCCAGATCCTCGGCATAAATCTCCGGCACAGGCAGACCGTGCCCGCGAAAATGGCGGGAGAATTCCAGAAAGGCAGCGTTCTCTTCGCGCACATCGTACAGAATCCCGATGGCACTGATCTTCTCCGTTGCGAGCCGGATGATCTTGCGCCCCGACCCTCCCAACTGTCCCTGCAGTGGCTGCACCCGCTCGACCGGCAAGTGAAAGTGCCGCTCAAAAAGATTTTCCAGAATGTCCATGACTGTGCCGCGCGATTACGGCTGGCGATTCACTCACAAAGATATCATCGAAGAACGGTGGCCAACCGCGGGGGCATCCTCAAGCAAAACATGGAGGATCGCGGCTGCACGATGCGCGAACGGAAGACGCAGGCTAAATATCTTGCAAGAAAGGAAAAAATGAGAATCAGGTCTGAGCTATTCCTCTTTGCGGGCCACAATGTCGAATGTCAACTTCACTTCATCCTTGAGCTTGATCGCTCCACCCGCGGCGGAAACCGGGGCAATTTCGTAGTCGCTCTGCCGGATTGAGAAGTCTCCTGCCGCCCGCACCGAGCTGCCGTTGATGATCACTCTCGCCGAAATCGGCACAGACTTAGTCACTCCGTGCAACGTTAACTCTCCATTCAGTGCCACCCAATAGCGGTCGCCGCTCCCGCTGCCCGACACTCGCGAACATTCATACAAGATTTCAGGGAAGCGATCCATCTCCAGCACTTCCTCGCTCATCTTGCGATGGATCTCCTCTTTGTCTTTTTCGCTGATGTCGTCAATCACCTCCAGCGAATCGGCCTGAATCCTTATGTTCAACCGGGAGCCTTCAACAGTTAAGCCAGCCAGCCTGAAACTCAGGTCACCTCCGAAGTTCCGGATCGCAATTCTAGGATCGTGACCAAAAGCAGACAGCAGGCCCGTGGCAAACGCCTGAGCGACGAACGTGCTCCGCTGGGCGTCGATTACGTAGTGAACGGAAGCATCCTCCAGCAGCGTTCTGGTTGCATGCACAGCGCCATCCCCCTCGTCCATTGAGTTCGGCCCATCTTGTAACGTCCCTGGCCTCAACCTTGTTTGCGCCCTACCACATAAAAAGAAAATTTGAGCTCGTCCTGCAGCTTAAGCGTCCCCCCGGCGATGGAGGCAATGCGGATTCCGTAGTCGCTTTGCAGCAGCGAAAACTCCCCATAGGCGCGAAACGTATCGACTCCGAAGGCTACCTGAGAAAAAAATGTTTGCCCGTTCGTAACTCCGTGCAGCACCAGCCGTCCTTCCACATTCACCCGGCTCAAATTTTCCTTGAGCCGGTCTGCGCTAATGCTGGAGCTTTCAAATATCACTTCCGGAAATCTCTTGGTTTCCAGCACTTCGTCATACATCACGCGATGGAGTTCCCGCTTGTCCGCGTCTCGGAGTTCGTCCAGAACTTCGAGCGTCGAACTCTGGACCACCACCTTCAGCTTCGCGTCCGCCAGAGTTCCCGGAATAAAGCTCACACTTGCCGTGTATCCTCGAATCGCGATCTTGGGGCTGTGGGCCACTGCTGAGATTAAACCACTGGCGAAGGCTTGCACTGTAAACTGACTCGCCTTCCGGTCGATTGCATATTGAACCACTCCTTCATTCTGCGATGTCATAGATCGTTCACACCGTCAAGACAAACTTCAGGCTCGACGGTGAAAGTCCCCCTTTCTCGCCCAGAAATTGGGGCCCTCTTGCTTGCGAACGTTACATCGACCGAAGTCTTATATAGCGATCCAGATCAGGCAACGCTCCTTGCACCAGGCTGCCGACTCCCATCTGTCCCAAGTAACGCCGAACGATCGGGTTGGAAAGAATCAGCCCAGCGCCAAACACAATGCAAGCCACACCACCGAGCATGTAAAGAGTGTCCTTGTCAGTCGCTGAATCGGAGTGGTTGTTGTTTTCCGCCACGATACTCTCCTTTCGAAATGACGACTCTGATTTCCTACTGCTGCTTCTGCAGAATTTGGTCGACCACAGAAACTACCAGCTTCACCGCTTCCTCCACTGCCGCCTCGACGGTTTTGCTCAATCCCATGCGACCTTCTTCGCCGCCGAAATTCGCGGGTTCGCAACCGACTAGCAGAATTTTCTTCAGGCCGCCGTTCATCGTCGACGCCAAGCGCAGTACGTTTAGCGGGTCCATCCCGTGCGCCTCGACAACGCTTGGCCGGGACTCGCCCAGTTTGTTCAGATCAGGCTCGACCAGCGAAACTGTACCCGGCTCCTCCCCATGCGGATACGCATCCACGAGAATGGTCGTTTCGTATCCATCCTGCAGCGCGTACGCCAGGTCGAAGCCTCGAATGCCAAAGTCGACGACTCGCACACCAGCAGGAAATTCGTGCATCTCCAAACGCTTTGCCACTTCGACCCCAAATCCGTCGTCTCCCAAGAAAATATTCCCGATGCCAGCAATGAGAATGCGCGCAGGTTGCATCGGAGGTGTGGGCCGAGTTTCTTCCGCGGGCAGCGGCTCGATTTCTCCCGCATCAAAGAAAAACCGATGTCCCGACTGCCGCAGCATTCCCAGATCGCGCCCCGGGTCGTCATCCAGCACTACGCAGACGTGACTCTTGCCTTCGTAGTCCTGCTCAATACTCTCGACGAGAGCCAGTTGCCCAGCCAAGGCGATATCGAGCACGTCGCCACCTTGCCGCGGCCGCAATCGCACGCGATCTCCCACGTGCAGTTCCACGCCGTCGACGTTCAACCGGTCCACGGCTGTCTTGTCCTCAAGCAATTGCCATTCCCATTCGTTCATGAAGCGTCCTCCTTGAGTGGGCGCAGGCCGCGAACAGCGCCGTGCAGCTTCATGAACTGCTCGATCGGCATCGCTTCAGTCCGCTCCAGAATCTGCCGCGCGCGATCATCGGAGTGGCGAATCTCACGCTTTTCCTCATCCGTCAGAGTCAGGATGCGCAACGAAAGAATCTCGTCGATCTCCGTGCCGTCAAAGAGGTCGCCGGCACTCTCGGGAGCAATCTGCGGATAATCGTAGAGAATGATGGGCGAAGCCAGCAGCGTATCCCGCTGCCCTGGCTCGCCGATGAGCACCGGCCACGCGCCCACGTTCTGGCACTGCGCGGCGAGGCTCTGCAATTCTGCTGGAGGCTCAAGCAGTGAAACGAATTCTCCCTTCCTCACACCCAAAATTAGGTGGCATGAAACCAGAGATCGCATGAGTGCTGCATCGCGGTCAGCGACGCCCGCCGCCATCGGCGTTAAATTCCGCACATGAATGCTCACCCTGCACAGATCTTCCCTGACAATCTCTGCTGAAGCGTCGACGACTCCTTCTATTGCTTCTTGCCGCCGCTCGATCATCCCGTCGCCTTCGGATTCAACTCGCGTCTGCGATGGAAATGCAAAAGGGCACTTCGCCTCCTGCAGAAGGTCGCCCAGAGCGGCTTCTGGCACACTCACTTCTCGCTCTAAAGCTTCCTGCCATCCGTCTGGCAGTGATCCCGTCCCAATTTCTCCTGCATGCATCGACCGAGTCTGCAGATGCAGAAACCGCACCTTCACCTCCAGAATCGCATCGGCGCTCCCGGAAACCAGGCACTCGGTCCGCATGCTGTAAGCCTCTGCTCCATCCTGCGCCTGGCTGTAAGCTTGCGGATACACCACTCCAAAATTCCAACGCTGCTGATTTTTCACCGACGACGGCCGGTACGGATATAACAGGTAGCCCTCATAGAGCACGGCCTTCGCAATCTGCTCGACCCGCGTCAGATTCACGACCGCACCGCCTCTTCCGCCAGCAGCATCGCCTCCAACGCCTGCTCCCACGTCGGAATCCCGTGGCGGACCTTGTATCCATAAACCCGCTCAAAGATGTCGCGACGCAGGCACAACCACGCGGTGTTGGGATAATACGAATCCATCATGTCGCGCCACACTTTCACCGGCATGCTGAAGCGCGTTTCCTTCTCCCACGAAATTGGCGACACCTGCATCGGCTCCCCTGGTGCAGCATAAAAAACCGTGCCGCTGAACATCAAGCACAGCGGCACATCTCCGTCACCGACACCGTGAAAATATTTTGTCGCGCCCACGTTGAAATCGAACGTACACGGCACCAGCAGATCGACCACTGTGGAACCCTGAAACGGAGGCACGTTCACGTTGACGTGTGTCCACAGCAGATTGCGGAGAGTCTGACTCCAGCGATCTGGATCGCCGAACAGATCGCGCAGTTTCTCCTGATCCTCCACTGTATATCGCCGGCGCGTAACTTCAATTTGAATCTGGCTGCGCAGTGCGACCGAGTGTATGGTTTCCCCAGAGTTCGCATTACTCACACTCAACTTGAACGCAATCAGAGGAGTTGCCGAGAACTTGGCTACTTCCGCACCTTCGACCTTGAAACTCAGATCAGGCATGCGTCTCCTCGGTCACAATTTGAGAACGGTATCTAAGCTCCGCGAAAAAGTTGCTGATCTCCTGCCACACTTCCGTGCCTCCCGACAATCCGCGCCAGTGGAGGCGAATCAATCCCACCAGTTTGTAGCAGGTATCAATCGGAACAATGTAGTATTCCGCCGCAGCCGATCCCCGCGACTGCCCGACGCGGTTCACCAGCAGCGCTTCGACGTCGGGCTCTAGGTGATTCAAGGCAGGATTGGCCTGCACGATGCTGCTCCAAGCCTCCAGCGGCAGCAGCGACTCAGTCGCTCCCGCCGGACTCGGATACATAGCGCTCACATGAGAGTCCACGCTGTTTTGGAAAAAAAAGGCGAGGTTTATGGGAATCAGCAAGCTGTCCCACTCGACATCGGTCATCCTGAAATTAGCCAGAAGCCGACTGTCGCGGGGAACACGTTTGTATTTTGTTCCGGCTTTGCCGCTGAACAACATGGCGCAGGCGTCGCACGCACAATGAAGCCGGCGCTGTGTCAGTTCAACCAGGTGCGCATGCTCGGAGCCCAGTTCGGCGCTGCACATATCGCATTTCTCCACCAGCCGCGATGGTTTGCGCGCGAACTGGCGTAGACTCTCGAGGGCCTGCGATGTCTCCCGAAGCTGTTCCGTCTTCATCATGATCAGCGATCACAGCAACTCTCAGTCCATGCCTTCACTGAGCGAAATGTTCGAACCCATCGTTGAAGAGCTCGGAAGGGATGAACCTGCCAGCGGCGTTGATCCCCGCAGTTTCTCTACGGCCACGAAGCCGGACTCCGCCAACGACTCTAGTCCCTCGACCTTCAGTGACGTCAAGTCCGGAGCAGCCTCGTAGATCGCCTCCTCCACCGCGGTCTGCACCGTCTGCTTGGTTGACCCGCAGCCGTGGCCTTCGACCCGTACCCGCACGCGAACATCACCACCGTTGGCGGTCACTAATTTCGCTTCCGCTCCCATCTGGTGCAGCGTGGGGCCGATCTGTTCCAACTTCCGCTCGACCCGCGTCTGCAAATCATCAGGATGCAGTCCGTACAGGATCAACAGGCTGCTCACCAGGCGATCCTCACCGAGGTCATCGATGATCCGAGCGCCTGCATCGCCAGACTGAAATACGATCCCCAGGATTCGCTCCAATCCCATGCCGTGCAGCTCCATCAAGAGTTGCACCAGCTCCTTTGCCGAGGTTCGCGACGCAGGATCCGCAATAGTTTCCAAGTCATGCACCAGACCTCCGATTTTCTGCACTCGCTGCTGGAAATCTTTTTCGTCGATCACAATCCTCCCTCGGAAAAAGGAGCGAGACGTCCGTCCGATTCGCGCCTAAACCGAACGCTCCCGCCCCTTCCCTTGGCAACCGTCACGGCTGAAGACCGAACATGGGGGAATGGCGCGTCTCCAGCACCTTGCCGTCACCCAGATACATATGAACACCGCAAGGTAGGCACGGATCGAAACTCCTTACGGCCCGCATGATGTCGATCCCCTTGAACTTGTCCGGACCATTTTCTTCGAAGATCGGGGTGTTCTGCACCGCATCCTCATACGGGCCCGGCGTGCCATATATATCACGGGGATTGGCATTCCAGGGCGTTGGCGGATACGGATGATAGTTCGCAATTTTGCCTTTTCGAATCACGACGTGATGTGAAAGAACTCCTCGCACTGCCTCGTGGAAGCCGCACCCAATAGCTTCTTCCGGCACTTTGAATTCGTTCCAGGTTTTCGTGCGCCCGGAATGCAATTCCTCCAGCGCACGCTCAGCGAAGAAAAGCGCGGCACAAGCCGAATAAACCTGAAAATAAGTCCGCGCTCGGTCGCGCTCAATGGCGTTGCTCCACTTCGGAATCTTCCACTCGAATTCAACCTCGGGCAGCGAGGTGGTTTTCGGCAGGTACATTTTCACGCTGTTCCCGGTGGACTTGATATAGCCAATGTCCACCAGACCTGCCAGCGCCGTGGCCCAAAGGCGGGCGATCGGACCGCCGCCGGTGTCGAGCGCCAAGTGGTCGCCCGTGCGCTTGTCCAACCACCGCGGCGACATCACCCAAGTGTACTTACCGCCGAAATCGCGCTTCTGCGGCCGCGGAATCGTGGTCTGGTTCCATGGATGATTCTTATCCACCGGATTGCCCAGCGGATCGGTCTTGACGAAAGTCTCGGAATTCTTCCAGTCGTCGTAGTAGGAACTGCCCAGCAGAATACGGATGTTCAGATTGATGTCGACCAAATCTGTGGTCACGAGCTTGCCGTCGACGACCACGCCGGGCGTTACAAACATCTTGCGACCCCACTCCGTCATGTTCTTGTAGGTGTAGTCGCAATGGTCAGGATCGTTGAATGAACCCCAGCAGGCGAGCAGCACGCGCCGCCGTCCGACTTCTTCATAGCCGGGCAAAGCGTCATAGAAGAAGTCGAAAATATCGTCGTGCAGTGGAACAACCTTCTTCATGAACTCAACGTACTTCATGAGGCGCACAATGTAGTCGGTGAAGAGCTGGATTGTCGGAACCGTGCCCACTCCGCCCGGATACAAGGTGGAAGGATGGACATGTCGGCCTTCCATCAGGCAAAACATCTCACGCGTCATGCGGCTCATGACCAGCGCTTCGCGATAAAAGCTCCCGGTAAACGGGTTGAGCGCCGTCATGATGTCGGCGATGGTGCGGAAGCCATGCAGATTCGAGTGTGGCGCCTGCGTCGTCTGCGCTTTCGTCCAAACCTTGGGATTGGTTTCCTTCACCATCTGCTCGCAGAAGTCCACGCCGACCAGGTTGTCCTGAAAAATATTGTGGTCGAACATATACTCGGCTGCTTCGCCGAGGTTCACAATCCACTCGGCCATCGCGGGAGGTCGAACCCCGAACGCCATGTTCTGCGCATAAGTAGCGCAGGTCGCATGGTTATCGCCGCAGATGCCGCAAATCCGGCTGGTGATGAAGTGCGCGTCCCGCGGGTCCTTTCCCTTCATGAAGATGCTGTAGCCGCGAAAAATCGACGACGTGCTGTGGCACTCTGCCACTTGCCGGTTGGCAAAATCGATCTTGGTGAAAATGCCCAGGCTGCCCACGATTCGCGTGATCGGGTCCCAGTTCATCTCGACGAGGTTTTTACCCTTGGTAGCGGAGTCTTTAGTCGGCGCCGTGATTGTGCTCATCTCGAATCGCTCCTCTCGGTAATCTCTCGGTGGTTCGCTCGCTCGGTCCCTAATAGGATCTGGGGTGGTAGCCGGTCGTGAGTTCGGCACGCGGATGGCGCCACTTCGGCTCCTTGTTGCATGTGGCCTGAGTCAGTGTGCGCAAAGCAGAGATAGCGCGCCCATAAGCGCCCACGGCCGCGGAAGAAATCTTCGCGCCCGGCGGCTCGTCCATGAACGGCATGAACTTGTCTGGAAACCCTGGCATGGTGCAGCCAATGCAGATGCCTCCTACGTTGGGGCAACCACCGATCCCGGCCATCCAACCGCGCTTGGGCACGTTGCAGTTGACCACCGGCCCCCAGCAGCCCAGTTTCACAATGCATTTTGGAGAACCATAGCTTTCCGCAAAGTCGCCTTGCTCGTAGTAGCCGGCGCGATCGCAGCCTTCGTGCACCGTCTTCCCGAATAGCCACGTTGGCCGCAACTGCGCGTCCAGAGGAATCATCGGAGCGCGCCCCGCCACTTGGTACAGGATGTAGAGCACGGTCTCCATAAAGTTGTCAGGCTGAACCGGGCATCCGGGAACATTCACGATCGGCAGGCCGGCCTTGGAACTCCAGTTCCAGCCGAGGTAGTCTGCCAAGCCCATGGCCCCAGTCGGATTGCCCTCCATGGCATGAATGCCGCCGTAAGTCGCGCAGGTTCCGCAGGCGATAACCGCCGTAGCTTTGGGCGCGAGCCGGTCGATCCATTCATTGGTCGTGATCGGCTGCTTGGTGTTAGGGTCGGTTCCTAGAGCGGCCCAGTAGCCCTCTTTTTTTATCTTCTCGTTCGGGATCGAGCCCTCTACAACGAGAACGAACGGCTCGAGCTTACCCTCTTCCGCAAGATACCAGTACTTCAGGAAGTCGTCGCCGTTTTCGTAGGCCAACACAGGATTGTGCAGGTGGACCTTGGGCAGCCCCGGAATCGCTCCCAGCAATACGTCTTCAATACTGGGCTGGGTTGCCGCTGTGATTGAGACAGAATCCCCGTCACAACCTAGACCGGCGGTGATCCAGACGATGTGCACCTCCGAAACGGCTGGGGGATGCTGCGTGACGCGACCATACGGAATTGTTTCCGCTGCCATGGTTCGTCTCCTTTCAGCTTTTTGTGGCTTCGCGGGCCCGTTTATTTCGTTTGCCGTGAGCCGTTGCTCGTCACGGAACGAAAACTTAAGAGTTGACCTAAGAAAAATCCGCGCAAGGGTACTTCATGGAAATACCGATATAAGAACCAATAAATAAATCAAATGATTCTCACAATCGGGTTGATCCCAGTTTTTTATCGTTAAAATACCGGTGAGTCTATAGGGGATTCCCTGATTTCGACTGGCGGTTCTCGTGCAGCGTTGTGGAGCAAAGTTTAGCTGCGGATGGGTCCGGAGCAAAAGAGCTTCACGAGTTTTTTTCGCTGCTCCACTGAATCGCGTGCTGCACCAGTTCGCGAGCGCTGCGCAGCGAGAGCTTTTCCTTAATGTGCGCTTGGTAGGATTCCACTGTCTTCACACTGATGTGAAGCTCTTCCGCGATCTGCCGCGTGGAATGCCCCTCGCCGATCAGTCGGAAGACTTCGAGTTCCCGGTCCGTCAGGTCCGCGATCGAGGAGGGCCTGCCCGCGCTGGCTCCACCGATATAACGCTGAAGCATCCGGTTGGCGATGCGCTCGCTCACGTAAATTTCGCGGCTCAGGATGCGCCGTAGGGCGACCAGGACTTTCTCTGTCGCTTCCTGTTTCATGATGTAGCCTTGCGCTCCAGCGCGCAGCGCGCGCTCCGCATAAACCGACTCGTCGTGCATGGAGAGAACCAGTACCGGCAGCTCCGGATGCCGGGCTCGAATGTCCTTCAGCAGATCCAGACCATCCGGCCCGTTCAGCGAAATGTCGACGACCAAAATGTCCGGCTTGGCCGTTGCGACCGCCTGCACCGCCGTCTGCGCGTCCTCGGCTTCGCCACAGACCGTTAGGTCCACTTCGCGGTTGATCAGCAGTGCCAATCCCTGGCGAACAATGGGATGGTCGTCGACCACGAAGACCCTGCTTTTTTTCACTCCGATCGCACTCTGGTTCATCAACTGCCCCTTAATCCTTAGCGCTTGTGATCGGGAATCTGCACGTGACTGCCGTACCTCGCGGCTGCTCGCGGTGTACGTCCAGATTCCCGCCGATCATGCCGGCACGATAATTCATGATGTGCAGCCCCACTCCCGTCTGCGGCGTCTGTGGCCGCTCAATGCCAACTCCGTCATCCTTGATAACCAGCGTTCCCTGGCGTTCGCTGGCAAAAAGATGAATCAATATATTTTCGGCATGTCCGTGCTTGATGGCGTTGTTCACCGCCTCTTGCGCGATGTGGTAAAGATGAGTGGCCATTGGCGCATCGTGGATCAAAACCGCCTGTTCGCACCGAAAGCAGCACGTAATCCCGAATAGATCTTCGATTTCGCGCGAGTAGAGGCGCAACGCCGACATCAACCCGTGAGCGTCCGAAACCACCGGAAGCAGGCCCCGCGCCAGTTCTCTCGTCTTCTGGATCGCATCGTTAACTAACTGGACGATCTTGGCCGCGTCTGCCGCCTCCGGGCTGCGACTTTCCGCCAGCCTTCGCTCCTGCACCTTCGTCAGAAATGCAATGCCGGTCAAATGTTGTCCTAACCCGTCGTGCAAGTCTTGCCCGATTCTACGCTGCTCCCTTTCGCTGATTTCCAGCACGGTTTTTTCGAGCCGCTTGCGCTCACTGATGTCGCGAATCGCGCTTGAAACCAGCACTCCCTCCTCGGTTTCAAGAGGACTCAGGCTGATCTCCACCGGAAACTCATGCCCATCTTTGTGCAAAGCGTAAAGTTCCAGCCCCGCACCCATCGGCCGCACGCGTGGCTCCGCGAAAAAATTCGCCCGATCCGCCGCGTGATTCCTGCGCAACCGCCTTGGCACCAGCTTTTCGATTTCTTCCCCCAGCAACTCCTGTCGTGGATAGCCAAACAGTTTTTCCATTTGCGCATTTACCAGAACGATTTTCCCCTTCTGGTTCACCACCACCACCGCATCGGGCGCCGCTTCCAGCAAGCCTCGAAACCTCACCTGTGCCCGCTTTTGTGCCGTCACGTCGATTCCCGAAGCAATCACATACATCGGCATCTGTTTGGCAGCGGGCAATACCGCTGCCGACCAGGCGATCGTGCGTTGGGTTCCGTCCCGCGCCACCCACGAACTCTCATACTCGGCCCGCGACTGGCTGTCGCAAGTCTGCTGGAACATCGTCCGAAACTGTTCTTTTTCTTCCGGCGCTACAAACAAATCCCAAACGTGCTGACCCCGAGCCTGTTCAATGTTCTGCCCAGTCATCTGCTCGCAAGCGCGATTCAAGCGGACAATCCGGCCCTCGCGGTCCAGCACAACCACCAACGCCCCGACCGTATCGAGAATGCCCGACACTACGCTCCGTTCGTCTTCCAGAGCTTCTTCGGTACGCTTCAGGTCGGTGATGTCAAAAGCAAGCCCGTGAATAAACCACGGCTGCCCTTCTGCGTTCCGAATCATCCGAGCTTCGCAGTGAAACCACAGCACACGTCCGTCGCGTGCAAGCACCCGATAGGCGGACCGCAACGGCTTGCCTGAAAGAAACATCTCCGCCGCTTCCGTGCTCCAGCGACTCTTGTCGTCGGGGTGAACCTGCCGGTACCACAGCACCGGATCCTCGAGCCATTCAGCCTGCGAAAAGCCCAGTGTCGCTTCGATCTGCGGGCTCACATAAGCCTCGCCAACACCGCGGTCCAGATAGGCCATGAACACCACGGCTGGAAGTTGCTCGACCAGCGCCCGGTATTTAGCTTCCAGGTTCGGTAGGTGCGCGTCCGATACGGAAACCTGGTCAAACCCCTGCACCAAATGATGTACTGTTCCCAGAGATCGGGCGATATCCTCACCATTCAAATATGTACTGGCGAGCTCGTTCAAAACAGCTTCCGCAGCTTCGGCGCTGAGCGCGCCCTCCACTGCGACCGGTGGCACAGGATCGCCATTCGCTCCGTTGCCCGCGCTACCGCCAACTTTCCAGAACGTACTCATCGAATGACGCTCCGACCTTCATCCACACATTACAACGCAGGTGTGATCTTCCGGCTTCTCCAATTCGGTTCTTTGTTGAGAGACGCCTGTGTGAACCGGCGCAGCGCATGAATCGCCCGGCCATACGTCTGCACTGCCTGCGCCGACAGCAACGAACCCGGAGGCTGATTCATAAACGGCATAAACTTATCGGGAAAACCCGGCATCGTGCATCCGATGCAAATGCCTCCCACGTTCGGACAACCGCCAATCCCGCCCATCCAACCCCGCTTGCCCACGTTGCACTGCACCACCGGGCCCCAGCATCCGAGCTTCACAATGCATCTTGGAGAGCCATATTCCTCGGCGAATTCCCCCTGCTCGTAATATCCCCCGCGATCACATCCTTCATGCAATGTGCTGCCAAACAGCCACGTGGGACGCAGCGCCTCATCGAGCGGAATCATCGGCGCGCGCCCGTTCGCCATATACAGAAGATAGAGAATGGTTTCCATCATGTTGTCCGGCTGCGCCGGACAGCCCGGCACACACACGATCGGAATCCCCACCGTCGACTTCCACTCCCAACCCAGATAGTCGGGCAGCCCCATGCAACCGGTGGGGTTTCCTTCCATGGCATGAATTCCACCGTAGGTCGCGCACGTCCCCGCCGCCATGAGGGCCCACGCCTTGGGCGCCAGTCGATCGATCCAATCGCAAGTCGTAATCGGCTGGCCCGTCAGCGGATCGGTTCCAAACGAAGCCCAGTATCCTTCGTTCTTGTTATTTTCATTCGGAATGGAACCCTCAACCACCAGGATGAATGGCCTTCTCAATTTTCCCTCGGCCGCTTCACGAAAAGGCCGGACGAACTCGTCTCCGTTTTCGTAGGCAAGAAAGGGGTTGTAGAACCTGACCTTCGGAGTCCAGGGCAGGGCGCCCGTCACAATATCTTCAATGCTCGGCTGCGTGGCACCGGTCATCGCGATGGTGTCTCCGTCGCAGCCCAGGCCCGCCGTCATCCACAGGATGTCAATTTCGTCGATCGTCGCGTTGTTGCCGATCTTTCCGGTTCGACCGACCTCGGCGTCCAGCATCAAATCTCTCCCGGCGCGTGCGTATTTTAGCTTAATTTCGAACTCATAAGCGCTCAACCCTGCAACCACACACGGTCGCCCCGGCGCGGCCCCCGTACTTTTGTCTATTAATTACTTCCTTAATAGCCCATCCGAGCCATTCCCATCCTCTACCGCAATCGATAGTCTGTTCATGAGCAGACTTCGGGGGAGGGCTGTTCGACAAACGTCCCATGACTCAACTGAGTCTGGGACGTTTTGTTTTGCATGAAGATTTTTGTTTTTGAATAATTTTGCTGGCAGCCGTTCTCGAAATCTGGTGGCGGTGGCAGAGAGTCGACAAGAACGAAAGGCAGGCCGACTAAAAAGCCGACCTGCCTTTGTGTCATTTCTGGCGACAGCGTCTACGGATTGAGGTCGCCGGCGATGGCTTTGGTCAGGTCTCCATTCGGGTCGTCGTCTTTCACCGCCCAAACGTAGCCGCCGCCCAAGCCGTTCTGTTTGATGTAATTCACCTTGCACTGCACCGACTCCGCATTGTCATAGCTGAACGCGGTGAGGGTGGTTGGGTTGAACATACGAGCCACGCAGCGAGTAGCGTCGTAGCTGGGTGTGAACCCGTTGTTCAACATATTGACGAGGGAGCGGTAGGTCGCCAGGCCATCAACCAGCAGGAAGTCGCAACCTGCTGCCGGACTGCCCTGGTTCTGCCCCGTCGGGCAATTCCCGACGCCATTGATGTTAGGAACCGGAGCGGTTCCGTTCGGGGTTTGAGTTCCCGATCCATCCAAAACTCCGGTTGCGTTCTGGTACATGCCGCTGTTGGTCGAGGTCAGACCTCCCGCCCAACCCGCACCATAGAGCGGGAAGCCCATGGTGTACTTGGCCGGGGTTGCGCCGTGCGAAAGATAGTACTGTACGGTTGCTTCGATGGTGTCACCTTTTCCGAACAGTGGGCTCGCACTTTCGTCAAACAACGGAGACGCGTCATTGGTGGCATTGGACCAATCGCCGGCATAGTTATAGCCATCGATATTCATGTAGTCCAACACTGCATTCAGGCCCGAAATGTTGATGGTGTCATAGCCGCCATCGTTGCCCGAGTCTGGTGCTGCGCCCGGAGTTGACGGACCGGCAGCCAAATCGGCCACCACCTGATACGTTCTGCCCGTGGTTCCCGACAACGTGGTTAGTTCGTTGCGGAACTCCGTCATCAACGCCGTGAAGTTGGCCGTATCGTTTGCGTTGGGGAACTCCCAGTCGATGTCGAAGCCATCGAAGAGAGTGCCCGTGGAAACACCCGAGGCGATATTGCCCTGGATGAAAGTGCTGATGCACGAACTGACGAACGCCTGGCGTTGCGCCTCAGTGCTCGCTGCCTGGTCGAAGAGAGTGTTGAAGGTTGGTGGATTCCATCCGCCGATCGAGATCAACACTTTCAGGTTGGGATGGAGTTGTTTGAGTTGCACGAGCGCACCGAAGTTCCCCTGCAGCGGAGCCACGGCCGGAGTAGCGCCTGGCACCTGCGGGACGACTTTCTGGTAATCCGCATACGTGTCAGAGAGCGCGCAATTCACGTCGCTGCCGTTCGCGATCGGCTTGGCAAAGGCGTAGATGAGGTGGGTGAGGACGCCGACTACGCCGTTGTTCTGCAAGTCCGCAACGTTCGCGTTGGCGTAGTAAGTGCCCCACTCTTCATACCATCCGCCCACAAAGAGATTGCTCAGGGCAGACGTCTCTACAGTCACTGTCGTTGCCGACGATGAACCTGCAAAGTCGGTGGCCGTCAGCGAGAAGGTGTAACTGGTCGATGGCGTCAGTCCGCCCTCGGTGTCGGAGGTTGAGCTGGTGGTGAGAGTTGAAGGCCCTCCCGTGATCGAATAGCCGATCGTGCATCCACTCGGAGGACTGACCGCATTCCAGGCCAGGTTTGTGGAGGAATCGGTCGTGCCGGAAGCTGCGAATCCGGTTGGTGTGCTCGGCTTAGTAGTGCACGTGCTGGCTAGAGTCGTGACGTTGACTGCCGAACTGGCGGCTGAGGTACCGGCCGAGTCTGTCGCTTCTACCGAGAAGCTATAGGTAGTCGACGGATTAAGACCGTTTACGGCATCGGAGGTCGTGGTTGGGGTTGCGATCACGGTTGAACTCTGTAGGACTTTGTAGCTCACGCTGCATCCAGCGGGAGGAGTGACCGTGTTCCAGTTCAGGTTTGTGCTGGAACTCGTCGTGCCGGAGGCCGCCAATCCAGTCGGAACGGCTGGCGCGGACGAGCAAGAGGAACAGGCGCCCGTCGCAGTCCAAGGTTCGCCACTGCCGGCTCCGCCGTTATTGGTGGATGGATTATTGCCCTGCGTCCAGAAGTTGGCGACGTAGTTTTCACCGCCAACGCTTGCCGTCATGCCCGCGGTGTAGACAGCAGTCGAACTCCAGGCCGTGGCGCATGAGCCACCGCCACCGGCGAGAGTCGTCACATTCAGAGCAGAGCTCGCGGTCGACGTACCGGCTGCGTCCGTCGCCTCAACCGTGAAGCTATAAGAGGTCGAAGCTGAAAGACCGCTCACCGCGAATGAGGTACCGGTCGGGGTTCCAATCGAGGTTCCGTTCTGCAATACCGTATAGCCGCTGATCGTGCAGTTTGCAGGAGCAGAATCCGCGGTCCAACTCAAATTCGTACCGGAGCTGGTTGTGCCACTGGCTGCCAATCCTGTCGGTGCACTCGGCTTGGTTGTGCAATTGTTCGCCAGCGTCGTCACATTCGTTGCTGAACTTGGACCGGATGTACCGTTACTATCCGTCGCCTCAACCGTAAAGCTGTATGAGGTCGAAGCTGACAGCCCGGTCACGGCAAATGTTGTGCCCGTCGCGGTTCCGATCGAGGCTCCGTTCTTCAATACCGTGTAGCTGCTGATCGTGCAGTTTGTGGGAGCAGTATCCGCGGTCCAACTCAGGTTCGTGCCGGAACTGGTTGTGCCACTGGCTGCTAATCCTGTGGGCGCGCTGGGGGTGGTTGTACAACTGCCGCCGCTTCCGCCAGTTCCGCTGAGAGCAGCGGTCTGCGGACTATTCGAGGCGGCGTCGGTCACAGTCAGCGTGCCGCTGGCCGCGCCTGAGGCAGTTGGGGCGAAATACACATAGATGGGACACGAGCCGTTGGCCGCCACCGAGGATGTGCAATTGCTGGACACGACGAATGGACCGCTGACGGTGACATTGCTGATGCTCACGGCCGAGCCGCTACTATTGGAGAGAGTGAAGGTAAACCACGCCGTGCCTGTCCCGACCGGCGTGCTGCCAAAGTTTTCGCTCGACGGACTGAGAGTGAGGGTCTGGGCCATGAGCGTCAATGGCGCCAGCAACGAGACCGCAACGAGAATAAGTAAGCGCCTACAAACTGGACTCATCGGGATGCTCCTTAGTGTTTTATTTGTTGTTTCTTGATTCGGCGGAAGTCACACACATCGATCCGCCCGCGGTTTTGGGTGATTGAGGGAATGAGGGAACCCAGGCGGAGGCCGCGTCGGGCAGCTTGGGGGAGGTTTAATCATATATATAGCACTTGTCAAACAATTGCTGGAGTTTTGCCCAATCTACGTGCTATCCAGCGCTCGATTGCTCCCATCTGCTCTATAGCATTTGAGGGACGCAAGCCTAACCCTAGAGGCAGTGGAACGAAAATGAACCTGTCGCTTGTTGCACAATCCGAACGGAAAGATTTTTGGCGAGTCGGCTAACTGATAGAAAGCGGGGACGCGCAGCCGTCTGGAGAGGCTGTTCTCAGCGCTGTGGAAAAATGCGGATTTCTCACGATCTTGTTACGGAAAACGAACTTAATGCGAAGAATGGCTTGGGTCCCATAGTCAGCCGGCCATCTTTAATCACATCCTCAACGACAATCTTCCTCCCCATAGCACTCGATCTTGATCTACTTCAGGCCGGCAGCAATTGCTTTAGTTAGCGACCCGCTGACATCGTCGTCATTCAACGCCCACACGTACGCTCCACCAAGTTTCTTCTTCTTGATGTAGGCTGTTTTCGCTGCCACCGCGACAGAATCATCGTAGGTATAGAAAATTCCGCTGGACGGATTGTAGAGAGTAGCTCCGACTCTGGCTGAATCGTACCAGGGGCTGTAACCGTACTTATTGGTGAGGCTCTCGATGGTGGAGTAGGTCGAAAAACCCGGTGTCAATATCGTGTCACAACCGGGCGAGGCATGGGTCTTGTCTGGATTCGGACACTCGCCCGATCCATTGGCCAACAGTACAGGGGACGGGCCGGTTACGCTCTGGTATAAGCCATGATTCTGGTTGGGGACGCCACTCCACCCCACCGCATACAACGGCAAACCCATCGTGTACTTGGCCGCCGGCACGCCAGCCTCGAGATAGGCTCTCACGGTGGCATCGATGGAACGAGCGTCGGCAGACACGGGGTCCGCCCTTGTGTCATAGAGTGAAGATGATTCGTTGGTCTGCTTGTCCCAGGTTCCGGCATAGTCATACCCGTCGATGGTGAGGAAATCCACCTGCGCGGCCGCGGCCTTCAGATCGATGTTCACATATTTCTTGGGGTTCGCTGGCGAATCGAACGTCAAGACATATCGCTTGCCGGTCATTTTCGCCAAAGCGTTGAGTTGGGTGCGGAACTCCTTCAGCAGAGCGGTGAAGTTCTGCTTATCCGTCACGCTGGGAAACTCCCAATCGATGTTGAAGCCGTCGAACAAGCCGGGAGCCATAACCCCTGCGGCGATATTACCCTTCACAAATAAGTTGATGCACGAAGAGGCCAGCGCAGCACGACCGGCCGGTGTGGCTGCGGCCGTCACAAAACCTGTAACGTCGCCCGCTTGGCCTCCCAAAGAGATCAAGACTTTCAGATTGGGATGAAGTTCTTTCAGTTGTTGGATCGCGCCAAAGTTTCCGTACAGCGGCGCGGTATAAGGCCTGCCGTTCACACTCGGAAGGCTCGAATTCTGGTAGGCGGCCACAGGATCGGCAATCGCGCAAGCCGGCGGAGAAGTCGGGGTTACATTGCCGAAGGCGTAGATCAAATGGGTCAATTCATCAGCCACGCCGCTCTTCTGCAAATCGGCAATGTTGTATCCGGCGTAATTGATGCCCCATTCTTCGAAGTAGCCACCGAAAATCTTGCCATGACTATGATGGCGTGATTCCCCCAGTGATTGATAGACACATACTACAAGGAGCGCGAACGCACTCATCAAAGCGAATCGAAGAAGGTGCGGTCGAAAATGTCTCGCCATAACAGGACTCTCCAGGATTTAAACCTTAGCTGGGCGGAAACAAAATTCTATCCATAGACGACCTTCTTTCCCACCCAATTCGAGGAACCGTTGCATTCTTCCGGTATTCTATGTTCAAAAGTCCAGTTGCGGCTTCCGCACGAGTCACCTTACTCTCGGCGTAAGGACTGCAGATATGTCAGGGATACCGGCAAGCATCATACGGGGGGGGCGGAGTGTCCTCCACATCTTCGCCCGCAATAGGTGAGCATTCCTAGAAAACTGGATTTTGCGACGCGCTGGTTACGGCAAGTAGCTTCCGCCAACCATTCCGATTCAGGCGAATCCGGGCTCCCGTGGATAGGAGAACCCAGCCTTCCGCTTGCCCGTCGCGGTGAATCTCGCGCACGTAGTCTAGGTTTACAATCGCCGACCTGTGCAGACGGGTGAACTTCTTCGGATCCAATTTCGCTTCAAGCGCTCGAATACTCTCCCGCAACAGGTGCCGCTTGCCCCCAGCGTGCAGACACACGTAATAATCGGCGGCCTCGATCCACTCGATGTCACTCACTGACACAACCGAAGCAGTGTTTCCACTTCTAGTCAGAAATCGCTGTGGCCGCTCCGGGTGAGATGCGACCTGCCGTAATGCTTCCACAGCGGAAGAGATTTGCTCACGCGCAGCAAACGCTTCCTCCAACTGAACTCTTTCCTTAACCCTGGCCAACGTCTGCCCAAGGCGGTTTCTCTCAATCGGTTTTACCAAGTAGTCCAGGGCATGCACTTCGAAAGCGTTCACCGCATGCTCATTGTGAGCGGTCACAAACACCGTGATCGGCATATTGGCGGGCCCGATCTCTTCGATGACCTCGAAGCCATCTCTGCCGGGCATTTGAATATCAAGAAAAAGCAGATCCGCTTTGGCGGCTTTCAGCGACTTGACGACTTCGCTGCCGTTTCGGCACTCGGCAACAATATCGATCTCCGGATCCGGTGCGAGCAACATCTTCAGGCGCTCGCGCGCGAGTGGTTCATCGTCGGCGATCATCGTTTTCAAGGTCACGGTTCTCAAGGTCACGATGTCGCCTTCTCGTACGGGATCGTAATCGAGACCTGAAACCCGCCCGACTCTGGTTGGAACGCACGGAACTCGTAATCATCTGGATAGAAGTGAGCCAACCGTTCCTTCGTGTTGCTGAGGCCGAGCCCAAAGCCGCTTGCGGACCTGCCATTCATTCCCGGACCGTTGTCACGCACTTGCAAACGCATGCGAGTCCCGACTCGCTGGGCGGAAGTTTCGATCCAGCCACTGTCTTCGCAGTGCGCGATCCCGTGCCGAATTGCGTTTTCGACGATCGGTTGCAATAGGAAACACGGCACGAGGCCATCGAGCGTGTTGGGATCGAGATTGATGTCCACGCGAAGGCGGTCGGCAAAGCGTACTTGCTCGATGGCCAAGTAGCTCTCCAGGACTTCCAACTCTTGCGCCAGGGGAATCTTGTTGGGAGTGTTCCTTTTCAAGACCTGCTTCAGTACTGTATTCAGGTGCTCTAGCGTTTCGAGAGCTTGGTCTCGGCGGCCGAGTTCGACGAGAGTAGTGACTGCGTTGAGAGTGTTGAAGAGAAAGTGGGGCTCGAGCTGCATCTGCAGGGCTCGCAAGTGAGCGGTCGACAACTGCCGCTGTAATTCCAAAGAGCGCATCGAATCGCGCTGCGCCGACAATTGAGTATTTACTGCGGCACAGGCGAACCAGCACAGACCGTACATTAGAAGTTCCATGCCGAAGCGCGGAAAGCAGAAGATGTCCAACCCTCGATACTGCGCCTTCGCTGCTTCCGGACCGAACCGGACGATCAACTGAGTCGCCGCTTGCAGGAAGCCAAGATGAAGCGTCACGACTCCCATGGCAATCACTGAATGCACAACCAGAGTACGAAACGAAACTCTCAAAGCAGATGGCCATCGACTGGTTGATCGCCACAGCAGATAGACAACGAGGGCCCACCAAAACCAAAGAACACAACCGTAAGCGAGCGAGAGTCCCCACAACAAAAAGGACTGGACTCCTCTCGCCTGAACATGGCACTCGATTGCGGTGGCCACCGCAAGGATCGCGGCCATGCCAAGGGGAATCATTCTTGCCCGAGGCAACAGCTCACCCCACGGCCTCTTGGCATGGACCATGGCACTGGACAGATTGTCGTAGTCAGGAATCATGCACCCCTACCGGAATGCCGCTACGTTAATCGTACATCCAGCACATTGACTGCCATAATAATCTTTACGGGCTTTTTCGGCAGCCGCGCGCATTTGCGCCGCCTCGGCATGCGACCCGAATTGATCTAACACCCGAGAATATGCCAGTTCTGCGGCGAAGTACTTCGGATTCTTCTTCCCGAGCGCATGATCGAGGATCGTGAGTCCGGCTTCCATATCTAACAACGCGCTGCCAAGATCCCCAGACTCCGCGTACGCTTTGCCCAGCAACATGTGTTCCCAACCGGCGAGCCAATGTTGCTCGCCGCGTGATCGCTCCACCAGTTCCAACGCGCGTTGATAGGCTGCTACGGCTGCCCATGCATGGTGCTCGGCGATGGCCAGCCATCCCTGGCCTTCAAAGAGAAAAGCCTTATCATCGTCAAGAAAATCGAGCGCGAGTTTTGCCTCGCGAGATGCCTCTTGAAGGTACCGGTGGGCTTCGTGGACTCGATTTCGAGCGAGAGCGAGTTCCGCCAAGCGCGTTAGTAATACCGCGGTTCCCGTATGGTCCCCAATCCTTTGGCGCAGATGAAGAGCCTTTTGCCACATCGGCGCCGCAACGTCAAGTTGTCCCAACTCGCTATAGAATCCGGCATAGTTTTCCAGGGCCGACGCGTAGTCCTCTGGGTGCTCGCGATCGTGGTCGAGAACTTCCAGTGCATGCTCAAAAGCGGTTTGCGCGTTGGCCAAATCTCCCGCTCCCTGGCAAGCAACTGCGAGAATGACGTACCCCCTGCCCAACTCCTCGCCACTCAGCTGGCGAGAATCGATCGCGGCTTTTGCAACTTTGGCCGCAGTCTCGAAACTTCCGCGGTTCTCCAGCACCAAGGCATCGTGGAGAGCCGTGTCTGGATTGAGCTGTCCGAACGTCGGCATGCGCAGCAGCCACAGAGTAAGCAGGGTCCAATACAGATATCTCATGCGAATACTCTGGCGACGAACTTGTGCTCAAGCCACTGGATATCCGAGAACTCCGAGATTTCTGCAGGAAAGATCCAGCTTTGTGCAGAGAGCTAGATGCGAGCGGATGGCCTGTAACCGGAACCTATTCAGAAATGAGCTTCGAGGACATAGCTCTTGCCGGACCGATCTTCGGACCCAATGCATCCTGAATAGCATCTACAGTCTCCATGAGAGCGCCTTGCGATGAATTCATACTCCGGCCAGGCGGTGGCGAAATCCCTTGTGCAGAAAGAACCAGACCCTGGATTCTCACTGCGACGATTCTCGGTTCCAGCATGGCATTCATCGACAGCACAGTCGTCAACGTCGCTCTGCCCGCGATACAGGGTAGCTTTCACGCGACCGTGGTGGATGTGCAATGGGTGGTCGAGTCTTATGGTCTGTTTCTGGGTGCGCTGATTCTTGTCGGGGGCTCATTGGGTGACCTGTTTGGGCGGCGACGAATCTATATGTTAGGCGTGGCCATCTTCTCGATTGCATCTGCCGGATGCGGTTTTGCTTCGAACATTCATCAGTTGATCGTCGCCAGGAGTATTCAAGGAGTCGGAGCTGCACTCCTGGTGCCCGGAAGTCTCGCGATTATCAGTACGTCCTTCGACGAAAAAAGTCGTGGGCAAGCGATCGGCACATGGTCGGGCTCTACAGCGATCACGACCGCGATCGGGCCGGTTCTTGGCGGTTGGCTGGTTGAGCATGCCTCCTGGCGATGGGCGTTCTTCATCAACCTTCCGATTGCTGCGGCCGTGATAGCGATTTCGCTTTGGAGAGTTCCGGAAAGCCGCCGCCCGATTGCTGGACACATCGATTGGATTGGAGCGCTCCTTGCCATAATGGGGCTCGGCGGCTTAGTGTACGGCTTCCTCGAGTCAGTCGACCTAGGCTGGACGAATCGCCTGGTCTTCGGAAGTTTGATTGTTGGATTCGGGGGGCTGGTCGCGTTCGTTTTCGTCGAGGCGCGGCTTCCGTCTCCGATGGTGCCACTCACGCTGTTCCGTTCCCAAAAGTTTGGTGGTGCGAACCTGCTGACGTTCCTTTTGTACTCAGCAATTGGAATTTTCTTTTTCTTGTTCCCCTTGAATCTCATCCAGGTCCAAGAGTATTCCCCAACCGCAGCCGGTATTGCGATCCTTCCCTTCATTCTGCTGATGTTCCTTCTTTCCCGCTGGGCAGGTGGACTCGTTGCCCGCTATGGGTCAAGGGGGCCGCTGATGGTTGGCCCTCTCGTTGCCGCAATCGGTTTCGCTCTCTTCTCTGTGCCTAGCGTTGGGGATAGCTATTGGAAGGCGTTTTTCCCCGCGATCATTGTTCTGGGATTTGGGATGGCGGTCACCGTCGCTCCGCTTACCACGGTGGTTATGAATTCAGTACAGGAAGATCGAGTAGGCGCGGCTTCCGGAATCAACAACGCAGTGGCGCGGGTAGCGGGGGTACTCGCCATCGCGGTGCTTGGAATCGTAATGGTGAAGGCGTTCAGTTTTCGACTAGATCGGAATCTGGCTGGCCTCTCCTTACCGTCTTACATTCGACAGTCGGTGCAATCGAACGAGATCAAACTCGCCGGCTTACAGGTCCCGCCTGGGCTTGATCCGACTACGAACGCCGCCTTCAAGGAGTTTGTGAGAGAAGCTTTCGTATATGGATTCCGACTCGTCATGTCGATTTGCGCAGCCCTGTCTCTGGCAAGCGCTGCCGTCGCCTGGCTCATGATTACGTCCGAAAGTGATCGCCCATGGTCGCCGACAGCCCCCGCGTCTCAGGGCACACACCCAGGCGGTCCAGCCAGTTTGGAGGTTTGAAGTCTAACGTGGCGATCCCAGGGTCGCGGCTTGAGTAGGGTGCGTAATTCCCATGTCGGGGACAGAGCCGTTGGAAATCTTGACCGGCAAATGGCCTGGGATCGGAATTTCCCCGAAGACGGCCCGCGCCACGCTTATCTCCGAAACAGTCGCATTTGAGAATGTGCAGATGTAGTTCTGGATGGTGGGGAAGTCCTCCGTCAGGTATGGAGTCCCCATGGCAAGAACCACAGTTTTCTCGGTCGCGCGAGCGAGAATCCTGGACAATAACTTCGCAGTCGAGTCGGGCAGAGACGCGGAATTCTTCTGGCCGCGTGCCACCGTCCTGCTTCGCGCTGCAGAAGGAACGACATACACGGCCACCACGACCTGCTGCGCAAGGTCTGCCGCATTTAACACTTCATCCGATCTGGCCGCGGCGACCCGAGGATCTACGTAGATTACTCTCGCATCGGGCGACCGCTTCCGGATCTGATGCTCCAGAACGCGACCGTCCTCCGCACGCCGGTTGTCGCAGAGAATAATCACGAGCAGGCCAGGCTGAGCTTTAGACTGTGACACGACACGCAGTTTCGCGTCGCGTCGCCCGTCTCTTAATGGAAGTACCTTGCCGTTGTCGCGGACCAGAGTAATGGAGGCATCGGAGATGCGTTGACCGATCGCAATGTTCTCAGGATTACCCACCAGCCTGGGGATCGCTTCCACGTCCACCACACGATTTTTCTCTAGACCTAACGAGGCCTTAGCTCGCAGGATTTTGAGTACGGACGCGTCCAGTTGCTCTTGTCCGATTTCGCCCGAGCGGACAGCCTCCAACATCGCCCGGTAGCATGCATCTAGATTGTAGGGCTCGGTGAGCACATCGCTTCCCGCCTTGAACGCATCGACGGCCACGCGACCGGGATTCTTTGCATAGAGACCAACCAGACCGGCCATATCCAGGGCATCCGTCACCACAATGCCCTTGAAACCGAGTTGGTTCTTCAGCAGACCGGTCACGATTGTGGGCGAAGTCGTAGCCACGCGGCTGCGATCGGGATCGAGCGCAAGCACTTGCACGTGGGCAGTCATCACGGCGTCCACTCCCGCTCTAATCGCCTTTTGGAACGGTGGCAAATCGACCGCACGAATGTGGCGTAAGTCGTCATCCACTACGGGCACAGCCACGTGCGAGTCAGTCGCAGTATTTCCGTGACCCGGGAAGTGCTTTGCCGTGGTCAGCATTCCGTTCGCCCGCGCGCCGCGGATATAGGCCGCCACCAGATCGCCCACTTGCTCTGGATTCGCGCCGAACGCGCGTGTCCCGATGATTGGATTGGCAGGGTTAGAATTTACGTCGGCGACGGGAAATAGATTCCAATGTACGCCGAGGGCCCGACTTTCCTGCGCCGTAATGCGACCGAAAGCCTCCGCATATGCCAGGCTCCCGGCAGCGCCAAAAGCCATTGCGTGCGGGAATACCGTCGTTCCGAAAAGATGCGCCGGCAACACGCCCCGCTCGAAATCCCCAGCTACCAGAAGCGGCAACTTCGACTCGTCTTGCAACTGGTTGAGCAGCGAGATTACCTCATAGCGACGGCGAATATCGCGGGCCCGGCCTTGCGGCGGCGCCGACATGGCCAACGAGCCGATGTGATATTTGCGAATGTTATTACGGAGCTCGAAGTAGCTGGGGCTCCTTCCATTCAGGAGTTCCACCCGCAGGCGGATCATGAAGAGTTGCCCGACCTTCTCTTCGAGTGAAAGGCCTTTTAGAGTTTTTTCTGACCAGCCGTCATCATCGCGTTCAACGCGACGCGCGAGCGCTTGCTGGGATTGATCCCGCGGTTCAACAGCCGACCCCAAAAGCGTGAAGACCGTAAGAAGAAAGGTGAGATTGCGAAGCATCGTCAAGGCACGAACATACAGTCTGGATTCTAAAGGGCACCACCTCGCGTTGAAACGATTTCTAATCCAAGGCACGTGTCCGAAGTAACGCAGGCCGATGACGCCACAGGGTAGACCGATGCTTATCAATTCCCGGATCGTCGGCAACCCAGGGGTTAGCCGCTCGCAACCAGGCGAAATGGTGGTCCCCCCGGACCTCCTGCAAATTGTCGAAGGAATTGGTGGCGGCGGTAGGACTCGAACCTACGACCCATGGAGTATGAGACGTACTTTCCTTGGGTTCAATCGCTTGCATTCGGACGAAGTCACCTGATTAGGGCTGGAACATTGTCATTTGGTGCTTAAGTAGCAACGCATCTGGCAACGCTCGCGAGCCCGACTGTCCCGATCTTCACCTGTTTCCCAGGCAATCTCCTGCTTCTCGGCAGCGTGGTCAACCGCGTTATTATCCCTGCGCTCAATCGGTGCGAGGTGCGCGAGAAAGCAGAGTCCGCCGCGAGGTTTTGCAAGTTGAAAGGAGCGGGAGTCGGTTAGGCTGCGTCGGGCCAGGTGGTCACCTTGCGTACGGAATACCCAAACTCGTCCATGTCATCAGACAGACGTTCTCGGTAACCGTCAGTCTCTGTGCGAATGCCCTCGATTACATTCATCCACCTTTCAAAGGCAAGCAGGAATTGATGAATCCGGACTTTGTTGGCTCCGAGAACCTTTAAGAGCCCCTCATAGCTGCGTTTTACGCTTTCGGTTAGCTCCCTAAGCTTCTCAGCGCGGTCTCCTGACTCCGTAATTTCTTCGTAGTCGAAATAGAAGGTCGCCGCCGTTGCGGCTTTGCCCACTTTCTCCGCAACCGCGTGCGCTTTATGCCCAAACTCGGGGATGTGATGGACTGCCTCAGACATTAGCTTGATGCTCGGAGGAGCAGTCCCCTTAACTTTCTGGATCATAGTCGAGTCGGGTGGCCCGAGCGCCTTGTCGACTATCAGGTCGCTGAGAAAGAATCCCGCATGAGCTAGCAGCGAGACTTCGGGAATCATGACTTCAAAGCAAGTAGCCACCAGGTGGAAAGCGCCCTTGCACTTCGCATTGCTAACTTCCTGTTCTGCTTTCTTGAGTTCCTCCTGGAGTTCTTCAAGGGCATCGAGCATCTGATTCGCCTGCGCTTCCAAGAGCACGACCGGGAAGACTATCATCGCTCCGGCGAATCCCGTCGCGAACATTGCGTCGAGCATGTCGTTTTGGTTATCGCCGATGATCAGTGCAAGCTGGTACAGGTCATGCACCTGCCGGACCCTCTCTTTGCTGGGTCGGCGGCCCGCAGAAGCGAGCTTCAGTGCGGTGGAGTAATCGTCGGCGATTTTGTCGACGACTTCGAAATCCTCGGATATGCGCTCTACCAACGGAGACGACAGAGGCAATTGCAGTTGGCCACGACGCAGGAAAAACTTGGATTCGGCGTCACTTCCCTGTGTGTCCATCTCTTGCCACTCGTCATAAGTTCCGTCGCCGAGATACGCGTCCACCATCTGCTTTGGGGTTCCCATGTCGGTTCCTCCAGGAGCCCATAGCCCCGACACAACGTCCTAATCTTTTTTGCCTAGCCACTGATCGCTCATGAGCTGAGACCAGAAGAATCCGCGTGAAAGGCCAGGCAAGCTCTCAGCGAATTGCATTGGCCCCCCGGTCAGTGTTGGCGCCCCACTCAAGCCAAATGCAGGCTTGAGTGAGGCGCCCCTAGCTCGGAAGAAAATCGCTCAATAAACAAACACGTAGAAATATGCATTCCCCTCCACAACGCCTTGGCCAAAGACGTTCACTCCAACGGCGGTACTTGAAACCGCATCTGCTGCGATCGTGTACAGGCCATCGTTGATGTTCCAAAATGCGAGCGTCGCCGATACGAACCGGTCGTCCACTTCAAAGCCAAAATCGAACTCCCATTTGGCGGGCGCGCCGGACGGTTCCTCAGTGAAGGTGATTCCGCAGGGGGGCGTCGTCGCAGCAGCACCCGAAAGTGAAGAGTTGAAGCAGCGAATAATCGTGTATGGAGCGTTTAAGGCGTTTACATAGGCCATGCCCTTCACCCAGCCACCGCCGGTACGACTCTGGCTCACGTTGCCGTTGGCAACTATTGCGTTATTGCCCGTCGAACTTGTGCCGTACACGCCGGTATCGCCCGTGCCATACACGCCGATGCCACCGGCCCCCCCAACGTTGGTACCCTTAACACCCGCCCCCGTGGGATCGCTCGTCCTTGCCCAGACGCCGTACGAACCGCCGCTGGTCGCATTCTCAATTCCCACCAGCGCCGTCTTGCCCGGACCAGCCGTGTACGCGTCAATCGCGTCGGCGGCTGCCGATGGAGTGAAGAGATTATTTCCGGTAAAGTTGTTGTTGGCGACCAGCAGAGGCACCTGGGTGGTGTCGAGATTCAAGGTGACGGTGCCGCTTGTGCCGCCGCCGCTCAGGTCTGTCCCCGCCGTCACCCCCGTGATTGTGCCCGTGCCTGCGTTACTGCACGCCCATGCGCTGCCGTTCCACTGCAATAGCTGTTTTGACGCACACGCCTTGGTCAGCGACAGATCCAGGGTCCCGCTTGTTCCTCCGCCGGTCAGCCCGCTGCCGCTCGCCGTCGTCACTCCCGTGATCGTTCCCTGACCTCCGGCGAACGCAATGTCCAACTCCGGGGCGTGGCTGGTCGCTGTGTTCTCCTTGCTATCGAACGTGGCGTTGAACGTGCCGTTGGCCACCAAGGCAATGCCGTTGTTCGTCTCGCTGCCGGTCAGCCATGCCTGCACTGCGGGCGTGACATTGATCAGGATGTATTGATTCTTGTCCGCGGTTGCGACGTTGACATTGGACGCGATGGTCGTTCCTGGCGTGGGCGCATTGCTCGCATCGATCGTGCTCTCGCTCCAGGCGCTGTTGACATAGTCGACGTTGAAGCTGCCCGCTGTGGTGACGGAATTGACGTAGAGCTTCAGCGTGGCCTGGCTGATGGATGCCGTCGTCGGAATTGACGCCAAATTGAATTGAATGTATGTGGTCTGCGAGGCGCCGTCGACGTCGAGCAAGGTCTTGGCGCCATTGTTCGTGGTGGGCGTCGCCGTGTTGGTGTAGCTGTCGGCGCTGGGCGTGATCTGCGCATGGGCCGCGCTCCACAGGAACACCAATAAACCCACCAGTGAAACCAATCGCATCTGTGCAGTGAATGTTTTCATGACTGTCCTCTTTGTTTCTCGCCAATCATCGTGACGGCGGATTGCATTCCACTCCTGACTTCTGCTTGGCGTTAGTTCTCTGCCCGCAGGACGGCGACTTGCTTGTCCGTGCCCTTGCGTTCCAATTCTTGTTCGGCCCCAGACTTGTAAACTTGTTTTCCCCGGTTGTTGCCCGGGTTCCAGACTTGGGCGAGGAAATACCTATCCTCATAGCGGTAGAAAACCAATCTCCCGACGCCTTCTGGAGCCTGGCCGTCCACCCTCGAGGTCAGTACGAACGCTCCTTGCTCGTGGGCGTTGGCAACGCGAATGGTGTGCTCGCCCAGAGCACTTAGCGTGTAGTGCCCCGCCGGGAGAGTGCGACTGGCAACGACGAACGGGAAGGGAATGTTTGCTTTTAGAACCGCTGGGTTGTCCTGGGCGGCGGCCGCAGCCAGAAGCACCACTAGAATCACCATTGCTTGCAGTAAGTGTCTTTTCATAACCTTCTCCTTCCTTTCACGGGCTCTATTGGTAAAGGCGAAATGCGGGAGCAAACGGGCTCAAGAAAAATTGCCAAGGCTCAGAAAAAACACTCGCGTGCTCGGTGGGGGCAAAGAAGTTAGTCCTAAGTTGACGGGTCTTACGAGGAAGGCTATTGTGTACAGCAATCTGGAGGTGGGAGTGTCAGAAGTTCCATCTCATTCACTCGATAAACTGCTTGCCAGCTGGCAAGCAGGCGACCATAAGGCCCTCGAAGCCTTGGTGCCTCTGGTCTACAAAGAGCTCCACGGTTTGGCGCACCATTACCTTCGTGGAGAGCGTCCGGAGCACACTCTCCAAACCACAGCCTTGATCAACGAGGCCTATCTTCGACTCGTGGAACAAGGTCCTTTCCGGACGCAAAACCGGGGACAGTTCGTCGCCCTGGCGGCGACCCTGATGCGCCAGATCCTGGTCGACTACGCCAGGAGCCACCGGTCGGCGAAGCGTGGAAACGACTGCAAAGTAACGCTCTGCGACGAAGTGGCCGGGGGGAAGGAAGAAGATATAGACGTGCTGGTGCTTGACGATGCACTGCGGAAGCTTGCAGAGCGTGACCCGCAGCAAAGCCGGATTGTGGAACTGCGTTTTTTCGCAGGATTGACGGTGGAAGAGACAGCGCTAGTTGTCGACATTTCCCCGGCGACCGTGAAGCGTGACTGGAGCATGGCCCGAGCATGGTTGTCGCGACAGATCAAAAGAGGCAAAGATGGAAACGAAGCAGGAGTGGGAAAAAATTAAGGAGCTGTTCGGGGCCGCTCTCCAACGCGAGCCCAGTGACCGCGATGCTTTCCTGCGGGAGGCGTGTGGCACGGACGAATCTTTGCGACTAGAAGTCGAATCGCTGATCCATGCGCACACCAGCAGCGGGCTTTGGCAACATCCGCTCGCCCCCCAGCCTTCGGGGAATACGGAAGGTCGGTTCATCGGCCCGTATCAACTGATAAGGAAGATAGGCGAAGGCGGCATGGGGCAGGTCTGGCTCGCGCAGCAGACGGCACCGCTGCAACGACAAGTGGCGTTGAAGCTGATTCGCTGGGGAACCTATGACGACACGTTGCTCCATCGCTTTCAGGCGGAGCGACAGTCATTGGCAGTAATGGACCACCCCTCAATTGCAAAGGTCTTCGATGCCGGTGCAACACCCGAGGGTCAGCCCTACTTTGTTATGGAATATGTCGCGGGCCTACCCATCTCTGACTACTGCGACCAGAAGAAGTTGAAGATCAGTGATCGCCTTGAGTTGTTCGTGAAGGTGTGCGAAGGGGTACAGCACGCGCATCAGAAAGCCATCATTCACCGAGACCTTAAGCCGGCAAACATCCTGGTGGCGGAAGTCGACGGCAAACCAGTTCCGCGCATCATCGATTTTGGCTTGGCAAGAGCCATCAACCGCGACCCGGAAGAGACACTGAACACACGGATAGGAGCTTTTGTGGGAACACCGGGCTACATGAGCCCGGAACAATGTGATCCTGCAGCCCGGGACATTGATACTCGTACCGATGTCTATTCGCTCGGCGTGGTTCTTTACGTTCTGCTCACGGGAACCGTGCCCTTCGAGACAAGGGAATGGAGGGACAAGCCCTTCGATGAAATATTGCGTCGCCTCCGCGAGCAAGACCCCGTACGGCCCAGTACCAAAGTCAGCGCAGATCACCATACAGCGTCTTCCGCAGCCGTCGCGCGAGGAACAGAAGCGAAACAGTTGGTGGACACGCTGCGTGGCGATCTTGACTGGATTACGATGAAGGCGCTGGAAAAAGACCGCGCCCGGCGCTACGGCTCCCCGATGGAGCTTGCGGCTGACATTGAACGTTACCTGGGCAGCGAACCCGTAAGCGCCCGGCCGGCCAGCGTCGGCTATCGCGCCAGGAAATATGTGCTGCGGCACAAGGCTCTGGTGGCTGGGACGGCAGCCGTTTTTCTGGTTCTGGTGGCGGGGGTGATTACCAGCACCTGGCAGGCGGTGAAAGCGCGCCGTGCGGAAGCCCAAGCCAAACAGCAGTCAGCCATCGCCCAGGCTGTGAACGACTTTTTGCAGAAGGACCTGCTCGCCCAGGCCAGTTCCTTCAAACAATCGAGGCCAGACCCGGACATGAAGGTCCGCACCGCGCTTGACCGCGCTGCGCAGAACATCGAAGGCAAGTTCAAGGATCAGCCTGAAGTCGAAGCGGCAATCCGCAGCACCATCGGAGAAGCGTACAGCGACCTGGGCCTCTATGCCGACTCGCGAAAGCAATTGGAGAAAGCTCTCGAATTAAGCCGCGGCTCTCTCGGCCTGGATAATTTGAAGACCCTTCAGATCATGGTGAGTCTGGGATGGCTCGCTCAGGAACAAGGCCAGATCGAAGAGGCCGAGAAGCTTCAAAAGCAGGCGCTTGATGCCGGCAAGCGGGCTCTGGGCGCCACGAATCCGACGACCCTCCTGGCTTTGAGACGCCTCGGCGGGGTCTATCTTCAGGAAAGCAAGTATCCGCAGGCGGAGGCGGCACTCAGCGACGCTCTCCAGGGTCTCAAGCGCGTCAACCGGTCCGACAATCTGGACATCTTGTCCGCAACCAACAATCTAGGGGCTGTCTATAAGCAGGAGGGAAAATTTGCGCAGGCCGAAGCGATGTACCGGCAAAGTTGGAGTATCTCCAAAAAGCTTTTCGGGGCCGATTCCCCGCAAACGCTTCCGAGCATGGGAAACCTGGGCATTCTCCTGAATCATGTTGGAAGGAAATCGGAAGCCGAGGATATCGACCGGCAAACCCTCGATATCGCCCGGCGCGCTCTCGGACCGGAGCATCCGAACACCCTCATGGCCATGGATATCCTGGCCATTACGTGTGGGGAACAAGGCAAATATGCCGAAGCTGAGTCTCTGAACAATCAGGAGTTCGAAATTAAGCGCCGTGTTCTCGGGCCGGACCACCCCGAGACGCTCCGCGCTCTCGGAAACCTGGGCGAAGACTATGCTTTGGCGGGGAATTATCCGCGGGCCGAACAGTTTCTCAGCCAGGCGGTCGAGGCAGAAAAACGAACCGTCGGCTTTCGAAGCGATCTGACCTTAGATCACATGAATACTCTGGCCGATGCTTACGCCAAAGATCGCCAGCCTGCGAAGGCCGAACCACTCGACTTCCAGGTTTTCACGAAGCGCCGGGAACTGCTGGGTGCCGGCAATCCTGACACCCTTCAATCACTCAACGCGCTGGTCCGCGATTACAAGGCCGAAGGGAAACTCGCGCAGGCCGATGAGTTGCTCAAGCAGGCGCACGCTCCGCAACCGGAAAAGCCGGCTCAGGCAGCGCAGTAGTGGCCAGCGATTAGGAATGAGGAGAACTGCTCCAGGTTGGCTTGATGCTCAAAACTGAGCGTCCGACGTGGCACCGTCGAGCAAGCTGTAGGCGGCTTCCAGCAGCGGTCCTGTAAACGTACTTGTGACCGGGATTTCCTCCTCGCCAGTGAATGTGTCGGTCACCGAAACAATCCTCGTCACAGATTCTCCGGCGTTCCCAGACGTATTCGACGCCGAAGCGATTGCGGTGACGGACACACCTCTTATTGTTCCTATGCCCGCAGCACTGACCTTTGCGACACCGGTGGCATACTACTCAGTAGGGAGTGTTGGATTCGGGACGGTAGCTGCGGGGCAGACCGCGACGCAGTCTTTCTCGCTGTCAAACATCGGCCAGGGGCAGTTATCGGTGAACGGCGAGTCTATTTCAGGAAGCGCGTTCTCTCCCTCCCAAGTACATTGCTCGACTGGAGCGTCGTCGTTGCCCGCGGTGCTTCCACCCTCCCGGTGCCTGCGTGTTTACGATTTCTTATCTGGCGCCCACGGGCGCGGCCCCGACGGGCACGATCGCATTTACCGATAATTCTTCGCTGAGTAATCTGACCAGTACAGGCTCCGGCTCGACTTATGTGCAATCGCTTGCGCTGAACGGCTCGGGAACCAGCACGCCCCCCGGACCACCGCCGCAGATGACCGTCTCTGTCGCCGTGCCTGAAGTGATCCTCGTGACAGACACGCCGACCTTTATCACTCCCACAAGCACGACGCTGAGCAGTTCGGCCAACCCAGCATCGTATCGTCAGAAAGTAATATTCACGGCGGTGGTCAGCTCCGCCGCGGGTGCGCCCTCCGGCAGTGTGAACTTCTATGATGGAAGCGCGCCTCTGGGCACGGGGGCGCTGTCAAATGGGACCGCCACATTCAGCACGTCGGAACTAACCGCTGGGACTCATTCGATCAAGGCCATCTACTCGGGCAACACCGCCTCCAACTTCCAGACAAGCACATCAGCCGTCCTCAACGAATTTGTCGGTTATCCAACCAAAACAGTCCTGACGACGTCGGCATCGCCGTCACTTGTCAACCAGACGGTGACCTTCTCGGCAACCGTGATCTCGACTGATGGGCCGATTCCCAACGGCGAAACGGTCACCTTCTATGATGGTGCAACGCCAGTGGGCACTGGGATGACGACTGCAGGCGTAGCGACGTTTGCCACGTCGACGTTATCGGCCAAGAGGCATGGGATAAGAGCGGCTTACGCCGGCGATGCCACCTTCAAAACGAGTTCGGGGAGAGTGGTGCAGAGCGTTGAGCCTTACCCGACCACAACCACGCTCTCGACCAATCCCAATCCCTCGAATTTCGGCGAAGCCGTTCAACTCACGGCCGTGGTGAGCAATACCTCTGCTTCGAACATTCCAGCCCACAGCGTAAGATTCATGAACGGCACCATACCGCTTGGAGTGGTCGTGCTGGATCCAACGGGCACGGCGATATTAAACACAACAAAGTTGTCGGTTGGACCGAATTCACTGACCGCACAGTATTTGGGTGACGCGGAAAATGGCACGAGTGCGTCATCGACACTGACGCAAACCGTCAATCCGGCGCAGGTCGTGATGTCTCTGAGTTCAATTCCAGATCCGTCGACGTTGGGCAAGTCGGTGAAGTTCATCGCGACCGTGAAGAGCAACGGCAGTCTGCCGATCAGCCAGAAGGTAACCTTTACTTACGACAATCAGATCCCGTTGGGCACGGCAACCATTTCCGCAGGAAAGGTAGTTTTCTCGACAGCCGCGCTGCCGCGGGGAAGCGACATCGTCACAGTAACATACGTAGGAAACGCAGATTATAGCGACGCATCCGCGTCTACGCTGCAGATCGTCCAATGAGGCTGCTGTGCATGCAGATGGAATCGTTGCCAGTGTGAACTCGTCCGGGATAAAGAACGTTGTCGACGCGGTGACAGCGCAGGGCAACCAGTAGTCCGTGTTGATTCTTGTTGCGACGAACCAATTTGAGCGGAGCGGCAGTCGGGATCTGCGTGGGGAGGATTGTAAGAGTTGATGCTCCAACTCGGTGAAAGCCATCATGTACGGAATTGGCTCGCCTTGCCCTGCGAGACTTAGCCTCCACGGGTTGATACGGTCATCGCCTATCCCAACTGAATTAGCGAGAGGACGTACTCATCTCGACCCAGCGGCGACACAACGTCCAACACTTCCTGAATCGTCATGCGAAACCTCCTACCGATTGGGGGAAGAGCGGCCGACAGTGTTAGGACCGTATGGATTCGGCAATCAAGGGCAGTGCGAGGCCAAACCCCAATGTCGACTCAATCACGATGCGCAGACTGCCGAACTTGTTAACGAGCCATCCGTTCCACATCGTGTCCTCTATCGAATCCCGGCAGCTCAATCTCTGCTCCGCGCCCATCGAGTCCGCCAACGTGGATCGTCCTCACCGAACCTTGCGTCTGGAGTGTAAGTCACCATTCGTGCATAACCAAGATCGGTAATCGATTCCTCACTTTGGGATGACGTCGAACTCAAGTCCATTCCTTGCAACTTTGCTATATATCTTGTAAACGTCCGAGTCCCCCTTATGCGCCGGTAAACACCGAAGAACTTCATTATCAGTCGTGCCTGTATGTCAAAGCCAGTTGCCCGTCAGCAGTGTTTGCGAGAAGGCTGGTGTGGCGCCTATTGCTTGCGACTTTCTGCTGTGGGGATGGGGCGCACCAGGACCTCAAGGGCAAGAACGACGTCTCCGAAGAACTCGTCTTTCGGTCACCCGAGGGGAAGATTCTCGACCCGGACAACCTCTACCATCGGGTATTCCTTCCGGAGCTGGCCAAGGCCGGCATCCGCAGGATACGGCTGCACGACCTACGTCATACCTTCGGCTCGCTCCTCATCCAAAACGGGGCCTCGATCATTTATGTGAAAGACCAGATGGGACACAGCTCGATTCAAGTGACCGTGGACATCTAAGGCCACCTGATTCCAGGCGCCAACGTGTGCTTTGTCGATCGATTGGACGGGTTCTGGCCGAAGAGGCAAAAACAAGTCCGCGACAATCCGCAAACCCCCGCGCAGCAACGCGAACTGGAGATCCCCCCGGACCTCCTGCAAGTTGTCGAAGGAATTGGTGGCGGCGGTAGGACTCGAACCTACGACCTACGGATTATGAGACCGTCGCTCTAACCACCTGAGCTACGCCGCCACTGCCTGCAAATCGGGAAGGATGCGCGAAAGGAAACCTTGCCGCCGGTATGCTCCCGGCATTCGCAGCGTGGAAGCAACGACGCGTCGTTCCGCTGCGCTCAATCTAGAATTCCCAAACCATAATTCTAAGAGCGCCCGCGCAATAGGTCAAACCAGCTAGACCCAGATATACTCTGCGGCATGGTCTCCTGCTCAGGTCTCTACTGCGAGCATCCGGGAGCGATGCGCGCCATCGTTCACCAGCGGACAGTCTTGCTTAGCTTCAATTCACCGTCACAATCACACCGACAATGACCGGAACGTCCATTAAAGCGATCGCTGTTATCCCTGCCCGCCTGGCTTCCACCCGTCTGCAGCGCAAGATGCTGCGCGAAATCGCCGGCAAACCGCTGATCGGCATGGTCTACGAAGCTGTGCGCTCGTCGCCCCTGCTCGCCGACGTCCTCGTCGCCACTGACTCCAATGAAATCCTGCAAGTCTGCCGGGAACATGCCTGGAAGGCCGAGATGACTTCGTCCTCGCACCGCAGTGGCACCGAGCGGGTGCACGAAATTTCCTGTCGCACGGCGGCTGACATCTACATCAACGTCCAGGGTGACGAGCCTCTCACGCAGCCGGAACAAATCGCGACGCTACTGCAGGTCATGGAGAATCCGGCTGCGCAAGTCGGAACCCTGATGACCCCGGCAGCCGAGATCGACATCCCGAACCCCAATGCCGTAAAAGTGGTCACCGACCTCAGTGGGCGTGCACTGTATTTTTCGCGTGCCACCATTCCTTATGATCGCGACGCCAAGCGGCCTGCTTACTTCAAGCACCTGGGGCTCTACGCCTACAAGAAAAGCGCCCTCGACCGCTTCGTAACCCTGGCGGAGTCTGCCCTCGAAAAAACTGAGCGCCTCGAACAACTGCGCTTTCTTGAAAATGGAATCCCGATCTGTGTCGGGGAAACTCCTCATGACAGCGTGGGCGTAGACACAGAAGAAGACTTGCAGCGCGTGATCGAGATCCTGCGAAAACGCTGATCAGAGCCATTCAAACCAGCGGATGAATCTCATGCTTGCGGCCCCAATCCTTCGCTGCCGCCAGGCGCCTCGAAATTGCGGGATGCGAATGGAAAAACCAGTCCACCCACTTCGAGGGCGTTCGTTCCGCCAGGTTCTGCTCCGCCAGTTTGTTCATCGATGAGATAAACGGCTCAACACTGGCAATGGATTCGAAGGCATACCGGTCCGCCTGCCGCTCGTTGAACCGCGAATACGAGTTCAACGCCGGCATCAGCAAAAATGAGAGCACCACCGAAACCAGCGCCAATAACGGCAAGTTGGCGAAGTCCGACAGTTCCTCGAACATGTGCTGGTCTACCGAGTAATGGAGAACCCAGTTTGCCGCCCAGAAACCCAGGAGTGTGATCACGGCTTGTACGAAAATGCTTTTCAGAATGTGGCGATGAACGTGGTGCCCGAGTTCGTGGGCCAGCACAGCTTCAATCTCTTCCGGTGAGTAGTTGTCGAGCAGCGTGTCGGCCAGGATAATGCGCCGGGTCGCGCCCAGTCCAGTCAGGGCTGCGTTCGCCTTCTTACTTTTTTCCGAAAGCTTCCAGCGATACACGCCCCGCACCCGCGTCCCGGCGCGCTCGCTCAGCACCACCAAACGCCGCCGCAGGTCTTCGTTGTCGAGCGGTTCGAACTTATAGAAGATGGGAAAGAGCACGACTGGAGCCAGTTGGGCCAGTACGATGAAAAGCCCCATGAACAGCACCCAGGCAATCACCCACCATTCCTGCGGCCATTGCCGGATCGTGAAGTACAAGAGCTCCACCACCAGAGTGCCCATTACTAACCCGACTAAAAAGCCCTTCACCTCATCCCAAGCCCACGAGCGGAATCTCTGCGTCGAAAGCTTGAAACCACGCTCCAGCCGGAATCCGTAATAGTCGAAGCCAAGGCCGAGGGTCTTGCTGATCACAAGCAGAAACACGAGATAAAGAAGCAGGTTCAAAGAATAATGCTGACCGACCAACTTGATCGCAAGGTCTCGCAACCAAGCAGACCAGCCGGTGACCAATAAGATAACCAGAAACACCACACCTACAACAAAATCGGAAACGCCCAGCCACCGCCTAATGCGGTTATAGCGGTGGGCCTCAGGCGAATCGGCCTGAACCGAAGTTGGGTCTTCTGCCATAATTTCTCTATCGAAGTCCTGCTAAGACTGGTTCCTCACGAAACTCTCGCCTGCGGTCAGGAGTTCGCGGACCAACTCCGGCGACGAAGCCTCCGAGTACAGCCGCAACAGCGGCTCCGTCCCCGACGCGCGGAACAATAACCATGCTTCCGCTCCATCTCGGTTGGTCGGCGCATCCAGAAAAAACTTCACCCCGTCCATGTGTTCTTTCTTAATCACACGGTAGCGCCCCAGAGTCTGCGTACTCTCCGATCGAGCACGCTCGATCGCACTCTGCTTCATCTCTTCGGGTATATGCAGATCACGCCGCCCGTAATAGTGCGCGCCAAACTCGCGCTGCAATTCTGCCACCAACCTCCCCAGCGGCTTGCCTTCCTCCGCCATCACATTGGCCAGCAGCAGGCAGTTCAGCACTCCGTCGCGCTCCGGCAAGAATCTCGAATAGCCAATGCCTCCCGACTCTTCGCCTCCCATCAGAATGTCGCCTTCCATCATCAGGTCGGCGATGTACTTAAATCCAATAGGCGTTTCGTGCAACTTCCGTCCATATTTTGCCGCGATGCGATTGATCATTCGCGTGGTATTGAACCCGCGTACCACGTCGCCCGGCCACTTCTTGCGCTCCAGCAGCCAGCGCAGGATTACGCAGAAGATCTTGTGCGAGTCGACGAAGCTGCCGTCTTCGGCAACCGCGCCAACCCGATCTGCATCTCCGTCAGTCGCCAGGCCAGCATCACATTTCTCGCGAACCACCGTTTCCTGCAGCATCGCCGTGTGGGGCTCAATTGGCTCGGGATTGATCCCAGGGAACAGCGGGTTCAACTCCTCCCGAATCGCCACGTACTGCACTCCGCGTCCGGCAAAGATCCCAGTCAGAACGCCGCGTCCAGAGCCATACATGGCATCCACTGCAAATTTGAACTTCGTCTTTGCGATCAGATCCATGTCCACAAAACTAGAGACGGCAGCGACATAAGCCTTTTTGAAATCGACTTCCTCAACAGTCGCCTTCGTTCCCTTCGGCATCGCGCCCGCAGCGAGTTCTTCTTCGATCCTCTTCATGATCGCGGGCGTGGCCGACCCGCCAAATTTCGCTTTGAACTTCACCCCATTCCAGTTCCACGGATTGTGGCTCGACGTGACCATCACTCCGCCCGCCGCTGCCTGTTGCCTCACTGCGTAAGAAATCGCGGGCGTGGGCGTGTAATCGTTGGCCAGTTTGACCGGGATGCCCGCTGCCGCAATCCCCTCGGCTACCACCTGCGCTGCCCGCGGCGAGGCGAAGCGTGCGTCGTACCCCACGAACACTCCCTGTTGCGCCTCTTCGTACTTCAATACGTAGGAAGCGATCGCACCAGCAACCAGACGCACGTTGTCGAAAGTAAAATCATCGGCGATGATCCCACGCCAGCCGTCGGTTCCGAACTTGATCTCTTGCGCCATTTGACTCGGTGATCATTGGTTAGTAGCCAGTGGCAGAAAGGCGCAGTGCGCCTGACCTCACTGACCACTGGCCACTTTTTTTACACAAGCTTATGCATCCTCTTCTCGTCTAGATACTTTACAACCTTGCCGACATCCTGCGCGTTCTGGCGCGTGGTGATTAGCAGAGC
>Ga0210389_10000279_pt1 | contig 52012 bp, 91 predicted proteins | sample IncBWH28OmetaG_FD_160127 | JGI IMG/M metagenome (GOLD analysis project Ga0210389, IMG submission 160127) | Forest soil microbial communities from Barre Woods Harvard Forest LTER site, Petersham, Massachusetts, United States - Inc-BW-H-28-O ... | reverse complement strand
CGCCTTGGTATTCAGTGGCGGAGGACGCGCCTTGGTCTCCAGTGGCGGAGGACGCGCCTTGGTATCCAGTGGCGGAGGACGCGCCTTGGTCTCCAGTGGCGGAGGACGCGCCTTGGTATCCAGTGGCGGAGGACGCGCCTTGGGTTCCAGTGGCGGAGGACGCGCCTTGGTATCCAGTGGCGGAGGACGCGCCTCGGGTTCCAGTGGCGGAGGACGCGCCTTGGTCTCCAGTGGCGTGAATGCCTTCAGGATGGCTGCGCGCCGTCACCCACGAAATCGCCTCGTTGACCAGATCGGTGATGCCGATTTCGCGGCCCACCGCTAGGATTTCGGCGGCGGTTTTGGTATCATCATCGGAGTGGGTTTTGCCACTAATCTCCACCTTGCAGAAGCGAGAACCAGCGGGGGCGTAGTAGCCGAAGACGGCGAGGGGATGGCCCGTCACGCAGTGGAAGCCGCTCGCGCAAGCCTTCACGGGGCCGTCGTGTTTGAAGGTCTCGCCCAGCGAAAACGGGAAATTCAAGCATCGAAGGTCTTTATCGAATCCCTTCACGCCGTGAATCACCACCTCGGTAGCCTCTTTAGCCTTAGCGGCCATCTTCTCTCTCCCATACCCAACGAGTGGGGGTAAATGGTTAGGCGTTGATCAGAAGGGACCGCCGCAGTCGCCCTTGAAATCGGCCGGGTCAACCTCGTCGGGCTCATCTTCGTCTTCGCCGCGCTCGGTAGCCATCGCATCTTCGTAGTCGCTGATGGCGTGCTCCCAATCGTCAGCGGCCTGCTCGATTTCGTCGGCCCAAGATTCGCAGCCGTCGCGGCGCTCTTCTAAGAGCTGGCCCGTTGAGCCCTGCTGAAGGCCCTCGGGCATGTTCTCGAACTTTTCCTCTTGCTCTGTGCCCAGATCGCGGATTTCCTCTGCGACTGCGCGGAGAACGTCGGGATCATCCGCCGCATCAATGGAGTCCTGAGCCGCATAGACTGCGCCCAAGAATGCCGAGGTGGTCAGCTGAGACCGGCTGGGATAAGTTTTGCTTCGGCGCTTGGCACTGTACCAGCCGCCGCCGCTGGGCACTTTCATGCTCCAGCTGTAATAGCTCTCTCCCTTCTTGATCCCCGCATCCGGGTAATCCTTGGCGGCCTTCTTGGTGAGCACCTTGGGCATCTGATCTCTCCTTAGCGGCCCGACGAGCAATGGGGGGGGCTTGGGGCTTGCTCGCCGGACCTGAGGAGACAGTACAGGCGTGTTATCGCGTGTCAACCCGTTGCAATCAATTTTATTGCATGGTATCGCTCGGATCATGAGAATTGAAGTCAGCGACGATGTCGAACTGCCTGGCCCCTCCATGCGCGGGGCGATTGGCTCGCTCAAGGTGAATCAGTCCTGTTTTGTGGAGACCGACAAGCTTCGGTCTGTCCGCGTCACGGCAAGCATCTTGGCTTCCGACACCGATAAGAAGTTCACCGTTCGCAAGGTTGAGGGCGGCGTGCGTGTCTGGAGGATAGCATGAGGGCGATCCCAGACCCTCGGCTATTTGGCGCCCGCGTTCGGAACGGCCCGCTCGGGTCTGATGATTCGTGGGGCTCAACGGGATGCTTCATCATCCAAGGGCCGCGCGGTGAAGAACTCAAGATCATCGCTTCAAACGCCGACTTTCCCGACTCCGAGGGCTGGGAGCATGTCAGCGTTTCAACTCGCCGACGTTGTCCAAACTGGCCAGAAATGTGCTTCGTGAAAAGCCTCTTCTGGGCTCCCGACGAAACGGTTGTGCAGTTCCATCCCCCTGAGGCTGACTACGTGAACAACCATTCGTTCTGTCTGCATCTTTGGCGCGACACGCAAAAGGAACCACGTCGGCCGCCAGCGATCCTAGTCGGCGTCAAGGACTTGGGAGTCCTCGCATGAGCGTCCGCTTCATCCCCCTCCGAACCGACCTATCCAGCCTCCAAGCCAAGGCCGCATCTGGCAGGTCTGGAGTCGCACGGCGTGCTCAGGAAGAGTTGAAGCGTCTTGTCACCCTACAGCTTGAGCGGGAGGTGAGGGGATGAGTGAGCCTAGCGAGCTTGAATGGCTTGGGTTCGAGCTGGCCGTCCAGAAGTACTTCATCGGGCGCGGTGCGCAGGCGATGATTCTGGCCCGCTTGATTCGCCGCGCTGGGCTTACGTGTCAGACCGAGTGCCTAGTTTCCGGCTCCGACCTCAGCGAGAGCTCTGTCGTCGTGTACGTTAGCACTTTGCGCAGCCAACTCAAGGACTTGGGCTTTGCGGCGAAGATCGAAAACGTCAGCGGCTGTGGCTACCGGATGGCCGAAGGCCACGCTCGGGAGATTTGGGACCGGGTGATGAAGGTTGTCTTTCACCTCTCGGAAGCGGCATGATGGGCTACAACGACGCATGGTCCGATGAATGGCACGCTAAAGCCGTTGGCCTCTGGATAGCGGGCAAGAGCGGCGGCGAGATAGGCGAGGCGCTAGGGATTTCTCGCGGAGCCGTTCTCGGACATTTGACACGCACTGGCGTAGCGGGTCCGAACGGCTCCCATCCTCGCCCTCAAGTCCCGCGTAGCTCTAAACCCGCTCCTCGCAAACCCAAACCCGATAAGCCCATGACCAGATTCACCGGCCTATCGCCTGGCATTATACGTGATCCACGTCCGGAGGTTCAGTACGAACCGTCGCAAACAGCTGTGCGATTGATGGACCTGAACGAGCGGCGCTGCAAATGGCCCGTGGGCGAGTCGGGGGCTCAGTTATTCTGCGGAGCCACGAAGCCTCGGGAAGGCCCTTATTGCAGCCGACATCATCTCCTAGCCGTCCAGCCTGGCGAGAAGGTCACATTGCGCGACCTCGAAAGAGCGATCCGCAGATATGCGTAGCGCTCGCGGCCCCTACATGCGCCGGGATCACTTCGGCGTCTTATCCGATCTCCAGCTCCAGATAGCGCGGCGGAAGCTTGTCGAGCAATGGAAGCTGGGCCAGATCGCCGCCTATCTCGATACGACTGCCAGAGAGCTTGATTTGGCCCTCTGGAGGGCGCTCATTCGTCCATCATGACCAACGTCGTAAGGCTCAAGCCCAGACGCAAGTCACCCGTTGTGGTGAGCACGTCTCCGGCGTTTGAGGAGGCTTGGCAGGCATATCCTGAGACCGGGCGCCTACGCTCCTCACGCAAGGAATCCTGGCCCATCTGGTGCGAGATAGCTGGAGTGCTTGGTGAGCCTGATCTAGCCTCTAGGGTAAAGCGCTACGCCTCCGAGGACAAGGAGCACCGGAAAGAGTCTGGAGCGCCTGGCTTCCATCGCTGGCTCCGGTGGGGAAGGTGGGAGCATTGGCGAGCCCACGAGGAGTTTATACCAACCCCCAAGCCAGAGGTTCTATTCCCAGATCAAGGGCTACGTGCGGCCTTCCATCTGCGCTTTCAAGACGAGCGCGCCCGTAAGTGGTTCGATGGCTGTGAACTGGACGGCGACACCCTCATCATGGCAAGCCCTGCCAAGCAGGAATGGCTTACGGGGCCTTTCAGGAAGTGGGCGGTTCTGAATGGTGTGATGGGCTATCGGCTGAGGTAGGCGCTGCGGCGCCCCCTGGTCTCTGTGGCGAGCGTCCTCGCGTGCGGGATGATTCCAGCGCCTGACGCCGCAGCTCGTATAGCTTAGCGCGTTGGGCTGGGCGGGGGAAGTGGAATGGAGCCAACGGCCTAGATTCGAACTGGCGACCCACGAGGTACGGACTCGTTGCTCTACCGGGCTGAGCTACGCTGGCCTAGATTGGTCTGGGCGACAGGGATTGAACCTACGACCTCCGCGTCCCAAGCGCGGCGCTCTACCGCTGAGCTACGCCCAGATGGGCGTTACGGTCGTGGCGTGTGTGTTCGCGTGGTTCGCGGAGCAGGGGTCGAACCTGCGCTCTCAGGACCAAAGCCTGATGGGCTACCGATTACCCCATCCGCGATCAACGCGGGGGTCTGTCGGTCAATGGTGGGATCGCCGCCGTACATAGTCCCTCATCTACCACGAGGCTTTTCGAGAAGGAAGGGGTTGAAGGCTAAGGCTGTTCTGGTAGAGTGGGGGGCGGCGAGGGAGCGAGTTATCCGCTCAGCCCCCCCGCCTTCATCAACCGCGCTCGCTGGAGGGTCGCGCGAATGACTAGGACCAATTTACAGACATACCGCGTTTCGGGCAAGCCCCTGCGCGTTCTCGTGTGCGGCGGACGCGACTATCCGGCTGATGCTGTCTGGCATTATCTAGAGCACTACGCCCCCGCCGAGCTGGGCGCGAACATCGCTGTCCTGATCCACGGGGGCGCCACGGGCGCAGACCAAGCGGCGGCGGAATGGGGCGCTAGAGCTGCGTCGGATGGCGTCAAAACCATTGAGTTCAAGGCCAACTGGCGGAAGTACGGCAAGAGCGCGGGACCATTTCGAAATCAGCGGATGCTTGCCGAGGGAAAGCCTGATGCGGTGATCGCCTTCGCAGGCGGTCGTGGCACGGCCGACATGGTTGCGAGGGCCGAGGCTTGCGGTGTTCGGGTGATCCGGGCGTGAGCAAAAAACCAGACGTTTTTATGCCCATTTTTTTGGGCGATTTTCAGAAGCATACGATGCGTTTAAATCGCTCTGAAGTGGGCGCTTACATGCTTCTTCTGATGGATTATTGGGTCAACGGCCCCCCTCCGGATGATCACGAAACGCTCGCTCTGATATGCCGATGTCCTCCAACCGAATGGCCAGCGACATGGGCAAAGGTGTCCGTGTTTTTCTCTTTGAAATCAGGACGCTGGACCCAAAAGAGGTCCGACCAAGAGCTAGTCAAGGCCCGCGCCAGAAGCGCCAAGGCCCGCAAGGCCGCCAAGGCAAAACAGGCCGCCATCAAGGCCAGAAAAGAGGGGTGTGCTCCGAGCACTCGCCGAGCACTCTCCAAGCAGGTGCTCCGAGTGTGCCATTCACAATCACCTTCACAGGATAGTATCTCTGCTCCTACAGAGCAGAGGGATACTATCCCCGCCGTCGTTGCCGTCGCGCGCCTTGATGGCGCTCCGACGCCTCCGGCTCAAGATGCGAACGAACGAAAGCAGATGGGGGAACGACTTCGCGAACTTGCCGCCGAAGTTGGAGCGGCCCGGAAAGCAGGCATGAAATGAAATTCGTCGCGGGCGCAAGCTGGGGGAATGACACCATCGCCACGGTGCAATTCCTGCACGAGCGAGGGGTGATTGGCGTGCTGTGCCTCTACAACGACACGGGCTGGCCAATGCCGCCGAATGGCGACGAAGAAGGCTGGCTTGATCGTGTCGCCCGCATGGAGCGTTGGGCGCACTCGCTAGGGTATCAAACCGACCGGACGGTCTCAATCGGCATGGAGGCCCTGGTTCACCACAAGAAAGCGTGGCCGCGCCAAGGGATGCAGTTCTGCACGGAGGCGCTAAAACTTGGGCCGACGCTGAAGTGGCTTGCCGAACGCGATCCCGAGAAGGCCCTCATCTGCGTCAACGGCAAACGAGCGGCGGAAAGCCAAGAGCGCTCCGATACGGTCGAGTGGGTAGAGGAAAGCCCCTTGCACGGCGGCCGACTCGTCTGGCAGCCGCTATACGCCCACACGGCCGAGATGCGGGATGCGCTGATCCTCCGCGCTGGCCATGCCGTTCTGCCCCACAAATCGCGGGAGTGCATGCTGTGCGTCAACACCGGCCGCAAGGGGCTTCTGGCGGCTCCTGAGGTCGCGGTTGCGTGGGTTGAGCGCGTCGAGCATGATCTAGGCTACACGTCCAATGGAAAGCCCCGCACCATGTTCAGGCCAGCCCGCAAGATGGGCGCGACGGGAATCCGCGAGGTTGTTGATTGGGCCAAATCGGCGCGCGGAAAGTACAACTCGGCCCAGCTAGACCTACTGGACGATGGCGACGGGCCAAACGCGAGCCAAACCGGATGCGACGGCGGATTGTGTGAAACATGACGCCCGCTCGGCCCCAACAAAACGCCCACATGAAACACTTATTCAAGACCCTCTCGGAGAGCTTGAGGAGCTGAGATGACACCGACCTTCAGAGACTCGCTCGTTTATCAGCTCAAGAGGCTTTCCGAGTTGAAGCCGAATTGGGATGGCTACGGTGGGCCGGTTCTATCGGCTAAGGTCTTAGCGCGCGTCGTGGTGGACGTGGCCTGGAGCGCGACAGATCAAACGCCTCCGGTTGCCCTCTGCCCTGGCGGCGACGGCTCCTTGCAAGCCGAGTGGCATCTCAAGGGAGTCGAGCTAGAATACCACGTCTCGCCCGATCAATCCCGGTATCTGTGGATTCACGACCGAGTTTCGGGAGCCGAGATGGAGTTCTTCGCGGAAGAGGCGACGGCCAAGCTGGGCGAGTGGATGGCGACGCGCATCAGACACACAGCCTCGGAAAGCCTTTGATGGCGAGGGCTAAGGGTTCCCTCGTCCACACACAGACCCCAGCCAAGCCCGGTTCTGAACTCCTCAAACCCCCTTGGAAAGCCCTAGGAGCGGGGCTAGCCTTCCAATTTGATGCGGGTATCGTCCCATCGCCAGAACTGCCACCATTTTGGCGGCGTCCACCCGAGTTCTCGCGCGCGTTCAATCGCCTCATGTCGCGCCTCATCGGCACTGTCATAGCCGCTATTCGTGATGCGGCTGATCGTTCCATCGAAATCGGTCCACCTGATGGTTTGGCCGTAGCTGATCATCCGGGCGTTTTCCTACTGGATTGCGGTTAGCGTCTGAGCGGCATGCTCAAACGCCGATTTGACTGTCCGACCCGTGGGCACGAGATCGGCGTCGAGAACGCCGCGAAGGGCTGTCGCGGCCAGCTCCAACGCATCGCGAAGTCTCCGGCGATCCGCCCGAAACTGATCGACAGTCTGCTCTAGCGATTCGTAGGTGGGCTTCGATAGCTGGTCCACGGGGCTAATCCTTGTTCTTGAGGGAGCCGATGTCGGTGACGAGAATCGGCATCGGGCTGGCGAGGGCCATCTCCATCGCGCTAGAGCTGATGCGCTCGCCCAGACTCTTCCAGTAGGCAATCTCGCCATCGTTCTGGTAGACGGTCTGAAGCACACGCGCGGCGACAGCGGTAGCGATCCGGTCGCAGATTTGGCTGGCGCGCCAAGGCTCACTGGTTTCCACTTCCTCCAGCGCCCGGCGCGCTCGCTTCATCTCTTCCGCCACGATGGACTGACACACGGCATGAAAGCGCGCCTCCTTGCGGTAGGATTCCTGCGCCTGTTCAGCGGTGGCTGGCGTCATCTCGCTCATCCGGGGTTAATCCTTGTTCTCGACGCGGGTGGCGGCGTCCTTGTGATCCTGGAAAGCCCCCGAGGCCCCCAGGGACGTGACATGCCCGCGTGATTCCCATCCGCAAATGCACCGGGCTGTAATTCCGTCTCCCTCTCGCACGACGCAGTCATCAACGAGACGGTGTGACTGGAGCTTGGCTGATCGGGCCTCGGTCATCGGGCTAATCCTTCTCGCCGGTCATGGAGCGCTTGAGTCTCCGAAGATGCGTCAGCAATCCGCAGCAAAACGGGTCCAGCCCGAAGGGAGACCGCTCTTGGTTCATCGACTCTACGTAGGCCGTCAGAACCTCCAGGGCGCTCAGCGCGGCTCGCTTAGTTGGCCTCTTAGGCATCATCCGGCGTTTTCCTTCTTCTTGGCTACGGAATGAACCTGGCCAGCCAGTGCAGCGACGACGCTTCCAGCCAGTGCCTGAGAAGGACGCGCGCGACACGGTCTCCTCTCGGGCCGCGAAGGATCGCCATGACGCTGCCGACCTGGCCGCCGAACAGGTGGCCGTTGTCAAGCAGGTCCTGGGCGTAGGAGCGGATGTTCTGGGTGTGGCTTTCGACCTGTTCGGCCGGGGTCGCTTCGTCGGCTTGGTCGCTCATCCGGGCGTTTTCCTTCCTCTCAGGCCCAAGCCGCGCGGTCGGTCCATCCGCCGTGCGGCCAGTATGACGCCTCGCAGTAAGCGCAGCGGGCCGCATGCGGGGTGGATTCAAACTCCTCGTCGTGGACAATGTGAGCTGTCCTGTCGTCGGCGCGACCGCAAGTCGTGTGGAGCGCACCGTCGAATTGCTCGGCGTGAAGGTGAACTTTCACAGGTCTTCCCACCGCTCAACAACCACGTTGAGGCAGGTGCCCATGCCAGCTACGTAGGCGTGCAGGCCGAGCAGGCGGCTAAACATCAGGACCAAGTGCAGGCGCATCATTGGTCACACCCTCCGCAAAGGCCAGTAACGGCGCTCATCGGCCGCGCTCCAGGCCTTATAGGCAGCGTCATCGCTGCTGTGTTCGTTCTCCCAGTCGGCGATGCGTTCCAGCTCGGCTCGGTACTTCGCCTCTGCGCTCGCGCGCATCTTCGATGCCTTGGCGCGCTGCTTCTGCGCCCATTTCCAGCACCAGTCGTGACGCCCCTCGTACCAACGCCGGTAACTCGGGATCGCGTGGACCCGGTCATGGTCCTCGGACGTGGTGAGCGTCTCAGTCGCGGGGGTTTGTGAAAGGTCGGTCATCGCGGGCGGTCCGTGTTCGGTCTGAGCGGAATATATGACCGTCTGGCTTGCGTGTCCACAAATACGTGTGTAATTTCCGCACATGGATGATTTTCGCTGCTACATCAATCCGCAGCCCGGCAAGACGCCTCGCTTCAGCGCGAAGTGGCAGCTCGAACATCTGCCGCCGGTGGGCATCGAGTGCGAGCACTACACCGAGGACAGGACCGGCAAGCAGATCGACGCCCTGATCCGGTCTTTGCGGCCGGGCAGCGTGGTGGTGGTGCGCCGGCTGTTCTGCCTGGCGCCGTGGATCGGGACACCGACCGTGCGCAAGAACATCATGGCCAAGCGCGTCGATGCCATCAGGGCGGCCGGTGGGGTGGTGATGGTGGGCGCGATTGCATGCCGCACCGATCAGGATGGCATCTTGGGCCAGATGATCGTGGAGGGCGTCGCGGACATCGCCAGCGCCGGCAGGGCTGGAGCGAAGGGCAAGCGGGGCAACCCCATTGAACTGACCCCCGACCAACTCAGGACGGCGGAGTTCATCTGGCGCAGCCGAGAGTATGCCAACGACAAGGCGCGGCTTGCGGCCATCAAGGCGCAGATCGGCCGTGAACCGGGCCGCACGTGGTGCTGGAACCGCTTCGGCAAGCCGAAGCCCGACGAACCCAAGACTTAGGAGCGGCAATGACCCCCGGCGAGCGCCATCAGTACCGCGAACGGGCCAGAATCCAGGCGCTGAATTGGGCGCAAGGCAGTTCGCGCCACAACGAGATCGACAACGAGTGCTGCCCGGATTTCTCGTGCTGCGAGCCCGATCAATTCGAGACTGATCCGGTGGCGCGATGGGCGACCTATCATCACCTTTACGGCCAACAGAATTAGGAGCCGACCGCATCCCATGGACTGCTGCAACAACCCAAATTGCCTCCGCTACGGCTGCCAGCGAACGGCCCCATGCCAGCCTCGCCCGGCCGTCCGTGTCATTGATCCGCCGAGGGGCTGTATCTGCCCGCCCGGTTCGGAAAAGACGTGCCAGCGCTGGGACTGCGGCCGGAAAACAGCCTTCGCGTCGTCGCGGCCTCGGTCAAGATAGGAGCGGCCGGTGGGCAAAGCATACGACAAGACGGGGCGCGAAATCATGCGAGGCGACATCCTGAAGGTGTTCCACTTCACCGGCCGCCGCCGCAAGCGCCATTACATGTACAAGCAGGTGATCGGCGAGCGACTCCTTGGCAAGTCCCAAGCTGATTACTGGTTCTTGAGCCATCTCAATCAAAGCGACGACGGCTACCACCTAGCGAAGGATGGCACGATCTACCGCGACTACGAGATTGTGCAGAGCGTGGACGCTTGTTTTGAGGACCGTCCCCGGATCGGCGACTGCACCGCCGAAGCGATGAAATCATAGGAGCTGGGCGCGATGGCATCCCAAGCTGAAGCGCGCATCCGAGAGAAGGCCGAGCGCCTGTTACGCGACAGTTTTCCAGGAGCGCGGATCGTCCATGAGTTCGATCTGGGAGGCGTCCGGCTTGACCTTGCGGCGATCACGGAAGATCGCCTTGCGGTGTTAGAGATCAAGAGCGAACTCGACACCCTGAGCCGCTTGGAGCGACAGGTGAAGTTCGGCCTGCGCATCGGAGGCCCGGTGCTGGTTTGCTACGCGCCGAAGTGGGAAGAGCCGATCAGGGCGCTTGATTTTGCAGATCGCTGGCGCGTCGAATGGCTGATGGAGACCGATGACGGCTTCTCGGGACTTGGCCACAGGCGCATCACAGCCGATCATGACCGATATGACAACCGCGCCTTGTTCTGGCTGCTGCTCAAGCCGGAGCTTCTGGCCTTGGCTCGGCCGCATGGCGGGAAGGTCCGTCACACCGTTCCTGAGCTTCAATCGATCGTCCACGAAAACCTGACCGGCCGAGAAATCCGACGCGGCGTGATGGCTGCTCTGCGCGCGCGCCGCTTCGGATGGACGTGCGACGAGCCCATTGGGGCGGCGAGGATCGCGGCATGATCCAACCCAAACAGAAGAGTTAGGAGCGGCCGTGAGAACGAACATCTCCGACGGCGTGTTCATCTTGAGCGCCCGCGACCTAGATGTGCGCGTGCAGGCGGCATTCCGCCGAGGCGTCGATCGTGGTCGCTTTGAAGAGCGCATGGCGCACGGCAACGAGCCCGTCGCGATCAATTGCGCGAATTGGCGGGATGGTCGATGCGAAAGCTGCGGAGTCCAGAGCCAGTTTTTCGAGGTCGGCGCCGAGTTCCGCTGCCCGCACTTCGTGAGGAGATAGAACCACCTACCTCGAAAAGCCCCTTACCCTCATCTTCCTCTTCCCCCACAGGAAACGGCCTAGAGGCCCATTTCCGCTTTGGCTTCACGGATGAGCGGGAAGTGTCGGAATCGGCGTCCTGGGCCGCTTGGGGCCGCACCTGAGCCCATTTGGAGGGCTTGCGAGGCTCTGACATGGCGCGCTGGCGTTTAGCCTTGGCTATCCGGGCGACATCAGCTTTGGTCTTGAAATCGTGATGGATGAGACAGAGACATTCCAGATTGTCTGGTTCTTCCGATCCGCCGAGGGCAAGTGGCAAAACATGATCCACCTCGAACCCACCGGCAAGCGAACAACCGCACGCTTGGCAGCGACCGCCAGCCCGATCATATGCAGCTTGACGGCGCTTCTTGGTCATCCCTCGACGTGGTGTGGCGCCATCTAGGCGCTTGCTGGTCATGGATCAGTACCAGTTTGGGTCTTCACCGTCTTCGACCCCGCCGTACTCAACCCACAAATCCTCTTCCTCCACGGGCCTGTATTCGACTATAATCCACCCGTCGCCGCTGCACGCAGTGCAGCGATATGAAGGATAGTACGGTCCGTCCGGAGTAGCAATTGGGGGGCCTTCGCACCATCCGCCGTCGCAATACTCGCATTGCTCTTGTCTAAGTTCGCTCATTACCTTACCGATGTGGTAAAAAGCCAAATCGCCACACAGACCCCGAACGTACAAGACGCACAGACCCCGAAAAGCAATCCGTAGCCGATCCATTCCCCAACGCTCAGGGAAACAACCCTCCGTCCAGGCGCATACACCGGCCTCCAAGAGCCAATCAGCTCCTCCTCGTCGCAGTCTCCGAGTTCTTGGTCGAAGGTCATGGCTGAGCCTGTGGGGCTGCCATGGCTTCCACGCCCGAGCGTATGCCATTGCCATCCATGACCATGCTGATGGCCGATCCGCGCTTGATGGTGGATAGCCACTGTTCGTAGGATGCGGTCATGTCTCCGAAGGAGCTGGCGCCATTGTCGGCTAGCCACCGCGCCAATTCCTCGGCCGTGGCGAAGGCTGGCGAAAGCGGGGTCCCTTCTGACGTGTCCTCATACATCATGAAGTGCGTCCGCTGTTCTGGTGACCAATCGGGCATGTAATCGTCAGGCGACGGGCGATCACCAGCCCACTCGGTGTAGGTGACGCATTCAAGGGCCGAGTCTTCTTTGGGCTTCCATTCGGAGGGCCGGTCATAATGCCATACCTCCTGAAGCCCGGCCTGCCACTGAGCCCGCGCAAAGTCCCACTCGGCAGCATCTTTGCCATAAGAGCCGCCTTTCAGCGGGATGAAGAGGCCAGTATTCTTGCGCGGATGGACCCAATCGGCCGGAACCATTCTAACTTCGCGTCCCATCAGACTATCCTTTTTCCCAGATTTCCGCTAGATTATACAGCGACGGTTTCAGGCTTGGACAGCAGATACTCCACCTGCGCGCAAAGCAAAGCGGCGGCTGGCTGGCTCAAGTCTCTATCCAAGGCCTCCGCAACCAACCTCGCCACATCTCCCACTGGCGTAGGGTTAGGGTTGTCTCTGGAGTGAAGCTTACTGATAGCAGGAGCCACGACCTTAGAGAGCGCCACCACGAACTCGGCCATGTCCTCAAGGCGCTTGGAGTCTTCCGTGTAGGTCACGGCTCCATCAGCGTGGTTGGCTTGGCAGTGGTCGCGTAGCTCGACCTCGGCTTGGTCAACGTTTTGGAGGGCGGTCATTTCGTTTCTCCAGTAGCTTTAGCGGCTGTCTTGAATCCGCAGGCGATGCAGCCGAACCGAACGTCAAGGTCGATTTCCTCAACCCCTTTGCGCTTGGTCTCGCCATTGATGGAGGTCAGTTCCTCGCCATCCGCGATGTAGTTCCAAGCCCAGAGAGGAATGAGCGTAAGGTCATCATCCCAGTTGCCGAAGCCCAGCAGGTTCAGCGACTCGACGGGAACGGCTTGGAGATCGGCGACGGTGACGCGCTGGACGATCCGCTCGCGGAAGATGGATGGTTTGTCGGCCCACACTTCACGGACTTCCTTGCGGGCGAACTCGTCGCTCCATGAAGAATAGGCCGCCCCTTGGGCCGCTCGGTTTGCGAGGGAGCGCAAGACGGTGTATAGTAAAGCTTCAGTATCAATCTCGTCGCTCATCTGTCTTCCTTTTGGTGGCTGGGGGCAGCGTACTTGGACGCGCCGCAATATGCTGATGAAAGTCCTGGGAGGAACCATGTCTTCCTACGCCCTCAGGCTCCACAGCCGGGGGGACTGGGAGCCTAACGGCGGGGGTATTTGGTCCCCCGGATGTCATGGAGCTTACTTGCCCGGCGCGTAACGCGGGTTCTGCTTTCCGACACGATGGATATCGGTCGTGACGCAGACGCCCCGATTGATCAGATGATCAGTGACGGGCTGGCCATTGTGCCGAGCAAGTGCAGCGGCTTGACGGGCGGCCTTGCGGCGAGGGAAGTTCTTGCGGTTCATGTGGTGGGTTCTCCTGTGTTAGGCTTCCGATTCAGCGAAGATTTCATCCAAGGAAGACGGAAGGTTGAAGTACAGGTCGACGCTGTCGGCCCCGGCGAGTTTCACGGCCAGCGCTTGCGCCTCAGCGGCTTGCTGGCGCCAAATGCCGCTCGCCGGAGTGCCGGTCCAAGAGGCGTCCCATTCGTTCCATCGGGCTGCAGCCGCCTCAAGGGCCACTTTCAGCAGCTCAATTTCTGTGTCGCTCAGAGCGGTAGTGGTGGTCTTGCTGCTCATCTCTCTTCTCCCTCACGCCGTAGCGCTTCGATGTGGTGGTTAGGCGTCCCAGCGGATAAAGTTCGGATGACGCTCGATCTTGCACTGGGCAGCAGCATAATCCTGCATGATCATCGGCCGCCAAGCCGGGGCGTAGAACGTGACCGCCTTATCCCAGCCGGGACGGGTGCGCGTGATGCTGGCGCGGCTGCGAGTGATTGTGACGTGGTGCTCATGGCCGTAGCTGTCCGCGACAATTGCGATTGGCTTGGTCATCTGCGTCTCTCCTCGTTCGATGTGGGGTTAGAAATCGGTGACGACTTCGCCGCGAGCGAACTGGGCCTGATAGGCATCCATCGCGCGGTCGGTTAAGGTGTAGTGGGTATCATCCCACTTGGTAACGCCACGTCCGCTCGGAGCCGGCGCACCATTCTGAATGGTGATGCCATGACCGGACTTGGTGCAATGCGTGATGCGAACCTTGGCCGCGTCCTTGGCGTCGTCGTAAGAGGTGCGTTGGTAGGTCATCTCGTGTCTCCCTTGCCTCACCACATTGAGTGAGGACGCCGACCGGGTCAAGCGATTTTCATGCTTGAACCTCATTTTATTTTGTGCGACGAACGGCCATGCTCTATGAGAAGAAAAAGCCGCGCTGGCGAGATTGGATGACGCAGGACGAACGCGCCCGCATGGCCAAGATCGACGCCCTGGAAAGCCAATGGATACCGGCTCGGGACGAACGCCAGCTCATCGCCAATCGCGCCCTCCAGCGCGCCCGCTACGCAGATAGAAACACCGGAGAGAAGACGTGAGCGACCTATACGCCAGTGGCTTCGCTCCGCCTCGCGTCAAGCCTGAATGGGAGCGCTGCTCCATGACGCTAGACAGCTCTCGCAGGCTCTTGGGGCCACTCGGAGAGGGTCTGGGCGTGCTAACCGACTGTGTTGGCTGGTTCGATGAACTTGGCCAAACGCGCATTGTGGTGGCCGATTTTGACAACGGCCGCAGGATGGTTTGCAGGTTCCTCTCGCGCTCGACCAAGATCACGTTTGAGCGCTGGAAAGCTCTTTCCGAGCCCGCTGAGGCTACGCCGTGACCCACTCCCAATCCCTCCTCGAACGTGTCGCAAGGGCTATAGCCTCTGGGCTCGGCGATGATTTCGACAACGCCTTCGAAACAAAACATGATTGGAACGTGAGTAGAGGCGAGCGCGGAGGCCGGTTCCGCGACATCAACGAGCCTATGCGCGGAGACTACTTGGACGCCGCCCGAGCTGCAATCTCCGCTATGCTGACCCCAACTAGGGAGATGGCACACGCGGGGTCGGTGGCCCTCTCTGAGGGTCCAGAGGAGTTTCCATCGGTGTCGGCGCGACTCGCTTGGAAAGCCATGATCCAAGCCGCCCTGTCAGAGGGTGAGCCATGAGCGAGAGGCCGTCGCATCGACAATTGGTGCGAATGCGCAAGGCCGAACTGCGCGCTTACATTGTCCGGCTTGAAGACGAAGAGTGGCTCGGCTGCGGGCATACTGGAGCCCTCGAAAAGCGAGAGAAAGAGAACTTGGTCGCGGTGGCGGAGTTGTACCACGAAATGGCCGCGCGCGGTCTCAATCGCGGCGTTTTGGAGCGCCATGCACAAGCGTCTGGCGAGTGTGCTGCGACCGTGCCATTATCAGCCGTCAGCCCATCTCGCTGATCCCACCTCCCCACTGGCCGCCGCTTGGATCATCTCGCGGCGGCCTCTTTCAATTTGCGCAGACGCTAGCGCTAGGCTAAACTCCCCCATCTGTTTCACACCTCGCGAGGGTACGGTTATGTTAAAGGGAGATGTCGGCGGCGTTATGCCGAGTTCGAAGGGTGGTTCCGCGATGCAGAACACCGCCGTCGGGTCAGGATCGCGCCCAAACGGCGGCAAGATCATGATCCCAACCAGCGCTCCTGCTGACGCTCACAAACTGGAGCGTTACGACGGGAAAAACTGGCTCAAGTGATCTGAGGAGTCGGCCTTGAACGCGATAGCCTACGCTGCATTCAAGGCCACTCAGAACGATCCCATTGAGAAGTGGGAATCCATCCTTGCGGCAACGACTGATCCAGAGGTCCGCCGTCACATGCAGATCGCGCTAGACGCGCGCAGGCGCTTGGAGGCGGCTAAGGCCAATGAAGAAGCATAAGGCCATCCACAACCTCGGAATGTGGGCTCACCCTCCCAAATCCAATGTGAACTTCAAATCGCCGCCGAAGGATCAAACCCGCTCCGACTCCCCCAAGATCATCGGCCCCAAGGGCGACAAGGGCAAGCCTGGCCCCCAGCCACACAAGGCCAAGCGCAAATGAGTCTGGTCATTCCGCGCGATGATGCGGCCTTCCTGACGCGGTTATTTGGCAATCGAATCCCTGCCGATGAACCCACGTTCCGCCCAGCTCTTGAGTGGGCCGTTCATGTGGACATGGCTAAGGAAACGCTTCCGAACGCGCGCTTCTGGGCTCGCTGCGGCAAGCCGATGCTCTCCAATCTCGTCAGCTATGTCGATCACAATGGCCTTCAAAAACAACCGCTTGGCTGGGATTTGACCGAGACAGACGATTTGATTGTTCTCGGCGTTCTGACCATGAAGGCCAAGGCCCGCGCCGCATGACCAGAGCCCAGATGCTTGATCGAGCCGTTGAGCGCGCCGCGCGCAAGATGACCGCGCCCGCCCCCTCAGTCTCCCATCGCCAGCTCATCAAGCTTTGGTCCTGTGATCAGCATTTTGTGCCCAAGGCTGAAATCACCAAAGAATTCCGCGCCCTCCAGCGCACAAGAGCATTCCTGTAACCGGCCCAAGTGAACAAGCGTGGCGGTCAGACTCAACAGCTCCAGGGGCGGCAAGCCCGACAAGCTCATGCGAGACGCCATTATCTTGGCGCTCCACCGCGAGGCCGAAGACGCTGACGGACAAATCACAAAGAAACTCAATCTAGTAGCCGCTAAACTGGTGGAAAAAGCTATAGCGGGCGACGTTCCGGCTATCAAAGAGATAGCTGACCGCGTAGACGGCAAGAGCGTGCAGCCCATTGCCGGCTCTGACGAAGACCCGCCGATCATCATCAGCTCGCCCAGAGACCGCGCCAAGGCCCTTGCTGTGCTGCTGGCTAAGGCGAAGGGCTCTGCGGAGGAATAGGTTTCTGCTATCAGGCCGGAGATTGTGATAGCTTAAACTCTGAGTTCCTGATATCACCGCTGCTATGAAGCGAGCTTCAGCTATCAAGACGGGTCGGCCGTCGAAGGGCAAGCGCAAGCAGATTGTCTTGCGGCTTCCGTTGGAGCTTTATGAACAGGCGGTGGCCTGGCAGAAGCTCTACATGCTGCCGAGCCTGCACGAGAGCATCGTGCTGCACATCAAGACGAATGTCACCATGAAGGGATCGGCTGATGCCTCCAAGTGAGATCGAGGAGCTTGGCGCATGGATGGAGCGCGAGGGCTTCACATCTGACATGGCTGGCAAGCGGCTGGGTATTCCGGCGATGCTGGTCGAAATGTGGATGGCTGGGCAAATCCCCTTGCCTGAGCCTGTTCTGGCCACGATCCGAGCGCCAGTGATGGCTGAGGCGGACCCTCCTGAACCAGCTCCGAAGCCTCCGCGCAAACTCAAGGTCGTGGCTCCTGATGGGCGCGCCAAGGCCGCCGAGCCTGAAGACCCGGACGTGGAATACGTCTGGATGCGTGGCCAGCGCGTCGCCTTACCTCCCGGCATGAAGCCGACGACGGCCAAGGAGTTCTCCGAGCGCCTGTCGCCACGTGACGTAAAGACCGGCAAGCCTACGATGAAGCTGATCGGTCCTTATAAGGGTGGCCCAATCCCGCCGGGCTATCAGGTTGTGCGCGTCTGTCGGGGTCCGACCGATCCAAAGGGCTCGCCTTGGGCTAAGGGGAAGACGGAATGAAAACGTTGAGACAGAGAGCTAACGAAGAGTGGGCCATTGATATCCCGCTCGGTCCAGAAGGTAAGAGGTCCCAATGGACGGTTGGCTGGGGCCAAGCGCCTGGCACAGAGCTAGCAGCTCGGCGAGAGAAGCGCTTAGCAGCTTGGCGGGCTGAGTTCTACGCACACGCGCCAGCGCCCAGCAAGATCAGCCGGCAAGTCCGCCGCAGGCTTGAGCGTCCCTGGGAAGCCCTATGACCTCATCCCAGGGAATCCATCGTGGGGCGGCCTCTTCGGTAGATTTCCGCGCCAAGGCTGAGCAGATGCATCGCCGAGCACAGAAGGCTGAAGCCGCTTTGGCGCGCCGCCACCCTCCTGGATGCCTATCGCTATCGCTATCGCCGCTCTCTCTGGGACCGCCTGGGCGACTGGCTGGGGTGCGTGGGATGAGCGAGTGGCAGCCGATAAAGACCGCGCCTAGAGACGGCAGCGACTTCTTGGTGTTTCAAGCGGGCGGAGGCGACAAGCTTCTTTGGCCGGACATGATTTCGGTTGGTCGTTTCGTCACATTCGGGACCAGCGAGTACTTTCACCTATCGTGGGTGGGCGGTCACGATGTAGACTATTAGCTAGACAAGCCGACGCATTGGATGCCCCTGCCGCCACCTCCCGAGTGACCTCCCTAACCGACCTAGAGCGCATCCTAGCCGAACTCTCGCCCAAGCAACTGGCTGAGATAGATGAGCTGCTGGCCCCTGAGCTGAGCGCGCCGTGGATACCAAACCCAGGGCCTCAGACCCAAGCCTACGAATCCAACGCGGACATCCTGCTTTACGGAGGCGCGGCCGGCGGGGGCAAGACCGACCTTCTGTTGGGCCTGGCCCTGACCAAGCACCAGCGAACCGTTGTTTTCCGCCGAGCCTACGTGGACCTGAGGGGCGTTGAGGAGCGGCTTGTGGATATCGCGGGACGCGACGGCTACAACGGCCAAGACATGGTCATGCGCCGCAAGAACATGCTGATCGAGTGTGGCGCCCTCGACAAGCCGGGAGCCGAGAAGGGCTGGACGGGCCGGGCGCATGACCTGATTTGCTTCGATGAGGCCGGGCAACTTGACAAGGCCAAGGTAGCGTTCGTCATGGGCTGGCTGAGGTCTACCGATCCTGACCAGCACTCGCGCATCGTGTTCGCGTCCAACCCTCCGATAGGTGGCGAGGGCGATTGGCTGGTCGAGTGGTTCGCGCCTTGGCTGGACCCGATGTATCCAAGCCCCGCGATGCCTGGCGAGCTGAGGTGGGCCATCAGGCCAGACAGCGATGTGGTGTGGGTCGATGGGCCTGGACGCTATGAGCACAAGGGCCAGAGCTATACCGCTCAGTCTCGCACCTTTATCCCCGCCCTGCTCGCCGACAACCCATATCTGAACGACACGAACTACCGGGCCACGCTGGAGAACATGCCCGAGCCGCTGAGGTCGCAGCTTCTCTACGGCGACTTCATGGCAGGCAGGGAAGACCATGAATGGCAGGTCATCCCCTCGGAGTGGGTGAAGCTGGCTCAGGAGCGGTGGAAGAACGCGCCAGCCAAGCGCAGACGGATGCTGGCGGTAGCCGCAGACCCAGCCAAGGGCGGCCCTGACAAGGTCGCGGTGGCTGCGCTGCACGAAGAGAACTGGTTCGCGCCCATCGTGACCAAGAAGGCGGCTGAGATTGAGGACATCGCCGAGGTCGCGACTATGATGGTGGTGGTTCAGAAGAACGACGCCGACATGAGCGTTGATGGAACCGGAGGTTGGGGCTCAGGCGTGGTGTCGGCGCTGAAGCGTGAACACAACATCGCCTGTACATCGCTGGTGTTCTCGGCGGGATCGGCGAAGAAGTCTAAGGATGGGCGCTTGGGTTATGCCAATCTAAGGGCCGAGATGTATTGGGCGTTTCGAGAGGCGTTGGACCCTGAGAGCGGCGAGGACATCATGCTACCGCCCGACCCTAGAATGGTGGCGGGATTATGCGCCGTGAGGTATAAGGTTCGAGGCATCAACATCCTGCTTGAAGAAAAGGGCCAAGTGAAGGACCGCGTTGGATCATCGCCAGACGAGGCGGACTCGGTTGTCATGGCTTGGCATCGTCGCGGCGAATGGGTGAAGAAGGCCATTCGCCAGGCGAGGCCCAAAGAGGAGCCTGAGCGGGTGAGCGATAGCTCTGGTGGATGGATGGCATCGTGAGCGGGTTCGGCCGACGTGGATTTCTGGGGCTGCTGTTCGGTGTGGCCGTTGCGCCTGCCGCCGCTTTGGCGCGGCCGGTCGCCGCCGAGACGGTCACGATTGCGCACGCCACGCCTGTCGCAGCAACGTTCACCGCCGATTCCGAACTCGCCCTTACCATTGATGAGTATTCGGAGCGATACCTCATGCCGGCGATGAATGCGCTCGCGTCTCAAATGGTCGAGCAAGCTTGCGCGTAATCCAGTTCCAATCCTACTCCCCGCTGACGGACTGTGAAGTCATACGGCTCAGTATGGCGGACGAGCGGGGACAGGAGTATTATGCCATGCTTACGGAGACGGAAGGCAGGGCTTACCGAGAGATGCGCGAGCGGGCGATGGCGGCTATACTGGACGCTATCGACGCTGAAGATGCGCCGGGAGAGGTTATCATATGAGCGACGACCTTGGTTACGCAGAGATCGAGCCGGAGCGGCCGGGTCGTTATTGCCGAGCCGCGAACGCACGCAGAACTCCCGTCCGGGAGTTGTCAGGATGGTTTCTGACGGCCGGATGGATGCAAAACGCCGGTATGGCCAACATGGTCGGAACCTACACCACGCCTAGTCTCCAACTGAACCAACAGGCCATGTATAACGCAGGCGCGTCGCCGTTTTCAGCGGCGCTTGGGAACTTGTTTGGCGAGGCTCTTGGACTGTGAGCGCCGCCATTCCCCCGCCCCTACGTGATACCTATCCGGCTGATGGGTCAGCCGTCTATGAGTATGAGACGCCCGGATATTCGGTCACGGCCCACCCTGACGGGACAATGCGCGTCTGGCTTACGGGCGGGATCATGTTGCCCAAGTATCTGCTGCCCGAGGGTGAGCGCGAGCCGCCATACTACCCCATCCAAGCCGTGGGCATGACCAAGGACGAACTAGAGCGCGCTGTCGCTCTCGCCAAGCAGCTTCTAACCCTGCCAACCAACCGCAAGGCTCGTCGCACGCGGGCGAAGAGGGTGGTGAACTGATGGGCTATGGATTCAGCAAGGTTCAGCCCCACGACGTTGGTAACTCTCTGGGTGGCTTTCGCCTACTGCTGCCCGTGATGGCATGGCGCAAGCGTAGCTACGACATCAACGCCGACCTATTCAGGACCGGCTGGTGGTGGTTCTCGCTTGCTCTCTATGTGGAGTCGCTGGGCACGAAGGCGTTCGGAACCATGCGGGCGAACCAATATGGCGCCTCTCTGCGCCTGTGTTGGGGTTGGAACTGGGCGAGCTCGCTTAATCCAAAGGATGAGACAGCAACCGCATGAGCCCTGCCCGCGTCATCGGCTGGTCCTTCGCTACAGTCTGCCTCGTTATCGCGGCCATGTTCGTCTATGGGCTTGCGCAGATGGTGTTCCGTTGAGCTATGCCGAGTTGAGCGACCTTGACCTATTACGCCGAGAAGCGGAAATCTCCTTCCGCAGCGTTCGCACGCGAGACGATGAAGTCACCCGCGAGGACGATCAGGCTAAGTTGCGTGCAGAGATGAGGCGTCGGGGCTTGATTAAGAGCGGGGCTGTCAGTGGGTGAACCGACTCTGATTTTGAACGGCGATGTGTATCGCGCCCTTCAAGACGACATGCTGCGCGACGCTGGCTACGGCTACCTGCTTCATCTCCCTTTGTTGCGTGGGCTGTTGATTCAGTACGTGTGCCAACGTGGTTGACCAGCCGCAATCAGCCGCGCCCAAGAAGCCCCGCACCAAGGGCACGCTAAGCCTGCCTGAAGTGCTGCCCGGCATGAACAAGATCAAGCCCAACGACAACGTCATCAGGGGTAGGGGCGACAAGGTCGGGCCAGACATTCCGCCCGATCACGACGACAAGAAGGACAAGAAGGGCTCAGCCGAGGAAGATCAAAAGGTCATCGCCCGTATGCGCAAGCGTATGGAGCGATGTATTGCGGCGGAGTCGGACAACCGTAAAGCCGCCGTCGATGACCGCAAGTTCAAGGCGGGTAATCAGTGGCCGGCGGACGTCGCGCAGCAGCGCAACACCGACAAGCGACCCTGCCTAACCAACAACCGGATGAAGACCTTCGTCCACCAGATCACCAACCCGGCCAGAGAAAACCGCCCGTCCATCAACATCAGTCCCGTAGGCTCGCGCTCCGACAAGGAGGCGGCGAAGATGTACAAGGGCCTGATCCGCTCCATCGAGCGCGATAGCCATGCCGACATTGCCTATGACACAGCGTTTGATGACGCTGTCACGTCGGGGTGGGGCTACATCCGCCTAGGCACGGAATGGAAGTCGGAGAACAGCTTCGATCAAGTGCTGGTCATCCGGCGCGTGCGCAATCCCTTCACGGTCTACCTAGACCCAGATAGGCAAGAGCCAGATGGGTCAGACGCTCGCTTCGGCTTCGTAACCGAGGTCATCCCGGAAGACGAGTTCGAGCTGGAGTATCCCAAAGCCCAACTCATCCCATGGGATCAGGGCGGCCAAGGCGAGCGCTACAAGAACTGGATCACCAAGGACGGCATCCGGGTCGCGGAGTATTTCGAGGTTGTCCAGAAGCCCAAGCGGCTTGTGTCTTTGTCCACGGGGTACACGGGCCTATGGGACGATTTGGACGAAGTGACACAAGCTCGGATCAAAAAGGGCGCGGTCGATATCATCGAAGACCGTGAGAGCTACGAACGCAAGGTGATGTATTACAAGGCCACGGCCTTGGAGGTCCTCGAATCCAACGAGTGGATCGGGAACTGGATTCCGCTCATCCCTGTGATTGGGGACGAGATTGATATCGAGGGCAAGGTGGTCCTATCTGGCATCATCCGCGACGCTAAGGACGCCCAGCGGATGGCGAATTATTGGGATTCGATGATCACCGAATTCGTCGCCCTTGCTCCTAAGGCCCCCTACATCGGGGAAGAGGGACAGTTCGAAGGCCACGAGCAAGAATGGAAGACCGCCAACACGCGGTCAAGGCCATATCTGACCTACAAGGGCACGTCTGTAGATGGGAACGTTGCTCCACCCCCGCAGCGCCAACCCCCGCCAGGCGTGCCCGACGGGGTAGTGGTGGCCAAACAGCAGGCCGAACAGAACATGATAGCTACGACCGGCATCCGGTTTGATGCTACCATGCAGGAGCGCATGAACGATGAGTCCGGTCGGGCGATCCGCGAGCTTGGGCGTCACACGGATATTGGGGCGTTCCACTACTACGACAATCTAGGCCGCGCGCTGACATTCCTGGGCAGACAGCTCGTGCAGGCCATCGGCAAGGTCTACAACCGCAAGCAGGTCATGACGATCCTGCGCGAGGACGACACGGAGCAGAACGTCACCATCGATCCCAATCTGGAGTCGGCCTACAAGGAAGTGCAGGGCCCCAAGGGTATTCAGAGGTTCTTCAACCCCTCATTTGGTGAGTACGGGGTGACGGTGGATATTGGACCGTCCTACGCCACCAAGCGTCAGGAAGCGTCCGAGTCCATGATGGCGTTCGTCAAGGCCATGCCTCAGACGGCGCAACTGGTCATGGACCTCATCGCCAGCGAGATGGATTGGCCCGGGGCTGAGAAGATCGCGGCCAGGCTCGCCAAGGCCATTTCGCCCCAGATGCTCACGGCAGACGTCAAGGACGTGCCGCCGCAAATCCAAGCGCTGATCCAGAACCTCGAAAAGCAGTCCAAAGACCTGACGCTTCAGCTGCAACAGGCCATGAAGGCACTTCAGGACAAGGCGGCGGATCGCGATGTGAAATTGCAGGCTATCGAGACGAATTTCGAAAGCAAGCTTCTGGCCATGCTCGTCAAGTCCGACGATAGCTCCAAGAAGATCGCCGCAGAGCAGGCCAGGGCTACGGCTGATATCATCATGACCGAGATGCGCGCTCGCCGGGCAGAGACCCATGATCACGCGCTGGCTCATCACGCCCACATTCTCGACCGCGCCTCCGCAGAACATGACCATGAACTAGACTTGGATAAAATGGCCCATGAACCCGAACCTGAGCCGGCATCGTCTGGAGCCAAGGCCGATGGCTGAGGCCCCTCGGTTTGAGTACGTCATTAAGCCCCCCGAGATCATTGTGGCGGAAAACGGCTATGTGCTGAAGACCTACGACGTGGGCACTGATCGGTTCATCCACGAGATCGCCCCAGACCTGCATGCCCTTCGCGACCGCCTGGGGGATTGGGCGGATTTGGCCTGTGATGGTATCAGGACCCTGATTGACAAGCGCATTCAAGCCGCTACTGCCCCCAAGGACGTGACCAATGGTTGAACTCGCCACCGCCACCAATCCCGGCGACCGCATTCCCTACGCTGATGTGCTGGTGAATGTAGGCAAGCCGTCGCTGTCCTCAGTTTCTGACGAGCCGGTCATTGACCTCACCAAGCCCCAAGAAGAGGCTGAAGCAGAGGTAGTTGACAATAAAGATAATGCCCCCGATACTGCGGATACTTCGGCTAAGGTCGAAGGCGAGGGGGACGGTCCCCCGCAGCCCGACGAGGGCAAAGAGGCCGGCGAGGGGAAGGATAAGACCTCCCCGCAGCAACGCGCCGCCTTTGCGCGCGAGCGCAACAAACGCCAAGCCGCTGAACAAGAGCGCCAAGCCCTCCAAACGCAACTGGCACAGCTCACCGAAACGGTGGCCAAGCTAGTCGGCGAAAGGGACCAACCGAAGGACGATCCCCGCCCGACGCGGGAGACCTTCACGGACCCAGAGGCTTACGACAACGCGCTCGTGGACTGGTCGGGTCGACAGGCCTCCGCGAAAGCCAAGGCTGAGGCCCAGCAAGAACAGGTTCAGCAAGACCGAGTTCGCCAATTCGAAACCCTGCGCGATTCCTACAACGAGCGCGTGGCGGCTTTCGAGGAGCAACATCCGGACTTCGATGATGTCTTCAGCGAGGACGTCAAGGTCAGTGCGGTGATGACTCAGGCGCTCTTGGAGGCGGAGGACGGACCCGCGATTGCCTACTACCTGGGCCAGAACCCGGAGGTGGCGGAGCGGATCACAGGTCTGAGCCCGGCTAAGCAGGTGTACGAGATTGGCAGGATCAGCGCGAAGCTGGCCGCCCCTCCGCCCCCCAAGCCAGCTCCGATCAAGCCTCTGGCCGCACGCAATAACTCGGGGCCGAAAGACCCCAACGAGATGACCATGGAAGAGTACGCAGCCCACCGCGCCTCTTCGAACAGGAAAGCAAACTAGGGCGGGCTGTCCTCTGGCCCTCCCCGTGAGGGCCAACGATGAGCAATACGCTTCTTACTCCGTCGCTGATCACCAAGGAGACCTTGGTGATTCTGGAGAACAATCTGGTGATGGCCGGCAAGGTCAATCGCCAGTTTGAGAACCAGTTCGTCAAGATCGGCAACGCGATCACGATCCGCAAGCCCAACCGCTTCGTCATCACGAACGGGCCTGGCCTGGTCATCCAGAACATCTCCGAGCCCTCCACCTCGATCACCATCTCGAACCAGCAACACGTCGATTTCCAGTTCTCCTCGCAGGATTTGACCCTCACCATCGAGGAGTTCAGCGAGCGCTACCTGAAGCCCGCTGCGGTCACCATCGCCAACTCGATTGACTACACCGTCTTCTCCAACTTCTCCTCGTTCTCCAACCTCGTGGGTACGGCGGGCACCCTCCCCGCCAGCTTCCAATCCCTCGCCAACGTCGGCCAGCGGCTTGACGAGCTTGCGGCTCCTCAGGATGGGCGGACCTTGGTCCTGAACCCGGCGGCCTACTGGTCGCTTGCCAACGGTGTCAGCAACCTGTTCGTGACCATGGTGTCCGAACCGGCCCTGAAGGGCTTCCTCGCCAACATCGCCAACTTCTCGATCTACGTCGACCAGAACGCCCAAGCCCATATGTGGGGAGCCTTCGCGGGCGCTGGCGTGGTCAACGGCGCCAATCAGACCGGCAACCTCATCGTCACCAATGGCTGGACGCCTTCCATCACCGGCCTGTTCAACGCGGGCGACGTCGTGACCTTCGCGGGCGTCTTCGAAGTCAACCCGCAGAACCGCCAATCGACCGGCGCCCTGAAGGACTTCGTCATCACCAGCGCGGTGAACTCTGACTCCGGCGGTAACGCCACCCTGTCCATCTTCCCGTCAATCAACATCTCGGGCGCCTATCAGAACGCCTCCGCCTCGCCCGCCAACCTCGCCACGGTCAGCGCCGCCACTGCCCCGGTCAAGAGCACGTCCTACTTCAACAACCTGGGCTTCTGTCGCGACGCCATCGGCCTCGTCACCGTCCCGCTCGAACTGCCCGATGGGGTGGACTTCCGTAGTCGTGAGATGTGGAAGGGGATTTCGATGCGGATTATTAGAGCATATGACGTCACCAACGATGTGCTGCCCACGAGGATTGATGTTCTTTACGGCACCGCCCAGTATTACAATGACCTAGGGGTTCGCTTATCTAATTGACGGGCTAGTCGTATTCCCGTACTGTCCTCCGACTCAACGGAGGACGCGGAATGCAACAGTGCTCTTACTGCTTGGAAACCAAGGATTGGAATCAGTTCTATGTTCGGAGTGACACGGGAAAACACACGACGGAGTGCAAGGCCTGCCGGTCTGCGCGCTCGCGTGCCCGCTATCTCGAAAACACGGAACATCATGCAGCTTTGGTTAAGCGCCGCTACGATGCGTTTGGCCGCTTTGATCGCTACGGACTCACTGCGGAGACCTTCGCGGCCATGCTCGAAAGCCAAGGCGGAAAGTGCGCGCTGTGTGAAACAACCGAGCCGGGCGGCAAGGGAAAGTGGTCCATCGACCACGAACACGAAATCGGCGCTGGCTATCACGGCTTCAAGGCTGCTGGCGGAGAGGTTCGTGGGCTTCTGTGCCACCGCTGTAACATCGCCCTCGGGGGATACGAGGGCCTTCTTCAGCGCGTGGGCCGCGAGCGCGTGGAGAAATATCGTGCTCGATAAGGGGGCCTTCGCATGAACCGCGTCTCTGGCCCCCGGATGCCGGGCTCTGAGCACATTCCCTTCAGCCCCATCAATCCTTGGGGTCGGAAGGCTGCGATGCCGGCGGGGTGGAAATCCCCGCTGGAGCGTCGGCTATATCAAGTGTGGGTGGACGACTCGGAGAAGGGGGAAATCCCGGTAGGCCCTGCGATGGGCAAGGACGTCATCGACGATCTCCACGCGACAATCAACCTCTCGATCAAGTCTGGCCGGATCACTGGCTGGGCGAACCCGACCATCAAGCCCCTGCCGCTGCAAATGGCGGTGGGGCGCGTTTTCTAGGAGACCCAAGATATGGGCACGACCACTGCGCAACCGTCTCCGACCAATGCCCCGCGCCAGCTTAGCGACGGGAATTCGTTGGGGACCCTCCTTGGCATCTCCTCAACTGACCTAGTCGGGTTCTATGGCGCGACGCCGGTTCCTCAGCCGACGAGTCCGGCGGAGGCTCAACTGGGTCCGCAACCTGGCGCCACGATCTTCACCTGGTCTACCACGCAAAGCCCGTCTGCGGTGGCGAATATCACCACGGGTGAGTCCACCATGACGGTGCAGTCCGGCACCGTGACGGCGACCCCGAACCTGATCGCGACCACGGACCTGATCTATGTCAACAAGCCCACGGCTCAGGCGGGGTTGGGCATGGGCAACGTGCGGGCCTCGGCGGCCAACCAGATCGCCGTGACGTTCTCCAATGCCACGGGCGCCACGATCACCCCCACGGCCTCGGAAGTCTACAAGGTGGTGTCCCTCAGGGGGATTCCTCCGGTCTCCGCCACCTTGAGTCCGGTTGCCGTAGCTCCGAACACCACGGCTGAGCAACAGTTCACCGTCACCGCGCCGACCAACGGGTTTGGCCTTTCGCTGGGCCAACTCGTGCAGGTCTCCAAGCCCACCTCTCAGGCCGGCTTGGACATCGTCGGTTGCCGTGTCGTGTCCAGCAACGTCGTGGGCATCACCTTCGCTAACGTCACGGCTGCGACCATCACCCCGACCGCCTCGGAGGCTTACACCATCTGGGCTCTCCCTGGCCTTGATGCGTTCTCCAATCTGATGGGCTTCCAGATGAACGCTGGGACCATCGGGGCGATTGGGGCGGGCTTGGTGATCACGGGCGGTGCGACCACCTTCACTGGGGCCTTGGCGACGGATATCCCGGTTGGCCCTCCTGCCCAGCCCACCGCGCAGGCTGCGGCCACCAACGCGGCCTCTCCAGCCTTCTCGATCATCAGCGCCAACACGATGACCATGTATTTCCTTGGCATCGGCACTGGCGCGACCCCGACTGCGGCCCTGTCCTACAATCAGGTTGTCTATCGGCAGAACCCAGCTGCGCCGCTGGTGGTCTATACGCAAGCCCTGACGCCCGTGTCGGTGGCGGCCAATACCGCTGCCGAGCAGACCTTCACGGTAACGGGCCTGATCTCCGGGACGCCCGTTTGGGTGAATAAGCCCAGCGCCACCACCGGACTAGGCATTGCGGGGGTCCGCGTCTCGGCGACCAACACCCTGGCGATCAACTACATCAACACCACGGCTGCGGCGATCATTCCCCCGGTAGAGGCCTACGTGATCGGCAACTTCCAAGTTCCGGCGCCGGGGGCGGGCAATTGCGTCTACCAGACCACCGGCATGGTCGATATCGCCAATGCGGACGATAGCACGAGCATTCGTGGCGCGCTTGTCAGCATGGGTATCATCAAAGGCTCCTGAGTGTTGGGGGGCTAGTTTGGCGGAGGTTGTGAGGTTAGAGTACGCCCCATGACCTCCGTCACGTTCTGCACGCCTAGCCGCACTCATAGTGTCAGCCTGGAATATCTCCAAGCCCACACTGAGACCATCTTTGCGTGCCTTCAAGCTGGCATACGCATCAACTGGCTCCCCATCGGGGGGGATCAGTTCGTCGCCAAAGCACGGTGTCGGCTGGTGGAGGAATTCCTCGAAGGTGAGGCCGAGAACCTGTTCTTCCTCGATGATGACATTGGCTGGCCTGCGGAAAAGGTTGTGGAGTTCTTGAGCCGGCCCGAACCTATCATCGCGGGCATCTATCCCAAAAAGCAGGACACCGAGGACTGGCCGGTTGCCCTCTATAGCAACGAGGGCCAGCTTGAGCGGCGGGATGGAATGGTCCGCGCGACCATGATCCCCACGGGGTTCACCAAGATACATCGCTCGGTCTTGGAGGCGCTTGCGAAGCAACTGGACAAGGCCCCCGAAGAGGCTCCCACATGGTTCATGGAAATGGGCTCTGATGGCGTGAATCGGCGCTATCGGGGGTTCTTCAATGCCGGGATTGGTCCAGATCACCAGTGGTGGGGTGAGGATCACGCCTTCGGTCAGAACGCCATGGCGCTTGGCTATGAGCTGTGGGTCGATCCAAACATCGAGTTTTCACACAGGGGCCAGAAACGCTGGCGGGGCAACCTCTATGGGTCGCTGGGAACCTTCTCTGCTAGAGCCCAAGAAGCTTTTTACATGAAACAAAAGGCCGAGCTTGCCGAAGCCGAGCCGATGAACATGGAGCCTGCGTAATGTCGCAAGTCGATCAAGCCGCCAAGGATGCGGGGTATGTCGAGTATCCGATCTTGATGGCTCACCCGGCGTTTCAGAAGTCCGAGCCGGTTCCGATTCCGGGGACTGAGGTTGTCAACGCCGCCGGAGTGATGATCAAGCCCCCGGCTTATCGTGGGACGCCAGAGCGAATGCCTCCCGTCACAGCGATGAACGAGGATGACGAGGAATATTACCGCTCACAGGGCTATGAACGGGCCGGGAAGATGGACCCGGCCGCCTGGGTCAAGGCGCACTCCTCGTCCCCCGTGGAAGCCTACAAGCCTGAGCTTTATCCGATGTGGAAGAACGGAGTCCTGATCCAACGTGCGGAGGATGACCCCGAGTACGATCCTGAGGCCGCCGAAGTCGCGGAGGAAAAGGAACCCGCCGAAGTCGTCCACCAGCCAAACGAGGCTGAAAACCTCCGCGCCCAAATGGACTCCATGCAAGAGACCATGCGGCAGATGATGGCGCAGATGCAGGCTACACAGGCAGAGAACGCACAGCTGAAGGCGAAAGAAAGCGCTGCTCAGGGTCCGGCCCAAGCTGCGGCCAGCCAAGCCTTTCAGGCTGCGTCATCTGTCGCGGCCAACCCTCGCCAAAAGCGCCCCTACAACAAGCGCCAGAAGGCCAACTGACCATGAAGCGACTAGCTGTCCTGCTTTGCCTATTGGCGTCAGCGGCTAGCGCTCAGACAGTGCCCTATGCCCCGATCCTCCAGGGTCAGGTCTGGACACCGACGCAATGGAACTCGGCGTGGGCGTCCAAGACGGACTATGCCACCACCCAATGGCAATCGGTTTCCTTCGCGACTGGATCGGGGTTGGTGAATCTGTGTCAGTCGGGATGGGGCGAAAATCTGCTGGCCACCATCCCCTCGGGCAACGCGGTCACGGACTTTGGCGCCTGCCCGAGCGGCTTGCATCGTCTGATCAAGAATGTGGGCACGACCACGATTGGGATCGTTCAGGACGGGACCCACATTGCTGGCTTTCAGCCCATCGGTTCGACCGGAGGGGGCTCTGGATATAGCAATGTCCTTCCTGTCAGGGTCGGGGAGACGGTTGATGTGGTCTCTCTGGGCTCGGACCAATGGCAGATTGTCAATTATTCCGCGCAAAGTATGTATAACTATGGATACATCTACGGTGCAGGTGGCTATAGCGACAGCCCCCCTCTGGCATATTGGGGGGTGGGGCCTATAGCTGGCGGAAACGCCACCAACAATATTCCAGTTTGCGCTCTGTGTGTGTTTCCCCTTCCGTCCGTCAACAAAATATACACTGGTGGTATTCGTCTTTCCTTTCCGGGTGACACGCCACAAATCGGGTTTCAGCCATGTGATATGAACTCAACGGACGGAAGCTGTAAGCCATGGACAAATGCACCCTATGAAGGTGCGCACTTCTTCTCGCAGCCCGTCATGTCTTTGGGGGGCGGAATAACGGGAACGCCCAATAATGGCACGGCCGGATGGGTGGGCTTCGGCGGTTCCCCTTCTTACGCATTCCAGGGGTATTCTTCAGACCTTGAGTTTCCCATCCTGCAAAACCCCACCCTGAGTGGGACGGGGGGTGCGATTGTGATGGCGGTTACGCCGAACAACTACGGCACGCACTTCCTGCGCGAGACGGTGTCCAATATCGGGAACGGCGTTTTTGGCGGGCAAGCAGCGTTCGAGGCGTGCGGGGCGACCTATCCGTACAGCGCTCCCACGACGATCTCGGGAATCTCCCCCTGCCTAGACTGGGACTACACCCTCAACGGCTGGGCGAACGTTAGCATCATCGCGACAAATTACGCCAACTCGACGGACCACAACAACGCGGCGCTCGCTATCCGCCAGTACGGAGCCCACGGCGAGGGCGTAGATTGGGGCATGACCGCCGGAACGGGTGTGGACCTGATGACGGTTCACTCCAGTACGCGCACCGTCGTTGAGCACTACGACCCCGCGACGAGCCAAATCACCAGGGCCGCCCAAAGCGCTTTCTCGGCGTATAAAACCACTGGCGCCTCGAATGCCACGGGGGATGGAACCGACTACACGGTAGTCTTGGACAGCGTGAGATTTGACCGAAATACCAACTTCAACACAGGCACGTCAACCTTCACCGCTCCCGCCACAGGCATCTATGCCTGCACCTATGATATCGTCATGTCTGGATATGCCTCTGCCTCCTATACAGCTGCCCAAGCCTTCCTGAAAGATAACTCCGGGAACCTGTACGGACTCACTCAAGGAATTCCCAAGGAGAACAGCGGCGGCGTAGCCACCATCATGGGATCGTCCCTGATCACACTAGGCGCAACCGCCACCATGCAGTTACACTTACAGGTCAGCGGGGGCTCCAAGGTGGTGGGATTCAACGGAGGAAACGGCGCGACCACCCTCTCGTGCTATCTGGTGGAATAGATGGGCTCCGGGTTCGGCGAGTTCACATTTGGAGACAGCCCCTTTGGGGGCGGGGGCGAGGAAGCCATGGCGATTACGACGGCTGGAGATATCTGCCAGAAGGCCGTTCAGGCTACGGGGGCCTATGGAGCGCGCAGTCCCCTGACAGATGCGGACGGGGAACTTCTCCTCTCCCTGCTCAATGACATGATGGACGAATGGTCCAACTACAGCCTCATCTGTTACGAGGTCCTTGAGCAGTCTTTCCCACTAGTTCCTGGTCAGGCGTCCTATACCATTGGACCGGGTGGCCAAATCAATACCACGCGCCCGCTGAAAATCCTGACCGATCCAGGAACGGCCTATGTGCAGGACTCGAACGGCAACAACTACAACGTCCAGGTCGTTCCTCGGGATAAGTGGAACCTCTACGCCAACCGATCCAACCTCGTCACCTCGAATTTCCCCAACATCATGTTTTATGATCCTCAGTTTCCCCTGGGGATAATCAACATCACCCCCTTCCCGACCATCGCCTATACGATGTTCTTCGACTCCATGCTCCAATTTGGGGAGTTCTCCAGCCTCTCGTCTCAGGTCATCCTGCCCCCCGGCTACAATCTCGCCATGTGGAGCAACCTCGCCGTCCTTGCCAAGCCCTTCTTCCTCGACGGGCAGATGGACCCGGTCATTCCCGAGACCGCGCGGCGGTCTCTCGGAGCTATCAAGCGCACGAACCAGCGTGAGAACTATGCGCTGTATGATCCAGAAATTGTAAGTCATGCGGAGATTTCTTACAACGTGTATACCGATTCGACGGGCTCCGCGATCTCTACCAGCTAGGTTAGGCGGATATGGCAAGGACGCCGTTCCTGGGATCAGCTTACCAGTCTAGGTCGAAGACTCTTGCCGATCAGAGGCTGGTCAATCTATACTTGGAAACTGTCGAAACCAAGGAGGGGCATGCTCCAGGCGGCTTCCTCGGCTGCCCCGGGCTGACATTCTGGCATGGCATCGGGAGCGGTCCCTCAATCCGTGCGATGCGGGTTGTGGAGGGGCTGCTCTATGTCATCTCGGGCAATACGGCCGTGCGAATCGAGGCCAATGGCAGCGGGACCAATCTGGGGAATATCGGCACCACGACGGGCCAAGCCTACATCGTGGCCAACCAGACGCAGATCGGGTTCTTCGACTCGACGGGCCTATGGGTGTGGACGCCGGGAGGATCGAGCTGGGCCAATGTAACCTTACCCTTCAGTGGCGCGGTGGGGATGCCTGCCTATCAGGACACGTTGTGTCTCCTGACCCAGCCCGGAACCCAGACGATCTGGCAATGCGATTCAGGCGATCTGACTAGCTGGCAAAGCCTCAACTTCACGGAAGAGGATGGGAATAACGATAATGTCGTGGGGCTTGTCGCTATCCATGATCAGGTCATTGTCTTCAAGGTCAACTCGCTCTGCTTCTATGTCAACGCGGGGCTTAATGGGTTTGTATATCAACGCCTGGCTGGGATTTTCCCGGCGATTGGGGCAGTGACAGCGTCGGCCATTGTCACGGTGAGCGACCGGGTCCTATTCCTCGGGCAGACGCAGGATGGAGGGCCTAGGGTCTATCGGATCGACGGTTATCAGCCAGTTGAGGTCTCGACCTACGCTATCGACTACCAGATGACCAACTTCACCGTCTTGGATGCTTTTGCGTTTGGGTACACGCAGGAAGGACACTCCTTCTATGTCCTGACCTTTCCGACCGGGAACGTGACCTATGTCAACGACCTGAAGGAAAGCGACCTGATGCGGTTCCCTGTCTGGCATCAGCGGGCCGGGTTCAATAATGGGCTCCTGACGGCCTACACGGTGAGCTGCGCTGCTCAATCGGGCGGCGTCATCTACATGGGGGACAACAACTCCTCGAATATCTACACAGCTGACCTGAACAGCTTCCTTGATAATGGCCAACCGAGGAAGTGGCTTAGATCATGGAGGGCTCAGGCTGAGGCGGCCTATGCTACTGAGAAGTGCAACTATCTGAATATCCAGTGTCAGACGGGGGTTCAAGTCCCGGTAGGAACCAATCCGCAAGTCGTCCTAAGGCAGAGCTTTGATGACGGCAACAACTGGTCTGCCGAGCAATACGCCGCTATCGGCATGCAGGGCGAGACCATGACCAACCTGAATTTTCCTCGCCTAGGATCGACTCGTCGGGGACTAAACTCCGATCGAGTGTTCGAACTGTCATCAACGGATAACTTCGTCCCGGCCTTCATGGGCGCGGAGATCGCCTGATGGCGCTCCAGCTGCCCCGGCTGACCCTGAATACGCCCCTGGTCGATCAGAATGGGAGCGCGACACAGATATTCGTCAGGTGGTGGGATCAGGTCGCCACCACGCTGGAATCGTCGGCGGCTTCCGTTCAGACCCAAGTAAGCCAGATCAATGCCGCTCTAGCCCAAGCCCAGGCAGCCATCACGCAGGCGAACAACGCCCTGACGGTTGCCGATAATGGAGGGAGTGCGGGGGCTCAATCGGGAACCACCTCACAGGCTGGCCCGACCGTCTCCCCGATCTGGACGAACGGCCCTCGGGTTGACCTGACAAGCGTCATTGCCGGAAACCTAAGTGTCACGATCAGCTTCGCGGGAAGCCAAGCTTCTTCCACCTTCCTCGCCGATAATGGCAACTACCGGGTCCAGCAGATCATCTCTGGCGTCGAGACTACGGTTTTCACAGGGACGCTACAGGTATCGTCCTATCCCAACTATACGCCGGCTGGTCAGAATGGATGGATCGCGGTCATAGCCGACACGAGCACAAGCACATGGTCGGGGGTCAACTTCTCGGAAGCCTCAACGGGTTCAGTCAGCTATCGATTGGATTTTGTGCTTGATGTCCTGACCTACACCCTCACGTCATCCTCGCTCTTTGCCCGCCGTGCCTAATCCATTTTGCGTGCTTAGCCTCCCGAGAAGCCGCTCGACATGGCTAAGCGCCCTGCTCAGCCAAGGAGGCTTAGTCTGCGGACATGATATCGGGGTTGAATGCGAGACGCCCGAGGATTTTATCTCTCGGCTCTGGGCGCAGGGCGGCACGGTGGAGACCGGAGCCGCCTTCGCTTGGCCACTGATCCGTCAGGAGATTCCGGGTATCAAGCTGGCCGTGGTCTGGAGGTCGCCGGCCCAAGTGATCCGTAGCCTTGAGGCGCAGGGGATTGGGGATACCAACGTTGAGATCATGACGCGGGCGCAGGACTTGCTCATGCTTGCCAAGGAGCCCGGTGTTCTGTTTGTGGATCAAGCCGCTATCGGGACGTTCGAGGGATGCGACGCCCTACATAAGTTCTGCACTGGAAAGCCCCTGTCCTATGCCTGGTGGCAGAAGATGGAGCACACCAACGTCCAGATCGACTTGGCTTGGCAATTGTCGCGCGTGGCCGAAAATCGCGATAGGATCGAGGTCCTGAAGGCGGAAGTGAGGCGGCGTGTCGAGTCGATACGAGATCAACATTGAGCCCTGGTCGGATGAGCTTTGGCAAGAGGTCCAGGCCTTAGCTGAGGCGCATTTCGAGGAGGTGGATGGGGACGTTGAGCCGAACCGGAAGTTCGATATCGACAAGGATTTGATGAAGTTGATCCAAGACGCGGGAGTCCTGCGCATCTTCACCGCCCGGATCAAAGACCGGCTCGTGGGTTACTACACATGGAACGTCCATCTCGACGTGGAAAGCAAGGGCCTACTTATCGCTTTGATGGGAGCGTGGTATGTTGCACCAGGGCATCCGAGGGCGGCGTTTGATATGTTCCAGGTCTCACGCGATCACTTGGCGCAAGAGGGCGTGAAGTGCCTGTTCCCCCACCATCGGGAACAGGGGCGCGGAGCCAACATCGGCCGCTTCTTCGAGCGCCAAGGGGCCAAGCTGACGCAGCGAACCTACACGCTGTGGATTGGGGAAGACCATGCCGAGCATTAGCGTTCCTACAGCCTTGGCGGCCGGCATTGGCGGAGCGGCGAGCGTTGGTAGCGCCCTGATTGGGTCCAGTGCGTCCAAGAGTGCAGCCAACACGCAGTCTCAGGCCGCGAACCAAGCCGCCCAGCTTCAATCTCAGATGTTCCAACAGACGCAGGGCAATCTCGCGCCTTACGTCCAAGGTGGAGTTCCGGCCACCAATCAACTCTCCGCCCTGTTGGGCCTTCCCTCCACGACCGCCGCCGGGGCTGGTGTGGGGGCGGCGACGGGAGTGGCCTCAGGCATCATGCCGGGGGGCGGGTTTGCCGGCACGGCCACCACGAACGTCAATGGGTCTCCGGTCACTGTAGGGGGAACATCTCCCGCCAATCCGGTCTCCGGCACGGAGTGGCTGAACACGGGGGGCCAGAACCCGACCCTCGAAGTCTGGGATCAAAGCTCGGGTCGGTATGGCATCCCGAACGCAGCGCAGATTCCGAACTATCTTGGGGGCCAGACGCCAAGTCAGGTCGCTCTGTCGGCTGAGGGCCTGACCGCCCCCGGCGTAACGGCCGGAGCGCCAGGGGGGGGGTCTGGTCAGAATACCATGCTGACCACACTCCAGAACACGCCTGGATATCAGTTCGCCCTGCAACAGGGCCTCCAAGGCATTACGGACAAGGCCACGGCCACGGGCGGGGTCAATGGGGGCAATACCCTCAAGGCCCTGACAGCATATGGAACCGGCCTAGCCGATCAGACCTATCAGCAGCAGGTTCAGAACTATCTTAGCCTCGCGGGTCTTGGAGAGAGTGCGGCTGCGGGCCAGGGCCAGCTCAGCCTCGGAACCGGGTCCAATATCGCCAATCTCCTAACGGGCGGAGCGGCGGCTCAGGCGGCCGGCACGGTGGGCTCTGCCAATGCCATTGGGTCTGGTCTCAACGGTCTCAGCAGCAACTTCCTCTTGGCTTCGCTGTTGCAGGGCGGGAGCAACCCCTACGCCAACTTCGGCGGCGTTCCGGGCTCTCAGGGGACCGGGATTCCTGACTCCTATGTGGGGCTCGTCTAGCCTTGGCAGTCGATCCAGAAATCTCCCTTCAGGTCCAGACGCCCCAACTTGACGTTGGGGCCATCTATGCGCGTGCGCTTCAGATCAAGCAGGCGCAACAGCAGATGGGGGTTGATAACGCCCTGAGGGCCATCCTCGCCCAGCCGGGGGCTGTGGACGATAAGACCGGCCTAGCCACCAACAACACCTTAGCCGCCATCTCCAAGGTTGGGCCTCAGGGTGTGGAGCTTGCCGCCAAGCTGGCGGACCAGGCGTCGCTCGCCCAGCAACGTGCCGTGACCACAAAGCGAGACATGGCGGTCGCTACCGTTGATGAGATGAAGGCGGCTTCCGAAACGCTTCAGTCTAGGCTCGATACCTATGATGCCGAAATGGCTAGCGGAAACACTGATCCGAAGATCGCCGAGGACGGCCTGCGCTCGTCGCTGAAGGATTATGTCTATTCCCAACCTTGGAGCAGGGAGCGGCAAGACGGCTATTGGGCGCGGGTTGGGGCTATGCCTGTGACGGGCCTCAGGGCCCTCAGCCAAAAGCTGGCGATGACTACGGAGGAGCGCCAGCGCCAAGCCGCCGAGATGGGCGAAACGGCTAAGGCGGAGAAGTTGCTGACGGAGGAGCGGACGCCCGCCACTATGAACGGCAAGCCCGTTACCGTGGATAAGACGGGTGCGGTCTATGATCCCAACACCAACGAGAAGATTCCCGTTACGGGGCCAATCATCAAGCAGGAGCCGGGCTTTAATCCCCAAGCTGCGGATGCGAGGGCCGAGAACGTCAAGCCGACCTTGGAGAACGACCCTGTAACTGGCCAGCAGTACTGGGCGTTTCCTCCGACCAAGGACAAGGGGCCGCACTATCAGACGCTCGATGGGGCGCCCTATCAACCTCAGGGAGCGGCCCGGATTCAATCAGGGCAGGTCCGGGGGGGTATTGCCGGCGCGATCCAGGCGGCTCAATCGGAAAACCAAGCCAAGGGATTGGGCCCCCTAACCTCCGACCAGATCGAGCAAATCAGCGCCGATTATACGCGCAAGACACGGTCGGCTGCTGCGTTCGGTGTGGGCAAGCAGGGCGACCAAGTGCGCTTTCTCAATGTCGCCATGGATCACCTTGGAACGCTCAAGGAGGCGGCAGCCGCGCTCAAGAACGGCGATGTCCCCAAATTCAACGCCGTTGCCAAGATCATTGCCCAAGAGACCGGGAGTCCCGTTCCCACCAACTTTGACGCTATCCGTCAGATCGTCAGTCAAGAAGTCCACAAGGGCGTGGCTGGTGTGGGCGGTAGCGCTGAGGAGCGAGATAACCTCGCCAAGAACGTGGATCGGGCGGCATCTCCTGAACAGCTTTCGGGGGCTATCGAGAGCGTAGACAAACTGCTCGCTGGCCAAGCGGACGGACTGCGGCGTCAGTATGAGACATCGACGGGCTTGGATAATTTCGGCGACATGCTTTCGCCAAACGCGCGGTCACTACTGAGCAATCACCCGGATGATGCGAAGCAGACGGCCCGCTCTGGAGGAGGGGGGCTCCGCAAGCCATCGGCTACTGAGATTTCGCAGTTCGAATCCCTTCCTCCGAGTCGCAAGGAGGAGGCGCGTAAGTGGGCACGTGATCATGGCGTTGACCTGTCTGGCGCTCGCTGATGGCGGACCTGGATTTCTCTCAGTTCAAGGACGCGGACAAGGGCTTTCCCCCTGAGGAAGAGGTCGCTTCCCTACTCGACAAAAAGTTCGGTCGGGGCAAGTGGCATTTTGGAAGCAAGTTCCGCCCCCCTGAGCGGGAGGACGAGCTTCGGGCCGAAGGCGCGGGCACGGTCCCCAAGGGGGACGTATCGCAGCATTCCATGGGGACCCCCGAACGCCCCGGCGCGTGGGACCTGACTGTTCTTGGTATGTCGCCTCAAGACGTGGCGTTGAAGCTCCAAGGGACCAAGCTGGATAGTGGCGCTACGCTCGCTACGGACTTTCCTGAGGCTCCGCATGGCCAGGAGCCGGCCCATACCCACATCTCGTTCACGCCCGAGAAAATCCAGCCGGTGAAACTGGCGGATGCGGGGGAGGATAACCCGCCGCCTCCATTGGATTTCTCACAGTTTGAGAAGCCCGTCGCCAAGCCCAAGCCACCTCCCAAGCGGGGGGGTGCTCAGGGTGTCCAAGAGGCCAAGGAGGGCGTCGGCAATATCGCCTCGGACGTGAAGACTGCCTATGCCCCTGGCGATGCTCCGCAGCCCTACAAAAAGCAGGTCTTACCGGCTGATGCTCCGGTTACGGACAGGGCCCTGGCGTGGTTCGAAGATTTGGGCGGAGCTGCGCCTCCGAAGTACCAGACCGATCCGGTTAAGGCCGGGGCGGCGGATCGGATCAGTGGCGATATTCTGGGGGCGCCCAACAATGCTCTGAAGGGCTTTTTGCATGGGGCGCTAGGTGTGAACCCGGCGGACGTGGATGCGGCTGAGATGGCGGCCGGATATCTGCTTGGAGGACCAAAGACCGGAGCGGCCAATCTTCCTGCCCGAGTGGGGGCCAAGGCTACGTCCGCCATAGCCGAGGCGGCGACCCCCAATGCGCTCAGGGCGTCCACCCAAGCCCTGCGTTCGGCTCCCCATACCCAAGACGTGAAGATGCTTCACGACGCCGGTATCCGCATGTCTCCGGGTCAAATCCAAGGCGGCTTGGAGCGGGACTTGGAAAGCAAGCGCTCCAGCGATCCGCTTCAAGGCCATGCCATCCACGAGCGTGTTCGTCAGTCGATGGAGGACTACAACCGCGCCCTCTACCGGAAGACCCTCGGAGAGATTGGCGAGGACTATCCCAAGGATGGTCCCGTTGGGCACGACGGGGTTGAGGCCGTCCGCTCCCGGCTCAATCAGGGCTATGAGAAGATCAAGCCTGAACTCAACGCCAAGATGGATGAGGACTTCACCAAGGGCATCGATGACGCGCGCCACATGGCGGGGGTCAAAGGCAGCCGAGAGCAGCAAGAGTTCGATAGCATTTTGGATCGCCGCATCAAGCCTGCGTTTGGCAAGGATGGGCTGACAGGTCAGGGCTTCAAGGACTTGGAAAGCTTCTTGTCCAAGGAGGTCAAGGGCTACAAGAACTCGCCGGACGCCTACCAGCGGAAGCTGGGGGATGCGCTGGAGGACGTGCAGTCCGAGTTGCGGGGCTCACTGGAGCGCCACTCCGCGCCCCAAGTCCGAGACCAGCTGAAAAAGCTCAACACCGCGTGGGCCAGCTACAAGACCATCGAGGACGCAGCCTATGGCGCCAGGGCGGCTGATGGACGGTTCACGCCTCGTCAGTTCATGACATCGCTCGGCAAGGGTGGGCGGCTTCAGCGCGCCATGGTGGCGAGGGGTAAGGCCAAGTTCCAAGACCTGACAAGGGCCGCTCAGCGCGTGTTGCCCGACAAGGTCCCTGACTCAGGAACGGCCGGCAGGAACCTAGCCAACCGGGGCCATGCGCGGTCGATTGGGGCTGCATTGGGTGGCATGGCGGGAGCCGGGCTTGGTCTTCATGGCGGAGGGCTTCCCGGTATCATCGAGGGCGGTGGCATTGGGTCCGTGGTGGGCGGAATGGCCGGCGGCATGGTGGATAGAGCCATAGCCCCGACCGCCAACAACCTCGCCCGCGCTCGTCTGGAATCCCTGGCCCAAAAGCAGCTTGCCAGGCGGGGCCTGGCCCAGCGTCAACAGCCCAACATGCTCCGCCAAATCACCCAGCCCCCCATCCAACAAGGCCCAACCCCGTGAAGCGGATAGTCATCGAGTTCATCCCTCACAGCGAGCAAAGGTATGACACCCTCGGCGACTGGATCGTTGACGCGGATGGCAACCTGACTATTCGCGCGTCAGAGGATGCTGGAGAGGATCAGGCATTTCTGGTAGCGCTCCATGAGCTTGTCGAATTCTGGCTGTGTCGGAAAGAAGGCGTCTCGCAAGAGGCGGTGGACGACTGGGATCGGAGTTTTATTGCCCCCGCCGACGATCCCGGCGCTGAGCCTGGAGATTGGGGGCCATACCAAGTTCAGCACAGGCGGGCGTGCTTGGTAGAATTCCTGGTTGCCAGCTTTCTCGGAAACCACGCGTATGGGATTATGCGTTAGATATGGCCCCAATTTTTTCGGCGAAGAATGTAGGAAATCTGGCCTGTGGAGACGCCGAATTTTTCGGCAAGCGCCTTGTTCCTGCCGTACCTCTTCGGAACACTGCGAATGTACCGAACATCGTCTTCGGACAGCTTCGCCATCCCATTAACCACGCCCTTGGGCGCCGGTCGCCTCCCCTTGGCGTCTCTGTCGGCCACGTTGTCCGCGTGCGTTCCAAGAAACAAGTGGTCCGGGTTTACGCACGGCGGATTGTCACAGCGGTGGCAAATGCACAACCCAGCCGCAATATTCCCCTTCGTCCTTTCCCAAGAATATCTATGGGCGAGCATGAGGCCAGCTGGCCCGATTCGAAACACCCCGTAATTTCTCTTGTTTCGATAGGCGCTCCACTCCCAGCACCCGTTTGGGCCAGCGCTGGAAACCTTGCTTCAGAAGCGCTCTTCAATGGTAAGGGTTGGCTTGGTCATCGGGCTCTCCTAAGCCTGATTGATCGGGGGCGCCGCGCGTCAACGCGGCGCCCCCACCTCCTTAGCATGGCGGGAGGCTGACATCAAAGTCTGCATCGTCGATACGGAACTAGCCGGTCTGGACTTCGCAATCCGTTGCGTTGAGGCCGGTCACGAAGTCCAGCTATTCCAGCAGACCAAGCACCCCATCGGCGATGGCTTCAAGGGCGTGAAGCGCGTCACGGACCTTCAGGCCAGCCTCAAGTGGTGCGGGAAGGACGGACTGATCCTTCCGACCGGGAACGCTAAGTTTTTGGCCGAGCTGGAGCGGTGGCGCGATTTTGGTTATCCGGTCTTCGGGCCGTCCTACGCTTCTGCCCAGCTTGAAATCGACCGGGAAGCGGGCATGAAAGTCATGCAGGCCGCCGGGCTGGACCTTCCCCACTACCAGATGTTCAACACCCTAGACGAGGCCGAAGCCTTCGCCATGAAGGCCAACGATCCGTATGTCTTCAAGACGATGGGGTCGGAAGAGGACAAGAGTCTTTCGTTCATCGCTCACGATCCGGCCGAACTCGTCGGCTGGCTCCGACGCCAGAAGGCGCGTGGAATGCGGCTCGACTCAAAGTGCATGTTGCAAGAAAAAATCGACATGTATTGCGAGATGGGAGTAAGTATGTGGTGCGGACCGGAAGGTTTTATAAATACACCACAAATAGCCTTTGAGCATAAAAAGCTCATGAACGAAGAAATCGGCCCGAATACTGGAGAAATGATCACTTTATGCCAGTATGAGGAAGAAGAAAAGATGTCCGACGAGATGCTGAAGCCGCTAGAGTCGGTTATGGTGGCGCTGAAGCATGTCGGGGATACTGCCATAAACTGTGGCATCGACAAGAAGGGGAAGGCGTGGCCGTTTGAGCTAACCCAGCGCTTGGGGTGGCCCGCGTTCTATTTGCAGACGGCGACGCACAAGGGGGACCCGGTTCAGTGGATGCGAGATTTGCTGGATGGCAAGGACTCGCTGTCTGTGGACTACAGGCCGTCTATGGGCGTGGTTCTCGCCCAGCCACCGTGGCCTCAGTTCAACGGCAAGCCCGAGTGCGTTGATGGCAATCCCGTGAGCGGGATTGACGATGTCCGCGATCAAATCCACCCAGCCATGATGATGCGCGCCAAGGGGCCGGTCATGAGGGGTGATAAGGTTGCAGAGGACATGACCTATCAGACGGCGGGGGAAATGGTCTGCGTCGCTACTGGTGTCGGAACAACGGTCGAAAAGGCCAAGGCAAAGGCGTATAAGGCTGTGAAGGCGGTCCGCTTCTGCGACATGGAGTTCAGAACGGATGGCGGGGACAAAATCGTGGCTGTGCTAGATGATCTCCACCGGCATGGGTATGCCCTCCAAATGGAAGCGGGGGTGTAATGCCAGCCTTAAGCCTCGTCGCCGTACAAGATTTCTTTATCAACGGCGTGCCAGCCTTGGGCGGAAAGCTGTTTATCTACGCGGCGGCCACAACCACAAAGATAACAACATACACCGACTCAACCGGAAGTACTGCCCAAACCAACCCCATCGTGCTTAATGCGCGCGGCGAGCCCCAAAACTCCTTCGGAGCCAGCGTTGGCATATGGATTCCGACCGGCATTGCCTATAAGCTGGTCTTCACCTCCCCAACCGACACCGACCCGCCGACGACTCCAATCTGGACGGTGGACAACCTGCTTTCCGGGTCCTGTGTGTTCTCGGCGAGAATGAGCGCGGACCAGACCAATCAGACCGGGGACGGGACGGTTCAGACGGTGATCTTTGACACCGCGCTTACCAACTCCGGGGCTTACAATCCGGCGAACGGGATATTCACTGCCCCCCTGGCCGGCAACTACAACTTCGAGGCTATCGTCACCGCGACGAGCATGACGGGTCACGCCACGGCGGTTCTCCAGATCGCCACGACCCAGAATACCATTGTCAGGTCCAGCGGCATAGCGAACCTGGATGGAGCGGGGAATGCGGCCCTACAGGTTGCGGCGCTCTTGCCCATGGCGGTAGGGGACGTGGCGAGGGTCCAGCTTGCGGTCAGCGGCGGAAGCGGTTCCAAGAACGTTGGGATTTATCATGGAGCTGGGGACGGCGTCTGGAGTAGCCTGTTCAGCGGAACTCTGGTGTCATAGGGGCGGATAATGCGGCTGTCTAAAACCATCTTTGCGGGAGCGGCCTTGGCCCTGGCGCTATCGAGCGCGGCCCAAGCTGTTCCGGTCACGGCGATTGGCAATCTATCCGGCTCCAGCACCGCCCCGGTAGACCCTACAAACGGTGTAGCGGTATATTGTACGACGGGGTGTGGTGCGGCAAATCCCTCCACCGTCTACTCCAACCAGCAGACCGTCACGACCTCGGCCGCAGCCCTTCCGACGAAGGCGCTGGTCAATGGCATCGTCATTACCGCGCCCAGCACGAATAGCGCGACGATCTATGTCGGCCCATCAGGGGTCACGACATCAACCGGATACCAGTTGGTTCCCGGCACTTCCATTTCCTACGGAGTGTCCAACCTGAACGCCATTTACATCATCAGCGCGGCGTCCACCACCGACACCATCAGCTTCACGGGGAACTGAGCCATGAAGCACATTCTCCTCGCGATTGCGGCACTGTGGGCGCTTGCTGGTCCAGCGATTGCCAGCGTTCCATGGATTCCGCCGCCCGCGCCCTTCGTTCAGCCAGCGGTCGTAAACGTGAATGGGCTTACGGACGTAGCGGTGCGAGCGGCCTTTACGACGGCCGCTGCCAATCCGGGTCGCGCCTACATCATCAATATGCCCAACGGGCCTGTAACTCTGGCCTCCGCGCTCCCGGTGCTAAGCAATGTGACCGTGAATTGTGTCACACCACTGATCCAGGGCGCAACGCAATCGATCTACGACTCCCTGTCCTTCGTCGGAGGAGCGGGCAATGGGACCGTGCTGTCCGGCGACGGGACCTTCGCGGCCTTCACGGGCAACAACACGCCTCTCGGCTCGCCGGGAGCGTTCACAAACTGGATTGTAAATTTCAACGTCCACAATTGCGGGTTCAGCAATTTCACCCGCGCATTTGACATTGGCGCGACCAACAACCCGGGCTTGGCGAATAGCCATATCCTGAACAATGTCATCATCGGCATGACCGACGTAGGCTATAACTTCGAGAACATGGTCGGGCTCTGGTTGTCGGGCAACGTCATCCGTAACGGCGGCCCGAATGGCTGCGGTATCCTTGAAGGTGACATCCCGACCGACTTCTATAGCGCCGGGAATGTCTATGCCTGGAATGACTTCTGCAATAATCTGCGTGGCTGGCGGTCAATTGCAACTGTCGGCAGTGTTTTTGGTGGCATTATTTCTTCAGGTCTTCAAGATAATAAAGGTTTTGTACCTTATTCACTAAGTGTAACCCCAAGTAACGGGTCACCAAACTGGCCAGTTTCCGACCTCACCAAGTGGGGCGTCGGCATGTGGATGCATCCGACATCCACAGCGGACGGCCTGACGATCAATCGCCACTACGTGGTGACCAGCGTCAGTGGTGCGTCCGGCTCCGGCACCGTGCAGCTGGCCAACTACGCTGAGGCGACTCCGATTTCCTCCACCGGCACGACAGCCTTGACCTTCGCTCTCGACGGCTTTCCCGGCCTGTCTCTCGAAGGCGGCGGCCTGCACCCTGGCGACACCTATACAGGTCTTGATTTGGAGGGCTCCGGTACTGTTATCGCCCTTGACCAAACCTACAACACCTATCTCAATTTTGGTGGATCGCCCGGCGGAGCGATGATCGCCCGCAACGGTGGCGGCGGTAACACCTACGGCGGTCTCCTGTCTGCAGGTTCGTTTGATGTCACCAGCACGGGCAGCGACAAATGCCCGAATTCACTTGGCCTGATTGTCCAGCAATCCTGCCAAGGCGTCCAAGAAAATACTACCAATGGGACGGGTGGTATCAGCATCTTCCAGGCAGCGACTGGGCAAACGCAGGAAGTCGAGGCCAACTTCGGCACGTTCTCGCACTGGGCTCCCACGAACATTTTGGGTGGATTTTCTCAGCGCACTCAAATCGCCAACGCGACCTGCAATCTCACGGTCTCGGCAGGGAACGGTGCGGGCATCCTGACGGCCATTCCGGCGTCTGGGAGCTGCACCTGGACGCTTCCGACGATCATCAACACGGCGGTCAACAACAACAACCTCGGGCTCCAGTTCGACATCACCAATTCCGGGGCGGTCAACCTCACGCTGGCGACCGATGGAACGCAGACCTTCAACGGCCTCACAGGCATCACAACCCAGACCCTGATCCCTGGTCAGAACATCAACTGCTATGCCGGGCAATCTAACAGCCTCGGCACCGTCTTTCAGTGGAACTGCTCGACCGTGAACGCCACACTTTCCGGCGTCTCCAGCAGCATCGGAGGCGGCGCGTTGCTCGCCGGGGCATGCGCCTCGACCACGGTCAATATCACAGGCGCCACAACGGCAATGGCAGTAGAGGCTACCCCGGTAGCCGACCCTGGTGCGGGTAACTACTGGCAAGCATTCGTTTCGTCCACTGGGGTTGTCACCGCCAGAGTTTGTGCTGCGGTCGCCGGAACGCCTACGGCGACCACGTACAATATCCGGGTGATCCCATGACCCAACAGGTGACCATTCCCCTCCGAACATGGCTCATAGCCGGGACTTCGAGCGCGGCACTCTGGGGCCTCTTGATCGTGGGGATTGTCCGGCTGGTGCGGGGTTAGCGCAATAGCAGTCTGTGGCCGACTAGAGCCGCCCGTGAAGACCCGCGAACGGCAATAGCCACTGAAGCAGGATCACGATCATCACGACTGCCACGACGACGCCCACGATTGTTTTCACCGGCTCTGGCGCCGGAACGTAACGGTTGAATAGCATCCAAGCGCATCCGAGGACGGCCAGCACGATGATGAGTTCGATGAGTCCCATGCTCTCTCAACGGCCACGCTCCCGATAGGTTGCGCCCCTAGCAACGCTAGGACGTTTCCGCTATCTTCCGGCTGAAACATGGAGCGAGCTATGTCCGAGACTCACGTTCCCGAGGAATTCCCTCCGCATCCGGTTCCTGAGCCGGTTCCGCATCCTGGGCCGAAGCCGGATGACTCTGGCTCTGGCGATCCGCCACCGCCCCACGGAAACGACTAGGTATCCCATCCGTTATGGACGGCGTGGCTTTAGGATTCTTAGCTGTTGACGTCGGGGTTCTGGCCCTGAACGCACTTGTCGATAGACCGCTTGGTCGCAACTGTAGCGCCATGTGGCTATCGGCAGGTTTGATGTTCGGCCAGGTCCTGTCCATGGTCCTAGGGCTTACGCTGGACCGTCCGTGGCGTTGGGCGACGGAAGCGGGGGTTGATCTGTTCCTCCTGTTTGGGGCCGTCGCAGCCATCCGACAGGGGCGCAGGGCTTGGTGGGCATATGGCTTGTCCGCGTGTCTCATGGGGGGGCTCGTCTTGCAGGTCGCGCTCTGGCTCAGCTGGCTGCCCCATCGGAATGAACGCTACGATTGGGCGCTGTATCACGTCTACCTACGGTACGTGCAAACGGGCAGGCTTCTTGCTACGCTAGAACTGTGTTTTGTCGCCATGCCGGGGATTTGGGGTGTCGCTATTCTGGGGGCTCGGCTGCTTGATCGGCTCTATCGTGTGCCTGATTCTCGGCGTGCGCTCCGTTAGCGCCCTCCATGACCGCAGAGCGCGACCTGGGGACACTGCTGGCAGAGGTCGCGGAGCTAAAGCGGCGTGGCGGGGATTGGGACGAAGCGATTAGGGGATTGGTCCGTGACCGCTGGTGGCTTCGTGGCGCGATCTGCGGCGGCGGCATTCTCATCGGGGCCTTCGCCAAGACGATCCTGAGCCATCTGGGGGGCGGATGATATGGCCCCGTCCAATGGGAACGGCTCGGCCAAGTGGCAAACGTGGGCCTCATTCGGAACGCTGGGATTTCTGGTCATCGGCGGCCTAATCACGTTCCTGTTGCAGGTCAATGGGCTTTCCAATCAGGTGACGTCGCTGACCAACGAGAACTCCGAAATCAGTCGTCGCCTAGCGCGGGTGGAAACCCAAGCGCAGACGAACGAAGTCGAGATCGCCAAGATTGAGGACAGTCAGACCGAGATCGATACGCAGCTCAGGGCGAGCATAGACGAATATTGCAAATCCTTAGTCTGGCAACAGCGCATCAACGGCCTTGTGTGGAATAAGGCTTTCAAGGGCGTCTCGGAATTTCCCGGTCAGGTGTTCTTCTGCCCGAACATTGCTGACGGGAAGCCGCAGTAAGGGCGGCGACCTTTCAGCTGGCTGACGAGGCGATCCCGGAACCTCCGTCGCACATCGGCTGTCCAGCCCGCATCCTCGGAGTCATTAATGTGACGGTAACAATATACTTGACTCAGGGTCCTCGGCGCCGAAGCCTCCCGGGGCCATGGCAGATGGCATTCCGGTCGAAGAGTACGAGGCGTGGATTCCGCCCAGGGCGGCCATCGAACGCCTGCGGCCAGTCTCCGCCTCGACAGTCGTCGATGCGCTAGAGGCGGGCATACGCTCCGGCGCCATAAGGGCGGCTGCACATCGCGTGTTCGAGGTGAGCGCCGGCCAGCCATCAAGCCAGGTCGGCTCCTATGTCCTGTTGGAATCGGGAGACTGGATTGATCAGGCCGAACAGCGGTTTTGGGACTTGGGCTCCATCACCATTGTGGCTCCCAAAGGGACGGGGCGTGTCGCTGGTGGGGGATTTCAGCTTCGCAGTACCGGGGGTGACCGGGAACTAACCGGAGTAAGGCTTGATCCAGTAGGAATCGAGGGGCTCGCCCTTCAGCTCGGCAGCGCGCCTACAGTCCCCACCGTGCCGATGGTCTACGGCTATAAACCTTCGTCGATCCCCCCGCCTCCGCCGGACATCTTGGCTCCCCCTTTCTCTGAGCCAAAGAATTCGACATCCAAGCCGCCGGTTAGCGCGACCACATTAAATGCTTGGTGGGAACTCTACAAAACCGTTCGCGAGCCAGTGCATCGCACCGACGATGACATGGTCGCTCATTTTGCCCAATGTCTGCCCGAACACAGCGTGACTCGCGTCAGAATGCGGGCCGTCCGGGGCAAACAAAAGACGGGTCCGAAGCCCAAGTCGGCGAAATAGGGACCATCATTGGCGAAACTAATTGAATTTTATTCAATGTTTTCAATATTTCGCCAAAAAGTTCGGCGAAATTCTGGCGAAATCCAAGGCGAATTAGACGGCGAAATTCGTCGCGATCAACCTCTCCCCATCGCTCACCTGATGGAGTCGCCTCATGTCGCCATGACCCTAAACAGCAAAACGCCCCGGCCCTGATTCAGGGGGCCGAGGCGTCTAACCGGCCGCGTCGTGAACGCGTCTGGCTTCCTTCGCAGGAGCTTGGATTCTCTCACGGCGCGGTCACGTCATCAACGGTTTTGACGGACCATTTCCATGAACTTCCACCGTCATCGACCGCGCCTGAGCCGAACCCGCTGGGTCTGGCGCCGGCGCCACGGCTATCGTCGCTTCAAGGCATAGCGGGCGAGCGCCCGGAGCAATCTGGGCGCTCGCACCCGCGCCTGCTATAGTTCCGCTTGGGCCTGCCACATGCGGGTCTGGGGCGTGGAAACCTCTGCCATCGCGGCTCGTGTGCAGCCGTCACCCGGAAGAAAAGGTGGCGCTGGATAATTGGCGAGACGCGGCGGATAGTGTACTCTCGCGCCCGCAAGCCATCCGCCGCATCATCCGTGAGCGCCTGCTTGAGGGGCGAGAATGACTGATTACCCTCCGCTTCAGCCATTGGCGCCAATCCCGGAGGAACCGTCGATCCGAGCCGCCATCATCAGCCGCCTTCCGACGAGCAACCGCTTCATGTTCATCGTGGGGACGTTCGGGTTGGTGATCTACATCCTAGTGATGATCCAGACGAATCCTAAGCTGCTGGCAAACGCCTCGTACATGCAGTTCATCACGGCTATTGTTGGCGTGCTGGTCCTGATCGGGAATCACCTTTTCGGAGGCACAAAGGGTGGCACTGACGTGATGACCGCCCAATCCGCCGCCGTGATCAAGCAGGGCGAGACGCCCTCGACTACTACCACGGTAGCGACGGCAGGCGTTCCGCCCAAGATCACTACCACGACTGCCTAACCATGCCACGCCTACGCCCCAAGCCGCATCTGTTCCCAGAATGGATTTACATCGTGGCTATTGGGCTTGGAGCAACTCTCCTTGCTGGGCTGGCGTATTTCCTCGTTTCGAAGATGGCAGGATGAACCCGCGCCCGGTTCCCGTGCAAGTGCTGGATATTATCCACCAGTTCGAAGGGAGCGCTGGCCAATTCGAGCCCCGGCGAACGCGTGATCCGGTCGGCAATTGGGAAATTGGGTGGAGTCACAAGCTTGACGGCCCTACAGACCCTCTCTGGTCCGCCACGCTAGATGCGGCGGCGGCGGAAGCGCTTGCCCTGAAGGACCTCGGAACTATTGCGCAGGCGGTATGCGATACGCTTGGTGTGGCCGTGAATAACCTAGATGCCTGCCAATATGGAGCCGTCATAGATTTTGCGTACAATGCCGGCGTCGGCAACTTCGCTGCATCGACTCTTTGCCATCTTATCAAGATGGATGATCTGGATGAAGCCGTTCTTGAGTTTCCAAAGTGGGTTTATGGGCACGTCAATGGCGTGGCCGTGAAAGAGAATGGCCTCGTTCGTCGCCGAACTGCGGAAGTGGCCCTTTGGAACACCAACGCCCCATCGCAAGGACAAGACCAATGACAAAAATCCTCCCCGTCCTCGGACTCTGCATGGCCCTAGGAGCGTGCTCCACCCTCGGCGGCGGCAACGCCTCCATCACTGCCGGAAAGGGCCTTACGGACGCTGCTGCGGCCCTCAAGGGCGCGGCTGATGCGGCTGATGCTGCGGCCAAGAGCGGGCTGCTACATGGTCAAACGGCTGCGACCGTCTCGGCGGACCTGAAGCAAGCCCAGGCGGCTCTGAACGACGCCAACACGATCTACCTGGCGAACCACTCGGCGAACATCGCGGTGGAGATTGCCTCGGTGACGGCTTTGGCTGCCGACATCATCACCATTACCACTGGAGCCTCCAAATGAACCCCGCCGCTATCGTTCAACTCCTGAACCTGATCACCAGCCTGATCCCGGTTGGGATGCAGCTCGCAACCGATATCAAATCCACGAGTTCTCTGGAGGATCAAGCCTCGGTGGATACCGCCTTGGCCTCCATGGTGGCTGCCGCGAATGCCGATCTCACGAAGGCCGAAGCCGATCTTGATGCTGCTGCAAAAACCTGAGCGCCGATGATATGTTCGGTCGCCGTCCTCGCCTAGAGACTTCCCGCCTCGAAACCGTCCTCGCTTTCCTCTATGAACACGGAATCCCAGCCATGACCAAAAGCGCCGCCGACCTCACTGCCGCCGTCAAAGCCCAGACGGACGCAACTGCCGCCCTCACTAAGGCCGTGACCGATCTTCAGAACTCGGGCGCGGGAGCGCCGGCCGACTTTACCCCGCAAGTGGATGCCCTGACGGCCTCCGCGAGCGCCACGGCTGATGCTGCGAAGGCTATTGCGGCCCTCGCGTCCGTTCCCGTCGCCATCACCATCACCCCGACCACCATTGACGCCGCTGTGGGCTCTATGCCGTCCACTCAGCTCGTCGCTTCCGGCGGGACGGCTCCGTACACCTTCAGCACGTCCTCGCCGTTCAGCACGGGTTCCTCGCTGACCTCGGATGGCCTCTTCATTGCCCCGACGACCGCCGGAACCGATACCCTTGAGGTTACGGCTACGGACTCCACTGGAGCGACGGGAACGGCGAGTGTGACGTTTACGGCTGCGTAGGCTCGTTGGGAAAGTCCGTCTCCATCCAATGCGTGATGGCGTGATCAAACCAGCCGCTTACATGCTGGAAGGTTGCGCCATCCCATCGGTAGACACCCGCTTTGTCGGATCGCTCTGGGTGGTCGCTGAAGCCGATGTAGATACCGGACTTCGGCGGCCTGCCTGTGCTCCATTGAGGCGGCTCCCGGTCGGCCATCAATACGCCTCCTGACGCTCTTTTTCGACGCGCTTGAACGACACGGTCCAGACGAACGGATTGGCTTCCCATGAGCCGGGGCCGTTGATGTGCTCCCAAAGCTTCGCGTAAGCATCGCGCTCAGACCAGCACGCTCCAATGATGGGGACAAGGGAAGGCTCTTTTGAACCCTCCTCTGTGGCGTCCTCTTCGCTGATTTCGTCTAGGCGCTGAACCCTGACCTCGGTGATCTCCAGCGTGATGCGACTCGCCACGCGAGGCATGTGGATGGAGACGATGGTATCTCGGTTTTTACCCGCTAGATCGTGGCGTCCAGGCCAGCCAACTTCCGCGCCATCGGCTGCGTATGTCCACAGGTCTGGTGCTCGGCGGAGAGTTTCGCGAACCCAGAGACGGTCGCCGGGCTGGCCGTAGGGGCAGAAATGGGAAAGCCCAATGCCGTCCTGAGGGCGCACATTAGCTCCGGCAGAACCAAAGCCTTTGCGGGGTGCGTCCCAATACCATTCCCACTCGCGCACGACGCGGATTTGAGGCTTCATGATGCGCCGCGTCTGCGTCTTGCGACCACCAAGCAGGGCTCGGACCATAGGCGCAGAAAAGAGGATCGGTCGCTCGCGCATCACGCCGCCCTTTCCGCTTCAGCCTTAGCCCGCTCGGAAAGGAACTCTCCGACGAGGGTTCTGCGCTCCACGACAACGACACGCTCGACCACAACCCGGTCGAAGGATTCCTTCAGTTCCTCAGCCTTGCCAGGGCGA
>Ga0210389_10000278_pt1 | contig 52035 bp, 42 predicted proteins | sample IncBWH28OmetaG_FD_160127 | JGI IMG/M metagenome (GOLD analysis project Ga0210389, IMG submission 160127) | Forest soil microbial communities from Barre Woods Harvard Forest LTER site, Petersham, Massachusetts, United States - Inc-BW-H-28-O ... | reverse complement strand
CGGGCGAGCGGGGGCGGGTCGGGGGTCGGGCGGGAGACGGGGTGCGCGAGGCGCGGCGAGGGGGTTACTGGCCCACTTGGGTGCCGTCAGGGCTGACCGGGCAGCAGGACGAGACTGGGCAGGTCCGGCAGCCGGGGTTGACGCGGGCGTGGAAGACCGGGCCCGCCATGCCCTTGGCGACCGCGTCGACCAGGTCCTGCGCCCAGCCGGGCTCCTGGTCCTCCGACAGGGCGCGCTGGTGCTGGACCTTCGCCCGGGCCGTGAAGCCGCCCTTACCGACCTGGACCAGCTCGGCGCCGCCGGGCTCGGTGAGGCCGAGGCGCTCGAACGCGCCGAGCAGCACCGCCAGCTGATAGACCCCCAGCTGCGGGTGGCGGCCAAGTTCCTCTTCCCTGGGCGCGCTTGACCCCGTCTTCAGGTCCACGATCACGCCGCGTCCCTGGTCGTCCCGTTCCAGCCGGTCCACCCGGCCCGTGATCTCTACCTGGCCGACGCGGACGTGCAGTGCCTCCTCCGTCGCCAGCAGGTCCCGCGGATTCGACACGTGCCAGTCCAGGAACTTCCGCACCATGCGCTCGGCTAGCTCACGCTGCCGTGACCCGTACCAGACGCTCCCAAAGTCAAGATGGTGCCAGATGTCGTCGATGCGCGACGCCACCACCTGCTCGGTAGCGCCCTCGGCGATCACGACGGCGGCCGCGTGGATCACCGTGCCCAGGTGCCGCAGGACATCCGGGCGGCCTGCCCCGACCGCCGACTCCAGGAGCCAGCGCAGGCCGCACCGGGCGAAGTTCTCTACCTGGGACGGCGACAGCCGGACCCGCTCGCCGTCGGCCACGATCGGCTGGTCGTCGGAGATCTCGGTCAGCGTGTACCACTCGCGCGGGTCCGCGCCGCGTACGCCCTCGGCCGCGAGCCTGGCCAGCTGCCCGGCCGCGGCCTCGCGCAGCGCCAGGGGCTTGTCCGCGTCCGCCGCCGCCCGGCGCAGGTCCGCGACCAGCACCGGGAGCGACAGCCAGCGCGTGGTCGCGCCCGCCCGCTGGATCTCCACCTGGTCACCCGCGAGTTCGGCCAGGAACCGGGACGGGCGCTCATCCTGCTCGTCCCCGCCCGAGGCGGTCACCACGAGCAGGTGCTTGGCCCTGGTCACCGCCACGTAGAACAGCCGGCGTTCCTCCGCCAGCAGTTGCGCCGCGAGCGCGGCCGTCGCGACCTCCTGAGCCTGCGGCCCGACCGCCTCCGGGCTTGCCGCCTCCGCCAGTTCGTCGGCGCCCAGCAGCGAGCCGCGCAACCGCAAGTCCGGCCACACCTCCTCCTGCAGGCCCGCCACGATCACCACGTCCCACTCCAGGCCCTTGGACCGGTGGGCGGTCAGCACGCGGACGCAGTCCTCGCGGACAGCCTGCTCGGCGAGCGTGTCGCCGACGATCTCCTGGCCGGTGAGGCTGTCCAGGAACAGCGCCGGCCCGCCGGGCGGAAGCTCGTCCGCGAAGCGGGCCGCCTTGTCGAACAGGGCGAGCACCGCGTCCAGGTCACGGTCAGCCGCCGGGTCGTGCTCGGCTTGTTCCTCCCATCTCTCGGCGAGGCCGGACTCGCGCCAAATCGCCCACAAGACGTCCTCGGCCGTCCCGTCGGCGGCGATGGCGTCCTTCGCGGTGCGCAGCAGGGCGGCGAGCTTGCGGGCCGGTCCGGCGATACGGTCGCTGATCACCGACAGCGGGCCCACTGCCGCCGAGCCCGGTTTCGCCGACCCCACTGTGGGTGACCCCAGTGCGGCCGCGGTAATGGCCTCGGTGAGCGACGTGCCGTCCAGGGCCCGCCTGAGCTTGCGCAGGCCGAGATTGTCGGTCGCCCCAAGAGGACCGGTCAGCAGGTCGGCGGCGGTCTCCTCGTCCAGCGTCTCCGGCCGCAGCGCGCAGCGCAGCAGGGTGAGCAGCGGCCGGGTGCCGGGCTCGTCGGGCAGCGGAAGCTCGTCGCCCGCCACCGTTACCGGGACACCCGCGTTGGCGAGGGCGCGGCGCAGCACTGGGACCTGACGCTGCGCCGACCGGACCAGGACCGCCATGTTCTGCCACGGGACCCCGTCGGCCAGGTGCGCGCGGCGCAGCGTGTCGGCGACGAGGGCGGCCTCCTGCGCCTGCGTGTCGGCGACGATGATCCGCACCTCGCCCGGGGGCGCCCCCGGCACCGACCGCAGGTCCCGGTGCGGCGTAATGCCCCGGGGACGCGCGGGATCGGCGGCGCCCGCGGGCGTCACGGCGCCCGTGGGCGCGGGGAGACGGCGGGCGACACGACGCGACGCGCCGAGCAGCACGGGACCGCTGCGGCGGCAGGTCCGCAGCGCCACGACCGGCGCCGGCGAGCCGTCCGGCGCGCGGAACCGGTCCGGAAACCGGCTCAGCGCGCGCACGTCCGCGCCGCGGAACGCGTAGATCGACTGGTCGGGGTCGCCCACCGCGATCAGTTCCCGGCCGTCGCCGGCCAGCGCCAGCAGCATCGACTCCTGCGCCGGGTCGCTGTCCTGGTACTCATCGACGAAGATGGCGTCGTACGCGTCCCGCTCGCGCTGCGCGATCGCCGTGCGGGTCAGCAGGCGCGCCGCTATCCGCACGATCTCCGCGTAGTCGTAGGCGGGCACGGGGGCGAGGTCGAACCGGGCGGCGTACCGGTCGAGGAACTCCCCCGCCGCGACCCAGTCGTCACGCCGGTGCCTACGGCCGAGTCTCCGCAGTTCGCGGCCGTCCAGCCCGCGCTCGGCGGCCCGCATCAGCACGTCCCTGAGTTCGTCGGCGAAGCCTCTCGTCGGCAGTGCCGGATGCAGGCGCTCCGGCCACGCCCGGGAGCCGTCCGCGATCTCGCCGCGCAGCAGCCGGCGTATCTCCAGGAGCTGCTCGGGCGCGGACAGCAGCCGCGGCGGCTCGTCCCCGGCCAGCACGTACTCGCGCCTGACCAGGGCATACGCGTAACTGTGGAAAGTAAGCGCGAGCGGTTCCTTCGTCGTCCGGCGCATCCGGGCGGTGATGCGCTCACGGAGTTCCTGAGCGGCCTTGCGGCTGAAGGTGAGGACGAGGATGCGATCGGGGTCAACTCCCCGCTGCTCGATTCGCTCGGCCACCGCCTCCACGATCGTGGTGGTCTTCCCGGTGCCCGGCCCGGCCAGCACGAGCAGCGGGCCGCCCTTATGGTCGACGACCCGCTGCTGCATCTCGTCGAGACGCGGCGCGGCGTCCCTGGGCGCGGCGTCCCTGGGCGCGGCGTCCCTGGAGCCGGCGTCCTCAGGCGCTGCCCCCGGGTGGCGGACGAGTCGGTAGCCGTTCATCGTGAGCCTATTTCAGCACGGACCCCTGACATTCGAGCGCCGTTCGCGGACTCGGGGGCGGCGCCGGGCACGCCGTCCGGGGCACGCGGGGACGCGTGGGTCTCGGGGGGAACAGCTGGGACGTGATGGGGAAAGATTCTCAGCCTTTCCAGCGGGCGCGGCGCATGTCGACCCGCACCGGCGGGCGGGCCGAGCGCAGCGGTGTTCCCTCCTGCAGATAGCGCGCGAGCGCCGCGGAATCGTGACCCGGCGCGGGCGTGCCATCGGCGTGGAGGACCCGCCACCACGCCACCCCGCCGCCGTAAGTGGACATGACCCGGCCGACCTGACGCGGCCCGCCGCTGCCGAGGTACTCGGCGACGTCGCCGTAGGACATGACCTGGCCGGGCGGGATCGCGTCGACCACGTCGAGCACGCGGGCGGAGTAGTCGTCCACGGGACGTTCAGCGGTGGCCACCGGGATCCTCGCTTCCGCCTTGCTGCTCGTAGAACGCCGCGTGCGCGCCGCTGTACCAGTCAGGCCCGGCCGCCGTGCCGTAACCGTAACGCCGTCGGGCCCGGCGCACCCGGCCGAACCACACCCCGCCGCCGATCGCCACCGCCAGGGAGAGCACGCCGAGCACCGAGAACAGGACGAGCCCGCCGGTTCCCCGCGCCGGCACCGGCGACGCCGCCGCCGCGCCCGGTCCGCCGCCGAACCGCGCCGAAGCCGCCACCTGCGAAGCCGCCGGGCGCACCCCGGCCAGCCGTCCGGCCGCGCTCAGCGCCGCCGCCGCGTCCACCACGCCGAACCCGGTCTTGGCGTTGTAGCCGCCGGACTGGCCGCCGCGGGACGTGCTGATAATGGCGCGGAGAACCAGGTCAGGCGCGAGATCCGGGTACTTCGACTTGATCAGGGCGGCCACCCCCGCGACCAGCGCGCACGCCGGGCTGGTGCCGCTGACCGACCAGTACTGGCCGTCCCGGCCCTGGGCCGTGACGTCGAAGCCGGGCGCGGCCACCTCGACCGAGAGGTTCTCACTCGAGAAGCTGGCGACCGAGCCTTCCTGGTTCACCGCGGCGACGCTGAGCACGCCCGGGTACTGCGCCGGGAACGACACGGGCGCGAAGTCGCCGCCCTGCACGCGGCCCTTCCCCGAACTGCTCGCCGACGCGCTCCCCGGGCTGCTTGACTCCTCCCCCGAGTTGCCCGCCGACGCCACCAGGACCACGCCGTGGGAGAACGCGTACTCGACCGCAGACCGGACGATCGCGCTCGGCGCCGTGTAACCCAGCGACATGCTGATGACCTTCGCGCCGTCCTTGACGGCGTCGAGGATGCCGCTGGCCAGGGACTTCTGGATGAGCTGCTCGGGTTCGGTCTCGTACTTGTGATACTCGGGGTCCGTCTTCTCCGGTATCACCCGAATCGAGAGGATCTTCGCATCCGGCGCGACACCCAGCACCCCGTCTAGTCCCCCGTCGTGCCCGTGACCCGCGATGATCGACGCCATCCAGGTGCCGTGCACACCCCAGTCCGGGTTACCCGGCGGCGTGCTCAGGCCGGTCAGGTCGGGGCCGCTGATCACCGAGCCGGACAGGTCACTGACGTCCGGGTTCACCCCGCTGTCGAGCACCGCCACGGTGACCCCGGCGCCTTCGGTCTGCTGCCACGCGGGCCAGGTGTCGAGCATGTCGAATTCCCACTGCTGGTCACCCCGGACCGCGTCCGACACGGCCGACCGCGCGCTCGCGGCGGCCAGCGTCGCCACGGGCGTATTCGCCCCCGCGGTCGCCGGCGCGGCGGATGCGGCGGGCGCGGCTATGAAGGCGAGACCGCCCGTCACGCCGACGGCCACCGCCACCCGGATCGCCGTGCTCAGCATCCCAGTGCCCAGCATCCCAGTGCTCAGCATCCCAGTGCTCAGCATCCCGGCGTCCCTGGGCAGTGCGGCGGGGCGGGCGGCTCGCCGAGCACCGACGCGACCGCCCCGGCCACGCCCGTGCCCATACTGGTCATCTCCGCGTCGGCGTAACTATCGTCGGCGATCGGCACCCGGGGCCGGCCGTCGGTGTACCCGATCGCGTACATGACCAGGTAGGAGCCCTCGGCGCTGATCGCCGTGAGCTGGCGGCCGCCCGCGGTGAAGTTAGCGGCCGGCGTCCCCGCGAAGGCGACCGGCAGCACCCCGGGCTGGAGCGCGCCCCCACGTAGTTTCATCGCGTCGATCTGCCGTTCCGCGGCCGCGGCCTGCGCGCTGTTCGCGAACGCCGCCACGCCCACCGTCCCCACGTAACTGTCCGTCGCGTCCACGTAGGTGGCCCGCAGCACGGCCTCGCATCCGTCGCGGGCGAGCACGGCGGCGGCCGCCGAATCAACCGCGGACCGGCAGGACGCCTCTTTGGCGATGCCGACGCGGTCCGCGGACAGGGTCAGCGAAGCCCCGGTGCCGTCGAGCACGGCCGGCGGCTGATAGCCGATCGGGTCGGCGAAGATCGCGCCCGCGGACAGGTCGCGCCAGCGCTTGGCGACTTCCCAGTTGCTGATCATCGCCTGCTGCGCGCCCGTGAACCGCCGGGGCAGCAACTGGGTCACCGCTCCGCCGGCGCAGACCAGGAAACCCGCCGTCCCGGCCAGCAGCACGACCACAGCGACAGCGGCGACCACGGCGGAAGGACGCCGCCGTTCGCGGATCAGCACGGGCCCAGGTACCACACTCAAATGGTATGGGGTGGCCCGCCCGCTTTGCCGTGCCGCGAGACCGTTTACTCATTACCCCGAGGTTTCGATTTCGTTCGCGGCCGCCTCGCCGGCGTTCAGGCCCGCGGCAGGCGGTCGGCCCGCCAGCACCAGGACCGCAGCGGCATCTCGATCCGCGAGTCGCCATGGGCACGCGCCCGCAAGGCCAACCGGCACGTCTGAAGTCCCGCCTCCCGGTCGGCGGGCGAGGCCGTGATGAGGGCGCTGTTCGTGCCCAGCCAGTCGACCACGTCATCGATATCCATCGTCCGCGCGAACGCGAACGACCCGGTCTCCGCTGGCCCGAAGGGCGCGCCCGACGGCAGGCCCACCAGGTGATGACGCTCAAGCTCGGCCCGCACTTCGGTGACCGTCTGCGGTTCGCCGGGCTCGGACTCGTGACTTTCCCGCTGCGCGGAGGGCGGCCTGAGGAGATCCAGTTCCGCCACCCAGTCGTCCGCGCGATCCCGGCTTGTCCAGATCACCCCGAGTCGTCCGCCGTCCCTGAGCACCCGCGCGATCTCGGGCACGGCGAGCGCCGGGTCGAACCAGTGCCAGGCGGTCGACACGAACACCGCGTCAACCGACGCGTCCGGCAGGGGTATCGCCTCGCCCCGGCCATCGAGGACCCGAACGCCCTCGGTCCGCTCCGCCAGCACCGCGCGCATCCGCCCGTCCGGCTCGACGGCGACGACGTCCGGTACCCGGCCGACGAGGGCCCTGGTGAACAGCCCCGTGCCCGCCGCGAGGTCCACGGCCGCCGCGCACCCGGCGGGCAGCAGCCAGTCCACGGCGCCGGGCGCCGGCCCGGGCCGCACACGGTCGTAACTTTCCGCTATGGTTCCGAACGAGCCGGCCTGCGCACCGATTTCTTCCACAGCAGCATTATCCAGAACAACACCGGCGGCTCCTCGGCCCAGCCCCCCGGATCCCGCGGCCGTCCCCCGGATCCCCCGGCCGTCCCCTGGAATCGACGGCACGATTGGAATCGACGGCACGATGGCGGGCAGTATGTAGGTGTCATGGCAGGCAACGGGGAGCACGGGCACGGCGCGGACGACGGGCGCGCCGGGCAGCACGACCGTGACCTTCACCTCTGGGACCGCGAACTCGGCGGCTACGGCTACCGGCCCGGCGACATGCCGGACCCGCGTCCGCCAAGTCCGCCGCCGTCGCGCCGGAGCAAGACGGTCTACTTCGTGATGATGGGCACGTGCCTGGGGCTGTGCGCGATCGCCTGGGCCGTGGTGAGCCGCTACTCCACCACCGCGGCGGTGATCATGTCGGTCGTCGCCCTGGTGATCCCGCCGTTCGCCGCCATGATCGCGAACTCGTCCAGCGCCACCGACCGCCGCCGACGCTAGCCAGAACACTGGCCCCGCTAGCCCTGGCTCGCCTCCCCGGCGAGGTCGCGCACCGGGGTCCCCGTGCGCGCGCTGCGCACGACCTCCCTGATGGCGGCCACCACCAGTTCCCGATCCCCGCGGTGGAGGAAGTGGTCCGTGCTGCCGGAGATGACGTGACGGGTGTTGGCCGACAACTGGGCCTGCTCCTGGTGGAAACCGTGCCAGAGCGCCCACTGCCTGCCGCCGAATGGCCCGCCGTCCGAGCGGGTGAGGACGATCAGCGGCGTGTCCCCGAGGGCGCCGGGGGCCAGCGGCTTATCGCCAGCGGTGATCTTCTCGGAGGTGAACCACTCGCGGAACAGCGAACTCCGGTCGGCGCCCGCGCGGCCGCCGCGCGTGGAGAAGATCACCTCCGGGTACATGAGTAGCCCCAGCAGCTTGGTCCGTAGCGTGAAGACCTTGTCGAGCAGGGGTTTTTGCCCTTCGTGGCTGGATTCGACGAGCACCATCCCGGCAACGCCACTGGGGTAGAGCGCGGCGTACTTCCGCACGTACATGCCGCCGAGGGAGTGCCCGACCAGGACGACCGGCCCGGTGACGTCCAGCGCTGCCAGCGCCGCGTGCAGGTCCGTGGCGATGTCCCCGGGCGTCCGGCGGTCCCGGGCCCGGCTGCTGTCGCCGTACGGAGCCCGGTCATAGGTGACGACCGTCGTGTCGCTGCCCAGGGGCTCGGCGATGGCACGCCAGTCACCCGCCCATCCCCCGAAGGACGGCTCGATGACCACGGCTGGTTCTCCGCTGCCGAACACGGTTGCCGAAAGCATGTGTTTTCCCGCCCGGACCATCTGCGTGCTGGCCGTCATGCTTCTCCTGTTCTCGCGTGCTGGGTCCCGCCTTCTCGCGCCCTGATTTCGGGCTCCCTAGTCCCGCGCGTCCCAGGTCCCGCGCGGCCCAGTCCCGCGACCTAGTCCCGCGCGCACTCGCCGGAGGTCCCGAGCGTCGCCAGCGGCTCGGATGTACGGGCGCTCGCCACCACTAGCCGGATCGCGTCGATGATTAGGGTCGGATCACCGTCGTTTAGATAATGATTGGCGCTATTGGAGATGATATGGGAGCTATTCGCGGACAGTCGAGCGAGATCGGCGTGCAAGCCGTGCCATATCGGCCAGAAGCCCCGGTCGCGCATCGAGGTATCCCGGGCCCGCGTGAGCACGACCAGCGGCTTGCCCCCGAGCGCGCCAGGAAAGAGCATCCGGTCGGCCTCGGTGATCCTGAGGAAAGAGCGGAACTCGCGGATCAGCGAACGGCGATCGGCGCCCTTACGGGCGGCGCGCGACGCGGCGATAATCGACGGGATGGTGAGCAGCTCCATGAACTGCCATTCCCACGGGACGTGACCCCGGGTGGCGCGCCGCTGGCCTTCGTGGCTCGAGTCGACGAGCACCATGCCGGCCACGCTGTCCGGGTGCGACGCGGCGTAGGCGCGCGCGTAGATGCCCCCGATCGAGTGCCCCACCAGCACCAGGGGCCTCGTGATGTGCAGCCCGCCCAGCACCGCGTGCAGGTCGCGGGCGACATCGCGTGGCGTCCGGCTGTCCCGGGCCGCGCTGCTGTCCCCGTAGGGCGCGCGGTCGTACGCCACGACCGTCGTCTCCCGCGCGGCGGCCTCCGCGATGAACCGCCAGGAACTGGCGGCGCCGCCGTACGCTGGCTCTATGACGACGGCCGGTTCCCCGCTGCCGAACACGCTGGCCGAGATCCGGTGCGTGCCAGCCTGAACCGTCGTCGCCGCAGCATCCATGTCGCCCCTGCCCATAGAGCGTGTTAACGCAATTGCCCGTGCCGGGAAATACGTTAACCGCTCCGCTTTCCTGGGACCAGGGGGAGCACACGGCGAATTTACAGATTCGTTATGTGAACGTTTACCTGCACGTTATTATGCACGTGCTTTCTGTATTGTTATTCATCGATACCGGTGGTGGCGATGAAAATGACGCCCGGTCCCGCGGCCCGGACCTGGCCGTCCGCCGCGGAGAGGAAGCAAGATTCGCCGCGCGCGGTCTTCAGCGCGGCGCCGTCGGCGCTGGTCAGCGACACGGACCCAGCCACGCAGAGCACCAGGCGCGGCCCGTCCGCGGGCAGCGCGACCGCCGCCGCCCCCAGCTCCGCGCGGTAAAGCCGGAATTCGGGCGCCGGGGATTCGTACACCGCCACGCCGTTGCCCAGGTCTTGTCCCTCGATCAGCGGCAGGCCGATGCTGGGGTCGGTCAGCTTAAGCAGTTCGGGAATGTCGATGTGCTTGCCGGTAAGGCCGGCGCGCACCACATTGTCGGAGTTCGCCATGAGCTCGATCCCGGTGCCGTGCAGGTAGGCGTGCAGCCCCCCAGCCCGCATGAAGACCGCCTGGCCGGGCGTGAGCACGACGTGCCGCAGCAGCAGCGACGCGACGATCCCCATGTCGCCGGGGTGGTCCCCGGCGATCCGCACGGTCGCGGCGCACGCCGCCGAGTAGGGGCCGCCGCCGATCGCGAGCCGCTCGCAGGCCTCGACCACGGCCGCGATGAGCGCCGACCGCTGCGCCAGCGGCCAGCTGAGCAGCGTGGCGAGGGCTCGCGTGAGTGCCGCCGAGCTGTTTTCCGCAGAGCCCGCGGTCAGCTCCGCGGCGATCCGCGTCAGTTCCGGCACGGCCAGCGCCGCGAAGAGTTCCCCGGCGTCCGCCGCGGACCGCATGCCCGCCAGCATCTCGAACCGGGTGAGCGCGAAGAGCATTTCCGGCTTCGGCCAGTCGTCCACGTAGTTACGGCCGGCGGCGCCAGCCGCCAGGCCGCGCGCGTTCTCCTCCGCGAAGCCCGCCTCCGCCTGCTTGCGCGAGGGGTGCACCTGGATGGACAGCGCCTTCTCGGCGGCGAGGACTTTGAGCAGGAACGGCAGCCGTCCCCCGAACTTCTCAACGCATTCGGCGCCGAGTTCGCCCGCGGGGTCGGCCGCGATCACGGCTTCCAGGGTGGTGCGCCCGTCGGGCCGCTCCACCACCGAGGGCGCGGATGGATGCGCGCCCATCCACAGTTCCGCTTCCGGTTCCGGAGAGGGCACCTGCCTGCCCTGAAGCTCCGCGATCGCGGTCCTCGATCCCCACGCGTAGGGCTGCACCATCGGCTCAAGAAGGTCCACGCTCAAAGGCTATTGCACGCGCCGGCGCCACCGGACGCCGACCAAGTCAAGGGGACCCGGTCAAGACGCCCGGCAGCGCCGACGGTGCAGTGTCCGGAGCCCTAGTAAGTCGGCAGGCTCGGGTCGACCTGGTTGACCCAGGCCAGCACGCCGCCGCCGACATGCACGGCGTCCTTGAACCCGGCGTTCTTCAGCACCGCGAGCACCTCGGCGCTGCGCGCGCCGCTCTTGCAGTGCAGGACGATCTGCTTGTCCTGCGGCAGGTCCGACAGCGCCGCGCCGGACAGGAACTCGCCCTTGGGGATGAGCGTCGCGCCGGGGATCGACACGATCTCGTACTCGTTGGGCTCGCGCACGTCCACGACGTAGATGTTGTCCCCGCGCTCCATCATGGCCGCGAGGTCCTTGGCCGAGATCGTGGAGCCGATCACGGCTTCGGCCGCCTCGTCGGAGACCGCGCCGCAGAAGGCCTCGTAGTCGATGAGCTCGGTCACCGTCGGGTTCTGGCCGCAGATCGCGCAGTCCGGGTCCTTGTTGACCTTGACGGACCGGTAGGTCATCTCCAGGGCGTCGTAGATCATCAGCCGCCCGGCGATCGGCTCACCGATACCGGCGATCAGCTTGATGGCCTCGTTGACCTGGATCGACCCGATCGACGCGCACAGCACGCCGAGGACGCCGCCCTCGGCGCAGGACGGCACCATGCCAGGCGGCGGGGGCTCCGGGTAGAGGCAGCGGTAGCAGGGCCCGTAGTCGGCCCAGAACACGCTCGCCTGCCCGTCGAAGCGGTAGATCGATCCCCATACGTACGGCTTGTGCAGCAGCACGCAGGCGTCGTTCACCAGGTAGCGGGTGGCGAAGTTGTCCGTGCCGTCGACGATGAGGTCGTACTGGGCGAACAGCTCCATCACGTTGGAGGAGTCGAGGCGGTCCTGGTGGAGATTCACCGTCACGTACGGGTTGATCTCGGCGATGGATTCCTTCGCGGACTGCGCCTTCGGCTTGTCGATATCCGACACGCCGTGGATGATCTGGCGCTGCAGGTTGGACTCGTCGACCGTGTCGAAGTCCACGATGCCGAGGGTCCCGACACCTGCCGCGGCCAGATAGAGCAGCGCCGGCGAGCCGAGGCCGCCCGCGCCAACGACGAGCACCTTCGCGTTCTTGAGGCGCTTTTGCCCGGTCATCCCGACGTCGGGGATGATGAGGTGGCGCGAATAGCGCTTGACCTCATCGACCGACAAGTCGGCGGCCGGTTCAACCAGCGGTGGCAGCGACACTGTGCTAACTCCCGTGTCTCGCATGTTTCGTGGTAAAAGCGACAACCCGGTCGGGGTATGCGGCATTCCCCGGACCCGGTCCACCATCTCACGGAACAGCCCCGCGACCTCCGCGGGATGTTCCATCTGCGCTACGTGTCCTGTGCGCGGCAGCACCATAACGCGTGCGGCCGGCGCTCCGCGAAACGCCCGCGCCGCCTGCGCCGCTCCCCGCGGGTTCACCAGGCGGTCGTGGCTGCCGTAGATGGCGAGCACCGGCACCCTGACCCGCTCCGCGTCCCGCCACAGCCAGCTCGATCGCGGCCGGAGGTACTCCGCCGTGATCGCCCGCGCCGCCCCGATCAGCACCTCGTCCGCGTAGTCGAGCTCGTCACGCCGCCGGAGTTCCGCCACGTCCAGCGCGAACCGGACCGGATCGATCGCGCCGGGGTCATAGAAGCAGGTGTTCGCCACGCCCCGCACGCGCTGCTCGGCGGTGATCGCGCCGGTGCGCCGCATGATCAAGTTGCCCAGCTTCGGCAGCGCGAGCAGCGGAAACTGGACCATGGACGGGCGGAACACCCGGTCGGGCAGTGCGGGCGAGATCAGTGTCAGCGTCCGGACCAGGTCAGGCCGGGAGGCCGCGAGCTTGACCGCCACCGCCCCGCCCATCGAGTTGCCGACCAGGTGCACCGGTGCGGTGAGCTGGTCCTCGATGACCTTGGCGACGGTCGCGGCCAGCGCCCCGATCGAGTACCCGGCCGCGGTGCGCGGCGGCGGCGAGAACCCCGACCCGGGCAAGTCGACCGCGCTGCAGCCGAAGTCGCCCGCCAGCTCCCCCATGAAGTCGGTCCAGTTGGTGGCCGCGCCCGACATGCCGTGCACGCACAGCACCTCGCCGCCATCGAGATCATTTTCCTTCACGTCCCAGGGTGTCCGCGCTAGCCACACGCGTTCACCGCCAGACAGATCCACCATCCGCCCTGGCCAGTGAGGGATGGGCATGGTTTCCGCCGTCACGCGGACGCCTTCCTGCGGCTCGCCGCGGTGGACTTGCCCTGGCTCTTCGGCTTGGCGCCTTCGCCCGACTCGGCGCCGTTCGACGTCTTGGCGGCGCCGTTCTTGGCGGCGCCGGTCTTGGCGGCGCTGGTCTTGCTGGCGCCGGTCTTGGCTCTGGATCCGGAGCCGGCCCGCGGGGTTGCCTTGGCCTTCGGCGGGGAGTCCTTGGCACGGCCGGCCTTGGCGGCCTCGACGCTCGCGCGGAGCGTCTCGGTGAGGTCGGCGGCACCGGACGGCCGCTCCGCGGCGACGCCGGGCCCGGCCGGACGGACCACGTCGTTGCCCTCGATCTTCGCCTGGACAAGGGCCTCGAGTGCCTCGCGGTAGGCGTCCCGGTAGGCGGAAGCGTCGAAGTCCTCGGTCATCGTGTCGATCAGCGAGGCCGCCATCTTCAGTTCCTGCGACCGGACGTCCACGTTTTCCTCGAGGAAGGCGAAATCCGGCGCCCGTATCTCGTCCGGCCACAGCAGCGTCTCCAGCACCAGGACGCCATCGCGCACGCGGAGCGCGGTGAGCGCCTCCCGCTGCCGGATGGCAACCTTGGCCACTGCGACCCGCCCCGATCGCTCGAGCGCGTCCCGGAACAGGACGTAGGCGCGGACGCCGGCGGGTTCCGGCTCCAGGTAGTAGGCCTTGTTGGCGAGAATGGGGTCCAGCTGGCCCGCCGGCGCGAAATGCAGCACGTCGATGCGGTGCGCGGTCGCCAGCGGCAGGTCCTTGAGATCCTCGTCGGTGAGCACCACGACATCGCCGGTCGGCAGTTCGTACCCCTTGGCGATGTCGGAGTACGGGACCTCTTCGCCGTCGATCGTGCAGATCCGCCGGTACTGGATGCGCCCGCCGTCCTCGCGATGCACCTGGCGGAACGCCACGTCTCGCTGCTCGGTGGCGGCGTAGAGCTTGACCGGGATCACGACCATGCCAAACGAGATCGCCCCAGCCCAGATACTGCGCATACATATCCCCCTACCCACTCGCGCCGATGCTGAACTCTCCGCCAGTCTCCCGTCATCTCCCGTCCGCCATGCCCAACTGCCTCTTCCATCTGCCGCCTGACCTGAGATGATGTCCGGGGAGGGGAACGCGTGATGGTTGATGTGGTTGTGCTCGGCGGCGGGATCGCGGGCGAACGGGTGGCCCTGGACGTGGCGGCCGGCGGCAAGTCGGTGGTCCTCGTCGAGGCCGGGCTGGTGGGGGGCGAGTCCCCGTATTTGGCGTGCGTGCCGTCCAACGCCCTGCTGCGTTCCGCGCGTGACGGGGACACGTGGGAGACCGCGGTGGCCCGTCGGGACGCGCTCATCGCCCGGCTGGACGACAGCGCGGCGACGTCCCTGCTGACGACCGCGGGCGTCACGGTGATGCGCGGCACCGGCCGGGTGACCGCACCAGGCAAGGTGACGGTCACGCCTGGTGACACCATCCTCGATTACACCGATCTCGTCATCGCCACCGGAAGCGAGCCGGTGGCGCCGCCCGTCGACGGGCTCCGCGACATCCAGCCCTGGACGACGGCCGAGGCGCTGACATCGGCCGACCTGCCCCGGCGGCTGGTCATTCTCGGCGGCGGCCCCGCGGGCTGCGAGATGGCGCAGATCTACGCGGCGTTCGGCTCGACGGTGACCCTGGTGGAGGCCGAGGACAGGCTGCTGGCCGGCGAGCCGGCCTTCGCCGGGGAGATCCTCGGCGACGTGCTGCGCAAGGCCGGAGTCGACCTGCGGCTCGGCGCGGTCGTCAAGCGGGCGGAGCGCACCGACGACGGGCTCGTCCTCACGCTGGAGGACCGTGCTCCCCAGGACGGCCCGCACGAGAGCGACATGCACGAGAGCGACGTGCACGAAAGCACGGTGGAGGCCGGGCGGCTGCTACTCGCCAGCGGGCGCCGTCCCCGGCTGACCGGCCTGGGCCTGGAGGCGCTCGGCATCGACGTCACCCCCGGCTCGCCGCTTCCCGTCGACGAGCGGTGCCGGGTAGCCGACGGCGTGTGGGCGGCGGGCGACGCTACCGGGACCGGGTACACGCACATGGCCAGGTACCAGGCCGAAGTGGTCGCCGCGAACATCCTCGGCTCGTCCCGCACCGCCGATTACCGGGCGCTGCCGCGGCCCGTGTACACCGATCCGGCCGTGCTCGCGGTCGGCCTGACGCCGGCGAGCGCCGCCGCGGCCGGCGTGACGCTCAGCACGGCGGGGACGGCGTTCGCGACCACCGCACGCGCGAAGCTTGACTCGGTCGATGCCGGGTATGTCGAACTGTACGCTGAGCGGGGCTCGGGCATTCTCGCGGGAGCCGCCGCCATCGGGCCGGACGCCGCCGACTGGATGGCGGAGATAACTCTCGCGATCAGGGCCCACGTTCCCGTCACGACCCTGGCGGACGTCGTCCACGCCTACCCGACCCACGGCGAGGTGCTGGAGGCGCCGCTGCGCGCGCTCGCCGCGGATGCGGCGAGCACAAGCCAACAGGAGGTCGCGTTGAGCGAAATGGACATGGAAACCCCCGAAGAAGACGCCGCGGAGCAGTCACGAGAGGTTCACGAGGAAGAGGACGAGGAGCTCCCGGAGCTCCCGGTCGAGGTCAACGAGGCCGACGCCGCCGAGCAAACCCGGGGCGTCGGCTACGACGATGACGATTACCGATAGATACCCACGAGTAGGAAACACGGCCCGATAGCGGTGGCGACCGCGCCGCGGGGGCTTACGATAGACCAAAATGCGACGGAGATCCTGCCGGCGCGTTTGATCCGGAACCGGAGAAGGTGTTGACTGCGACATCAGCCGCCCGTCCGCGGGGAACGAGGCTCCCACGACTGGCTCGACGCCGCCAGCTGCTCGACGCCGCCATGGAGGTCTTCGTGGCCCGCGGCTACCACGCCGCCGCGATGGACGAGATCGCCGAGCGCGCGGGCGTGAGCAAGCCCGTCCTCTACCAGCACTTCCCTGGTAAGCAGGACCTGTACCTGGCGCTGCTCGACGAGAGCGTCGAGGCGCTCATCGAAGCCGTCCGCAGCGCGCTGCAGTCCACGACCGATAACCGGCAGCGCGTCAACGCCACCTTCGCCGCGTACTACGAGTTCGTCGCGGAGCACCGGGGCACGTTCCGCCTGGTCTTCGAGTCCGACCTGACGAGCGAGCCCGCCGTCCGGGAGCGCATCGACCTCGCGGACCGCGCGTGCGCCGACCTGATCAGCCAGGTGATCAAGGAGGACGCGGGCCTCGCCGACGACGAGGCCCACCTGCTCAGCATCAGCCTGGTCGGCATGGCCCAGGTCAGCGCCAGGTACTGGCTGAGCACGCTAGGCTCGATCCCGCGGGACGCCGCCGAGCAACTGGTGGCCCGTCTCGCCTGGCGTGGGATCAGCGGCTGGCCCCGCGCGACTGACCAGCTCAACCCCGCGGACCAGCCGCCGGTAGCCTAGCCGCACCGTGGCCCTGCCGTTCGTGGTCAAACCGACCGCCGAAGCCTGAATCAGGAGCGCCGTGGAAGTCAAGATCGGGATTCAGTCCGCCCCGCGTGAGGTCGTCGTCGAGACGAACTCGTCGGCGGAGGAGGTCGAGCGCGCGCTTACCCACGCACTGAGCGCCGCGGAAGGCACCTCGGTCTTCGCCCTGAGCACGATCAAGGGCGGTCGCGTCCTCGTCCCGGCTGACAAGATCGCGTTCATCGAGTTCGGCAGCGACCAGTCCCGCCGCGTCGGCTTCGGCAACCTCCCCTAGACCTTGCCCACCCCCGAACCGGGGGAGATGGAACGGGAACCTGGGCTTTTCGGGGGTGTCTGGTACCGTGGGTAACAACTGGGCAATGGAATGTCGTAATCCCAGTTCGCGTTGACATAAACGCTGTGGCTTGAGTGTTGCCGTGCCCGATCCGAAGGCGCGGGCGCCGGGCGCTCAGCGCACGGAGGAACCCCTGACAACTCAAACAGACTCACCTGAGGTCAGCGACGGGGCACTAGCGAGCCCGCCAGCCGGCGGGCAATCAGAAACCCCATACGCGGTGCCGTTCCGCGATCTCGGCGTTGACGAGACAGTATGCACCGCGCTCGAAGCAGCGGGCATCTACACAAGCTTTCCCATTCAGGCGCTTACACTGCCGCTGGCCTCGGCCGGCCAGGACATCATCGGCCAGGCGCGCACCGGTACCGGCAAGACGCTTGCCTTCGGCATCCCGATCCTGCACCGGCTCGCCACCGTCTTCGCCGCCGACCGCACCGTCAAGCAGCCGTCGGCGCTCATCGTCGTGCCCACGAGGGAACTCGCGGTACAGGTCGCCGAGGACATCAAGCAGGCCGGCGCGCATCTCGGCGCGAAGGTCCTCACCGTCTACGGCGGGCGCGCCTACGAACCGCAGATCGACGCCCTCAAGTCCGGCACGGACATCGTGGTCGGTACCCCGGGGCGCCTGCTCGACCTGTCCGAGCGCAAGAACCTCGACCTCAGCCACGTCCGCATGCTCGTCCTCGACGAGGCGGACAAGATGCTCGACCTGGGCTTCCTGCCCGACGTCGAGCGGCTGCTCAAGCTCACGCCGGACGGCCGGCAGACCATGCTGTTCTCGGCCACCATGCCCGGCGAGGTCGTCACGCTCGCCCGCAAGCACATGCGGCAGGCGACCAACATCCGCGCCGAAGAGGCCGGCGAGGCCGCGCCGCCGCCGCTGACCACGCAGCACGTCTTCCGGACGCATCCCCTCGACAAGATCGAGGTGCTCGCCCGCGTGCTGCAGGCCAAGGACCGCGGACTGGCCATGGTGTTCACCCAGACCAAGCGCGCCGCCGACCAGGTCACGATCGCGCTCACCGGACGCGGCTTCGCCGCCGCCGCCGTGCACGGCGACCTAGGCCAGAGCCAGCGCGAGCGCGCACTGCGCGCGTTCCGCAACGGCAAGGTCGACGTCCTCGTCGCCACCGACGTGGCGGCCCGCGGCATCGACATCGACGACGTCACCCACGTGGTCAACTACGAGTGCCCGGAGGACGAGAAGACGTACGTCCACCGGATCGGCCGCACCGGCCGCGCCGGCCGGGCGGGCGTCGCCGTCACCTTCGTGGACTGGCGGGAAACCCAGCGCTGGAAGCTGATCGACACCGCGCTCGGCCTCGGGCAGCCAGACCCGGCCGAGACTTACTCGACGTCGGACCACCTCTACGCCGACCTGTCCATCCCGCCGGAGGCGACCGGCACGCTGCCGCGTGACCAGCGCCACGTGCGGGCCGGATTGGACGCGGAGGCCGAAGAGGACCTCGGCGAGACCGGCCGCACGCGCAGCAAGACCCGCAGCCGGAGCCGCACGCGCGGCAAGGGCCGCTCCACCGCGAACAGCGGTGACGCGACCCGTGCCGGCGCCAACGGCGCGGGCACGGGCAGCACGGCGCGGGAGGACGGGGACGCCCCCGCCCGCACGCGTCGGCGCAGGCGCACCCGCGGGGGCCGCGAGGTAGCCCGTGACGCGAACAGCAGCGGCGAAGTCATCAGGGAAGTCCCCGCCGAAGGTTCCTGAGCAGACCCGTGTCCACACCAACCACTCTCGAGCTGCCTGAAGGAGTGCGGCGGACCACCGCCGGTTCCGCTCGCGGCACGTTCGCCGTACTCGAGGCACTTCCGGTCAGCGGTCTGCCCGAACTGGGCACCGCCCTCCTCGTCCCGGGTTACACCGGCAGCAAAGAGGACTTCATCACGATCCTCGGTGAACTGGCCGCCGGCGGGCGCCGCGTGCTCGCGGTCGACATGCGCGGCCAGTACCAGACGCCAGGCCCGGACGACCCGGACGCCTACCGCCTCGAGAACCTCGGCCAGGACATCGCGGCGCTCGCCGCGGCCACCGAGACGAGGCACCTGGTCGGCCACTCCTACGGCGGACTCGTGTCGCGCGAGGCGATCCTGTCCCGCGCCGCCTTTACGCCCGCGTCGTTCACGCTGCTCAGTTCCGGTCCGGCGGCCGTGCCCGGGGAACGGGCCAAGGCGCTCCGGTACTTCCTGGACGTCGCCGGGGACACCCCGCCGGGCGAGGAACTCCGGGCCAGGGTGACCGAACTCTGGCAGACCCGCATGCGCCCCCGGGCGGAAGCGGCCGGGGTTCCCGCGGATATCGTCGGCTTCCTCACTGAGCGGATGCTCGCCAGCAATCCGGCGGGCCTCGTCACGATGGCGGCGGACCTGCTGGACGCCGAGGACCGCACCGCGGAACTAGCGACGCGGAAGATCCCCACATTCATCCTCTACGGCGAGGACGACGACGCCTGGCCGGCCGAGGTACAAGAGGAGATGGCGGCCGCCCTGCGCGCCGCGCGATCCTGCATCCCGGGGGCCGCGCACTCGCCCGCCGTCGAGGCGCCCGCCACGACCGCGGCGGCGCTGACCGACTTCTGGGACGCGGCCGAGGGCGCGGGACATCCGGCCGCCACCACCGTTCGTTCGGTGTAACGGCCTTTGACTTAAACCTCGGCCAGCCCGTCCCAGGGCCGTCGGCTCACGGCGGCCGCCTGCCCCTCGGGACAGTGCCGCCGGAAATCACACCAGCCGCACGACGCCGACGGGACGGGCGGGAACACCTCGTCGTATTTCTCAACGGGCAGCGATGACCGCATCCGCTCGTCGGCGTCAGCGCATTCGGTCGCTATCTGCTCGGCGCGCCGCACGTGACGGGCGAGTGACTCCGGCGTGTGCTCCCAGGCCAGCACTTGCCCGGACGGCAGGTGGTGCAGCTCCACGCGCCGGCACTCGCGGCGCAGCGACCGCGCGGCGGCGACCGCGTACAGGGCGAGCGCCAGCGAACTGCGGGCGTCGTCCACCGTCAGCACGTGGCGGCCGGTCTTATAGTCGACCACCACCAGCTCCTGGGCGCCCGCCTCCGGCCGGAACCGCGAATCCAGCCGGTCGATCCGTCCGGACACCGCGATCACTTCGGTCCGCGTGCTGACCGTCCGTTCCACGCCGACCGGCTCGTCGGCCGGGTCGAGCCCGCCGACGTAACCCTCGAGCATCGCGCGCGCCCAGTCCCGGTACCGCAGCGACTGCGCGTCGTTCGCGTATCCCTCGCTGATCCAGCCGCGGTTGAGCAGCGCACCCGCCGCCGCCACGTCCCGCTGCCCAGCCGGCAGCCGCCACCAGGCCGCGAGGGCATTGTGCACGCTCGCGCCGAGGCTGTTGTGGGCCCAGGCGGGACCTTTGGGCGGGCTGGGCCGGTCCAGATAGCCCATCCGGTACCGGCGGGGGCAGTCCAGCCACGTGTTCAGCCGCGTCGGCGTACACGAGTAAAGCCGCCTCGGCATGCCCTCGAAACCGAGCTGCTCCACCGTGCCACCTGCCCCTTTTTCCAACCCTTTTATCCCAAACGTCGGTGCCGACTGTGTCGGTCACCCCATATTCGGGCCCTCCGCGACCCAGGTGTCGAACTGCTTGACCGCATCGTCGATCAGCGACTCTTCACCGTGGCCAGGCAGGACGCGGGTGTCTGGCGGCAGGTCCAGCAGCCGTTCCCCGATGGCCGTGAGCTGGCGGGGGAAGTCCGGGAAGACCCCGCTGTGCGGAGCCGGGCCGGAGGCGAGCAGGGTGTCGCCCGTGAAGACAACCCCCAGTTCCGCGCAGTACAGGCAGACCGACCCCCGGGTGTGGCCGGGGGTGTGCATGACCGTGAGGCTCGCGTCCGCGACCTCGAACGAGCCCTCGTCTTCCATCTCGATCTCGGGGTTGTCTTTGTGCGACGAGCGCCAGTGCATCCGGTCCGCCCGGTGCAGCGCCACGGGCGCCTCGTCCCGCTCGGCGACCTCGAGCGCGGCGGCGACGTGACTCGCGTGCCCGTGCGTGCAGATCACGGCGAGGATCTCGCGCTCGCCCACCATCTCGAGCACCGCGGCGGCGTCCTCGCCCGGGTCGATGACGATGACTTCATCGTCGTCACCGATCACCCACGCGTTCGCCACGGACGTTTCCTCGACGACTCCGCCATCGTCTACCCGCGGCGACCACACGCGCTCGATACGAGCATCCATCGTGACTCCTGCGACTCTCAGCCCGAACGTTCTCGGGCAACTGTAGTCCCCAATGCGCACATGCGCGGACCTTCCGCTATGCCCGTGCCTCGCTACGCCTGCGCGGCGAAGGCGATCGCGGACTCGGCGACCAGCTGAATCGCGATCGCCGACAGCAGCAGGCCCGCGATCCTCGTCAGCAGCTCGACACCACTGTCGGTCAGGACCCGGTGGATGACCTCCGCGAACCGCATGGCCAGCCACGCGCAGCTGGCGGCGGCCGCGATCGCGAGCGCCAGCGCGACGACATCGATCGCGCCGTGGATCCGCTGCACGTAAAGCATGGTCGCCACGATCCCGCCCGGCCCGGCGAGCAGCGGCGTGCCGAGCGGCACGAACGCGACGTTCGCCTTCGCCCGTTCGGCGGACGTCGGTTCCTCCGACTGACCGGTCAGCAACTGCAGCGAGACCAGCAGGAGCAGCAGGCCGCCGGCCCCCTGGAGCGCGGGCAGTTCCACGCCCGTATACGTGAGGATCGCGCGCCCGAACAGGGCGAACGCCACGATCACCACGAAGGCGACCACCGCCGCCTGCCAGGCCAGCCGCCGCTTGGCCCGCGACGAGCGCCCCCTGGTCAGGCCCAGGAAAACAGGGACGATCCCCGGCGGGTCGATAATGACGAAGAGGGTGACGAAGGCTTCCCAGAAGAACTTCACCCCATACCCGCCTGGCTGATCAGCTTCGAGTACTCCTCGTCCGGCGTCGACTCGCTGCCGATCCCGCCGGCGTTGCCCGCGCTCGGCGTGAATGATCCGTGATCGTCGCTGCCGCCTGTGGTGAGCAGGCCGAGAGCCGCGGCCAGGGCACGCAACCGGGACCGTTCAAGCTCATCATGGTCTGGGTGGTTGACTTCGATCCCGCCTAGTCCCCCGGCGGCAAGCCCCGCGATCACGTCATCGGGGATCTCGTATCCCGGCGAGCGCGGATGCGCGAGCACCGGGACGCCGCCCGCCTCCCGGACCAGGCGGACCGCGCGGCCGAGCGTGATCGCGTACCGCTCGACGTAGGCCCGGCCGCCGTCGGCGATCCAGTCAGCGGTGAACGCGTCCGCCGGGGTGTCGATGACGTGTGCCTCCGTCATGGCCCGGGCGATATGCGGGCGGCCGACGACCGCGCCGTCCGCGATGCGCGCGACCTGCTCCCAGGTGACATCCGCGCCGAGCTCGTTGAGCCTGGCGATCATGCCCTTGGCCCGGTGTGTCCGGTCATCACGGATAAGACTGGTCTCGCGCGCGAGCTCCGCGTTCTCCGGGTCGAACAGATAGGACAGCAGGTGGACGCTGCGCCCGTCGAGCTGGCACGACAGCTCCATGCCGGGCACCAGCGTCAGACCGGCGGGCAGTGCCGCTTCGGCTTCGTCCCACCCGGCGGCGGTGTCGTGGTCGGTAAGCGCGACCACGTCCACCCCCGCCGCGGCGGCGCGGCGAATCACCTCGGCCGGGTCATCGGTCCCGTCCGAGGCATTGCTGTGTACATGCAGGTCAATGCGCACGGCGAGAAGCCTAGCCTGCCCCCTCCCACCACGACGACCCCCAACCCGGACCGCCCCGCCCTCCCGACGCTCCCCTCCGGCCGCCCGCCCACCCCACCCCCCGGACATGCTGGTCCCACCTCCCACCTCCCACCTCCCGCCTCCCACCTCCCGCCGCTCGCCCGACCCAGCCCCCGGACGTGTTCAAATGCGCTTTCGCGCACGCCCTGGCGTGTTCAATTACGCATTCGAGCTCGCTAAGCTACGTGTTTGGATGCGCGTTTGAACACGTTATTCGGCTCATCGCCGAAGTCGGCCGCCAGCCCAGGCTGCCGTTTTTCCAAGATCATGGGTCGTTGCCGTCCGAGCCCTCATTTCACTCGGCAAACTCGCCCTATTTATACTAAACTATTATTACGAACGGAACATTTCGGGATACCCGTACAAGGGTATCCGTTTCTTGATCATGGGTCGGAGATGCCGGTATTTTGCACTAATGACCCATGATCCAGGAAATGTTGTCAGTCGGGCATAGCCGGGTCCACACAGCGCCGGACATAAGCCATATGTCCGGGCAGAGAATCCGTATCCAGAGGCCCAATCGAGCCTCGGGCACCAACGACCCAACGGATCCCTAGACGACGGACGGAGCAGCCGGGCAGGACGCTGCACACGTCACGTCGTGGCCCCGATCAGGTCGGCAGACGCGTGGACAGCGCGCCGAACGGCACATCGATGTCCTGATCGTTCCCGCGCAGGTCGCGCAGCGGGAGCGGCTCGACCAGCATGACGCCGGCGGTCTCCGGCCACAGCAGAATCCAGAGCCAGCCGCCCTCGACCTCGCCGGCGAATACGGCCGTGCGCTCGGACTCGACGAGCCAGAGCGGCGCCTCGCGGTTTCCCACCTCAACGGTGCCGTACGCCTGCCCGGACGCGAACCCGTCACCTGGGTCCGGACCGGGCAGCCCGGCGAGGCCAGCCCCGAGACCGACGCCGGGTTCTTCGGCCACAATGACCAGGTCAGCCGGTCCGCCGAGCGGATTCGGCCCGGATAGCGCGACGGCGCATCCGCGCAACCCCGTGCGCTCATCGCCGGCGCCGGAAAAGCCGGTGACCAGCCAGCCCGGCGGCAGCGGCCACAGCAGCCAGACCGGCACCGCCGCCTGCTTGACGAGACCGTTCAGGCTGTCCCGGCTCGGCTGCCGCGCTGGCCACAGCGGCTGGATTTCCCCATGCAGGTCACAGCGCCAGGCGCTCGACCACGCCGTCGGCGCCCGGACGGGACCCCCGCATCGCGGGCACACCGTTCTCATCGCCTACCCCCGGGCGAATTCGTACCCTATCGGGCGTGGCCACACACGTAATTCCGCACAGGGTCTGCGATAACACCGACCTACACGATCAAACAGTCAAATAGACGGCTTCACGACACGCCCCACGAGCGGAGTGTGCCGAGAAGGCCCTCAGCCAGCGGCAGCGTTTGCAGTTCGGACGGCCCGGCCCACGCGGCGTCGTCGGCATCGTCACCGGCTATCAGCGCCCCGTTGATTACCGAAGCGGCGTAGTCGCGGATATCGAATTCCGCATCCCCGGTCCCGGCAGGCCGCCGGACACCGCCGATCAGCGGGCCCACCGCGACGACAAGCCCGGTTTCCTCGAGCACCTCGCGCGCGACCGCGTCCTGGTCCGACTCCCCGTCCTCGACCTTTCCCCCGGGGATCGACCACAGGCCCTTGCCCGGTTCATGGCCGCGCCTGATGAGCAGCAGCCGACCCTCGGCGTCCTTGATCACCGCTCCTACGCACGAGATGACCCTCATGCTGGTTTTCCTCCCCGAGGAAGGGCGGCGGCGCCTAGGGCGGCGATGCGGGAGGCCATCTTGCGGGAGGCCTCATCGATCATCTCGTCGTCGAGCATGACCGCGCCGCGGCCGTCCGCCGAGGTCGCCTGCTCGTACGCTTCCAGGATCCGTACCGCCCGCGCGTACTCCTCCGCCGACGGCGTGAAGGCCGAGTTCACGATGTCGACCTGCGACGGGTGCAGCACCCACTTGCCGTCAAAGCCAAGCGCGGCCGCCGAATCGGCCGACGCCCGCAGGCCGTCGAGGTCCTTGATCCGCCCGTACGGGCCGTCGATCGCCTGCACGCCATTGGCCCGCGCCGCGACGAGGATGCGCATCAGCGTGTAGTGGTGCGCGTCGAACGGGTATCCGGCCGGCTGGCCGCCGACGGTCACCGACCGCATCCCGACGCTGGCCATGAAGTCACCGGGGCCGAAGATCAGCGTCGCGAGGCGCGGCGACGCCGCCGCGATCGCCTCGACCGACGCCAGGCCGGAGGCGTCCTCGATCTGCGCCTCGATACGAGTCCGGCCAACCCGCACGCCGACGGCGAGTTCCACTTGCGTCAGCAGCACGTCGAGCCAGGTGAGGTGGGCGGGCGAGGAGACCTTCGGGAGGATGAGTGAATCGACCGTCCCCGGCGCACCGGTGACAACCTCGATCACGTCCTGGTAAGCCCACGGGGTCGTGGCGTCGTTGACCCGGACGGCGACGACCTTGCCGCCGAAGCCGCCGTCCTTCAGGGCCTGGATCACGTTGCGTCGCGCGGCGTCCTTTTCCCCCGGCGCAACCGAGTCCTCCAGGTCGAGCATCACCTCGTCCGCGGCCAGGTCACGCGCCTTGGCGAGGAACCGCTCGCTGCTGCCCGGCACCGACAGGCACGTCCGGCGCGCCTGGTACTCGTTGTCCACGCGCAGCACCCTACATCGCCCGGTTAAGGCCATCGCGGGAGTGTCCGGGCCCTGGCCACAGGTGCCAGCACACTCGGCCGACGCCAGTCACAGGAGACCGTTCGGTATATGGAGAGTTATGGGGAGGTGAACGTTTTGTCGGGCGGGGGCCCTGGGCTGAAACCACCAGGTTAGGTAACCCTATGCTGGCGCCATGCGCATCAGACGCCTGCCCGCCGCCACCGCGGTTGCCGCCGCACTGGCCGTCGCGGTGACGGGCTGCGGCAGCAGCTCTTCGCAAGCGCAAAGCGGCCAATCAGCGACGGTGATCTCCTTCAACGACGCGGCATGCGGCGGGACCTGGCACGCCAGTCCCGGATGGCACACGTTCGATGTCCAGAACGAGGCGGAGTATGGCGCGGAGGTCGACCTGGTCGACCCGGCCAACGGTGCGGTGTACGACGAACTCGAGAACACCGGACCCGGTACCACGGTGCCGATGACCATCGACCTCGGGTCGGGCAAGTACGCGTTCCTGTGCGAGGTCCAGGACTTTGACCCCGTCGCCGGGCCGACGGTCACCATCAGCGGCCATGCCGAGGGCACCAAGGCGATACTCCCGGTCACGTACAACGATCTCTACCCGCTCTGCAAGGAAGACCAGAAGGCGACCACGGCCGGCATCGAGGTGCTGGAGCGGGAAACGGCGGTCCTGGCGGGCGACGTGCGCAGTGGGAACCTCGCGCAGGCGAAGCGCGACTGGCTGACGGCCCACCTGCAGTACCAGACGCTAGGCGTGGCGTACTCCTCGTTCGGGAACTACGACGGGGAGATCGACGGTCGGGCGGACGCCACGGGCACCAGCAGTTCCCAGTGGACCGGGTTCTACCGGCTGGAGTACGGGCTGTGGCACGGCCAGTCCGCGTCTGAGCTCACGTCGGTCGCCAACACGCTGAACACCAACGTGCACCAGCTCCTCGCGTGGTGGAAAACACAGGAGGTCGTGCCGCTCGACCTCGTGCTGCGCACGCACGAGGTGCTGGAGAACGCGCTGGAGTTCCAGCTCACCGGGCACGACGACTACGGCAGCGGCACGACGCTCGCCACGACGCTGGCTAACATCACCGCCACCCGCTACCTGCTCTCCCTGCTGCACCCGCTGCTGGTCTCCCGCTATCCCGCGCTCCCTTCGGTGTACAACTCGCTCGACCAGCTGCAGTCACTGCTCGAGAACGAACATCTCCCGAACGGTTCCTGGGTTCCTGTCTCCGGCCTCCCCACGGCCACACGGCAGCAGATCGACGCCGCGTGCAGTCAAGTGGTGCAGGACCTAGCGCCCATCGCGTCGATCGCCGAGCCGAGGAATACCCTTCATGACTTCTGAATCTCCTGACGTCGCCAATTCCCCCGGCGACGCCGGTCCCGAGACGGGTGTCGGCGCACCGGCCGGCCGACCGGGGGCTTCGGGGCCGGGACGCCGGTCGTTCCTGCGCGGGCTGGCCGTGGGCGGCGGGGTGGTCGCCGGCGGTGCGGCCGGCGCGGCCGCCGGATACTCGCTGCACGGGTCGAGCTCGCCTGGCCCGGCCGCGGCCGCGAACACGGAGGTAGTGGAGGGGCGGCTGCCCGCCGTGCCCTTCCACGGCGAGCATCAGGCCGGGATCACCCCGCACCCGTCACCCGCGACATCCATCATCTCGTTCACCGCCACCGCGCAGGCCCGCGCCGACCTGGTCGACCTCTTCCAGACGGTCACGGACCGGGCGCGTTTCCTCACCGCGGGCGGCAATCCCCCGGTGGTCGGCATCGGCGGCCCGCCCTCGGACACGGGCACGCTGGGAGCGACGGTGGTGCCGGACGGGCTGATGATCACCTTCGGCGTCGGCTCGACACTGTTCGACGACCGGTACGGGCTGGCCGCGCGGAAGCCAGCCCACCTCACCCCGATGACGTCGTTCCCGAACGACGACCTCGACCCCGCGCAGACCGACGGCGACCTGATCATGCAGATCAGCGGCGGGCACCAGGACGTGGTGCTGCACGCGCTGCGCGACATCACGGCGAACACCCGCGGCGGCATGCACCCGAGCTGGCGGATCGAGGGATTCGCCAGCCCCGCGCGCCCGACCGGCACCGTTCCGCGCAACCATTTCGGCTTCATGGACGGCATCGCCAACCCGTCACCCGCGAACGCGACGCAGATGAACAAGCTCGTCTGGGTCCAGCCGGGCGCGACGGGCGAGCCCGGCTGGACCGCGGGGGGAAGCTACCTGGTCGTACGGCTGATCCGGCAGCTCACCGAGTTCTGGGATCGCGTAGACATCTACGAGCAGCAGCTCATGATCGGCCGGTACCGCACTAGCGGCTACCCGCTCGATGCCGACGGCATCTATGCCACGCCCGATTACGCGGCCGACCCAACCGGCGACGTGATCCCGGTGAACGCGCACATACGGCTGGCGAACCCGCGCACGCCGGAGACCGCTAGCAGCCTCATCATGCGCCGGGCCTGGAACTACAACCGGGGCCTGGACGAGGTCGGCAACCTGGACCTCGGTCTGGTCTTCACCTGTTACCAGCAGGACATCAAGCGCCAGTTCGAGGCCACGCAGACACGGCTGATCAACGAGCCGATGATCGACTACATCAGCCCGTTCGGCGGCGGCTACTTCATGGCCCTGCCCGGGGTGCGGGACAGCAGCGACTACTTCGGCCGGGAACTGCTGGCCTGAACCCCGGCCGGGGTCCGTTTTGCGGCGATTCAGAGTTCTTAAGTCACCCTCGGTAGCAGTTCGTTCATTGTTGACGGCTCGTTTGCCTTTTGGTCATATATCTCGCGTTACATGGTCAACCTGTCATGAAAAGTTGAGCCGCGAGGTGCGCGCGAGCGCGCCCCCACGGCGGCTTCCCCAGGTTTTCCTGGAGCCGCCATCCCAAAGTTCTGTAAGACTCAGGAGGGTGGAAATGGGCGAACGCCCAACTACCCGGAGCCGTATCAAACGGTTCCGGCCCTTCATCGCGACTGGCGCGGTGCTTGTGCTCGGTGCGGGGGCGGCCATCGGCGTCACCGTGTCGAACGCGGCGGACGCGAGCCCTACGCTCGCGTCCCAGCTCTCGGCGAAGTTCCCGGGGTACCACATCCCGGCGACCGCTTCGAAGACGCTGTATGACAAGACGAAGACCGCGACGCCGATCAAGCACGTCGTGGTGATCTTCGACGAGAACGAGTCGTTCGACCACTACTTCGGCACCTACCCGTACGCGGCCAACACGGACGGCACCCCGTTCGTGGCCAAGCCGGGCACGCCGACGGTGAACGGCCTGTACAGCACGATCACCAAGAGCGGTCCCATCGGCCCGCTGCTGACGAGCAACCCGAACGAGTTCAACCCGCAGCGGCTCAGCTCGTCCGAGGCGTTGACCTCTGACCAGAACCACTCCTACACGCCGGAGCAGGACGCCGACGACAGCGGCCGTCAGGACAAGTTCGTCCAGGACACGGAGTCGTCCAGCGCGACCGGCTGTGGCGTCGAGTACTGCCAGCCGGGCGTCAGCATGGACTACTTCGACGGCAACACGGTCACCGCGCTGTGGAACTACGCGCAGAACTACGCGATGAGCGACAACAACTTCGACACGGTCTTCGGCCCGTCGTCGCCTGGCGCCATCTCCGTGTCGTCCGGTGACACCGGCAACGGCTATGCGGCCGACGCGAACGACACCAGCACCCCCGGTGTCGAGACGGCGGACGCGGGCAGCGTCTACGACCCGAACAACAACGAAGATGGCACCATCTACGGTGACATCGACCCGTACTACGACCAGTGCTCGGACAGCAACCACACCAGCACGAGCCCCGAGGGCATCCAGACGGGCGCGAACATTGGTGACCTGCTGGACTCCAAGGATGTCACCTGGGGCTGGTTCCAGGGCGGTTTCGCGCCGACCTCGACCAACAGCGGCGGCGCGGTCTGCGGCGCGACGAGCTCGTTCTCGGTGACCAATAGCAACGGCACCCAGACTGTGTCGGCGGAGAACTACGTCCCGCACCACAACCCGTTCCAGTTCAACGCCTCGACCGCGAACCCGGCCCACCTGGCCCCGACCTCGCTGTCGCAGATCGGTTACACCGACCAGGCGAACCACCAGTACGACATGTCGCTGTTCGCCGACACCCTGAATGGCACCGGTGGCGCCCAGCTGCCCGCCGTCAGCTACCTGAAGCCGTCGGCGATCTACAACGCCCACCCAGGTAACTCCGACCCGCTGGAAGAGCAGCAGAACGTCGTCAACACGGTCAATGAGATCGAGAAGTCGAAGTACTGGTCGTCTACGGCGATCATCATCACCTACGACGACTCCGACGGCTGGTACGACAGCGTCGCCCCGCCGGTGATCAACGGGTCCAGCACCTCCCTCGACACCGGTGTCTGCAGCACTGTCAAGATGACCGTCAGCTCGCAGGAAGCTCGCTGCGGTTACGGTGACCGGCTGCCGATGATCGTGATCTCGCCCTACACGCGGCAGAACTACGTCAGCAACAACCTGACCAACACCGCGTCGGTCGTGAAGTTCATCGAGGACAACTGGCTGAGTGGCGAGCGCATCCCGGGCTCCTACGACGCCAGCTCCGGCAGCCTCGACGCCGCCGGCGGCCTGCTTGACTTCAACGTCAAGCCGCACGACACGCCGGTCATCCTCAACCCGAACACCGGCGCCGTCGTCAGTGGCGACAGCTGGTACGGGAACAAGGGTGAGACCTCGCCGTCGAAGTCCTCCAAGCCGTCGAAGAAGCATTAATTCGCGTCTGACACTGCTTAGCAGGCCGAAGGGCCGTCCGCCCCAGTTCGCGGGGGTGGGCGGCCCTTCATACCATAGAGGCATGAGTTCCCCGCAGCCCACCGCAGAGCAGGTGACGACCGCGCTTAGCGGCGTCAACGACCCGGAGATCGGTCGCCCGATCACCGATCTCGGCATGGTGAAATCCGTCGACATCGCTAAAGACGGACAGGTCAACGTCGGCGTCTACCTCACCGTGGCCGGCTGCCCGATGCGCGACGCGATCACCGACCGGGTCACCAAAGCCGTGTCCGCGGTGCCCGGTGTGACCCGAGTGCGGGTGTCCCTGGACGTGATGTCGGAAGAGCAGCGGAAGGACCTCCAGACGAGCCTGCGCGGCGGCCAGGCGCAGCGGGAGAACCCGTTCGCCAAACCCGGGTCACTCACCCAGGTGTACGCGGTCGCCAGCGGCAAGGGCGGCGTCGGCAAGTCGTCCGTGACGGTCAACCTGGCGGCGGCGCTGGCCGCGGCCGGACACAAGGTCGGCCTCATCGACGCCGACGTCTACGGCCATTCCGTGCCGCGGATGCTGGGGGTCACCGCCCGGCCCACCGCCGTCGAGAACATGATCATGCCGCCGTCGGCCCACGACGTGAAGGTGATGTCGATGGGCATGTTCACCAAGGGGAACACCCCCATCGTCTGGCGCGGCCCGATGCTCGGCAAGGCAATGGACCAGTTCCTCGCCGATGTCTACTGGGGCGACCTGGACTACCTGCTGCTCGACCTGCCGCCGGGTACCGGCGACGTCGCCATCTCGCTGTCGCAGATGCTGCCCAACGCCGAACTGCTCGTGGTCACGACCCCGCAGCTGGCCGCCTCCGAGGTCGCCGAGCGCGCCGGATCGCTCGTCACGCAGACCAGGCAGCGCATCGTCGGCGTGATCGAGAACATGTCGTACATGGTCTGTCCGCACTGCGGCGAGCAGATGGACGTGTTCGGCTCGGGCGGCGGCGAGGCGGTCGCGACGTCACTGACCCAGATCACCGGCACGAAGGTGCCCCTGCTCGGCCAGATCCCGCTCGACGCCCGCCTGCGCGAGGGCGGCGACTCCGGAATGCCGCTGATCCTCAGCGACTCTTCCGCACCGGCGTCGCTCGCGCTCACAAAGGTCGCCGACGCCCTCTCCGGCAAGGGCCGCGGCCTCGCCGGCCGCATGCTCAACCTGTCCCCGGTGTAGGCGGCCTACTGGGATGGCTGCCGGGACAGGCCGGGGGTGCCCACCCCCTGCCGGTCACGCGGGCAGTCAGGGCCTGTTCGAAGGGTCATTAGCGTCACAGCCGCCGATCCCCGAAGGCGAGTGGGAAATCAGGTCGCGTCGAAGTCGAACGGCGGGTTCTCGTCCTCGCCGAGGACACTGCTCGCCTCGCTGGCGGTCAGGCTGTCGGCCACCCCGGCGGTAGCGACCGCGGCCGCGCCGCTGACGGCCACACCATTGGCAGCCCCGTTGACCGCGGCGCCGTTCGCCACCGGCGTCCCGACCGGCTCCGGCACGCTCCCCGGCTCATCGAGCAGGTGCTTCTGCACGAAGCGGCGGGGGTTCAGGTCGTCAAAGTCGAAGTCCTGGAATTCGGGGCCAAGCCCTTCCTTCAGGTCGGACTTGGCGCCTTCGGCGATGCGCCTGAGGTCGCGAAGCATGCGTCCGGCCTGGGATGCCACCTTGGGCAGCTCGTTCGGGCCGAAGACCACAAGCGCGATCACGGCCAGTACCAGGATCTTAGTGAAGGACAGGTCAAACACGCTCAGCTCTCCGTCAGCAGTCGATCGTCCTGGGGACGACGATCACCCCACACCTACTCTAAACGGTCGGGCCGCCCCGGGCGAGCTGCGGGGAGCCTCATTTGAAGGGGTTCGCCAGGGTCGCCAGGCGGGCGAAGCCGCGGCCGATCCTGCCCAGCACGCCCGGAGCCTTTTGCCGCGGCAGCGCCGCCACCGCGTCGTCCATGACCGGGGCCGGTGCGTCGGCGACCAGCGTGTAGACGTAACCCTGTGCCGACACCGTGACCTCGTGCCCGTCGACGTAGGCCGCGTGGTCGCCGATGCGGTCGGCCCGCCAGCCGGGCATGGCCCCTGGCAGGGTGCCTCGCTGGACAAATAGCGAGACCACCGACAGTCCGTCGGAGAAACCCAGGTCGACGACCTGGCCGGAAGTGGTGGACGTCTCCGCGGCGGCGTAGAGGTCCAGGTTGCCGGGCAGCGCGACCGGCAGGCGCCAGCCCTGACCGTCCAGCTCCTTGAGGAACGTCACCGGCACCGGAGCGGCGGTCCAGGTGGGCGATGCGGCCTGCGCCGTGCTGTCGCCCGCGGCCGGCACGGGCAGCCGCCCGAAGCTGACCTGGACGAACTTGTCGTCGCTGACCAGCCGGGACTGCGTGTCGTAGACGTCACGGCGCAGCGGCAGCTTGGTCTGCTTGTCGAGCCAGAACTGCGCCGCCAGGCTCCCGTCGGCGCGGCGGACCCCTACGAGCAGAGCGGGCCTGCCGATGGCGGTTCCCTGGCCCTCGTACACGGGGACGTAGTTCTTGGCGAGCAGGCCCACCAAGGTCGTCGTGAGGCCGAAGACCCCTTCGGGATCGCGGTTATCGCCGTCGTAGGACACATACGGCTGGCTGCCGTTCAGCGCTGTCGCGCCCGATGTCTGGGTGACCGTGACTCCGCCGCGATGCCAGACCTTGGCTACCACCGTGGCGTTCCCCCCGACGACGTTGTCGGAGATCATCTCCACGCCCTGGTAGGACGTGAGGGCCCCGGACTGGGCCGCTTCCTGCAGGAGTTGCATACCCTGCGTCTGGTTTCGTGCCGCGGCGACGGCGGCCGTGGCCGCGCCCATCCGCAGGCCGACCGGCGACAGGCCCGGCCCGGCTGACTTGACCCCGGGGAGGAGGTCGGCCTGCGCGCCGCTGACTTCCTCCGCGCTCGCCTGCCGCGAGCTCGCCCGCTGGCCCCCGGGCTGCGCGGCGACCGACTCGGCGCGCGCCACCGACGCGCTGACGCCGTGGTCGTGCCCCAGGACGGCAAACGCGGCGAGCGCACCCGGAACAGTGACCGTGGCGGCCGCGCTCAGCAGCAGCACCGGTCGGCGCAGCAAAGACATCATGGCGTCAGCGGGATTCCCGGAAGTGTCGCGCGCCCGGCCGGCTGCGTGGGCGTGGTGGCGGGGAAAGGAACATCGCCGCTGTCGATGGCGTGCTCGACGTTGAACCACTCGACCTGCGGCACCACACCCGGACCTCCGGTGCCGGCCCCGGAGGTTCCGCCGCCCATGGAGAACGCCGCCGCACCGAGACCGCCGACGACCGCGAGCGACACGGCGCCCCACATGAGGTAGCGGTGGCGCGAGGGGCGCAGCGGCCTGCGGTCCCACACCTCGTGGTACGTGCGGAACGCGGGACGCGGCCGCAGCGCGCGCGTCATGTCGAACTCAGCGGACCCGTTTAGCCGCGCCAGTTCAGCGTCCGGGCAGTCGTCCTCGTCAGCCAGCGCCGTCTGGTCCCCACCAAGCTGATCCCCGTCGAACTGGTCCCCGCCGAAGGCCGCCATGGCCAGCAGGCGCCTGGTCAGCGCATCCTCATCGCTGGCCTCCGCGACAAGCGCGCGCATCTCACGCTTCAGCAGGCGCAGCGTGGCGGCCTCGCCACGGCACCGGTCGCACGACGCCAGGTGCGCGTTGGCCCGGTCCAGGTCAGCGCCGGACAGCTCGCCGTCGACGAGCGCGGAGAGATTGTCGCCAAGATGACTCACGGCTGCACGACCACCTGACGCTGACGGTGGGCGAGCGCCGCGCGCAGCTGGGCGCGACCGCGATGGATACGGCTGCGGACCGTGCCGAGTTTCACCCCGAGCGTGGCCGCGATCTCCTCGTAGGAAAAGCCCTCGATGTCGCACAGCACGACGGCGGCCCGGTAGTCGGGCGGCAGCGCGCGCAGCGCGGCCTGGACATCGCTGTCGAAATGCCGCTCGTCCCAGGCCTGTGCCGGGGACAGTTCGCTGCCAGGCAGTCGCTGCGCAACATCGTCGCCGAGCCCCTCGAACCGGATGCGCTGCCTGCGGCGCGCGCCGTCGAGGAACAGGTTGGTGGTGATCCGGTGCAGCCAGCCCTCGAACGTGCCCGGCGTATAGCTGGACAGCGAACGGAACACGCGGACGAAGACCTCCTGAGTGAGGTCCTCCGCGTCATGCTGGTTACCGGTAAGCCGGTAGGCGAGGCGGTAGACCCGTGCCGAATGCGTGCGCACGATCTCTTCCCAGCTGGGCAGTTCCCACTGGGCAGCACCCTCTACCGCGATGTCCTGCGGCTGCGCTTGCTCGCCTGCCAAGGCCCCCTCCGCCGGTTCGCCGATCGCGTAACGCGTGTCAGAAACCATGTCCATCCTGCACTGAAATCCTCGGTTATGCCAGTCGGAAGGGCGTGACATCCCTCGACTATCCAACGGTCAACGGCCGCTTCGTGTTCCACGTCCGGGCCTTATTGGCTAGGCTCACGATTGACTAGGCTCACGGCAGCAACAGCCCAGGCGCGGACTTGGATGGGCGCGCAGTGATGTGGAAGGGGGCCAGCCATCGAGAGCGACTTCACGGACGGCGGCTTCGGCTTCGCGATAGAGGACGAGCCACTGCTCACCGCCCGCGCTAACGCCGCGGATCTGGGAGGAACCGCGCCGGTCGCGCCCGAGACCGGCGCCGCATTGCGTTTCCTGGCCACCGCGATCGGCGCTCGCGCGGTCGTCGAGATCGGGACCGGCTGCGGCAGCTCCGGGATCTGGCTGCTGCGCGGCATGCGCCCCGGAGGTGTCCTGACCAGTGTGGACACCGAACCCGAGTACCAGCGGGTGGCGCGCAAGGCGTTCGGCCAGGCCGGCTTCGCCGCGAACCAGGCGAGGCTGATCCTTGGCAGGGCGCTCGACGTCCTGCCAAGGCTCTCCGACGGCGCCTACGACCTCGTTTTCTGCGACGCGGATCCAGCGTCGTACCCCGAATACCTGACCGAAGGCCTGCGGCTCCTGCGCCCTGGTGGCGTCATCGTCTTCGACGACGCGTTCCCGTCCACCCACGCTGACGGCACACAAGAGCTCGCCGACATGGTGAGGATCGACGAACGGCTAGTGCCCCTGCTGCTGCCCGTTGCCGGCGGGCTGCTGACCGGGATCCGGCGCTGACTAAGCAGCGAAGCTGCGCAACCGGGCTGCCGGGGCGGGACTGCCGGAATGCGGCGGCACCGCGGGTAGGCCGCCGCGTGGCGGGAAAGTTACGCGACCGCCGCCTCGAGCGCGTCCCCCAGCTTCGCAGCTTCATCGGCGGAGAGCTCGACAACGAGCCTGCCGCCGCCTTCCAGCGGTACACGCATCACGATGCCACGACCCTCCTTGGTCACCTCGAGCGGGCCATCGCCCGTCCGCGGCTTCATCGCCGCCATCCTGCATCCCCTTCCTTCGCATCCGCGCGCATCCGCAGGCGCACGCGCTTGCCTGGGTCCGGTGCCGGCGAGCGGAACCGGTCAAGCCACAACCGTGTCGATCCGTCGCCCTATTATCCCGTGTTCGGGCGCAGAATGGTAATGATCGGCGACGTGTGCCGCCATAGAAGTAGCCGAGAGTTGCCTTTACATCCGGTCTGCGCCGCCCGCGCGATGAGTGATCAATCACGTCGCCGCCGTTCGCGTCAGTTCCGCGTCTGCCCCAAGGTGGATCAGGAGCGCTAAGCGCATCCACCACAGCCTGCCCGGGGCGCTCGCGTCGCCGCCCCGGAACGGGTCCGGGCGGCCTCGCCTTGCCCGCACGGCCATCCGCCGCCCGTTGCCCGCACGGTCTCCGCTCGTTGCCCGTTGCCGCACGATCGTCCTCCGCCCGTCCCGGCGGGTTACGCGGGTAGTTTGGGCGCATTCGATGGGTCAGTAGCGCCACACGGGCCCTCCGGGCCACAGAAGCCGACTTCCGCGCCCGGATAAATCCTCCTATATCAGGTGGGATTGCGGCCCCGAGCGGCCCTAGCAGAGCTCGTCGCGGTGATCATGGGTCATAGTTGCCGTATATCGGCACACGTTCGACCCGCGATCATGAAGCAGATACCCCTGTGGGGGTATCCCGGAATACGTGTTTCATGATGATAGGCCGGCTAAATCGGGCGAGCCGGACGACCTGAATCCAGGGTTTCGTGCGAACGACCCATGTTCATGTGGGGCTCCGCCGTCGGTGGGGACCGGGCGACCACGTGCTGGCCAGGGTCCGTTCGCAGCCGATGTGGGCCGAGCTCACATGCGATCCTCCCCGTGCCGACAGGCGCGCGGAAAGAGTAAGGCCCGGACCAGTGACGGTCCGGGCCTTCAGGTGGAGGTGGCGGGAATTGAACCCGCGTCCTTCAATGCCTCACCAGGGCTTCTCCGAGCGCAGCCTGCTGTGTTTTTCTCAGCCCCGGCGATCACACAGGCAAGACGCCGACGGGCTCAGCCACTGTTTGTTTTCCTAGCCAGTCCCGTGGCCGGGCCGTCTAGTGGAGCCTTCTAGCTGATGCCAGACACCGGGCCGAAGGCGCTCCCGGGCTGACAGCTTCCTAACTTAAGCCGCGAGGGCGTAAGTGGAAGCAGTGCGCTTAGAGTTGGCACTTATAGGTTTACGGTCGCAGGATTATCGAGGTCACAACCGTCACCCTCGGCTCGCTTCCCCTGGATCAACCATCGAAGTCGAAACCGTTCACCCCCCTGTTTAGTTGTACAACTCCGCAGAGCCTACTCCTGCCAACACCACGGAGCCAACAGAGATTCCCGGGGCTAGCCGTGCCCGCGAAGAAGAATGACCCCCGTGGGCGCTGGCGGTGGCCGAGACGCGCCCACGGGGGTCGACCGGCAGGGTCGGAGCCGGTCCGGAAGTCCGGGCCTCCCCCGAGATGAGGCCCGGCTCTCACGACGACTGGGCCGCAACCCCCCAAGCGGGCCTCAGTCACTACTAAAGACGCCGGGGAGTAGTCCTATGGTTGCTTTACGTATCCATCTTTTAGATAAACTTTTGGCAACGGCCCTGCGGAAGCCCTGGAAGCCAGCCGTTAGCCGATGGCGGACAGGAAGGACGCGGCCAGGGCGCTCGCGGCCTGGTTCTGCGTGGTGCCGGTTTCCATGACGGCGATGGCGGTCGTGCCGCGGTATCCGACGAACCAGCTCAGCCACGCGTTCTTTCCGGTCTGCACCGTTCCCGCTTGCCCGTAGACCGGGGCGCCGCCCAGGTTCGCGGCGCGCGCCGACCCTGAGGTCACCGCGCCGCGCATCAGCGTCCGGAGTTCGCTCAGTTCGCCGCTAGACAGCGGCGCCTGCCCTTGCGACGGCTGATCGGACGAGATCAGCAGCGGCTGGTGTCCGGTGCCGGAATCCACCTCGGCCGCCACCATCGCCAGGGCGAGCGGACTCATCTGAACCCCGCTGCTGCCGATCGCCTGGGCGGCGAGGCTCGCGCCCGCGCTTGTGGCGTGCGCGCTACCGGAGAACGCCGCCAGTGGCAGGTTCCAGTCCGCGCCGACGCCGAACGACTTCTCGGTCGCCGCCAGCTCCGCCGGCGTCAGCCGCGTGGACATGCTGGCGAACGCCGTACCGCAGCCGTTCGCGAAGTCGGAGGCGAACGTCCCCTGCTCCCCGTTCACGGACGACAGGCCGTCCGAGGACGACAAGCCATCCGAGGACACCTGCTGGCCGTTGTAGGTGAAGGTCTGGCCGCCGACTTCCTGGCTCGGGTAGCAGGTGAGCTGCGCGTCCAGCTGGACGCCCGCACTAACCAGGGCGGCCGCCGAAACGATGCTGAAGGCCATGCCCGGGGCGATCTTGCTGTCCAGCGGGCCACCGGAAGGCAGGGGGACGCCGCCGCTCGCCTGGTGCGCGGCGAGCGCCGTGATGTCGCCGGTCGCGGAGTTCACCGCGACGATCTCGCCCGATTCGGGCTGCGCGGCGAGCACCTGAGCGGCCTTCGCCTGCTGCTGCCCGTTGATCGTCGTGCTAACCGGGGTGCCGGCGTGCCCGTGTACCGTCCACAGCGTGGACACGGTCTTGCCCGCCGGGCTCACCACGACGACCGAGGTCGCCGGCGCGCCCAGGAGCCCGTTCTGGTAGGCCTGCTCCAGCCCCGACTCGCCGATCGTGTCGCCCGGCTCGTAGGCCACGCCCGCGTTGCGCAGCGCGGTGGCGTTCTCGCCGCCCACGGCGCCCACGAGGTCATTCGCGTCGGTCGTGAACAGGCGCTCGGACTTCTGCTCGTAAGTCAGCCCGGAGATCGCGGAAAGACGCGGCCAGAGCGACCGGAAGTCGGCGGGGTCAACCATGAGGAGCGACAGGAAGCCACTCGGCGGCGCCGCCTGGACCTGGCCGAGGACCTGCTGCGCGTTGAGCCCCGTGATCGCGCTGAAGGCGTTGACCGTGCGGGCCGCGTTGGTGAGCCGTCCCGGGACCACGCCGATGTGGTAGTCCGTGGACGCCTGCTGGAGCGGCTTCCCGGACGAGTCATCGACCTGCGCCCTGGGCGCGTACGAGGTGACGACCGCGAGACGGTCACCGGGGCCGAGGCTCGGGTTGATCACGCTCGGAGACCAGTTGACGTACCACTTGCCGTGGACCGAAGTCAGCGCGAACTTGCCGGGATAGGTCCACTGGTGAGAACCGTCGGCGAGGTCGATGGTCGCCTCGAAGGAGGCCACGGCCGTGTTCCCGTGCTGCGTGACCGGCCCCATCGACAGGTAGACCGCGCTCGCGTCCAGATCGGAGTAAGCGCCGGAAAGCTGCGCGGCGACCTCATGGTAGGTGCCCGCGCCCGTGGTGAGCTGGGCCGCCTGCATGAAGTCGCCCTGCTGCCAGTCGAGCAGGAAGTTCTGCACGGCGCCCTCGGCCGACGGTTCGGTGTTGAAGCCCGTCACGAACCCCCAGGACAGGACGCCGGCGGTGACCACCAGGACCACGACGTATTTCTGCCACTTGGACATCAGCGGGCGCTTGGTGCCCTGCTTCCGGTGCCGACTGCGGGAGGACGGCCGCGAGAAGCCGCCGCCGCCAACCGGCCCGTGAGGTGCGGCCTCGCTCACCGGCGTAGGCGGAACCGCGGTGCCGACTCCGCCCTCGATGGGCGCGCCGGGCACACCCTGCCCGCTGCGGTCGAATCCGGGCGGCACCTGACCCGAGACACCGGGCTGCACCGGGACATCCGGTGAACTTGAAGCACCTGACGACCGCGAGCCGCCGGGCAAACGTGAAGTGCCAGGCAACCGTGGCAAGCCGTAGCCACGGGACTGGCCTGCATGGCTGCCCCGCTCACGCGAGCGCGCGGTCATCGTATGCCTCCGGTGTCACCGTCGTCGCCGCATGGCACGCTCGATCTCCCTGGTCGCGTCCCGCTTCGCCAGGTCCTGCCTCTTATCGTATGTCCGTTTGCCGCGGGCAAGCGCAAGCTCCACTTTGACTTTGCCGTCCTTGAAGTACATGGATAGCGGAACCAGGGTGAGGCCCTGCTCCGAGGTCTTCCGGATCAGGCGCTCGATTTCCCCCCGATGCAGCAAGAGCTTCCTGGTCCGTCTGGGCGTGTGGTTTGTCCACGTGCCCATCGTGTACTCCGGAATATGAACGTTATACAGCCACACTTCCCCGTCGTAGATCTGCGCGAACCCATCGACGAGGGATGCGCGGCCTTCGCGCAGTGACTTCACTTCTGTACCGGTTAGCGCGATTCCCGCCTCGAGCACATCCTCGATCGCGTAGTCGTGCCGGACACGCCGGTTGCTGGCGATGATCCGGTTATTGCCATCTTTTGTGCCGTGCTCCCGTGCCACGTTATCTCCGCCTCACTCCAGGCCGCGAACCGATCAGCCCACCCGCCGCTCCGGCCGCCGCGCCGCGATCCGGGACACCACCGCCCCGAGCCGGGACACGAAACGCCTAGACCCGCAGGTAGCGGCGGAGCGTCACGAACGACGTCACGCCGCATAGCAGCACGCCGACGAGCATCGCGAGAACGATGACCTCGACCAGGTCGCTCGTTGACAACCCCACGTTGTAGCTGAAGTACTGCTGCAGGTTATCCAGGAGCAGCGACTTGACGCCGACGAGCAATGCCGCCGCCACTACCCAGCCAAGCAGCCCGGCGATCACGCCCTCGAGCAGGAACGGGAGCTGGATATAGAAGTTAGACGCGCCGACGAGCCGCATGATTCCCGTTTCCCGTCGCCGGTTGAACGCCGACAGCCTGATGGTGTTGGCGACCAGCAAGACCGCGGCGACGATCAGGATCAGGGCGACGACGACCACGGCGTTCCGCATGCCGGCCAGCAAGTTGTAGAACTTGTCGAGGATCGTCTCCTCATCGATCACGGTGTCCACGCCGCGCATGCCCGACACCGCGCTGGAGACCACGCCGTAGTCGGCCGACGGGTTCGCCAGCTTCACCTCGAACGACGATGGCATCTCGTTCCTGGAGACGGTGTTGACGTAGGACGGGTCGTTGGCGAAGTAGCTCCGGAAGAGCGTGTACGCCTGCGACTGCGTCTGGTAGTCCACCAGCTGGACATCGGTCGGCTCCATCGCGGTCAGCGTCTGCTTGATGCTCGCGATCTCCGCCGGGGTCGCCGCGCCCTTGCAGGATGGGTTGGCGCTGTCGGCGGTGCACAGGTACACCGAGATCTGAACCTTGCTCTGCCAGTAGGTCTGCGTGCTGCTCACCTGCTGGATAAACAGCAGCCCGGTACCGAGCAGGGCCAGGCTGATGGCGACCACCACGATGAGCGCGACCGTCATGGTGAGGTTCCGGCGCAGCCCGATCCAGATCTCCTGGAACACGAAACTAGACATACTCGCCTTATCTCATCCTTCGTCTGTCATGTGCGGTCTGGTGCGGGAGAACGTAAGAAAGCGGTAACCCGGCTAGTAGTTCTGGCCGTAGATGCCGCGCACCTGGTCGCGGACGACCTTGCCGTACTCAAGCTCGATGACGCGCTTGCGCATCGAGTCCACGATGGCCGCGTCGTGCGTGGCCATGACTACCGTCGTCCCAGTCCGGTTGATCCGGTCCAGGACCTTCATGATGCCGATCGAGGTCGCCGGGTCGATGTTTCCCGTGGGCTCGTCGGCGAGCAGGATCATCGGGCGGTTGACGAACGCGCGGGCCACCGCCACACGCTGCTGCTCGCCACCGGACAGTTCGTTCGGCATGCGGTTGTGCTTGCCTTCCAGGCCCACCAGATCGATGACCTCCGGCACGACCCGCCGGATGAACCGGTGGTTCTTGCCGATGACCTCCAGGGCGAAGGCGACGTTCTGATACACGTTCTTGTTCGGCAGCAGCCGGAAGTCCTGGAACACGCAGCCGATGCGCCGGCGCAGGTGCGGCACCTTCCAGTTGGGCAGCCGCGCGAGGTTGGTTCCGGCGACGTGGATGGTGCCCTCGGACGGCCGCTCCTCCTTGAGGATCAGCCGCAGGAATGTTGACTTGCCCGAACCGGAGGGGCCGACGAGGAAGACGAACTCGCTCTTCTCGATCGACAGGTTGACGTTCTCCAGGGAAGCGCGGTTCTGGTTCGGGTAGACCTTTGTGACGTTGTCAAAGTTAATCACGGGACCATCACTACGATCTCAACGAGAGGGACAGGCCAGCCCGCGTACGCGAGCCCCGCGCTCACGCGGTGTATTTCCGGCCGTCCCCGGGCAACTTACGGGTAACCTGGGTTGGCCAGGGATCAGTCTAGGGGGAAATGGGCAGCCAGGCCTCCAGATCACTCCAAGTCCACCCGGGGCGCCAGCCGGGCCAGCAGAGCCGGAAGGGGTAGAGATGAGCTGTGAGCACCTAGTTTGCGCGCATTGCGCGGGCCCGGTCGTCGAGGGCCGGTGCCCGGTCTGCCGCGAGGCACGAGCCCAGATGCACCACCATCATCATTCCGGCGTAACGCCGCAGATACTCATCGCTGTCGCCTTCGTCCTGCTGGTTGGGCTGCTGGTGGCAGTGGCGCATGCCGTGTCCTAAGTCACGCACGCCTTTGCCCCAGCCGACCACAGTGAGCTTTCACGACGGTGGCGCCTGCGTCGTGATGGCTAGTCCTCGTTCTCTGACTTTCGTAGCCAGCGGATCTCGGCATCGATGAACTCGTCGATCTCGCCGTCCAGCACGGACTCCGCCTGCGAGGTCTCGTAGCCCGTCCGCGCGTCCTTGACCATCTGGTATGGGTAGAGGACGTAGTTGCGGATCTGCGAGCCCCAGGCGCGGCCGCCGTCGCCCCGCAGCGCGTTGAGCTCCTTCGCTTCCTCCTCGCGGCGCCGCTCGAGCAGCTTTGCCTGGAGCACGGCCATCGCGGAGGCCCGGTTCTGGATCTGGCTCCGCTCGTTCTGGCAGGACACCACGATGCCGGTCGGCTTGTGCGTGATGCGGACGGCCGAGTCGGTCGTGTTGACGCCCTGGCCACCAGGCCCGGACGAACGGAACACGTCGACGCGGATCTCGTCGTCCGGGATGTCGATGTGGTCGGTCTGCTCGACGACCGGCACGACGTCCACGCCCGCGAAACTCGTCTGCCGACGGCCCTGGTTGTCGTACTTGGAGATGCGGACCATGCGGTGCGTGCCCTGCTCGCCGCGCAGCGTGCCGTAGGCGTACGCCGACTTGATCGCGAACGTGGTGGACTTGATGCCCGCCTCGCCGTAGGACACGTCGTACACCTCGGACGGGAACTTGTGCCGTTCCGCCCAGCGCAGGTACATGCGCTGCAGGTTCCCCGCGAAGTCCTCCGCGTCCGCGCCCCCAGCCTGTGAGTTGATGGAGATCAGCGCCTCGCGCGCGTCGTACTCGCCGGACAGGAGCGTGCGGACCTCAAGGCTGTCGATGTCCTTACGGACGTCGGACAGGTCGCTGACCGCCTCCTTGCGTGCGTCTTCTCGTCCCGAGGGATCGGTCTCCTCGTCCGCGAGCTCGAACATCGTCTGGGCATCAGACAGCCGCTGCCGCAGGCTTTCCAGCCGCGACAGTTCTCCTTCCAGGTGGGAGAGCCGTCGCGTCACCTGCTGAGCGCGTGCCTGGTCTTCCCACAGCGCCGGATCCGCGGACTGTTCTCGCAGGTCCGCGGCCTCCGTTCGCATCGCTTCCGGGTCAAGCACGGCCTCGATGGTGTCGAGCTTGGACGACAGTTCCGAGATCTCGTCGGCGGGATCGGTAGCTGCCATGCGCGCAAGCCTACGCGAGACTGGGCCGGTCAGCGTATACGGGACCGGCGAGTTCCCACTCCGGCGCCCCAGGACGGGTATCCTCCCCAACCGTGAGGTACCGAACGCTCCTGTCCGGCGCGGCACTCGCGGTGCTGACGCTGACCGCGGCCGGCTGCGCATCCGACGCGCCTGGCTCGTCCGGCTCGTCTGGCTTGTCCGGCGGCACAGGCGCCGCGGCGAACGCGGCCGACGTCACGGGCGGTTCCGGCGGCACCGCGGTGACGGCGGCGCAGGCGCGCCAGGTCTTCGGCAGTTACGTGTCCGGGACGGCCACCGCGCTGAGCGGCGGCGACAAGGACGCCGCGCTCGCGCTGACCACGGGCGTGGCGAGCGACACGGTCAGCGGCCAGTTCGCCGCGGCCGCCCGCACGCGGGCGAAGCTGCCGTCCTACAAGTACGGCACCCCCGTCTTCTACCGGCCGGCCCTGTCTACCTATCCCCAGTGGTTCGTGGCTAGCGTGCCCCGCACGGCCAGCGCGGCACCCGCGACCGGGACCACGGACGGCGTGCGGCTGAGCGCGCATGGCCAGGTCCTGCTGGTCTTCGCCCGGGAAAGCGCCGGCCGCCCGTGGCTGCTGGCGAGCTCGGCCCAGCTCACGCCCGGGCAGTCACTTCCGGCGCTGGCCACTGCGGCCAACGGCGACGCCGTGTCGGCCCCACTGGACGACTCGGCGACGCTGGGCGAGCCGCAAGTGGTCGGCCCGCTCCAGGCCGCCGTCGTGGACGACGGCCCCGCGAGCGCCGCGTCGCGGGCGGTGGCGGCGGGACCGCTCACGACCGGGATCTACGCCACCCAGAACCACCCGTCCCCCCGGTACGCGGCGCCGCACGACGATATCCGCCAGTGGGCGCTCGAGGGCAGCAACTACGGGACGTACGCGCTGCGCACGGCCGACGGCGGGGCCCTGGTCTTCTACGCGATGTACCTCAACACCGTCATCGAGACCCACACCGTCGAGGAAGAGGCGTCACCGCTGGTCGCGGGTCCGCCGATCGCCATCCCGCCGGACTTCGCACCGCTCCTGCCGGCGAACACGCCGGCGCCGAAGTACAGCCTGGAGACGCAGTACGCGATGGCATTCGCCGCTGTCGACCCGCCGTCGGCCACCGCGGGCGCGAAGATCTCGGTCGTCGCCCTGGGCGGCGGCCCCAACTGGGCGAACACGTAGCACTCACACGGTGTCGAGTGCGATTGCTGGTGAATACCACCAGCAATCGCACTCAATCTTGTTTGAGAGCCTTAGACAGCCGCTAGCGTGCGGATTACGCGGACGGCGACCGACAGGGTCGTGAACGTGAAGCGCTCGCTTTCCCAGATCTCCCCGAGAGTCGCGGCGGCGCGGGCCACCGCCGCGGCGTTCGCGGCCTCCCAGGTCGCGACGCGTTCGGCGGCCGTGCCTTCGCGGCCGACGGTGAGCACGTCCCTGGTCAGCGCGGCGTGCGCGCCGTAGAGCTCGTCACGCAGGGCCGAGCGCGCCATCGAGGCCCACCGGTCATCGCGGGGCAGCGCGACCACCAGGTCACGCATGCGCCCGAGTTGCAGCCGGTCGGCGACCGCGAAGTACACCGCCGCGGTCTCGTCGATGCCCCGCCCGGTCATCCCGGCACTGCGCACGATGTCGAACGCGGAGTACGAGGGCACCATCGCGGCGGCCTCGTCGGCCAACGCCGCCGGCACGCCGCGCGCCGCGAAGGACTCCCGGCGCTCGTCGAAGCCCTGCAAATCGCGTCCGGCGAGCAGCTTCGGTATCCCCGAGCGAACCGTGATGACGCCCTCGCGCAGCCCGTTCACGGCCTCCTCGATGGCGAACGGCGAGCGCCGGTTCACCAGCAGCCACCGCGTGGCCCGCTCGGTGAGCTTGCGCCCCTCCAGCACCAGGTCGATCCGCGTGCCGATGTCCACCTGCCCGGCGAGCGCGGCGACCTGCCGCCAGAACTCCCGCATGCCGAAGACCTCGCGCGCCACCAGCCAGGCCCGCGTGATATCCGGGATAGGGGCGTTCGTCTCCTCGCCGAGCCGGAACAGGAACGTCGACCCGCCGGTGTCCACCATCTCGTTGACCACGGTGGTGGTGATGATCTCCCGCCGCAGCGGGTGCGCGGGCATCCGGTCCGCGAACCGGCCGCGCAGCGGCGCCGGGAAGTACTCGGTCAGCGTCGCGCGCAGGGCCGGGTCGTCGGGCAAGTCGGAGGCGAGCACCTCCTGCCCGGCCGCGATCTTGGTGTGCGCCAGCAGCAGCGACAGTTCCGGCGTGGTCAGCCCGGTGCCGGCGTTGCGCCGCGCCGCGATGTCCTTGTCGCCCGGCAGCACGTCCTGCTCACGGGAGACCAGGTTCGCCCGCTCGAGCTTGCGCAGGTAACGGGCGTGGACGTGCAGCAGTCGCGGGGCCTGGTACCGGGCGACGGCGAGCGCCATATTCTGCCCGTCGTTGTGCCGCAGCACGTGCGCGGCGACCTCCTCGGTCATCGAGTGCAGCAGTTCGCCGCGGTCGGCCGTCTTGATGTCGCCCTTGGCGATCGCGTCGGCGAGGAGGATCTTGATGTTGACCTCGTGGTCGGAGGTGTCCACGCCCGCCGAGTTGTCGATGAAGTCGGTGTTGACTAGCCCGCCGCCGAGCGCGTACTCGATTCGGGCGGCCTGGGTCAGCCCGAGGTTCCCGCCCTCGCCCACGACCCGCGCCCGCAGTTCCGGCGCGTCGACCCGGACCGCGTCGTTGGACCGGTCACCCGCGTCCGCGTGCACCTCGGTGCTGGCCTTGACGTAGGTGCCGATGCCGCCGTTCCAGAGCAGGTCGACCGGCGCCTTGAGGATGGCGTTGATCAGCTCGTCGGGTGACAGGAAGGCCACCCCGTCGTCGATGCCGAGCGCGGCGCGGGCCTGCGGTGACAGCGGGACGGACTTCGCCGACCGCTGCCAGATCCCGCCGCCCGCGGAGATCAGCGAGCGGTTGTAGTCATCCCACGAGGACCGGGGCAGGTCGAACAGCCGCTGCCGCTCCGCGAAGCTGACGGCCGGGTCCGGGTTGGGGTCCACGAACACGTGCCGGTGGTCGAAGGCCGCCACGAGCTTGATGCGCCGCGACAGGAGCATGCCGTTGCCGAACACGTCGCCGGACATGTCGCCGACCCCGGTGACCGTGAAATCGTCTTTGTCCGGGTCCAAGCCCAGCGCGGCGAAGTGCCAGCGGACCGACTCCCACGCGCCCCGTGCGGTGATGCCCATCTTCTTGTGGTCATAGCCCTCCGACCCGCCGGACGCGAACGCGTCGCCGAGCCAGAAACCGTACCGCTGCGCGATCTCGTTGGCCACGTCGGAGAACGTCGCCGTGCCCTTGTCCGCGGCGACGACCAGGTACGGGTCGTCGCCGTCGAGCCGGACCACGTGCCGCGGCGGCACGACCGCGTCACCGGACAGGTTGTCCGTGATGTCGAGCATGGCGCTGATGAACGCGCGGTAGCAGGCGAGAACCTCGGCCAGGTACGCCTCGCGGGCGGCCGGGTCGGGCAGCCGCTTGCAGACGAAGCCGCCCTTCGCGCCGGACGGCACGATGACGGAGTTCTTCACTTCCTGCGCCTTGACCAGGCCGAGGATCTCGGTGCGGAAGTCCTCGGGCCGCTCGGACCAGCGCAGGCCGCCGCGGGCGACGCTGCCGAACCGCAGGTGGACTGCTTCGAACCGCGGCGAGTACACAAAGATCTCGAACTTCGGCCGGGGCAGCGGCACCTCGGCGACACTGCCGGGCGTCAGCTTGAACGTCAGGTACGGCGCGCCGTCCTGGAAGTAGCTCGTGCGGACCGTGGCCTCGATCAGCGAGAGGTAGGCGCGCAGGATGCGGTCGTGGTCGAGGCTCGTGACCTCGTCGAGCTCGCCGCGCAGTTCCTCCGCGATCGCCTCGTCGCGCTCGGCCGAGCCCACGGCCTTGTCCGGGTGGAACCGCGACTCGAACAGGCGCACCAGCAGCCGGGTGATCGACGGGTTGGCGCGCAGCACCCGCTGGATGTAGTCCTGGCTGAACCGGACGCCAATCTGCCGCAGGTACCGCGCGTACGCGCGCAGCACCACGACCTGACGCCAGGTGAGGCAAGCGCCGAGGACCAGCGAGTTGAACCCGTCGTCCTCGCACTCGTCCCGCCACAGCGCGGCGAGGGCGTCCTCGAAATTGATCTTCGCCGTCGCCGCGTCGGCCGGCTCGTCCCGCGGGCGCAGGCCGAACTCGTAGATCCAGAAGCCGGTGAACTCGTGCGGGTGCTCGTCCACCACCTCCAGGCCCATGTGCTGAAGCTGAGGCAGAACGGCCGACAGCGTGATCGGGGACTCGGTGCGGTAGACGAACAGGCGCCAGGGATCGTCCGGCTGAATGGAGAGCTTTACGCCAAACGTCGCGGCGGACTCACGCAGGTCCAGGATCTCGGCGAGGTCGGTTACCGCGGCCTGCGGGGTCTTGTCGGACTTGTAGGACTCCGGGATGCCGGGCGCGCACTGGCGGAGCAGGCGCACCGCGCGCGCGGCGCCAAGCTGGCGCTCGGCCTCGGCCGCGAGGTCCTCGTCCCAGGAGCGCACGGCGGCCGCGACCCGGGTCTGGAGCGCCGCCTCGTCCGGGTGCGGCATCGGAACGCCGGGCTCGGCGTGCACCACGACGTGCAGCCGGGCGAGCGCCGAGTTGCCGACCATCGCGCTGTAGTCGACCGAGGCGCCGTGCAGCGCCTGGCGCAGGATCTCCTGCACGCGCAGCCGCACCTCGGTGGTGTACCGGTCGCGCGGCAGGTAGACCAGGCACGACATGTAACGGCCGTACGCGTCCGGCCGCAGGAACAGCCGCACCTGCTTGCGCTCGCCCAGCCGGAGCACGGCCAGGGCGATCGGGGTCAGCTGCTGGGGACTGATCTCGAACAGTTCCTCGCGCGGGTAGCCCTCAAGGATCTCGGCGAGCTGCTTGCCGTCGTGGCTGTCGGCGGGCAGCCCGGCCGCCTCGATGACGTGATCGAGCTTGCGGCGCAGCACCGGGATGCGGGTGATCGACTCGGTGTAGGCGGCCTGGGTATACAGGCCGAGGAACCGGTACTCCCCGGTGGCCTCGCCGGTCTCCGGGTCGAACTTGCGGACGCCGACGTAGTCGAGGTAGCTCGGCCGGTAGACCGTGGACTTGGTGCTGGACTTAGCGAGGCCGAGGAGGCTGATCTTGCCGCCGGTCAGCCGGGGCATGGCCTGGTCCGCGTCGGGCGCGTCGTGGCGGAGGATGCCCAGGCCGGTGCCGGGGACGGGCTTGAGGCTGTCCTGCCGTGGCGCGGGCTGACCGCCGGCGGCCGACTCGGCGCCCGCGGCCGGGCTGAACTCGTACTCGCGGTAACCCAGGAACGTGAAGTGGCCTGCCGACAGCCAGGCGAGCAGTTCGCTGGCCTCGATCTCCTTCGGGCTGCCGGCATCGGCGAGCGCCGTGACCAGCTCACGGGCGGCGGAACGCATGCGGCGCTGGTCCTCGTTGGCCACGCGCACGTCATCGAGCACACGGCGGAGGTCTTCGGCGAGCGTCCGCTGGTCGGCGACCTGGCTGAGCTCGACGTGAATCCAGGACTCCTGGACGGCGCCGTTTTCGTCGCTGCTCTCGCCCTCACGCGGGACGATCGCGCCCCGGGCCACGCCCGCCACGTCGCGGTGCACGGTCAGCAGCGGATGAACGATCAGCCGGACGTCGGCGTGGTGCCGGTTGAGCTCCATCGTCAGCGAGTCCACCAGGTACGGCATGTCGTCGGTGACAATGTCGACCACGGTGGCGGCGCCGGTGAGCGAGGCGTCGCCGCCGTCGCGCACCTGGACGACCGCGCGCCCCTGCGGGCGGACCGCCCCGATCGCCGCGTGCCGCGCGGCAGTGGCGGCGACACGGCTCGGGCCAGCCGGCACGAGATCCTCGGGGGCGACGAAGTGGTAGTAAGCGCCCAGGAAACCGGATCCGCCCGGAGGCGCGGTCCCGCCACCGGAGTCAGCGTTGGACTGCTGTACCACCGTTGGCCACAGGTCCGCGGCTTTCGCGAGAGTCGTGTTCTTGACCTCGTCCGAGGCGGTCTGGCTGGCCTCGTCCGTGCGTTCCGGCATTTCCTGAGACTCCATTCGTGTGCCGTGCTCACCTCGTCGTGGGCACGGGGATGCAGCGGCGCCGTGGCGTTGCGGCGACCCCTAGCGTGTGTAAGCCCTTGGGAACGTAAAACCTCAGGACCTCCGGATTGGCGAGCGCGCTGGGATCAGCGGCGTCCGCCACGGGCGTGCCAAGCAGGATTTTGCGTACCGGGATCTCCAGCTTCTTTCCCGACAGTGTCCGCGGGATTCCTGGCACCCAGACGATCTCGTCGGGTACGTGCCGAGGGGATAGCTGCGCTCGGAGCGCTGCGCGCATCTGTCGCGCGAGCTCCTCTTCCAGATTACTGTCGTCCGCGACCGGCTGCCCCGATTCCGCGCCGAGTCCCGTCGACGTGACGAGCGTCACGAACAGCACTAGCCTCCCCTCCTGTCCAAGGCGGCCGGTGTCGACGACGAGGCTGTCGGCGACCTGCGGGAAAGACTCGACGACTCGGTAGAACTCGCTGGTTCCCATCCGCACGCCGCCCCGGTTGAGGGTCGCGTCCGACCGCCCGAAGATCACGCAGCCGCCGTCCGGCAGGATCTCGATCCAGTCGCCGTGCCGCCACACTCCGGGGAAATCCGCGAAGTAGCTGTCTTTGTACCGGCTGTCGCCCTCGTCGTTCCAGAACCCGACGGGCATCGACGGCATCGGCGTGGTGACCACCAGCTCCCCGACTTGGCCGGTTACCTCCGTGCCATGTTCGTCGAAGGCCCTCACGTCCGCGCCAAGGCAGCGCCCAGAGATAATCCCGCTGCGCACCGGCAGCAGCGGGGACGGCCCGACGAAACCCGTGCACACGTCGGTGCCACCGGAGAACGAGCCGAGCAGCAGGTCCTCGCCGACCGCGGCGTAGACCCAGTCGAATCCCTCGGGCGGAAGCGGCGAGCCGGTGGAGCCGATCGCCCGCAGGCTGCTGAGGTCGTGGCTTTCGCCTGGTCGCAGGCCGGCCTTCTGGCAGGCCATCAGGTACGGTGCGCCGACGCCGAGGTAGGTGAGCCGCTCCTCCCCCGCGATCTGCCAGAGCCGGCCCGTCTCCGGGAACGTGGCGCTGCCGTCGACCAGGGCGATCGTCGCGCCGACGAGCAGGCCGCCGACGAGGAAGTTCCACATCATCCAGCCGGTCGTCGTGTACCAGGCGAACCGGTCCCCGGGGTGGATATCCATGTGGAGCGACAGCGTCTTCAGGTGCTCCAGCACGATGCCGCCGTGACCGTGGACGATCGGCTTGGGCAGGCCCGTAGTGCCACTGGAGTAGACGACCCACAGCGGGTGATCGAACGGGACGTGCTCGAACTCGAGAGGCGCCCGGGTCGCCGGGTCGCCGCCGAGCTCGGCCCAGCTCACGCGCCGCACTCCGCCGGGGAGCGTCAGGCGCGAGTCGCCGCCCACCAGCACCACCGCGGTGAGGCTGTTCAGTTCGGCGGCGATCTCCTCGACCGTGGCGGTGCGGTCGTAGCCCTTGCCGTTGTACTCATAACCGGTGGTGGCGATGAACACCTTGGGCTCGATCTGCGCGAACCGGTCGACCACGCTGCGGGCGCCGAAATCCGGCGAGCACGACGACCAGATCGCCCCGATGCTCGCGGTGGCGAGGAGCGCGACGATGGTCTCGGTGACGTTCGGCAGCAGGGCGACAACCCGGTCGCCCTTGGCGACGCCCAGGGCCCGCAGTCCCGCGGCGACCCGCGCGACCTCCCCTTCGAGATGGGCGTAGGTCAGGGAATCTCCACGGCCCCTTTCGGAGTAGGGGGCGATGGCCTGACGATCGGGATCGGTCCAGGCCGCCCGTAGCGCGTTCTGCGCGTAGTTCAGCGTGGTGCCGGGAAACCACTTGGCACCCGGCATCACGGGATCGGCGAGCGCCGGGCCGTCGCCGCGGTCCCCGAGCACCTCGAAGTACTGCCAGACCGAGTCCCAGAACTCCCCAGGCTCAGCCACCGACCACCGCCACAGCGCCGCGTACCGCTCCGCGGACACTTCCCCGGCCCCGGCCTCCGCCGGCCCTTCCCCGACCTCCGCCGGCCCTTCCCCGACCCCCGCCGGCCCTTCCCCGACCCTCGACGGTCCTTCCCCGACCCTCGACGGTCCCTTCCCGACCCTCGACGGTTCTTTCCCATTCCCATTTGTTGCTGTTATCAGTCCGCGGTCGGCGAGCCATCGGGCATAGTCGGTGATACGGGCGCTGGCGATGGTCTGCTCATCTGGCGTCCAGAGGGTTGCGCCATACCCCTGCGCCGCGAGTGCGGCTTCAGCGTCGTTGCCTGCCATGTCACCAGCATCGTTCCACTCGCCGGCCTCGCGCAATGTGGCCTCCGCCGCCCAGCACGTGACGCATATCACTATTTATCGGGCATGTCTGACGGCAAAGGTTCACAGTTCGGGGCTTGCGACCTCCAGCACACTCCCCAAGCGGGGGTGGCGCGCCCCGCAAGGTGCTCGAAGTCACAGCACCCACGTTCCTGGGATGATCTATTGCAAGGAGTGAGCGGCAGGAGGCCAGTAGCGGGCAACCGGGGCTCGTTCCATGGGTCAATAGCGCCACTGGGGCCGCCCCGGCCACCAGAGCCGACCTGAGCGCCCGGATAAATCGACTTATATCAGGCGCTCTCGAGGTTCCAGGCATGGGCGGATGGCATCGCCACGGTGATCATGGGTCATCAGTGCCAAATATCGGCACTTCCGGCTCTGGTCCATATTTCGTGATGGTTACGGACCGTCCGGGTTTAGCTGGCCAGGAGGACTCGTTTGCGGAGCAGGGGGAAGCCGGCGCGGCCGTAGG